>SWCB01000903.1_pt1 | contig 318139 bp, 274 predicted proteins | sample 4692901 | NCBI WGS metagenome assembly SWCB01 (sample SAMN10267276, study PRJNA491770) | bioreactor metagenome | isolation source: DHS bioreactor inoculated with subseafloor sediment | place: Japan: off Shimokita Peninsula | collected 2006-08 | reverse complement strand
TTTTTTTCGAATTTCAAGATTTAGATTTTCTCTTGCCGCAGCAATAGCATGCATTGTGCTTACTGATGCAGTATCATAAATAAATCCGGTAAATTCATTGGATATTTTTAAAAACTCTCTAAGCCATTCAAGCATTCTTTCTTCATGTTCAACCAATGCCGGAGCGGATTTCCAGACCATTCCGTTTACATTAAATGCTGCGCTTAATAATTCAGCTAAAATTCCCGGTCCGCTTGATGTTGAATTGAAATAGGCAAAAAACCCCGGATGATTCCAATGTGTTAAATTTTTTGCAATCTTCTCATCTACATCATTTAGAATCTCTTCAAATTTATCAGCTGATTTTGGTGGACTTTCCGGAAAAAGTTTTTTTATTTCTCCCGGATTTGCTTTTGTAAGAACATCATAATCCTCAACATTATCGATATATTCAGCAATCCAATCAATAAATTCATAACCAGCTTTTTTGAATTCCTCTTTACTCATATCTTTTGTTTTCATAAAATTTTTACCATACTATATTATTTAACCAGCTTATTATAATTTTCTGTAATTCAATTCTTCTAGATGAAAAAGAGTGCCCGGTTGAAAGCCTGTTTGAAGTAAGATCAATTCCGGATTTTTTTTCTAATTCTTTTAGCAGCGGATCAAAATGAATTTCGTTTGGTGCAACACTATCGTATTCTGCAGCAACCATAAGGAGTTTTTTATGTTTCAATTTATCAACGTGATTCAGAAGATTCCAATTATCAGAATTGCTTATCATTTCTTCAAGTAGAAATTCCGCAGAAGTTCCGTTTACTACATTTGTACTAAGTCTCATTGTGTCTAAAGTTATTTTTTTGAATTCTTCAACATCTTTAATAAAATTAGCAAAGTATCCAAAATTAAAACCGGCAAGCCAAGCCGCGTTTTTTATTTCTTCGTTTTTAACTGAACTATAGAAAGAATTAAATCCACCAAGGCTGTGACCAATCAAAACAATTTTATTTGGATCGTTTCTATAAATTTTATGATCGCAGTTCTTTAAAAAATCAATTGCAGTTTGAGAATCTTCAATGCAATTTTTCCAAGAGTATTCTCCTTCGCTTCCAAACGAGCCACTGTAATGGAAAACAAAAACATTCCATTTGTTTCTTCTGATGGAATGAGCAATATCAAAATTCACTTCATTCCCGGGAAATCCGTGGTATAATAAAACCGTTGGTTTTGGTTCCTCGCCTTGAGCAATAAAATAAGTACCAAGAAGATTGTGAGTTTCGTTCTTAAATTTTACCGGCAGCATTGAAGGAGGGAATTCCGCATTATAATATTTGGGATCTTGAGTAACTGGATCAAAGTTCATTTATATTCCATTTTTTTATTAAAGAAATGTGAATTTCTGTTTGTCAAGAGAAACAAAATCATTCATTTAAATTTTTTATCACAATTCTCACATAGCAATTTAAGGAATGATTTATTGAATAAAATTACACAGTTCTGAGATTTTTAACTTCATTTAAAATTTTTGGAAGGATTTCACCGGATTTTCCAATGAAGGAGTGATCGGCAAATCTGCTCAATTCAGTTGATTCAATATTTACTTCAACCAAATAAGATCCGGAGCGTTTAGCTAAAATTGGAATATTTGCGGCAGGATAAACTAACGCAGAAGTTCCAACTACAAAACAAATATCAGAATGAATTGCTTTCGATTCTGCGTCAATAAAAATTTGTTCCGGTAATAATTCACCAAACCAAACTACATCCGGCCTAATTAATCCGCTGCATATTTTACAAATAGGTGTTTTTTCAGAAAACTGAAGTTCATCTTTATTGTAAAAAGTTTTACAATTTATACAGTAGTTTCTTTCAATATTTCCATGAAGCTCATAAATATATGAGCTTCCGGCTCTAGCGTGAAGATTATCAACATTTTGAGTTACAACGCAAACATCTTTAAAATATTTTTCAAATTCTGCAATTGCCAAATGCCCGGGATTGGGAGCAGCTTCATTTACAATTTTTCTTCTATACTGATACCATTCCCAAACCATATTTGGATTTTTTAGAAATGCATCAAAACTAGCTAACTCTTCAGGTTTAATTTTATTCCAAATTCCTTCTTTACCTCTAAAAGTTGAGACTCCGCTTTCGGCAGAAATTCCCGCTCCGGTAAAAAAGACAATTCTGTTTGCTTCAGTCAGCTTTTCTAAAAATTCTTCTGTAAACTGCATTTTATTCGTCTTTAATTTTTTCCAATAATTCTTTTGCTTCTTTTTTAAATGCTGGATCGTCTTCATCCTTTAAAGGAGCATTTATTGCTTTGTTAAGCATTTCTCTTGCTTTTACATATTCATCTTCGGCAATTAAACCTTTTGCATAATCAAGATAAAACATTACAAAATCGGGATAAAGATTAATCGCTTTTTCAAATTCTTTAAGTGCAACATCAATATCACCCCAGCCTAAACCCAAAGGCCATCTTACAAAACCCGGTTTTTCAGCAAGCTTAGCGTGTGTTCTGGCTAAAACATAATGAGAAACACCTTGAATAAAATTGCCGCCATTTCCAAGTTCAATCGCTTTTTCGCTGTCTTCTTTTACAGAATCAACAACAGTTCCAACAGAAAAAACACCTTTAAAAAGTGCAACTCTTCCCAAAGCAATAGCGCGTCTTAAATAATTAATTGATTTATTTGGTTCAATCTCAATTGCCATATCAGCATAATCTTTTGCAACACGATATTTTGCCATTTGTAAATCTTTTTCATCGTCAGTATTTGTCGGCATTTTTTCCGCAAGATCAACATAAGTTCTGCTTAAACGCCACATAACTTCCCAGTTTTTTGGTTCAGCTTCATGCGCTTTTAAAAATAATTCCAATGCTTTTTGATGATTGTGCGTGTCATACGCTGCATCACCTTGTATAATAAGCTCAGCAACAGATTCAGCTTTTATTGAGAAAGCAAGAATAAACACCAAAAATATTTTTGCTAATAATGATTTATGCATTTCACCCTCTTTTTAATTGTCAAACAAGTTTTCTTTAAAATCTTCTTTTTCATTTTCATTAGGAATAAACAATGATGTTCCGGCAAGCTGAATGTACTTTGTCCAACTTGTACCCCTTTTACGTTCAGCCTCTATAGCAAGTTTATAAGCATTAGTTTTTGCGCTTAATTCATCTGCTTGATAAAGTACAATTGCTTCAAGCGTTTTTGGTTCCACCGGCGAAGCATATTCCAGCTTTCCTTGATGTGATAAAATTAAATGAATAAGTTGATTTTTCAAATCTTCCGGAAATCCTTCAATCTCATCAATTGCTTTGCTTACTTTTATTGAGGCAATTACAATATGTCCAAGCAATTTGCCAACATCTGTGTAATTAAAATTTACATCTTGCGAAAGCTCTTCAGTCTTTCCAAAATCATGCAGCAGTGCGCCTGCAACTAAAAGATCTCGATTTATTTCTTCGTGAAACGAAGAAACCAATTCGCATATTTTTACAATTTCTAATGTGTGCTCTAATAATCCGTGAATATACGAATGATGCCAAGCCTTGCCTGCTGGTGCATTTATGTATTTTTCATAAGCTTCTTTTGAAAAAATTTTTATCAGTAACAATTTTAAATGAGGTTCTTTTATTGATTCTATCTTTTCTTTAAGATGCTTCTCTAAATCTTCAATGGAGTATTTTGATTTCTGAAGGAAATCTTTTTGAGTCACTCCGCTGCTTTCTCTTGCAATCGAAATTTGTTCAACTATTATTTGCGGATTATTATTAAAAACTTCCAATGAACCAACAATTTTAACAATATTTCCTTCTTTAGCTTCATTAAAAAAAGCTTCGAAATTATCCCATTTTTTTGCCGAAATATTTCCGGTTTTGTCTTTTAATTCTAGATTAAGAAAATTCTTTCCGGTTCTTGTAGGTCTTGTTTCAATTTTAGATAAAATAAAATAGTGCTGTATTTTATCGCCAGCAACAAGTTCGTTAATTGATTTTTGGTTTAGCATTTAATTCTCTTTTGTAAGACAACTATTTTTCAATCCATTATTATAGACGATCAATTTTTTCTGTAACACTTTCCTTTGGAAGCACAACTGAAACTGATCTATTTAAGAGGTCAATTGTAATTGCAATCATTTCATCACTATCATGTCGGTAAACAACACCTTCAATATCTTTCATTGGACCGTCAACTATTTTAACGTGAGTACCAATTTTAATTTTATCGGATACAATTACATTTGAGCTTATAGTCATAAATCTACGCAAATTTTCTATTTCCCATTCAGGAATTATAGACGGTTTACCTTGAAAAGAAACTGTATTAATTACTGACTCAACAGCAAGAGCTTGATATCTTTCTTTGCTTGTTGCATAAAGAAAAATATATCCCTTAAAAAGAGGTTCTTTAACTTTCTTTTTTCTATCGCTCCATTGCTTTACTTGAACATGAGTAGGTAAATAATGTTCTAACCCTAAAATTCTAAAAGATTCTTGCACTTTAAATTCGTGTCTTGGTTTAACATATAAAGCAAACCAGTTTTTGCTTTCGTCAGTTTGTTTGCTGTCAACAACGTCCATCGTAAGCCTTTTTTAAATTTTTAATTAATAAACACTTTCCTGCAGTACTTTAACCAATTTATCGTTGTGCACAGGTTTTGATAGAAGCTGTTTTACACCCAAATTAAAATATTTATCATCGATAGAATCATCAAGTTTTGCACTTATAACAATAACTTCTACTTTTTTATGAGGATCTTTTTTTCGAAGAGCTTCAACAAGCTGAATGCCGTTCATCAAAGGCATATCGTGATCAGTTAGTATTAGCGACGGCATTTCTTTCATTAAAATACTCATGGCTTCAAATCCGTTAACAGCTTCTAAAACTTGATAATGCGCCAAAGCTTTTGAAACAATTCTTTTGTATAAGCTTCTTTGAATCGGATCATCTTCAACAATTAAAATAATATTTTGTGATTCCTGCAAAGTAATATGAAATTCCGATCCTTCACTTTCTTTAGAGTAAAACCAAATATTACCTTTCTGGTTTTCAATAATTTCTTTTACAAGAGTAAGACCAAGTCCGCTTCCCTTCTCACCGCTTGTTCCATTTAAAGAAAATTTCTGATCAATTCTAAAAAGTTTTTCTTGGTTTTTTTCAGCAATTCCTACACCTTCGTCTTTAATTATTACTTCAATCATTCCCTCTTTAAACTTTTCTGAAGTTACATAAACTTTTCTTCCTTCAGGTGTAAACTTAATTGCGTTGCTTATCAAATTTGAAATTGCCTGCGTTGTTAAACGTTCATCGCAATTAACATTTGTATCACTTGAAATGTTTGTTTTTATTTCAATATTTTTTCTAATTGCCACTCCGGTTAAAGAGGAAACGCAGTTAGAAACCAGCATTTTAAGATTTAATCTAACCGGATTTATATTCATCGTACCAAGTTTTAATCTTGACCAATCCAATAAATAATTTACTAATTGAAGCTGACTTTGAGATGCTTCATGAATGTATTTTAAATACTCGTTTCTATCAACTTCAGATAAATTGGATTCGTTCAAAAGAATTTCTGTAAATCCAAGCAGGCTGGTAAAAGGAGCGCGTAAATCGTGAGAGACAATTGATATCAATTTGTCTTTCGATTTATTCAGCTCAGTTAATTCTAAATTTACTTTCGTCAGTTCAGTTTCATGTTTCTTTACTTTTGATATATCAACAACCACAGAAATAATTATAAAATCATTAATTGAATCATCAAAAACTTTAGAAAAGTATTCTCCAACCCAAATTATTTTTCCACTTTTTATTCTTATTCTATATTCAGCTTCAGTAGAATCAACTTCGTTTTGTTCAATCCTTTTCAATGCGTTTCTAACATTTGCAATATCATCCTCAAAAATTAAAGAATTATATTTTGAGGATAATTCAACAACTTCTTTTACACTAAATCCGGTTAATTTTTCAATTGAAGGGCTTATAGAAATTTCGCTAAGTTTTGCAAATTGTCTAATAATCAAACACAAATTGCTGTCTTTAAATGATGAAAAAAGATTACTAAAATTATTGCTTCTGTGTTTAAAGGAATCAATTTCTCTTACAAGTTGAAGAACTTCATTAAAATTTTCTTGGTTTATTAATAATTCTTTAATTCTATTTTGGAGAGATATTTTTTCCATAGCTGCTTATTTATTTTTTCAAAATATAATGAATCGTAATAGATTAAGAAAACCTTTTCCCTTGAACTAAAGAGCTTATTATTGTGTTAATAGATTTTTGAACTAATGGAGTTTTCATGAAAATAATTTTCCTATTACTGTCTATTTTGTTTTTGATAAATATTTCAGCTCAACAAGAAACCGGTTCAATAACGGGAAAAGTAGTTGATAAAACTACAAAAGAATTTCTCCCCGGCGTAAACATTATTGTCTTGGGAAGTTCTCAAGGAACATCCACAAATTTGAACGGTGAGTTCACAATTGAAAATTTACCAACAGGTATTTATTCGGTTAGAGCCTCTTTTATTGGATATAATTCAATTACTAAAACAGATGTTGTTGTAAATACAGCAAGACCGGCAGATTTGAATTTCGAATTAACAACCGCAGTTATTGAACTGGACGGTGTTACTGTTACTTCAGAGTTTTTTAATAATAATCCAACTGAAATTAATAGTATAACCAATTTTAGTTATGAAGAAATAAGAAGAGCGCCAGGCGGATTTGAGGATGTAGTTAGAGCTTTATCTGTTCTGCCCGGAGTTGCAAAACAAAGTGCCGGAAGAAATGATTTAATAGTTAGAGGCGGCGCTCCTTCAGAAAACCTTTATCTTGTTGATGGTTTTGTTGTTCCAAACATAAATCACTTCGGAACTCAAGGTGCAACCGGTGGTCCGCTAAGTTTTATCAATTTAGATTTTGTGAATGAAACTTCCTTTTCAACCGGAGGTTTTTCTGCAATTTATGGAGACAAACTTTCTTCAGTTTTAAGCATCGATTTAAGAGATGGCAGAAAAGACAGAATTGGCGGGAAAGGAACAATTTCTGCAAGCCAATTTGGTTTGAATTTGGAAGGTCCAATTTCTCAAAATAGTGATTTTCTATTTTCTGTTAGAAGAAGTTATTTAGATTTTATTTTTAATGCTGCCGGATTTAATTTCGTTCCGGAATATTGGGATGTTACTTCTAAATTTAATTATAGCCCCGACAACAAAAATAAATTTTCATTCCTGTTCGTTAGCGCATTTGACAGAGTAAAATTTAATAACAAAACTTCAGAAGACATTTATGATAATTCTAGAATTTTAGGATCAAATCAAAATCAATATTTAGCCGGATTGTCTTACAGACACTTGTTTAATGATGGATTTTATACTCTCAGGTTGAGCAGAAATTTTACTGATTATGACACTTCGCAAAAAGATACTTTATTCAATCCAATATTTTTAAATCAATCCAAAGAAGGAGAGAATGAGCTTAATGCGGATTTAGTTTACAAACTTTCACCGGTTTCAGAAATCAATCTTGGTGCATCAGTAAAAAATATAAAATTTGCAGCTGATATTTTGCTTCCAAATTTTATTACAACTTATGGCGACACTTTAAATATTACAAATTTATCTACTGAAAATAGATTTACAAAATCAGCCTTTTATTCACAATTCAGTACAGTGCTTTTTCAAAGACTTCGATTAAACGCCGGTTTAAGACTTGACTATTTTGATGCAATTAACACAAAATTTTATTTTAGTCCTCGATTTTCACTTTCTTATAAACTTTCGGAATTGACTACAGTAAGTGCAAGCGCCGGAATTTATCATCAAAGTCCTTCTTACATTTGGTTAACCGCGGATGCAAGAAATAAGGATCTGAAAGCAGTAAAAGTAAATCAGTTTGTTGCCGGATTTGAACATTTACTTCAGAGTGATATGCGATTAAAATTGGAAGCCTTTTATAAAGATTATAAAGACTATCCGGCAAGTACTTTAAGACGCTATCTTGTTTTGGCGAATACCGGCGCGGGTTTTGGTGGTGGCGATGATAATTTTTCAGCTTTTGGTTTAGAACATTTAGTTAGTGAGGGCTTTGGTTATTCAAGAGGAATTGAACTTTCTGTTCAGAAAAAATCATCAGACGTTCCTTACTTTGGAATTATGAGTTTAACATATAGCGAAACAAAATTTACTCCGCTGGATGGAATTGAAAGATTCGGTACTTACGATCAAAAATGGATTTTTAATTTAAGTTCCGGATACATATTTAATGAGAAATGGGAAGCTTCAATAAAATTTAGACTAGCAACCGGAAATCCTTATACGCCATATAATAATGATGGAACTCAATCGGTTCTGCTTTATAATACATCTCGATTTGATATTCAACACAGTATGGATATTAGAGTTGACAGACGCTGGGCTTTTGATGGATGGGCGCTAATAACTTATTTGGATATTCAAAATATTTATAATCGTGAAAATGTTTCAACAATCCGATGGGATTACAGAACAAATGAAATTGCAGAAAATTCTCAAATTGGCATTTTGCCTTCAATTGGAATTAGTGTAGAATTTTAAATTAAATTTAGAAACACAGCTCGCTGTGTTTCTTATTATATTTAACAATGATAAAAGCAGACCATAAATATTGGGCTAGAGCCATATTTAATCTCTACATATATAATCTTCTCAAAAAGAATTTCAATAACTTCTATTTAGTAAACGACCTGCCAGAAATAACTGATAAAAAATTAATTATTGCTCCAAATCACTTCAGCTGGTGGGATGGATTTTTTATTGATTTAATAAATGAGAAAACCATAAAAAGAAAGTTCCATATTTTGATGCTCGAAGAGCAATTAAAAAAATTTTGGTTTTTCAATAAACTTGGTGCATATGGATTTAATCCAAACAACGCAAAAAGTACAATAGAAACTGTTAAATACACAAAGGAAATATTAAGAGACAAATCAAATTTAACTGTAATATATCCTCAAGGAGAAATTTCACCATTCGAACAAAAACCACTTTCAATTAAAGAAGGAATAAAATATTTTGTAAGGGATGCTGAATCTGATTTAGTTGTTTTGCCAGTAGCTTTTAAAATAAATTTTGAAGAAGAAAAAAATCCAAGTGTTTATTGCAGATTTGGAGAACCATTAAGTGCAGATTCTATAAAAAAAGATTTTAGTTTATTTAAAGATGCTTTTATTGAAAACATTGATTTGCTAAAAGATTTGTCTCTTCAAAAAATCAAAAAATACGATCTCTTAAATTTATGATACCTGAAATAATATTTTTCTCAATTTTAATACCTGTTGCAGTTACAACTTTTATATCAATTTATAATTTTTTTACTGCGCCAACAATTTATAATATTGAATCAAATAAACATGGCGAGTTAATTTCAGTATTAATTCCAGCTAGAAACGAAGAGAAGTATATTGGAAAATGTTTAAGTGCCGTTTTAAGGCAGAGCCATTCAAACATAGAAGTTTTAGTTCTAGATGATAATTCGGATGACAGTACGTCTAAAATTGTGTTGGGATTTTCGAAAGAAGAAAAAAGAGTCAGATTAATTCATGGTGAGCCTCTTCCCCAAAACTGGCTTGGAAAAAATTGGGCATGCTCTCAATTAGCCCATAATGCAAAAGGAAAAACACTTTTGTTTATTGATGCAGATGTTATTCTTAAAGAGAACGCACTGCAGTTTGCATTCAATAAATTCAAAAAAAGAAATGTAAAATTTTTATCAGTTTTCCCTACTCAAGAAATTATTTCTATTGGTAATTATTTAACAACTCCTTTAATGAATTGGCTTTTGTTAAGTTTTCTTCCTTTAAAAAAAGTATTTACTTCTCCAATAAAATCTTTTGTTGCGGCTAACGGACAGTTTATTCTTTTCGATAAAAAGACTTATGATGATATAGACGGTCATAATTCCGTAAAAGATAAAGTTGTTGAGGACATGGAATTAGCGCGCATTCTTAAAAAGCGAAAAGACAAAATTATTACATGCCTTGGCGGCGATGCAATTTTTTGTAAAATGTATAATTCTTTTGATGAAGGAATTAATGGCTTTTCTAAAAATTTTTATTCCGGATTTAATACTGTTCCAATTGCGTTTTTGTTTGTAATTCATTTTTTCCTTTTACTTTATTTTCTTCCTGCAGTTTTCAGCTTAGTAAACTTTACTTACATGTATATTGTTGGTCTAATAATAACAAGCAGAATAGTTATATCAATAAGCAGCGGTCAGAACTTTTTTATAAATGTGATATTACATCTGCCGCAAATGATAGTAATGTATTTAATAGGCTGGAAATCTTTACTAAACACACTTAGAGGAAAAGTTGAATGGAAGGGACGAAAGATAAATTAGAAACATACGGAATTGCTTTCTTTTACATTATCTATTTGGTAGGAATTGCCGGTCACATATTCAGTTACACACGAAGTTTAATGATCTTCCTTACTCCTTATACTCTTGCACTTTCTTCTATAATATTAATTTATTTCTTAACTAAAGAATCTGATAAACGAATTTATCTTTGGTTTTTAAGTACTTATTTAATCACATTTTCATTGGAAGTAGTTGGGGTTAAAACCGGATTAGTTTTTGGAACTTATAATTATGGAGAAGTTCTTGGGTTAAAACTTTTAGAAACCCCTTTAATAATTGGCTTGAATTGGGTATTCGTCATTTTTGGAGCTTATTTTTTAGCACACGAACTAGAAATAAAAAAATATTTGGTTCCACTTGTTACAGCAATTTTAGCATTATCTTTTGATTATTTTATGGAACCTGTCGCAATCAATTTGGAATATTGGACTTGGGAAAATAATATTATTCCACTGCAAAATTATTTGGCTTGGTTTATAATTTCATTTTTATTTGCTTCTATTCTAAATCTGATTAAGATTAGAGTTACGAACAAAATATTTTCACATTATTTTGTAATTCAATTTATGTTTTTTGTGATTTTAAATATGGTTTTAATTTAGATGGGATTAGCAATAGCCATATCGATTATAGTAATTTGGTTTGCACACTTGTTTTATATTCTGACTTCTGTGCAGGTTAATTTTACTTCGCCCATTTTTTATTTTCATGTTTTGTTGCAAGGATATTTTTACACGGGATTATTTATAACAGCTCACGATGCAATGCATGGAACTGTGCTGCCTAGAAATAAAATTGCAAATAAAATTGTTGGGTATATCGCTACATTTTTGTTTGCAGGAATGAGTTACAACCGACTGATAAATAATCATATGAAACACCATAGACATCCCGGCACAGAAGACGATCCGGATTTTTACACAAAATCTCAAAACTTTTTTATTTGGTGGGGATCATTTCTTTTTAGATATACTACAATTCTTCAATTGGTAGTTATGGGTGTTGCTTATAATTTGCTAAAAATTTGGGTTGCGGAAATTAACCTTTGGTTCTTCTGGATCATTCCTGCAATATTAGGGACATTTCAACTATTCTTTTTTGGAACATATCTGCCACATAGAAAACCTCATGATCATTCAATGGAACCGCACAAGGCCCGTACTCAAAAGAAAAATCATTTATGGGCAATGCTTAGCTGTTATTTTTTCGGTTATCATTTTGAACATCATGATTCTCCGGGAACACCTTGGTGGAAACTTTATAAAAGCAAAAACTAAGAAACTACATTAGAAAAATTTTAATAGCAAATACTAACGGCTGTAAAAAGTTATTACAGCCATATTTTTACTAAAGATTAATTCTTTTTAAGACTGTAAATCCATTACAATAGGGATAATGCCTCACTAAAAAACCATTTCTGTAATCAGTAAAAAATTTTGATTCATCATACTTTGTCGAAAGAAAATTTTCAACACCGGCAATAACTCCTCTGTTGTTATTCCAACCGCTTTTTACAGTTCCATCCAGTCTTGCATAAACCCCTTTTCCCATATTGGTATCATGAAACATCATTGAACCATTTTCGCATAAATGATTTTTCCAAACATCTATTTCTTCAATAGTGTGATCTATATTGTGGGAGGTATCTATGAAAATCATATCAGCTTTTATAGGCAAATTTTTAGATTTGCACCAATCAACAAATTTATTTTTTCCGAATTCTATATCATCGTCTTTTACAAAATTCCAGTGATCATTGTAAACAATATTTACATTCGAACAATCTTCGATATCAATACTTAAAACTTGACAGTCGGCTATTTTTGCCGCTGCCAGCAAGGCTTTTGTGCTTTCTCCGCCTCGTGTTCCAAGTTCAACAATTAGTTTGGGTTTTGCTTCAAGTGTATGATAAAATATTGTTGAAAGATGATCGGAAATATCTGAGCTCTGCGGATAATCAATTAGAGATTTTTTTAATTCATCAGAATAAAAAATTTGACTGTATTTTTCTCCTCCTTGTAACCGTAATCTTCTTTTCCAATAAGATTTTTTCCAAGTAAATTTTCTTTCTTCAAACCATTTTGCAAATGACATTTTGTAGCCTTATGAATATTTTTATAATTAATTACTAAATTTATTAATTCTGGTCTTGAAATATTTATTTATCTTCTAAAAAATAAATAGGAAATTGTATTTATGGATGCTTCTAAAATATTTATTGATTCTTTTAACCATATGAAATGGGCGGATTTGCAAATTTGGAATGAAATCAATATCTCCAAAAGCATTTTAAATGATGAAAAAATAGCTGAATTAATTTTTCATATTCACCTCGTTCAGAACATGTTTTTGAATGTTTGGATCGATAGTGAATATTCTATCGACCGCAAAAATAAAAGTATTGATTATGCTAAAACATTAGCCAATAGATTTTATACCGATTTGAATTTATTCACTAAAGAATTTGAAAAAATAGATTTCGAAATGGAAACCTATTTACCATGGGCGGGAATGTTGAAACGGGTTATTGGTAAGGAGGCAAATAAAACTCAGCTAAACGAAACAATTATGCAATTGATTCAGCACTCAACTTATCATAGAGCACAAATTAACAAAAGAATTAGAGAGATTGGAGAACAGCCGGCTGCAACCGATTATATTTATTGGGCTTGGATTGGCAAACCTGAAGTAGAATTTAAAATATGATCTTTGTTTTTATAAACAAAACAGTTTCCCGGAACCATCACTTGTTAATTACGTCTAAAACTTATTAATAATATTTATAAAATAATTATCGTAAAACCATATCTGAAAAATCACAAAAAAAAACGAGGTTCGAATAATGAGAAAATTACTTCTTTTGCTCATGATTGCAATTACACTTTCTGCAAGCGGAAATCCCTTACTTCGGTATCCGTCAATCAACAATATTGGTTCAAAAATCGCTTTTAATTTTCAAGGTGATATTTGGGTTGTTCCATTTGAAGGCGGAACGGCAAACAGATTAACAATTCATGAAGCTTATGATGAAAAACCTATCTGGAGTCCGGACGATAGCAAAATTGCTTTTTCCAGCGATAGGTTTGGAAATAATGATGTTTATGTTATTTCCGCTAATGGCGGTGTTCCAAATCGTTTAACTTTTAGATCAAGTGCAGACGAAGTAGTTAGCTGGTCTGGTAATGATGATATTTTATTTACAACCGACAGAGAATTTGTCCAAGTTGAATGGATGAAAGAAGTTCACAAAGTTTCTGTTGAAGGCGGAACTCCCGAAAGATTTATGAATTCTGTTGGTTTTATGCATTCAGTTTCTCCAAACGGTAAATATGTTGCATTTGTTAGAGGCGAATGCAGAACTGCAAGAGAAGAATACCGCGGTCCGGCAAATAAAGATATTTGGTTATATAACCAAGAAAATAAATCTTATAAGCAAATAACGACCGATGAAGGTAATGATTATCTTCCATTATGGAGTGATGATAACACATTGTTTTTTATTAGCGCAAAATCCGGGGCATACAATGTTGTCAAAATTTCTCTCGATACTGACGGAAACCCACAAGGCGATCAATTCACAATTACAAATTACGATGAAAGCGGAGTTAGTTATTTTAATGTAAGCAATGATGGTACCAAAATTGTTTATGAAAGGTTGGGAGATGTTTACACAAAAGTTTCTGATCAATCTGCTAAAAAATTAAATGTAAAAATTAGTGATGATTACAGATTTGATCCAATCGAACATAAAACTTTTACTGCCGATATTGACGAATACGCAGTTTCTCCAAACGGAAAATTAATTGCATTTGTAATAAGAGGAGATGTTTTCGTAACAGAAAACGATAAAGATAAAAGTCGTTCAGTAAACCTTACCAAAAATCCTTATAGAGATCAGCATCCTAATTGGTTAAATGATTCAACACTCATTTATGTTTCTGATAGAGACGGGGCAAACGAAATATTCTTAGTAAAATCAGCAGATGAAAAACAATCTAATATTTTCAAATCGCTGAAGCATGAAACTAAAAAATTAACAAACACAGATGAATCAGAGAACTGGCCGGTTATTTCTCCGGATTTGAAAAAAGTTGCTTATGAGATTGGAACCGGAAAATTAGTTGTAAAAGAAATTGACAAAGATGGAAGCATGAGCAATGAAGTTGTTCTTCTTGACGGCTGGGATGCACCGGGAAATGTATCTTGGAGTCCCGATAGTAAATGGCTGGCTTACTCTCTTAACGATTTAAACTTTAATTCAGAAATTTTTATTCACGCAGCAGACAACAGTAAAGAACCGGTAAATGTAAGCATGCATCCAAGAGGTGATTCAAATCCTTTCTGGAGTATGGATGGAACGAAGCTTGGTTTTATTTCATCAAGAAATAATAGCAACAGTGATGTTTGGTTTGTGTGGTTAACCAAAAAAGATTGGGAAAAGACTAAAGAGGATTGGGAAGAAAAAGATGATGATACCGATAAAAAAGACAAAAAGAAAGATGACAAAGACAGCAATAAAAAAGATGAAGTTGAGCCAATCAAAATAGATTTTGAAAATATGTGGGAAAGAATTGTACAGGTTACATCATTCCCCGGCGATGAAAGTGGATTTGTAATTTCCGGTGATGGCGAGAATTTTTACTTCACTTCAAGCGAACCCACTACAAAGGGAAATGATTTATATAAAGTAAAATGGGATGGCTCCGATATTAAAGCAATTACAAAAGGCGGAAAAAGCCCTTCTTCATTAAAACTTTCTTCAGACGGTAAAATTGCTTTCTTCTTATCAAAAGGAAAAATGAACAGTTTAACTTTATCCTCAGACAAAGATGAATCTCTGCCACACTCAGCAAACATGACAATTGATTATAACCAAGAACTCAATCAAATTTTTGAAGAAGCTTGGCATGCAATAAATTCTAATTTTTATGATCCTAATTTCCATGGTGATGATTGGGCGGAGTTGAAAGAAAAATATAAGCCGATTGCTTTAAGGGCTTCTACAATGAGCGATTTTAGAGATTACTTTAATTTTATGTTAGGCGAAATTAATGCAAGCCACATGGGACTTTATGGTTCCGACAGATCAGAAACTCAAAAAGAGAGAACCGGAATTTTAGGAATTGAGTTTGAATTAGAATCAAACGGAATTAAAATAACTCATGTAGTTCCCGGATCTCCTGCTGATAAAGAAGAATCAAAATTAAATGTAGGAGATGTAATTCTTAGTGTTGACGGAGTTGAATTAAACGATGAGTTAAACTTTTACTCTCAATTTGTTAATAAAGCTAGCGAACGAGTTTTACTGAATGTTAAAACAAAAGATGGTGAGACCAAGGAAATTGTTATTAGACCAACTGGATCATTGAACTCAGAGCTTTATGATGAATGGGTAAAAGAGAGAAGAAGCTTAACCGAGAAATATTCAAATGGTAAACTTGGTTATCTTCACATTGAAGGAATGAGCTGGCCGAGTTTTGAAAGATTTGAAAGAGAGTTGGCAGCAGCCGGTTATGGTAAAGAAGGAATTGTTATTGATGTTCGCTATAATGGCGGCGGCTGGACTACAGATTATTTGATGACAGTTTTAAACGTTAAACAGCACGCATACACAATTCCACGTGGTGCTGCACAAAGTTTGGAAAAAGAAAATAAAAAGTTCAAACAGTATTATCCGTATGGTGAAAGACTTCCTTATTCACCTTGGATGAAAGCATCTATTGCAATGTGTAATTCTGCAAGTTATTCTAATGCCGAAATATTTTCGCATGCATACAAAACGCTTGGAATTGGTAAACTTGTTGGTCAGCCAACTTTTGGAGCTGTTATATCAACGGGAGGACAAAGATTAATTGACGGCTCTTTAGTTCGTCTTCCTTTTAGAGCATGGTATGTTTACAAGACAGGTGAAAACATGGAATTAGGACCTGCTGTTCCAGACATTCTAGTTAATGAATCGCCTGATTCTAAAGCTAAAAATGAAGACCCTCAATTAAAGACTGCAGTTGAAGAATTAATGAAAGGTTTATAAAATCATAAAATATCTTTTTTAGTTTTTTAATCCCGTAATCTTAAAAGATTGCGGGATTTTTTTTAATTACTTTCGTCTCCCCATTTCAGAATATCAACTCTTACATTTGTTATTCCATCTTTAATCATATCAATTTCTAAAGCTGTTCCATAAGATAAATCAATTATTCTCTGAGGATGCGCCGGCATTCTATCATTAATTCTTACTGAAGCAGATTTATTATTCTTAAGGTTTGTCACTAATATTATTGTACCAAACGGATAGTTTTCATGAGCCGCGGTTAGATTATACATATTATATATTTCACCGTTAGCTGTTTGTCTGCCATGAAATTTCGTTGCGTAAAAAGATGCAATTCCTGTAACCGAATCTAAAATTTCATTATTATTATAATCAACATAGTTATCTTGTGGAGGCTGAAACTCTTCTTGATTTGGTAGACTGTCGTTTTCGGCAGTAAATCTTACTGAAGTAGAACAACCCGTTAATATCAATAAGACAGATAAAGCCAATTGCAGTATTTTATTTCTAAACAAATTTACACTCTGAATTTTTGATTAATAAAAAATAAAAGAATTTTTACAAATTGAGTAAAATAAAAAGTCGAGTTTAATTGTATTTTAATTTTGCTGAAATAATTATAATCTTGAAATAAAAAAATTGGATTAAATATGAAAAACATTTTTCCACTTCTTGTATTAATACTTTTTGTAATGAGCATTTTATTGATTAAAGAAAATGAGAAAATTAATTTTAGAGGCGAATTTTCTTCAAAGGATCAAAAACATTCATTCCCCACTGAATATGAATGGGTTAAAAGAAGTTTTCCTTATTTCAAAATTGATCAAGAAGCACAACTCGATGCAATAAATAAAACTCAAGAAATGCGAGAGAATTCTAGATTGAATAAAAAATCTTCAACTGTGAAGTGGGAATTAGCCGGTCCGCTCAACATTGGCGGTCGAATTTCAGATATCGAGTTTAATCCTAAACAACCAAATATTGTTTATGCTGGAGCTGCGGCGGGGGGAGTTTTTAAATCAACTGATACAGGAGAGACTTGGTTCCCGGTTTTTGATGATGCGCCAACATTGATGATTGGAGACATTGCTGTTGATCCAATAAATCCGGATATAATTTATGTTGGAACCGGGGAGGGAAACGGAAGTCATAATAATTTTCCCGGTATTGGAGTTTTTAAATCAACTGATGCCGGGTTAACATGGGAAAGCGTAGGACTTGAATTAACGTCAAATATTGGAAGAGTAATAGTTGATCCTAAAAATAATAATATTGTTTATGTGGCTGCAGTAGGTTCAAACTTTTTCCCGCATCCCGAAAGAGGATTATATAAATCAACAAACTCAGGAGAATCGTGGGAAAATATTTTATTTGTTGATGATACAACCGGCTGCATTGATATTGCCATTGATCCGGTTGATCCAAATTTTTTAATTGCATCTATGTGGCATCGAAATCGTCAACCCGGATATGGTCAATCTGAAACATCATTTGGTCCAAGCGGGGGTGTTTTTAGAAGTTTTGATGGCGGAACTAATTGGGAAAAACTAGATGACTCAAATGGACTTCCGAGCATACAGCAGAAAATTGGAAGAATAGGATTATCAATTTCTCCTTCTGATCCAAATAATATTTATGCATTGTATAATGACGGCGGAATAATATCCGGGTTTTATAAATCAACCAACAAAGGTGACAGCTGGTCATCGCTTGGCGTAAACACTGGATTATCCGAAGGATCCTCAAATTTTAGCTGGTATTTTGGTCAAGTTAGAGTTCATCCAACCGATCCAAATATAGTTTTTGTATTAGATGTTGCTTTTATGAAATCAACTAACGGTGGAGTCAACTGGCCTATAAATTATGGTTACTCAGGTCCTTGGGAACTTCATGTGGATCATCACGCATTAGCTTTTCATCCTGCTAATCCAGATTATCTTATAAGCGGAAATGACGGTGGAATAAATATTTCTAAAGATGGTGGTCAAACTTGGTCAGAACCAAAACATTTACCTGTAACGCAGTATTATGAGATCGGCTTGGATAGAAGCAATCCACAAAGACTTTATGGCGGATCTCAAGATAACAGCACCCATGTAACCCAAACTGGAGCTTTGGATGATTGGAAAATTATTTTAGGAGGAGACGGTTTTTATGTAAATGTAGATTTTTATAATGGCAATATTATTTATGCCGAATATCAATATGGTAATTTATTCAAATCTGTTGACGGCGGAAATAATATGAATTATATTACTCCAAATTTAGGATCGAATGAACCAACTAACTGGTCAACTCCGGTTATTATTGATCCAACAAACACAAATACTCTTTACTATGGATCAAACAGATTATGGCGTTCAACAAATGGCGGAAATAGCTGGACAGCCATAAGCAGCAAGCTTGTTTGGGATAATCCGGAATGGCCAAGGTTTGGAACTATTACCACCATTGGAGTTTCTCCGGCAAACAAGGATATTATTTATGTTGGAACAGATGACAGTAAAATTTGGGTAAGCTCTGATTATGGTTCAACATGGAATGATATTACTAATTCGTATGTAAAAAGATGGGTAACTAGAGTTGTTCCCGATCCTATTGATGAAAATATTGTTTATGCGACTTATTCAGGCTTAAAATATGGTGATCCATATTCAAGAATATATCGAAGCACAAATAAGGGAGAAACTTGGTTTGAAATTTCTGCAAATCTTCCTGACTCTCCGGTAAATGCTTTTGCTGTCGATTTTAACAATCAAAATGTTCTTTATGCGGGGCTTGATGTTGGTGCATTTGTCTCTTTCAATTTAGGATTGAGCTGGGATGTTTTGGGCGATGGACTTCCAATGGTTTCTGTTTATGATATGAAAATTCATCCAACGGAAAATTATTTGGCAATCGGGACACACGGAAGATCGATGTATAAAATTGATTTAAACAAAGTTGTTTCCATTAATTCAGATCAATCAAATATTCCTTCTTCATTTTCATTGGAGCAGAATTATCCAAATCCGTTTAATCCTTCAACCAGTATTGAGTATTCAGTTCCGAGTAATGAACATGTAAGTCTGAAAATTTTTGATGTACTTGGAAATGAAATTCAAACGCTTGTGAACGAACAAAAATCAGCAGGTAATTATAAAGTAAACTTTACTGCAAGCAATTTATCAAGCGGTGTCTATTTATATAGACTTAAAACTTCGAGTGGTATAATAATGACAAAGAAATTAGTCTTATTAAAATAAAAAAGGTAATACCGTATGTGAGATGGAATAAATTTTTATTCCATTTTCGCTGGGAACTCAGACAGTAAAAAAGACATTTTTGAAATATTATTAAATCAGCATTTTACTTATAAACATAGGGGATGAAGTTTTTCATCCCCTATTTAATATTAGAATTTCAAATAGAGTACTTAGCAATTATATCTTCAGGAATTCTAATTGGTCTTCCACTTTTTGATGAAACCATTGTGTATGTAACTTTTCCTGCAGCTGCAATTTTATTATTCTCTTTTTTTGCAATCCAAAAATTCACAAATACTTGCGCTCCGTGATAATCATTTACTTGAGTTCTAACAATTACTTTATCAGATAGAACTAATCCTCTTTTATATTCAATTTCAACTTTAGAGGCAAACCAAGAAAAACCTCTTTCAACAAATTCTTCCATGGACATTTTATAATCTTTTTGCATCTGATCATAGCGCGCCATAAGAATGTAATCTAGATATTTAGAATAGTGAACGTGATTGTTCATGTCAATATCATCCGGTCTTATAGTAATTTCTGTTTCGAAAATAGAATACACCATATTTTTACTTTACCTGTCCTAATATTTTAGTGAAAGACTCATCATCAACAATTAACAAACCATTTTTTGTAATTCGTTTTGTCATTTCATGCCAGTTTATGTTTTTTTCAAATACCTGCTTGAAAAGAGGAAGAGCTTCATCCAAATGCCCTTTATTTGCAAGTGCAACTGCGCGCCAGTATAACATTTCTTCATTTCCCGGAAACATTTCTTCAGCTAATGAATACTCTTTCAGCGCAGTTTCCATATCGTTTACTTCAACTGCTAAATCGCCGTTATTCATATGCTCATATGCACGATGAACTTTAAGGAGTCTCTTTAATTCCTCAAGAGGATTTTTATTATCATCAACACGCAGATCAACTAATTTATCTTCCCAAGTTTTTCCAGTTGATTCTCCTCTGACCACAAGAAGCGAAGCAGATTGTTTTCCTCTTATATCACCACCTTCCTTTTGGGCGGCTTCAAGTGCCAAAACCAATCTTTCTGCAAGTGGAAGTCCTTTCGAATTTTTGAAAGATTCTTCCATTGCTTTTGGAACAGTGCTGTTTAGCATCATGTTTGCTTGAACAGAATAATCTTTTCCATAAATATTAGAGGCATATTCAACACACTTTTTTCCGGTGAAAGAAAAACTATCTCCATTTTTATCAAGAACTGCGAGTTGTCTAAAATCGCGTCCCTCATCTTCGGTTGTAAGTTTATTAACAACTTGCTTTGGAGAAAACCCTTCTTTAAGAAGGTCCAAACCTTTTAAGCCATAAGAAACATTTACGAAGGACTGAGTTGCAACAACTCCAACTCCGGCTTCGCCCCAAGCTACTATTGGTCCAACAGAGAACCAATGAGATTGCACAGCAACGCCCATATCTCCGGTTTCTGAATCTCTTGCTACAATTGAATATGTGTGTGCAAATGGATCTTCATTAATTCGAATTTGTGAAAATAAAGTGATTGCAAAAAATAGAAGTAATATTAATTTTTTCATTTTCTCCTCAATTATATTCTCTTATAGCTCCCTTGTCCAAATCAAAAAGCAGTTTAATTTCTTGATCTGAATTTAAGTCGACTTCAGTTTCGTAAACAGCATCAATTGAATAATCTTTTGTCTTTAAATGTTCTTCCCAGCTGCCATTAAAATTAACTAAAACCGCCAATTTAATTTTATGTTTACCTTTCATAACTTCGAATGAAGCAGTCCTGGCTTCACTTAAAAGGTGTGGTGTTGTTTCTCCAATTTTTTGATCGTCTGATAATACTTCTAATTTTATTTGATGGTCAAAACCATTTTCAATTCCGGCAAAGGAATAATCAACAATTAAATTTACTTTTTCCTGTGGAGGTTCATCAATTGTAATTTCTTCTGAAGAAGAGCAAGAATTAAGAAACAGCAAAAATGGAATTACTAAAAAAATAATTTTTATATTTTTCATAAGACTTCCTTGTAATTAAATTTAGATATCTCACTAGAATTATTGATCGTTGATGGTTGTAATTTTATTTTATTCCCAATCCACATTTTTTCTGTTTAATGGCATTGTCATACATCTGCATCCGCCGCCGCCTCTTGAAAGCTCTGCACCGTCAATAGCAACAACCCATTTTTTATATTCATCGAGCCTAGTAGTTTCATTCACTATATCATTGGCGCTAATTATTTCAAACCCATGTTTGTTAAGTTCTTCAAGCGTATTTACATTTCTGCCATATCCAAATATTTGTCCCGGTGCTGTAGCAAAAAAATTGCATCCACTGTGCCACTGCTCTCTTTCTTGGATCCAATCATCAGATCTACCACCGCAAATCACCGGTTCCAGTTCAAACTTTAATTTATTCATTGCATTTAAAAGATTTTCCTCCTCTTCTATTTTTGCAACTTTACCGTTATCAACCACAATATGAACTGTTTCATAATCGTGTCTGTTAAAAATTACCGGTTTATAAATCATTGCTTTATTTAGATCCAGCATAGTAAAAACCATATCTAAATGAATGAATGATTCAAGCGAACTAGGAAGCTCTTGAATAATTACATGCTTTGTTTCTTTCTTTTGTTTGAAGTGATCAAGAATAAAATCTACACCTTCAGTTGAAGTTCTAGTACCAATTCCGATTAGCAAAACATCTTCCCTGGCAACAAGAATATCTCCTCCCTCAAAATTAATTTTGGGATTAAATTTTGGCTGTCGAGCTGAGTTTACTGTAGTTGTTTCAAAAAGTGGATGATATTTAAATATTGTCTCCATAATTAGAGCTTCTCTTTCTCTAACTTGACTTTTCATCGTAGCTATCAGAACATCATTTCCTACTGAGATGGAAGCGTCTCTTGTAAAGAAGAAATTATGAAGCGGTTTTAATTCATATCGCTCTTCACTTAAGTATTTTGTAAGCGTATCTTTTACCATCGGTACGCCCTCAATTAATTCTACTGCCAACCGATCATTTTTGAGTTCGTTCAAATACTCTTTTAAGCAGAGTACATTTTCATTTAAACAGATATTACTAATTAAGTGCTCCTTAGCCTGAGAGTTTTCAAGAACATATTTTAGGAGATCCATCACTTCAAAAGTATTTGTTACTTTTTTAAGAACATTGCTAAATTGTTTATATTCATTAATTGCTACTGCTAGATTTAGAATATCACTGTAAAGTGCTCTTTCAGCGTTTTCTGGAGTCATGTTTTCAACTTCGGGTCCCGGAGTATGAATTATTACACCTTGAAGTTTTCCTATCTCAGAATTGACTTCTATCTTCATGTTGTTCTGCATTATTGTTTGCTCAAATGTTTAACAATTGTTTGAATTATCTAAAATGTAATTTACTAAATTGGATATTTAGTTATAGAGTTAATTGCTAAATGGTCTATATAGTTTTTGATATTTATCGAAATTAATTATCTTTTTGATTTTTATCAGAATCAAAATATCAAGACGAATAGAAGATTTCTATTAAAATGATAATTCCCAAAGAGGTATAAATCCGGTTTCGTGAACAATTTTTTGTCCTTCTGGCGAAAGCACCCAATCAATAAAATTTTTTACAACTCCACTTGGTGTTTTAGAAGTAAAAAAATGAAGATACCTTGTTATTGGATAAGTATCATTTCTTGCATTATTTTCTGAAGGTTCAATGTTTTCAACATACGCATGGTATATATCTGTTTGAAAACCAATCCCGCCAAAGCCAATTGCATTTATATTTTTATCAATTATTGAAATTACTTCCTCGGTTGTATTTGCAATAACAGCAGATTGACAATACTCCTCATCGAGCAAAATGTGTTCTTTGAAGTAAAAATAAGTCCCGGAATTTGGAGTTCTTATAATTGGAAGAATCGGTTCATCTAATCCGCCCAGTTCTTTCCAGTTTTTAATTTCACAAGTAAATATTTTTTTTAGTTGATCGGTTGTAATATTCTTAACCGGGTTTTCAGGATTCAAATAAATACTAAGGGCATCTTTTGCAATTAGAAAATACATTCCCAAACTGCCGTAATAATCAGCCAAAATCTTTGCTTCCTCAGGCATTAGAGTTCTTGAAGCTGTAGAAATATCTGTTTCACCATTTATTAAAGCCCTCACGCCCGATGACGTTCCGCCTCCCTCCACATAGATTGAAACGCCCGGATTTCTTTGCATATATTCTTCAGCAAGTTTTTCTGTTAGCAGCAGCATAGTATCCGAACCCTTAATTCTCACCATTCCTATCGGAATAGTTGAGCTGCTGCATCCCAATAAAAAAATCATTGCTGTAATTAAGTATTTATTCAATTATTTTTTTTCCGCTATTGTTCTTAAACGTTCATTAATAAAGGGGGAACCGGATTTCCATTCTGGCTCAATATCAGAATTTGCAATTTCATATATCAGTCTGAACAAATATTTTGTATGTTGAATTGAAGCGTTAAAATTAATCGATTGCGATAAATCATCAAATGGAGTGTGATAAACATTATCGCTGAATTCAATAAACAATTTAATTCCTTCTTCGTTTGATATATTTTTATAATCAATACCGTCCATCACTAGCATTGACGGTATACCGGCAGATGCAAAAGAAATTTGATCAGACATTTTAAATGATTCTGATTTCATAAATATTGGAGGAATTTCTGTCACTTTCAAATTTTCTTTATTTGCAGATTTAATTAAAAACTCCTCTAATGTAGAATACTCGGCGCCCAAACCGACAATTGAATTAAATTCATCGAATGAAGCAATTCCGTCAACATTAATATTTGCAATTGTTTTATAAAGCGGAACAATGGGATGATCAACATAATACTGCGAACCAAGAAGCCCCATTTCTTCGCCGGTTAGCAAAATGAATATTATAGAGCGTTTAGTTTTCTCATTAAGTTTTGTAAAAGCTTCGGCAATTTGAAGCACTGAAGAAACTCCGGCAGCGTTATCAAAAACACCATTATAAATTGAATCGTTTTCTACCGCAGGTCCAATTCCAAGATGATCATAATGTGCAGAAATTATTAAATAAGAATCTGTCAATTTTTTATCTTTGCCCTTAATCATTCCAATAATATTTGGAGATAGAAAATCCCTTCTTTTAAATTCTCCCTTAAAACTAATTTTAAGATTCAGCGGAAAACTTTTTAATCTGTTGTTTTTATGAAGTTCAAGAATCTTTTCATAATTATAGTTTGTCTTTGCAAAAAGCAAATCTGCAATTTTTGGATTTATAATTACACTTAACTGAGTTGTAACGGAATAAGCCAAACTCAATTTTTCAAATGAAAAAACTCTTTTGATTTTTTCCCAATCAAAATTTGATTCGCTTGCTAAATTTGGAATTACTACAATTCCACGCGCTCCTCTTGAAAGTGCTATTCTTTCTTTTGCATCATTGCTGCTATAGATGGTCGGATAAATTCCATTAAAGTACTCTTCATTGTTGGAATGAGGTTCGCCCTCCAGCAGCAAAACAATTTTTCCTTCTACATCAAGTTCATGGTAATCGTTGTAATCAAATTCCGGAGCCGTAATTCCATAGCCTGCAAATACTAAATCAATTGGGTTTGGAATATAGGTTTGATCTCCAACTTTATTTAGAACATAATCTTCATTGAGCGATAATTTTTTCTGTTCATCAGAATAAATTATTAATTCTGAATCAACAAGCGGTTTGCTTCCATGCACCGGAACATATTGATAATAGGTGCTGCTTCTGCCAATTGGCTGAAGTCCTATTTTGTCAAATTGTAATGCTAAATATTTTGCTGCTAAATTTCCCCCGATAGTTCCGGTTCCTCTGCCTTCAAACAAATCGCTTCCCAAATAATTGAGATGTTTCTTGAAAGATTTTTCTGTAATCTCGTTTTGAACTTCTAAGAAATTATCTGCATTGAATTGTGCATGTAGAATAAGTGAAAAGAATATTATATTTATTAAAAGTTTCTTCATGCGTAAAATATATTTTTGTTTAATTAATCTGTTTGGAGAATAAATTATTTGCTAATATCATTTACAAAATACAAGATGAATTCTTCAAAAAAAAATTAAATGACAATCACTTTTTGAGAAATAATTAATGACCTCAATTAAAATCTTCTTATTAATACTATCTAGCTATTTGCTAGTGTTTGCCAGCAAAAAAGATGATGATTACTATTTTAAGAAAATTGAATTGGATTTTGGATTATCTCAAAGTACAATTTTTAATATAATTCAAGATAAGCAAGGTTTTCTATGGTTCGGTACTGCTGACGGTTTAAACAGATTTGATGGTTATTCATTTAAAGTATTTGTTAATGATCCCCTAGATTCAAACTCAATTTCCGGGAATGGAATTTCTGCTTTATATGAAGACAGCATTGGGAATATTTGGATTGGAACCGTTGAGGGTGTCTTAAATAAGTTTGATAAATCAAGCGGAATATTTCATAAATATTATATAACCGACTATCTTATTGAAGAAATTAGTATTGAAAATAAATATTATGAATATCCAATTCCTTTTTCAAGAAATAATGCAAAAACAATTACCTCCATTGAAGAGGATAAAAATGGAAATCTTTGGATTGGTACATGGAATAAGGGGCTAATACAATTTGACAAATCTAATAATAATTATAAACATTTCATTCATTCCCAGGATTTAAATTCAATTAGCTCTAACAAGGTAATGGATATTCTCGTGGATCATCTCGGATCTATTTGGATTGGAACTTTTGGCGGTGGACTTGATAGGCTTGATTATAAAAGCAAAGAGAGTTTTTCATTCTTTAATTATAATTCTAATGCAAATAGTAAGTACAAAATTTCAGATGATGAAATCATAAAACTATATCAGGACAGAGATTACACTATCTGGATTGGGACTTATGGTGGAGGAATAAATCAATTTGAATTTTATAATATGGGTCAACCGCTATTTGAAAGAATTTGTTTAGATAACCACAATGTTAGCAAGCTTGGCACAAACACTGTGATGGATATAATTGAAGACCAATCGGGACTTTTATGGTTTGGAACATTTGGGGGAGGAATTACTAAATACGACAAAACTAATGGGGAGTTTAACCGATTTACTTATAATCCCGAAAAGGAAAATACGCTGATTGACAATGATGTTTTATCATTACTAGAAGACGCATCGGGAATTATTTGGATTGGAACTCACTTAGGAAAAGGTGTTGGTAAGCTTGAAAAAAATACTGTGAAATTTAATTCGATCAAATATGATCCCTCCTCAAAATATGGAATTCCGGATAATGTTGTTTGGGCTGTTTGTGAAGACAACAAAACTGTTTGGATTGGGACTTATCGCGAAGGTCTAATAAAATATAATCTTGAAAAAGGATTTCAAAAATCTTTCAAAAACAATCCTAATAATTCTAAGTCAATAAGTGATGATCATATTCGTTCAATTCAAAAGGATGGCTTTGGGAACCTAATTATAGGAACATACAAAGGGGGATTAAATATTTTTAATATTTATTCAGAAGAATCTATTGTTTATAAATACAGCCCCGAGAACAAAAACTCTATATCCGGCAATCAAGTTCAAGATATTCTTTTGAAAAATGACACACTTTGGCTTGCAACTTTTGGCGGAGGTTTATGTTATGCCGCAAACTATAAAAAAGATAATTTAAGAAATCTAAAATTTAATTCGCTTAAAAATTTTCCCGGTGATCCTTCTACTATTTCTGACAATAGAATTTACAAATTATACTCTGATGATAATAATATATGGATTGGCACTTTTGGCGGGGGCTTAAACAAGTTTAACAAAAATGAAAATGTGTTCTTGCGTTATACTAATTTGCCGGGTGATAATTCTTCTTTAAGCGATAACAGAGTTCTTAGCCTTAACAAACTTGATGACACAACATTATTTGTTGGTACTTATGGGGGCAACCTAAATATTTTTAACCCTGAGACGAAAATATTTAGAAGATTTTCTGAGAGGAGTGGAATTACTAGTCATGTTATTTATGGAATTGTAATTGATGAAAGTAAAATGGTTTGGCTAAGTTCTGATGAGGGATTATTTAAATATGATCCACAGACAGAAATAGTGAATCATTATGATATTCAAGATGGTCTTCAAAACCTTGAGTTTAGCGGAGGTGCTTATTATAAATCAAGTATGGGAAGAATTTATTTTGGAGGTGTAAACGGATTAAATTATTTTCATCCGGATAGTATAACAATCAACACTTATGTTCCGCCCGTCGTTATTACTTCCTTTAAAATATTTAACATAGAAACAAAGGGAGAGCAAAAAGATATTACACTTTCTCACAATCAAAATTTTTTCTCATTTGAATTTGCCGCGCTTGATTATACAAATCCAAGCGAGAATATGTATAGATACATTTTAGAAGGATTTGATGAAGATTGGCATTTAACAACATCAAAATATCGGATTGCGCATTATACAAATCTTTCCCCCGGAAATTATAAGTTTCGGGTTATTGGTTCTAATAACGATGGAGTTTGGAACGATGAAGGTACATTTGTAAATCTTACAATTCTGCCACCGTTTTGGCAAACAAGGTGGTTTATATTTATTGTAATTTTATTGTCAGGAGCATTAATTTATTACATAAGTACTATTCACTACAGAAATTTATTAGCAATAGAAAAAGTAAAATCAAAACTTGCTGCAGATTTGCATGACAATGTTGGAGCAGGTTTAACGGAAATTTCTATTTTAACAGAATTGGCCGCTACTGAAGTTAAAGAAACATCTGCAAACTTTGCTCCAAGGCTTATGAACATTAGCGAAATTGCTCGTCAACTAGTTGATAATATGAGTGATATTGTCTGGGTTATTAATCCTAAAAGAGATTCTTTACATGATTTGATTATTCGATTAAAAGATTTTTATAATGATTTTCTTTCTGAAACCGGAGTGGCTTTCAAAACTATAAATATTGAAAAAATAAAAAACATAAAACTTCCTATGGATTATAGACAAAATTTATATCTAATTTTAAAAGAAGGAATTAACAATTCAATTAAGCACAGCGGTTGTAAAAAAATAGAATTACAAGCCAACATACATGGGGATTTTCTTGAGCTTACAATTAAAGATGATGGAAAAGGATTTAGTTCAACAAAAAGTATTTCGGGAGACGGACTTTCAAACATGACCGAAAGAGCTTCTAAAATTGGTGGAAGAATTAAATGGTCTTCTGATAAAAGTAAAGGAACTTCAATGACTTTCATTGGAAAAATAAGCAGGCTGCATAAACTAAAAGCTAAATTTCAAGTATAGGAAAAAAGATGATTAACATTGCAATTGTAGAAGACAATCACAATATACGAAAGGGATTAGCGGCATTAATCAGCAGTATAAAAGGTTATAAATGCATAGGAGAATATGAAACAGGTGAAGAATTTTTAGATGATCTAGTTGAAAAAAAAGTACATGTTGTTCTTATGGATATTAAGCTTCCCGGAATGAATGGAATTGAATGTGTAAAACAAGCAAAAATTATTGATCCTGATTTGAATATTCTGATGCTTACTATTTATGAAGAAAACAATTCTATTTTTGAAGCGCTAAGCGCGGGAGCTTGCGGCTATCTTGTAAAAAAAACTCCTCCGGATAGACTGATAGAAGCCATTAAAGATGCATTTGAAGGCGGATCTCCAATGAGTTCTCACATAGCTCGAAAAGTAATAACCGTGTTTCAGCAGAATCCAATTGAAAAACAAGAAGATTTTGATTTATCCGAAAGAGAAAAAGAAGTTCTTAACTCTTTAGGCAATGGCAATAATTATCAAGAAATTGCCGAAGAATTATTTATTAGCGTTGATACTGTTAGGCATCATATCAGAAATATCTACAAAAAACTTCACGTACATTCTCAATCCGAAGCTGTAGCAAAAGCAATAAGAAAAGGTTTGATATAATAATTTCTTTTTTTTTGCTTTAACAAAACCTAGTGCATAAAATTAAAACCGCATATTTATGCAGTTGTCCTGAGAATAATTTAATACTATTATGCATTCGGGTTGAATGCATTTAGGGATGCCGGCGCTCAAGTTATTATTGGAAACGGTAGCAATAGCCGATGTTTTGATGGACTTTCGTTGGGGGATGTTTTTCTAAACTAAGCTATTCCCAATTTTATTTTGAGATTGTTTCCGGCAGACCTAAATGATAAATCTAAAAGTTTTGCATCACCTCTTAGGCTGTTTCAAATTTTACTCTGATTTGTTTGAAGCAGCCTTTTTCTTTTTTAAAACTCGGTTTTAATTATTAATTATCTTTAATGCTATTCTTCGTTTAAATTTCCCTCTTTGAATGGAACCTTTTGTCTTAATATTTTTTTAAGTATACATATATCATTAGGCTAATGCAACCTTGAAAAAACTTTTAATCTTACTATTACTTTCAATAACTATTTTTGCTCAATCAACTGAGAAATTAGTTGAGGCAAAACTAATTTCAGAAGTTTCTTCAATTCAACCGGGGAAACCATTTTGGCTTGGATTAAATCTCAAAATGGAAGAAGGCTGGCATACTTACTGGCAAAACGCCGGAGATGCCGGTATGGCCACTTACATAACATGGAATTTGCCGGATGGATTTAAAGCCGGTAAAATTAATTGGCAGTATCCACAAAAAATTTATATGTCGGGACTTGCAAATTTTGGCTACGAAGGCGAAACAACTTTACTTATCCAAATAACTCCACCAAATAATATTTTAGAGAAATCAATTACACTCAAAGCTCATGCAGAATGGCTTGTTTGTAAAGTTGAATGTCTTCCGGGAAACGCAGATATAGAAATTACTCTTCCGGTTTCTTTTGATTCGCAGGAAATTAATAAAACTAATCTAGAGTTATTTGCAAACGCACGTTTTAATCTTCCTCTAGAAAATTCCGAATGGCAAATTGAATCAATCAAAAATAAAAACGATATAATTATAAAATTATTCAATGCCGAAATTAACAATCCAGGCCTGAGCGATTTGTATTTTTATCCGAAGAAAAACGGAATTTATCAAAACGCACCTGATCAAAAATTTGAAAAGAAAGAGGGCGCTTATTTTTTAACCGTTCAATTAGAAAATTTTAGAACTGAAAAACCTGACTCCCTTCAAGGAGTTTTGTTTACATCATCCGGATGGAGAGGTGAAGGCTCTGAAAGGGCTTTAAATGTAAGTATTCCATTTAATACATCTTTTTTAGAAAACGAAGAATCTCAAATAAGCATTTTGGCTGCAATTTTATTCGCATTTATTGGCGGATTAATTTTAAATCTTATGCCGTGTGTGCTTCCTGTCTTATCAATAAAAATTATGGGATTTGTTAATCATAAAAATCAAACTAGAAATGATAGCATTAAGAATGGTTTATGGTTTTCATTTGGAGTTATAATTTCATTTTGGGTTTTGATTTCCATTCTTCTCTTATTACGTGAAGGTGGTGAATCGCTTGGCTGGGGATTTCAACTTCAATCACCAATTTTTATTTTATTGATTTCAATTTTTCTGTTCTTATTTGCACTTAATCTTTTTGGAGTTTTTGAATTTGGCTCTTCTTTAAATTTTATTGAAAGTAAAATAAATTCAAGCAACAGAAATTTCTCAAATTTTTTGTCTGGAATAACTGCCACAATTGTTGCAACTCCGTGCACTGCACCATTTATGGGAACAGCATTGGGTTTTGCTTTAACTCAATCTGTCTTAGTAAACTTTTTAATTTTTACTTCACTAGGACTAGGAATGGCTTTTCCTTATTTGCTTTTAACCGTTTTTCCAAGTTGGATGAAAATAATTCCAAAGCCGGGCGCATGGATGATAAAGTTAAAACAGTTTATGGGCTTTCTTTTAACAGCAACTGTAATCTGGCTTGTTTGGGTTTTCGGAATTCAGAAAGGAAGTGACGGCGTTATAGTTTTATTGATAGCAATTTTGATTTCTTCAATAGCAGCATGGATTTACGGCAGCTGGGGAATGATTTACGTTAAACCGGCAAAAAGATATTTTGCCCAAATAATTTCACTTTTATTGATAGCATTCTCAATTTACTTCGGAATTGTAAATACGTTTATGGCAGAAGCAAATTATGATTCAACAAAAAAAACATCTTTAATTGACTGGCAAAAATTTGATCAAACCCAAATTGACGACTTGTTGAATCAAAACAAACCGGTTTTCATAGATTTTACAGCGGCTTGGTGTTTAAGCTGTCAAGTTAACGAAAGAGTCGTTTTAAACACTGAAGAAGTTTCTTCGAAATTTAAAGAACTCGGAGTTACTACGTTCAAAGCCGACTGGACAAACAAAGACGAAATTATAACAAACGCCCTTGCTGCATTTGGCAGAAACAGCGTTCCACTTTATATTCTTTATGACGGCGAAAATAAAAAGCCAATTAAGCTTCCTGAAATTTTAACAAAATCAATTGTATTAGATGCACTAAAAAACATAAATAACTAAAGGAGAATTACTATGAAGAAAATATATTTAACCATGCTGGCTTTACTTTTTACATCAATAATGTTTGCACAAACTGCTAAAATTGATGAAGCGGCTCCAAATTTTACACTTAAAGATTCAAATGGAAACGAACATTCTCTAAGTGACTTTAAAGGAAAAAATGTTGTTTTAGAATGGATAAATTATGATTGCCCATTTGTAAAAAAACATTATGATTCAGGAAATATGCAAAGTATTCAAAAAAAATATACTGAAGCCGGGGTTGTTTGGTTAGCAGTTTGTTCTTCAGCAGAAGGAAAACAAGGAAACTTTACAAATGACGAAATCAATTCAAAGTCAAAAGCTCATAACGCTGCTTTTACCGGTTATTTGATTGACACTGATGGAAAAGTTGGGAAAATGTATGGCGCAAAAACCACTCCGCATATGTATGTAATTACTAAAGAAGGCAATCTAGTTTATGCCGGTGGAATTGACGACAAAGCAACAACAAGTAAAGACGATATTGCTACTTCCAAAAATTATGTTGTTTCTGCATTAGATGAATTAATGGAAGGAAAAGAAGTTTCAATAAAAGTATCAACCCCTTATGGCTGTAGTGTAAAATATTAATATGTTATTTCAATGTAGAGACAAGTTAAAAACTGTCTCTACATTTTTTTAAAGTAATTATTTCTAAATCCAAAAACTATTTCACCAGCATCATTTTTTTTGTCTCAACAAAATTACCGGCAGCTAATCTGTAGAAATAAATTCCACTTGGCAAATCTATCGCATCAAAATCAACTTCATAAGCGCCTGCTTGTTTTTGTTCGTTTACAAGCAAAGCAACTTCACTTCCTAGCACATCATAAACCTTTAGAGTAACATTTTGAAGTGATGAATTATTTCCATTTGAGAATGGAATACTAAACTGAATCTTTGTTTCCGGATTAAACGGATTTGGATAATTCTGAGAAAGATTATATTCGCTTGGAATTCCTTCCAATTCAGTTACATCGGTTGTGTTTGAAACTATAAAATTATGAGTATAGAATTCACCGTTAAAGGAAACTTCAAATCTCCAAGTACCTAAAGAAGCATTTTGCGGAAGTCCGCTTGACCATCCCCACCAAGATGCTGCATAATGATCGGCTTGTGTTAATGAATGATTCCATTGGCTGTAAACTGTGTTTTCAGGTGTATAAATTGTATAAGTGCTTTGTACGTCTCTTAATTGATCCGAATAATAAATCACAAAAAAAACTGTTTCACCGGGAAGAAATGAATTTTTGAAATTTGGAATCTCTTGATCTGGACAATCCGGAAAGACAGGCCAAGTAGAATGTGTCGCAATTTTATTCACTTTGGATTCATAATAGTCTTTTTGGTTTGCCCAATATGATAAATCAGTTGTCGGGTTTGTTGGTCCCTTCCAAGGATCAATTAAATTATTGCTTGCATCATAAACTTCAAGATGTAAATGAGGTCCGGTTGAATTTCCTGAACTACCCACTATTCCTAAATATTCTCCTGCTGAAACCGACGCACCAACATTTTTAGAAGTTAAAGAATTCTTTTTCATATGACCATACCAAACAACCGAACCATCATTATTCTGAACATAAACAGCATTCCAGTTATCTGTACCAAAAGCGCAGCTTCTATCCTGATTTCCATCATCTTTGCCAATAATTACACCATCAGCAACAGAAATTATTTCTACTTCTTCGTTATCCATTTTGTACCAAGAAAATGGCCAACTAAAAACATCTGTTCCTTTATGATTATAACCGGATTGAGTATCGTAAGTTCTAGAACCATTATTATAATCTAAAAGTTGATTTGGAAAAGCATTGTTATGATCAATATAATTCGATATTCCATAAACTTTAAAGTCTGATAGACCATCTTTACCTTTTATCGGCCAGATATAAGTTGATGCTGATTGAACAGGATTTTTTTTAAGAACTCCTAATTGAGTAAGTCTTTCTATTGATTCATTATTTCTTGCAATAATTTCCGATCTATTTTCGTCTGTTAAGCATACAGCATTTTCTTTATTAAATACATATTCTCCGCCAATTTGAGCTTCTCTTATTTCTTGTGCGGTTAATATGGACAGCATCAAAAAAAGTAAAAATACTTTTTTCATATTTCCTCCGTTTGTTGTTTCGATAAATTGAAAAGCTCTTTTATCATCAAAGACCAATTCGGTTAGCGTTGGTTTTAACAGCTTTTGCTATTTAAATTAGTTTTCAGAACTATTATTAAAACTACACTTAATTATAAAATTTAATTACAAAAAAAATTATGAATTAGTGATTTTGATTAATGAGTATTCGGAAAATCTTTATTATCTTTCAGTTTAATATAATTTTACAGTTTAAATGACTACATATAATAAAGTATTAAATGCTATAGAAAATAAGGGAGCTGCTTACTTTATTCTTATTGATCCCGATAAGATAAATGAAGATAGCTTATCTAATTTTATAAGTAAAGCAGAAAATGCCGGTGTAGATGCTTTTCTCTTGGGCGGAAGTTTACTTCTTTCGGGTGATTTGAAAAGTATTATTATTAAAATTAAGGCTATCTCAAATATCCCAATAATCATATTTCCCGGAAGTGTTTCGCAAGTTCTTCCGGAAGCTGATGCCTTGCTCTATATTTCTTTAGTAAGCGGTAGAAATGCTGATCAAATTATTGGTCACCACGTACTTGCTGCTCCAATGATAAAGAAAACCGGAATTGAACCAATTTCAACAGGATATATTTTAGTTGAATCCGGCAAAGTTACAACAGCCGAATATATGAGCGGAAGTATGCCGATTCCAAGAAATAAACCTGAAATTGCTATGGCAACCGCATTAGCAGCGGAATATCTTGGAATGAAAATGATTTATTTGGAAGGCGGTTCCGGTGCCGAATTCTCAGTTCCGAATGAAATGGTAAAACTTGTTTCTTCTCAATGTTCGGTTCCCGTTATTGTTGGCGGCGGAATTCGTGATCCAAAAACTGCTCATGAAAAAGTTAAAAGCGGCGCAAAAGTAATTGTAACCGGAAATTATTTTGAAGACGAAAACAATTGGCATTTAATAAAAGAATTTGCAGATGCAATCCACTACAAACTTCAAGTTAAGGTTTAGTTGATGAATGAATTAGAATTTTTGAGCAAAGAGTTAAAAGAAAGCTCCGAAGTAAAATTAAAGATTGAACAAGAATGCAGTGACGATATAGTTCAATCAACTAGCTTACTTGTGGATTCATTCAAAAAAGGGAAAAAATTATTACTTTGCGGAAACGGCGGAAGCGCTGCTGATTCGCAACATATAGCAGCAGAATTTATGATTAGATTGAGCCACGATTTAGACCGTCCCGCAATTCCGGCAATTGCTTTAACAACTGACACATCAAATCTTACCGCAGGTGGAAATGATATCGGCTATGAAAATGTTTTTGCAAGAAATGTTGAAGGACTTGGAAATGAAGGCGATGTTTTAATTGCAATTTCTACAAGCGGAAATTCCGGCAATGTTATTAAAGCAGTTGAAATGGCTGTAAAAAAAGGGATGAAAACTATAGGATTTCTTGGCGGCTCAGGAGGAAAATTAAAATCCTTGCTTGATGTTTCAATTACAATTCCATCATCAAGCACACAGAGAATCCAAGAAGGTCATATTACTGTTGCGCATATTATTTGCGAAATGGTAGAAAGAAAGTTGTACGGAAATTGGTAATTCTAATTTAATTAAAATAATATTGTGATTGCAGGCTAAATATAATGTAACTTGCATTTGTATTGTTAATCGTTAATCCATAATCTATAATTGGACCAATTGTAAAGCCCTTGTTGTTTTTTCGTAAATCCAAACCAATAGCTAAACTGAAATTTCCACCGTAATTCCAACTGTTTACATCGCTAAAACTTCTATCATTTAAAAGAAGAAGCCCAATAGTTTCTTCAATAAATAACTTTTCGGAAATTGGCTGTTTTAAAACTCCCTTCAAATAAAATGCTTTCATAAAAGGATAATATCTTCCAACTCTATTTTCGGGAAGAATTTGTTCTACTTTTTGCGCATAAATAAATCCAAGTCTGAAATCAATATAATCAGTAAAAAATGGTGTAAATCCTAAAAAGGCACTCAAGCCATAAGCAGTAACATCAGGTGAATTTCCTTGTATACTTCCCAGACCGACAGAAGCGCCGGCATTAAAATTTTTGTTTTGTGCAAAAAGCTGAATTGATATAAAAATTAATATGATTGTAATTTTTTTCATAATAAAACATACTTAAAAAAGACAACTTTTTGTTATTATTCGTTTTATCAAAGATAATTTTAGTCTTCAGTAAAAAGTAATTTTGTTTAGTAAAATATTTTTTACTCATCTTCCAATTCAAAAATTTCGTTAACTGATTTTTGGAATACCTTTGATAATTTAAGAGCCAGAAACGTTGAAGGGACAAATCTGTTATTCTCAATAGAATTGATCGTCTGCCTTGAAACCCCAAGTTTTTTTGCTAAATCATCTTGAGTTAAATCCAAAATAACTCGTTCAATTTTTACTCTGTTTTTCATTTATGCAGCCGTTTAAGAAGTTCAAAATAAAAGACTTGAACACTTAGTAAAAACCATAAAATTGACCAATCTCCTAATGAGTTAAATATTGATTCTTGCTTTTCAAATATAAAGCCAATTGCGTAATCAAAAAATGGCAGAACCAAAGAGAAGATAACTCCTCCTATAAAAGCAAATGCGTATGATTGCATTCTTAATTTGGTAATCAACTCATCCTCAATTTTCTCCTTTGATACTGACACAACCAATAGTGCAATCAGAAGTCCGTATTTAATAAAAAAGTTTTGTTCAAGCCCCAGAAAAATAAATTTGCCAAATAGCAATAAAACAAAAAAAGCTGCAAATATTGAAAAGCCTATTTTTTTGAAAATGTTTGGTAATTGATACTTGCCAAGTTTCTCAAGATTATTTGTTTCACACTCGATAATTGATTTTATCTTCATAATAATTCCTACTGTTTGTTAGAGGTTTTTGTAAAGTATATTTGCTTTATAGACATCTTTGTTTTACATAATGACAAATATACTTTACATTTATTCCCAAGTCAAGCATTATGTAAAATTAATTTAAGTTGAATAACTGATACAATTAAATAAAATTAATGAAGTGGAGCTGAATAGACTAAAAAACCATAAACCAGAATACAAACAGTGGAAAAATAACTTTGGTAAAATATTTTATTCATCCGGTGGAAGCATTGCGAAAGTTAAAACTAAATAAATGATTAGACCCGGAATTACGAATGTAATTAGAGAAACAAGAGCAAATATAATTCTAAATAAGGTCGGGTTAACTTTAAATTGCTCTGCTAATCCGCCACAGACTCCGGTTAAATATCTGTCGTTTGATCTTTTCATAATATTTTCTTATTTAGTTTGATATTTTTATTTCAGCCAAAAGCCAACTCCAACACCTATAAAAGTTGCAATTGCATATCCTAAAGTTCCGCATAAAATCGCCGGAATTACAAGATGATTCCAACCTCTTGCGGCTGCCATTCCTGCTGCGGTTGTTGGTCCGCCCATATTAGCATTTGAAGCAATCACAATTTCTCTCAGATCAAGTTTAAGAAATTTTCCTATTCCAAGTAAAAATAATAAATGAAAAGTTAGGATGACTGCGGCAAACACAAATAAAATTGGTCCTACTTCTAAAACTATTTTAATATTTGCACTTGCGCCAATAACAGCAAAGAAAATCTGCATTAAAAGAAACCCAACTTTGTCTGCGCCGTTAATTTTTCCAACACTTTTTGGAAAAGCTGAAGCAAGAATTACAACCAGCGCTGTAATTATTAATATTCCGGTTCCTTTAACTCCAAGAACATTTTCTAACGCAAACCCAACCGTGCAAATGAAAAATGAAATTGATAAAGCTTTTCCTAAATCCAGCATATTAATTTTTGATGATTCTTCAATTTCCTCGCTGTGGTTTGAATTTGAATCAGAAACTTCTCTTTTATTATAAAATTTAAGTAAAAATTTTGATGAAGGAAGCGCAAATAAAAGAAGGAAATACAAAGTCATTACAAGATTGTCTGCTGCTATACCGGCGGTTAATAAATTGCCGGATTGCAATTTAACGGCCTCCGCTGCAGCAACATAATTCATTGATCCGCCAACATAAGTTGAACAAAATATTGCCGCTAATTTCCAACCTTCAGCTCCAAGCGGAATTAAATAGAATGCTAAAATAGTTCCAACCACAGTTCCAATTCCCCCAACAACAAAGGCAATTAATGTTGGGCCTGCTTCCATAATAATTTTTTTTAGGTTTGCCTTAAATAATAATAACGGTATTGCAAGAGGAACAACGTAAGACCAAACAATATCATAAGCACCGGCTTCGGTTGGAATTATTGAAAGATTTGATAACACAAATGTGACTAAAATTGAAATTACAACAGCGCTTAATTTAGAACCGATTTTTGTTTTCTCCGCCCAAACTCCAAAAGTTCCGGCAGCAAACAAAACTGCAAATAATGCCCAGTTGTTAGATTGATCTATAAGTGGTAGTTCAAACATTTATTCTCCGTTAGTAATGAACTGCCAGCCAAATTGTTTTTACATTTTTATCTGTCGATAAAACTCTGTGCTTTTCATTTTTCTTAATTAATAAATAATCACCTACGGTTAACTTTACAATTCGATCGTTTTCAAATTGTATTTCTGCACTTCCTTTAAGAAGAATTACAAATTCATTTTTTTCTTGATCGTACCAAAAATTATCCGGAGTTGAATGCCCTTCGGAAATTATTCTTTCAATTTTTACATCATCATTTTCTGCAATAATTTCAAAAAGTTCTTCCGAAATTTTTGAAGGAATATTTTCGTAAATATTGTTAATTGGATTTTTCAACAAGATTCCTAAAAGATAGTTTTCAACAATTCAACTGTAATTAAAAACATATATAAAATTAGGCGGTTTTGGTTTTTCATTTAAATTCACAAAACTAATAATCGGCCAAAAGTATTTTCATTGATTCAGCATTATTCAATTCTTCTAATTTCTCAGAGACTTCAAAAGGATCACTGGGATTTGTAAGATGAATAATATATTTCTCATATCCGGCAAGCAACCGCATAATAATATTTTTGTGAATAGTCTGTCCGCCGGTTGCAGAGGCTTCCTTGTTATAAAATATTACAATTTTAATTGGAGTTTCTCTCTGAACTGCTTCAAGCAAACCAAGATGTCCAGCTGAGATAAATCCAAAATCTCCAGTAAGCGCCCAAACATTTTTAAATCCGGAAAGATAGGCCCCAATAGCCAGGGAAACACTTCCGCCAATGTGTGTTACCAAATTAATTGCATTATAAGGAGGAAGACAAAATGCAGAAGACGAACTTGTATCGCCAGATGCAAAATCGATCTTAAGGTTTTTCATATAATCAAAAATAGGCTGATACTTAATTGCGGCATCTTTGGTCCTAGTGGGAAGATCGTTTGGTACATTTATAATTTTTGGTTTTGGAATGGTTGAACTGTCTTCATCATTTCTTTTTGCGGAAAAAACTTTGTATTGATATTCAGCAAACATTGGGTGAACAACATGATGAATAATTTCTCTTTTATATAAAAAGTTTTTTTTAAGATCAGATCGTCTTTCAATTTCAACATCATCATTTATAAAACTTGAATCTATAATTAACGCTAAAGGAAGTTTTAATTTTTCTGATTTGTAAAAAGCATAAACAACATCATTGTAAATATTTTCTTTTTCTGAAATATGAAAAGGAAATGAAATTCCTTTAATGAATGGCTCTGTCTCCATTATATTATCAGAGTGTGAGCCTTCTTTATCATCAAAAATCAATGATACAAATCCGGCGTTAATATTTGTGTATAGCGAATCAACTGCGGCATTAGCGGCTTTTGCAAGACCTTGAGCTTTCATCAAAACAGCCGATCTTTTCCCGCAAATACTTGCAGAATGTGCAATTGAATAAGCCGGTTCTTCATGAAAAGATAGAGGATAATTTTTCATTGCAATTTCATTATAACTTAAAAACGTTTCGCTTCCGCCATAACCGGGAACATGAGTTACAACTCCAATTCCTAAATCAATTAAGGCGCATGCAATTGCTTGATGAACTTTAGCTTTCATTTGAGTTCTCTAAATTAATTTGTCCTAATGCTTGAATATCTGAACCGGTTGGACTTTGATAAATTTTTAATTCAAAAAAAGGAATTACAGCAAAAACATGATCGAAAATGTCTCCTTGAATATCTTCATATTTTCCCCAAACGGTTGTATTTGCAAAAACATAAATTTGTATAGGAAGACCTTTATCGTTGGGTGCAAGCTGTCTTACTAAAAAAGTTAATCCTTTATGAATATCTTCTCTCTGAAGTAAATACTGTTTTAAATATTCCCTAAAAGTACCAACATTAGTAATCCATCTCCCATTAACCGGAACGGATCTGTCGTAATTTTTTTCTTTATTATACTTTTCAATTTCTGCTACTCTATTTTCAACATAATCTTTTATTAATTCACTTTTCTTGAATTTCTCAATCATCTTTTCATCACAGAATTTTATGCTTGTCATATCAATATAAATAGAACGGGCAATTCTTCTTCCTCCCGTCATTACCATTCCACGCCAATTTTTGAATGTATCATCAATAATTTTATAAGTTGGAATTACAGTAATTGTTTTATCCCAGTTCTGCACTTTGATAACATTGAGGGAAATATCAACAACATCGCCATCAGCTCCATATTTAGGGACTTCAATCCAATCTCCTTTCTTAATTAAATCGTAACTGGAGATTTGAATTGATGCAACAAACGAAAGTATTGTATCTCTAAAAACTAAAATAATAACAGCAGTTAGAGCACTCAATCCACCCACAATTGCCCAAGGATCCTTGGTGGTAAGAACGCCAACAATCAAAATTAATCCCCAGCCAAAAAGAATCATTTTAATTACTTGAACATATCCTTTAATTGGGCGCTCTTTAAATTTATCTGTTTGCTCAAGAAAAGTTGTAATAGAAGTAAGAATTTGACTTATAATAAGCAAAAGCATGAAAATGAAAAGTCCTTTTGTAAGTTTGTCCAAAAGTCCTTCAAAAAAGGGGAAGAGATATGCACTTGAATTAATAATAATAATTGGAATTAAATATGAAAATCTTCTTAGTAATTTTTCATCAAGAAAATGATCGTCAAGCTTCGTTTTGGTTTTAGAAACAAACTTTCTAATAATTTTTAAGACGATTATTTTAGTAGCAAAATAAACGCTGACAGAAATTATAAAAACCAGAAGTAGTTTTATTCCATATTCTAAATAGGGATAATTGTTTATCCAGCCGGTTAGATCATTTATTAATTTTAAAATTTGTTCAATCATGCGTTAATCCTTTGCTAAATTATTTAGTTTCTCATCTGTCAATCTGAATACCGTCCATTCATCCATTGGAATGGCGCCTAAACTTTTGTAAAAATTTATTGCCGATTCATTCCAGTCTAGTACTGACCATTCAAATCTTCCGCAATCATTATCAACTGCAATTTTTGCAAGATGCTTAAGTAGTTTTTTCCCAAATCCTTTTCCGCGCATTTCAGGAAGAATAAATAAGTCTTCCAAATAAAGTCCGGGTTTTCCTATAAAAGTTGAAAAGTTAAAAAAGTAAATTGCAATTCCCACAGGTTTGTTGTCAAAGTATCCAATAACGGCATTGGCAAATCTAACATTACCAAAAAATGATTTTCTATAAATTTCTTCATCAGCAATAACTTCATCGCTCATTTTTTCATAGTCAGCTAGCTTTTTTACAAAGTCAATTAATAATGGGATATCTTTTTCTTCCGCAGTTCTAATTTCAAAATCCATAGTTCCTTCAAATTATTTTACACAAGTTAAGCAATAACTAAAATTTATGTTTCATGAATTGATTTATTTATGCGATTTTGTTGATTCATTTTAAAGAGATTTAATGAATAATTCTAACTTAAAAGCCTACCTTGCTTATGCAGCAGTTTGTGTAATTTGGGGAACAACTTATTTAGCCATAAAAATTGGTGTTACCGATCTTCCTCCATTTTTATTTGCCGGTTTAAGATGGATTGCCGGTGGAACAATTTTAATAGTTTTTCTTTATTTACGCGGTTATAAATTTCCCGCCAAGGAAGATTATATTCATTTGTTTATTGTTGGAGTAAGCCTCTTAGGATTTGGAAACGGATTTGTTGTAATTGCGGAACAATGGCTGCCAAGCGGATTAACTTCTTTGCTAATTACTACAATTCCAATATGGGTTGTAATTGTAGAATTGCTGCTGCCAAATACTCCACGAATAAATTTACTTGTTATACTTGGAATTATTATCGGCACTTCAGGTGTACTTTTGATTTTTGGAAATGATTTAGACAAGATTTTTAATGGAGATTATTTCTATGGAATTTTAAGTATGGTTGGCGCAGTTTTAGTATGGGTTATTGGCAGTCTCTGGTCTAAATATAAAAAGGTAACCGTAAAACCCTTAATGGGAGCCACATTCCAGATGTTGTTTGCCGGAACCTTGCAGGTTATTCTTGGAACAACTTTAGGCGAATGGTCCGATTTTATTTTTACACATGACTCGTTTTATGCTTTTTTATATTTAGTTTTAGTTGGTTCTTTGTTCGGATATACTTCTTTTATTTATGCAATAGCTCACTTGCCGGTTTCGTTTGTTTCTACTTATACTTACATAAATCCAATTATTGCTCTTTATTTGGGATGGCTGGTTTTAAATGAAGAAGTAAATATGGTTTTGTTTATTGCAACTGCGCTTATTTTAACAGGAGTTGTAATTGTAAAGGTTGGTCATGAACGAGTTAAATCTAAAAATAAAATTGTCCAAGCAAATACATAGAGTTTCCATAAAACCAGTACTCTGTGTATTCGTCACCGTAGGAAAATTGCGCCGAAGCTGACAAATCAAGATTTGCTAAATATGAATATTGAATTGTAAACCCTACAAAGCCACTTCCATCATTTAGATTATGAGTTTCAGACAAACTTAAATTCACTAAAGGATGAATTAAATAATTGGCAGTGGCGTTAATATAATTTTTATTCATGTTTAGAATTTGTCCATTAATTAATTTTAAGAACTCATATTCACTTTTATTTTTCTTCCCTTCGCCATTATAGTGATATTCTAAAAGAGCATATAGCTTTGATGTGAATTGATAGTCAACACCCACAATATATTTAGTGAAATTATCTTTTGAATCATATTCATCAATTGATATTTTTGATTCTCCGCGCACACCGGCATCAAAAAGATTACCGGCTAAATCAAATCCAATTATATAACGTTTGTCAAAATAGCCGCCAATAAAGGCTATATCAAACTCATTATAATTTGTTCTAAATCTAAAACCATAATTTGCATGATTAATTTTATCAGTAAAATTTGCAATAATGTTTAAGTCGGTAAAATTCCCTAAAAATATTTTTGATGAAATTGCGTCGGCGCCATCTTTTTCAATTTTGAAAAAGTTTGCTGGATTAATAGGATTAAATAAATCAGTAGGATTCCAAACTCTGCCACTTCCCCAAGCAATACGCTGTCTTCCAAAAACTAAATCTCCCCAGCTAAATCTTTGCTTAATATATATTCTATCAAAATAATGTTCGGAAATAAAATTGCTCTCATTTACCAAATTCCATTTTAATTTTACTGTCTGTCGGATAGTTGCATTATTCGTACTAATGTTTAATGGAGTTGTAGAATTAAAATAAAACGCTGCAATTTCATAATCGATATTAATTCTTGCCCCTTCCCAAAGCGAAATAACCGGTCTTAATCTTATTCTTGTTAAATCAGAAAATGAATTTTCTTTGATTTTAAAAATTGAGGAAAGAGTAGAATTCGTTTTTTGAAATGTCGGAAGATTTAAAGCATAACCACTCATATTAAATTCTAACTGTGAGTATATTTTGGTTGCAATAATAAATATGAGAAATAGCTTTTTCATTTATTCAGTTTTAATTTTTCCATCTTCCAAATAAATTAATCTCTTTGCTCGTTCCATAATCTGCTTATCGTGAGTGGCAAATATAAATGTTATGTCTTTCGCTTCATTCATTTTTTGAATTAACTCCAATAAGTTGGATGCAGTTTTAGAATCTAAATTTGCTGTAGGTTCATCGGCTAAAACAACAGTTGGATTATTAACGATTGCCCTGGCAACAGAAACTCTTTGCTGCTGTCCTCCGCTCATTTCTCCTGGTCTTTTTTCTGCTAATTGATCAATCTCTAATTCTTTCATTAATGATAATGCTTTTTCTCTTCTGGTATTTTCGGGAATCCCCAACAGCATCATACTGAATTCTATGTTTTCTATCGCGGATAAAACTGGAATTAAATTGTATGCTTGAAAAATAAATCCCATTTTTTGCAATCGTAATTCAGATAATTCTTTTTTACTCATCTTGCTTAAATCATGATTCTCAAATTTAATTTTCCCTTTTGTGGGTTTATCTAAAGCTCCTAAAAGATTTAAAAGAGTTGTTTTTCCGGAACCGGATCTTCCTGCTAAAACCAAGAATTCCCCTTTATTAACAGTAAGATCAACCTCTTTTAATGCTCTAACTGGAACTCCGTTATCTTGATATGTTTTGTCAATTTTTTCAGCTCTAATTATTTCCATTTTTTGTCCTAATGTTTTTGACTTTTACTCAAGAATCATATTTCATTTTCTAATTTCAATAAAATTAATTTCTTAATTAAACATATCTTAGGGCTTCAACCGGTTCAAGCTTTATTGCTTTATAGGCCGGATAAACAGCACCCAGAATTGAAACAATCGGAATAAACAAAAGTATTAAAATCATTTGCGAAAAATTAATTGTTGGATATAATATGGCTCCAATCCCAAATGAATTAAGGCTTTCGGCGAATAAGGATAAATCCAAACCGGTTTTGTTTAAAACAGCAATCATTACGCCGCCCAGTATTGATCCGGCTATTGTGCCTATACATCCAAGTAAAAGGGATTCCAGCAAAATCATTCCAAAAAGTTTAGTTGTTTTCATCCCAATAGAAAGTAAAATTCCCAATTCATTAATTCTTTCAAAAATTGACATTAACATAGAGTTGATGATGCCAAATATGAGCGCTAGACCAATAATAAAATATAAAACCACCATGGATTCTCGCGAAAGATCCATCTGTAAAATTAACAATGGCAACAGTTGTGAGTATGTTAATACTTCGTAAATACTATTGTTAAGCTTGCTGATTAACTCTTCCCTTATCAAATCAGCGTCTTTAGGATTATTCAATATAATTGCGAATTCATGAACCTGGTTATCAAGGATAAGCATTTCTTGAAAATGATTTAGATTTATAAAAACATTTGATTTATCAAACTCGCTGTTTTCAGTTTCAAAAATTCCAACAATCCTAAAAACATCTGATCCTATTGATCCGTCAAGCTCATTTGCCATTGCTACGACTTTGTCTCCAACTTCTACACTTAATTTTTCAGCTAATTTTCTTCCAATAATAATTTCACCTTTTTTACCGCTTATAAAACTTCCGGATTTCATCATTGATTTTATTTTGGAAACTTCACTTTCTAAATTAGCTACAACACCATTTAGAAAAATTCCCGACGAACTTTCAGCGCTGCTTAAAAGTCCAAATGTAATTCCTCTTTTTGAATATGCTTTAATTCCAGTTTGAGCATTTATTATTGATTCAACTACTTCGGGGCTGGGAATATAATTTTGAACACTTTTATTATCTCTAAATCCGGCTTGATGAATTTGAATGTGAGAAGTGCTTAACGATATTTGATTAAACAGCATTTGATTTAAAAATGCGTTTGTTGTTCCTTCAAGGAATAAAATTGAAACAACGCCAACTACAACGGAGCCAAAGACTATAAGCGATCTCCTTTTGTTCCGCCAAATATTCCGCCAGGCTAATCTGAATAACATCCTTTCCCTCTTTTATGTGTATCTAATTCCCTTAAGCGGTTCTAGTTTTAAAACTTTTATTACGGGATAAATTGTTGCAATAATTGACGCCACCACAATTGACAATGAAGAATTAAAGAAAACTGAAAATGCCAAGGACGACTCAATCCTTGGAAGAAAACCATATTCTTCATACATCCATGCATATTCACTTCCAAACGTTATTGGATTGTTGTAAATATAAATATTAATAACGGCTCCAATTATATTCCCAAACAACAAACCCAGCAAGGTTATAAAGAGTGTCTCTAATAAAACGATGACAACTAATTTTGAGTTTGACATACCAATTGACAAACTAATTCCAAATTCTCTAAAGCGCTCTGTAACACTCATTAAAATGGTGTTTAAAATTCCAAAAGCAACAATCACAAATAAAATAGCTAAGAAAAAAATTCCGCTAATGTTATCAAGTTGAATTGATTGTTCAAAATCGGGCATTAGTTCTTTCCAATCAAGAACGGTTAATTCGTTATTTACTAAACTAGCTTTAATAAAATTTTTGGTTTTCTGTAAATCATCAATAGATTTAATATTGAAAGCAACCGCAGATATTCTTCCATAAAGAGAAAGCAATTCTTGCGCGGTTTTTATATCTGTAAAGACAGACATTGCGTCAAACTCGGATGAACCAATTTTAGTTGTTCCAACTATTTTGAATTTTAGATTTCCAAGAGATCCATCAAATCCTTGCGCCAGAATTACTACATCATCTCCAATTTTTGCTTTTAAGTTTTGCAGAAGCTTATAGCCAATCACAATTTCATATGATTCTAGTTCATCAAAAAATCTTCCGCTATTTAATTTTGTTAATATTTTTGATGTGTTTTTTTCAGCTTCGGGATCAATTCCAAAAATTGCACAGCCTTGTGAATTATCCTTGTAAGATATTAAACCGTCAGCGTTAACTCTCGGAGCAAGTGAAGTAATTGATTTTATTGACTTAAACTTAGATTTTAACTCATCATTAAATCTAAAGCTCTTTGCTAATGATGGATTTCCTTGATATCCTTTTACTTGTATTTGCAAATATCCGCTAAATTGCTCAACAGAATTTTTAATATTTACTTCATACGTTCCTTCTTGAATTCCGCGCATTGCAATTGAAGCCATTGCAGCAAAAGTGACGGCAAGCAGCGTTAATATTGATCTTCGCTTATTCCGCCAAATGTTTCTCCATGCCAGCTTAAGAAGAAGTCGCAATTTAGTTTCCTCTTTCTAATTCTGAAAAAGAAAATTTATTTGAGCTAATCTCTATATCAAATTCCATTTCAATCAATTTTATTTTTGTTGATCTTCCTTCTTTTGTTTCACTTTTCATAATCCATTCACTTGGAATTTTTCTTGAACCAAAACTCTTAATTTCTGTCAGTTCCATTGTTCTGATTAATTTATCTTTTTCATCATAATATTCAACTTTTGCTGGAAGTATATCGGCTTTTCTAATAAAGTAAAAAAGTTTTCCCCAAACAACCGGTGCAGTTGGCTTTGGAATTAATTCAATTTTCCAGCAAAGATTTTCATTTACTTTTTCTTCGCCGACAATTTTCATCGTATAATCTTGCGCTAAATTTGATTCTCTTACAAGATCATCATTTGTAAAATCAGAACCGTTCCAAGATTGAAGCATCATTGAAGGAGGAACTTTTATTGTGGTTTCAGTATTCTTAAGATAGTTCCACATTTCGTTACCAATTTTAAGAGTCTTATTACCTTCTTCTTTCCGTGGTGATTTTATTAGAATTAATGCTTTTTCATTTCCAACCCACCAACTTTCCATTTTAATTTCTCTTGTAAAATCCGGAGTTTTAACAACCATTTCCACAATACCGTGAGCTGTTTTACCTTTGATGGAATTTTCTGCTTGTTCAATAAGCTCTTTTGCGGTTTGAGCTTTTGTGGTGGAAAACAAAATTAAAATCACAAATAGTAATTTCATCTTTTCTCCGTATTAGGTAAATAGAATTGTAAGTATATAATATTTTGTTAGAATTAGAATGTCAAGTTTTAATCACTTTTCCTGAAAGCTTAATAATCTTTTTTTCTAAAAATCAGGTTCTATTTGATTTATATCTTGTGAAGAAACATTATAGTTTTTCTTAAATGATTTTATTGTAGGTCTGAAAACAAAACTAAATATGAGTTGAATTATATAAAGAGCTAGAAACAAATAAAAGTCCGTTAATAAAAACCCTAATAAAACAAAAATATTTACTGCTACTAGAAGAGTTAATATTACAATTGTAGAACCAATAAATCCGATGATTTTTGATTGAAAAGATTTTGTATCACATTTTTTCTGAGTGTAAACGCCAATCATTTTTATTGAAAAGATTGTAAAAAAAGAAAACGGAAGAATTTTAATTATTGCATCATTGTTATCATTAAAAATGGCGGGCATAAAAGAAGCTATTTCAGTTTTGAAATAGCTTGAAACAATTAATGCAATTAATTGCAGTCCAAATAAAAAAACAAAATAGTTATCCAGTATCTCAAACTTTGATTTAATCTTTTTCATATTTGTTAATCAATCGATGTCGCCTAATACGAATTTATTTCCAAGCTGAGTCATGTAAAAATTTCCTTCAATTTCCTGCGCTCCGCTAATGAAAGCAACATTTATAACTTTCCAATTTATTCCGTTTTTTTCAACGTCGGATTTTGATTTTATTTCGTACTTATCGCTAATATCTAAAAGGGCAAAAATCTTTTTACAGATTCTATCAACTGCAATTTTCTCTTTTCTTTCACTATAATTAAAAGTGGATTTTAAATTTCGCGTAGCATCTTCTCCTTCATACAAAATAAATGAAGCTGCCTCTGAATAATTTTTAGCTTTAGACAATTCAAAAATTTTAGCCAATTGAGATTCTGCATCAACATTCTGGGCAAAATTTGAAATTCCAAAAAAAACAAACAGACACATTATTAAACTTTTCTTCAACATTTCCGTCTCCTTTTAGTACATAAAATGTTTTATTTGCTCACCCTTCTTTTCTATTTTAGTCATTGCTTCTATTCCAAGTTCCAAATGAAGATCAACAAATTCTTGTGTAACTTTTTTATCAGATTCTTCCGTTTTAATTCCATCGGGAATCATAGGCAAATCCGATACTAACAAAAGTGCTCCTCTTGCAATTTGATTTGCATATCCAACAATAAATAAAGTTGCGGTTTCCATATCAATACCAATTGCACCAATCTTTCTTAAGTATGATTTAAATTCATCATCCCATTCCCAAACCCTTCTGTTTGTAGTATAAACTACTCCGGTTCGATATTCTAAATTTCTTTCAAGAATTCTATCTGACACAAATTTATGCAATTTAAAAGAAGGCAATGCCGGAACTTCGCTTGGAAAATAATCATTGCTAGTTCCCTCGCCTCTAACTGCTGCAGTAGGAAGAATAAAATGCCCAAGCTCGGTTGATCGCTTTAGTCCACCGCATTTACCTAGAAACAAAACACCTTTTGGATTTCTAGCAACAAGAAGATCCATAATAGTAGCGGCATTTGCTGAACCAATACCAAAATTGATTATTGATAAACCGTCAGAATTTGTTGCCGACTGCATCGGTCGTCCTTCGCCGTTTACATCGCAATTAAAAATATTAGCAAACTTGTCAACATAGTCTCTAAAATTTGTTAAAAGTAAATGATCTCCAAAATTATCAATTTGTGTTCCTGTATAACGGGGAAGCCAGTTTTTGGCAATCTCTAGTTTAGTTTTCATTTTTAGTAAGGAATTTTATTTGTGGAATTTTTTCATCAGCATATTTTATTAATATAGCAAAAACATAACCAATTAACGACCCAATCAATGCTCCGCCAATTATATCCGAAGGATAATGAACACCAACTATTGGTCGTGATAATGCTGCTAAAACAGCAATTAAGTAAAATGGGATTTTATATTTTGGGAATAATCTTGAAAAATAAACAGCAAATGCAAAATTATTTACTGCATGCGAAGATGGAAACGAAAAAGATCCGGTACACCCGGCTAAAATTCTAACATCCGGCAGAGCATTACACGGTCTTATTCTTTCAAAAAAGTTTTTAAGAAACGAACTGCTTATTTGGTCAGAAGCTGCAATTAGCAGTAAAATTCCTATTCCGGCTAATCTTCCCAATCTTCCGCCTTTTATCACTAAAATGAACCAAAAAATTATATATACTAAATACCAATGTTTTACTTCTGTAATAAAAGGGAAAAATTTATCGAATAGTGGATTTGAAATTGTTTGGTTCAAAAAATAAAACAGCGCTACGTCAATGGAATATAGAAAATCTATCATATTGTTTTGTATTTAGTTAAGTTTATCAATGTTGTTAGCGTTTCTTTATATTTACTATTTAAAACTATAATAATATTATTCGATAATCCATAATAGAAAAAACTATTGATAAAGAATTGACAAAGAATAAAGAAAACAAATCACAAAATTTTAAGAACTCTATAGTCTTATCCCCATTAAGAATAATTGCACAATTAGCAACCATTTCTGCGCTTATTTCTCTTTTGTTCGAAGTTAAATTTTTCTATCAGTTTTCTCAAGAAATTTATATAACGCGGCTTTCCGCTTCGGCATTGGCTTTTTTGGTTTTGTACTTTTCTAGTTTAAAATTTGGTGAGCGTCATCCAATTTTACTGCTTTATGTTCTCATTGCTTCCATTCTGGGTTCTAATGGATTTATCGCTTATTTAATTCCAAGTACAATAATTTTCAATGCATTAGTAACCGGATTAATTTTATTCACTTCTGCATTAATTTTAAATTTTGAAGTTAAGCATCAAATTGTCATCGTTATTCTTTTCAATCTGTTATTTGTATTTGCGGTTATTTTGAATGAGGACGTTTTCTTTTTTATATCGGGGAAACTGGAAGCTTATTCTTTTACAATATTCCTTAGTATAATGGCTTTAGTAGCCAGCATGCTAAATTTTAGAGCAAAAATTAATTTTCGTGATTCCTCGGAATCTATGGATTCGGCAATTCAAGAAAATTTTGAAAAACCGGAACATAATTTTTATAAAGAAATTCTAGATCATTCAATAGATGGTTTTTTTAGAATAAACATAAATGGAGATTTTCTCTATTCTAATGAATCAATTGCCAAAATATTCGAAATTTTTGAAGAGAACGATCTTGTAAATATTAGCCTTCTTAAATTTATTGCTGTTGAAGAAGAATGGACAAATCTAAAGTCTCTTCTTGATAAACAAGGAAAAGTAAAAAACTATCGATTAAGAATTAAAACTGCGCAAGAAAATGAAATCACAATAAAAGTAAGCGCAAGAAAGTTAATTGAAAATGACTCCACAATTATCGAGGGAAATCTTCAAGATATTACTCAGCAAGTACGGTTTGAAAAAGAAAGAAAAAATTTAATTGAAGAACTGAAAAAAGAGAAAACCGAAGCCACAGAAAACGCAAACGCCGCGGTTGAAGCAAGCAGAATTAAAACTCAATTTTTAGCAAATATGAGTCACGAAATTAGAACACCAATGAATTCTGTTTTGGGCTTTTTAACACTAATAGAAAACGGCTTGTTTGAAAACACTCAAGAACTAAAAGAATTTGCGGGAAACGCTAAAATGTCAGCCGAATCTCTTTTAGATATAATTAATAATATTTTGGATATATCGAAAATTGAAGCCGGAAAAATGGAGCTTGACGAAGTTCAATTCAGCATTTATGATGAAATTGAAAAAGCCCTCTCAATTATTAGCCCTTCCATAAAAGAAAAAGGAATTACTCTTAAATCTCATATTGATAAATCAATTCCGCATACAGTTATTGGCGATTCAACTAGATTCAGACAAATCTTATTAAATCTTTTAGGAAACGCAATTAAATTTACAGACGAAGGAACAATAGAGGTTTATTCTAGAGCTACTTTAATTGATAAAGACACAATTAACTTAGAAACTGCTGTTACAGATTCTGGTCCCGGAATTTCCCCGGATAAACTTGAAAAACTTTTTAAACCATATGCCAGAATTAAAGACATGCGAAGTGAAAGACAGGGCGCCGGACTTGGTTTAATTATAAGCAAAGAATTTGCAAACCTTATGGGCGGAGACATTAAAGTAGAAAGTAATGTTGGTATTGGTTCCTCTTTTACTTTTAATATAAACCTTAAAGTTGATTTGATGTTATCGGAAACTTCAACTGTAGAGAAAGCACTTGAGCGAACCATTAGCCGTGATGATAAACCGGAAATTGGAGAAGAAGAAGAAAAAACTTTTGTTAGACTTCCTAGAAATTTAAGAACCAAAAAAAGACTCTTGCTTGTTGAAGATAATCCTATAAGTCAAAATGTTGAACTTAGAATTCTGCGAGAAGTTGGCTATGCGGTTGATGCGGTTGCAACCGGACACGAAGCCGTTTCTGCAGTAAGAACCGGTAAATTTGATCTTGTGCTGATGGATATTGAATTGAGCGATATGACAGGAATTGAAGCAACAAAAGAAATTAGACAACTAACAGACAAATTTGCCGATATTCCAATAATTGCCGTTACAGCTCATTCAAGTATGAAAGACAGAGAAAAATGTTTGGCCGCCGGAATGGATGATTATATTTCCAAACCAATAAATATAAATTTCCTCAAAATGACCATTGATCAATGGTTGAAAAACAAAGAAATTGCTCCATAATTTTCTTCAAATAAAATCAGCTTTTATGAATTATTTAATCATCCCAAATTTGCTTGATAAAAACTCATAAAATTTATCCGGTAGTAAGCCGACTATTTTATATCCGACTAAAATTGGGAAAGGAAATTGAATAAATCTTTTTTCTTTCTTTAATCCATTCATTATTATTTTTGCGGCTTTTTCGGTATCCATTAAAAATGGCATTTTAAATTCATTTTTATCCGTCATTGGAGTTTTTACAAATCCGGGTTTTATTGTAATCACTTTAACGCCATATCTTTTTAAATCGACACTCAATCCTTCTAAATAAGTAGTAACAGCTGATTTGCTTGCGCAATAAAATCCACTTCCTGAATAGCCTCTGCTATCCGCTAAACTTGAAACTCCCGCAATAACTCCTTTTTTAGATTTCAAATACATTGGCAGCAATTGTTCTAAGCAATAAATAATACCAAGCGCATTTGTATTAAATATTTTTTCGGCAAGCGAACTATCAAACTCTTCTATTTTCATTCTAAATGAAACTGCAGAATTTAAAATTGATAAATCAACAGAATTAAACTTCTTTTTAATTTCCGAAAAAACCTCAATTACATTCGCTTTATTTGTAACATCACATTTATAAATATCAATTTCAGAATTTGGGAATTCATTTTTGAGTTCTTGGAGTTTTTCAAAATTTCTTGAAAGCAAAATCAGTCTGGCGTTTTCTTCAGCAAGTTTCTTTGCAAGTGCATTTCCAATTCCGCTAGAAGCTCCGGTTATTAAAACAATTTTATTCTTAAATGTCATTTTCTGTCTTTTTCTTTAAAGAATGTGTTTATTCTCTCAAAATATAGATGATTTTCTTTCTTTGTTAAAACAAAATCATTATCTTTAACAAAAATTATTCCAAGTATAAGTATGTATAATGGTTTTATAGAAATAGACGGTATAATCGTAAATCCCGATGTAATTAAAACGGAATTTACTTGCGATCTTTCAAAGTGCAAAGGAGCGTGCTGCACAATGGAAAGTGAATTTGGTGCGCCTCTTACTCTTGAAGAAGTTCAAAAAATTGATAAAATTCTTCCAAAAGTTTTGGATTATTTGCCGGAAAAACATAAAAACGCAATTATTGAAGATGGTTTTTATGAACAAGAAGATGATTTATTAATGACAAAAAGTATTAATAATCGTGATTGTGTTTTTGTCTTTTATGAAGGCGATGTTGCAAAATGCGGAATTGAAAAAGCATATTTTGACGGAAAAGTGGATTTTAGAAAACCGATTTCATGTCATTTATTCCCAATTAGAATTTCAGATTTTGGCGGACCTGTTCTTCGTTATGAAAAATATGCTGATTGCAAACCGGCTCTCGAAAAAGGGAAAGAAACAAAAATTTCCATTTTCGATTTTTGTAAAGAATCTTTAGTTAGAATGTTTGGAAATACTTGGTATCAAAAAGTAAAGAAACAAATGGAGAGTAAATAATTATGTTGTCGTTACAGCAAAAATTTTCGTTACAGCAAAAATTATCTCCTCAGCAGATTCAGTATCAAAAACTGCTTCAGTTAAATACTCTTGCTTTGGAGCAAAGAATAAAAACAGAAATAGAATTAAATCCAATTCTTGAAGAAATTCAAATTGAAGAAATGGAAATGAAACAAGATGAACCGGATGAGGTTGTTGAAAAGGATTCTAAAGATTCTGATGAAATTGAAGAAACTTATGAATCAACCGAAGATGAGTTTGAACCCGATGATTTTATGGATGACGAAAGACTGGACAATGATGACAGAATAAATAAAAGTCCCGACTCTGATGACGATTATATGCAGCCTTTAGCCCGCTCCAGAGAAACAATGACCGAACGTTTAATTAATCAACTTCACATGCTCGATCTAAATGAAGATGAATTGTTTTTTGGCGAAATGATTATCAATAATCTTGATAAAGATGGTTACTTGAAAGCCGACTTGAAAAAACTTTTTGAAGAAGCAGTTTTGTTTGAACATCTTGAGCTTTCCGAAAAGAAAGCCGAAACTATTTTAAAAGAGATTCAGCTTTTGGAACCAATTGGAGTTGGATCAAGGAGTTTAAAAGAGTGTTTACTTCTGCAATTAAAGCATCAAAATTTTGATCCTTATTATGGATTCATCGCTGAACAAATTCTTACAAAACATTTTGAAGATTTTGTAAATAAGCGATTTGAAGCAATTGAAAAGAGTCTTGATTTATCAAGAGAAACTCTAAAAGCCGCATTATCGGTTATTGCAAAATTAAATCCAAAACCCGGCGAAGGAAATATTGATTCGTCAGAATCAAACCAAATAACTCCCGATTTTCTAATTGAAAAAGTAGAAACAAATTATATTATCACTCTGAATGACAGAAGCATGCCTTCTGTAACTTTAAGTCAGACTTACTTAGAAATGCTTAATTCAAATAAAAGAAAAAGAAATATTTCTAAAAATGATAAGGAAACTCACAAATTCTTACGCGAAAAATTTGAATCTGCAAAATGGTTTATTGCTTCAATTCAACAGAGACGGGAAACTCTTTTAAAAATAATGAGGGCAATTTTAGAGAAACAATACGATTTTTTTGAGTATGGACCAAAGGCTCTAAAACCAATGATTTATAAAGATATAGCCGATGAAGTGCAAATGGATATATCAACAATAAGTCGAGTTGTAAACGGGAAATACGTACAAAGTCCCCAGGGAATTCACGAACTAAAATATTTCTTTAGCGAGGGTCTTGCAACGGATGCAGGAGATGAAGTTTCCAATAAACACATAAAAATATTAATTGAAGAGATAATAAAAAGCGAACCGAAGAATTCACCATATAGCGATGATAAAATTGCAAAAATCTTGATTGGAAAAGGGATTCATATTGCAAGAAGAACTGTTGCTAAATACCGAGAACAATTAATGCTTCCGGTTGCAAGGCTGCGTAAAGAATTGTTATGATTTTTTTTGATGTTTTAATAATTGTTTCTTTTTTTCTTTTGTTCGGAATTTCGCATTCAATATTAGCTTCAAACAATCTTAAAGAAAAACTTGTGCAAGTTATTGGTGATAAAATTGCTTTCTATCGGCTGTTTTACAATTTATCATCAATAATTTTTCTTATTGTTTTTTATGAACTTGCACCGAAGCCGGATGTTATTATCTATAATCTCAACGCCCCTTATGATCTAATAATTTATGGATTTCAGATTTTATCAATAATCGGATTTTTCTGGGCTAGTCGTGGTATTGGAATCAAAGAATTTTTGGGAATTACTCAAATCTATAGATACATAGATAAAGTTTATGATGTGAACGAATTAGATGAAAAATCTTTTTTAAAACTAGATGGTGCTTATAAATATTCACGTCATCCAATTTACCTTTTTTCAATTCTCTTTTTAGCTCTTAGACCAACAATGGATTTATTTTATTTGGTGATGTTTATAAGTTTTACACTTTATTTTTATATCGGTTCAATTTACGAAGAAAAGAAACTTGTTAGTAAGTACGGTGTAGAATACATGGAATATCAAAAAAGAGTTCCAAGAATTTTTCCAATAAAGTTTTGTGGATTAGATTAAATGAAATTAAAAATTATACTGTTTTTTTTACTTCCGATAATTACTGTTTTTGCTCAATTAAAAGATGATGATGTAATTGCCAAAGTGGGCGATAAAATTATTACGGTTGAAGAATTTAAAACCCGCTACCAAATGCGACCAATGCAGAATTCAATGCTTAGCAAAAACGAAGAACGCGCTCGCGCACAAATTTTATATTCAATTATTGCAGAAAAACTTTGGTCTTTAGAAGCTCAAAATAATAATTATGATACAACAGATATAATGAACTATACATACAAATCCTTAGAAAAATCTTTTTTAAGAGATGCACTTTATCAAAAAGAAATTGCGTCAAAGGTAAAAATTAGTGATATTGATTACATAAGAGCTGTTCAAAAAAGTAAATTAACTTTATTTGTAAATTACCTTTTGGGAACCAGCAAATCCGAAGCTGACTCTCTTTATAGCCAATTAAATAGCGGAGTTTCTTTCGATTCTCTACTTCAAAACAGAGAAGAAAAAGAATTTCAGAACTACCCCTTAGAAATTAATTATGGCGATCTACCTATAGATATTGAGGATTCTCTATATTCATTAGAAAAATATGATTATACAAAACCAATTAAAAATGGTTTTGATTGGTACATTTATAAATTAGCAAACAAAGATTTTGCAAATGAAATGGATCAAAGAGTTACCTCGGAAAACAAGAAAAACGTAAGATCAATTTTAGAAGCCAGAGCAACAAATAATGTCTTTCAAGATTTTTACAAAGACTTTTTTAAAGGAAGAGAAGTTTCTTCGGATGGATATTTATTCTGGACTTTTGCAGAGAGTGTAATTAAAACAATTAAAACAAATAGAACCTCTGCGGGACTTAAATCACACGACAAATTAGTTTTGGAATCTGCCGATTTAAATAAAATTGCTTTCGGAATTGGTTTAGATTCATTAAACATGACTTTTATTACTATTGAAAACAATCCAATAACTCTTAAAGAATTTTTGTATGATTTCATTTTTGAAGGATTTTATACTATGAATGACAATCCTGATATTTTAAGAAGTCAACTAAATTCCAGAGTTAAAAGGTTTATTGAATTAGAACTTTTATATATGGAAGCGAAAAGACAGGGATTTTATAATAATGAACAAGTTAAAAAAGATATTTCAATGTGGAAGCCTTTTTATCAATCCTCACTTCTAAAAAATGATTTCAAAAACACTATAAAAATTACTGATAATGAGCTTCTTGAATATTATAATGAAATTTATGATTCATCAAAAAGTATAACCATGGTGAATATTATTGAAGTTCTTTCAGATAGTTTAGAAGTAATTGATGACGCAATGATGTATTCGCAAAACGATGAAAAACTAAAAGAGTTTGCCGCAATTCATTCCAAAAGAGTTTGGGCTAAGAAAAATGGAGGGGAATTTGGTTTGTTCCCCTCTAATGCTTATGAAGAGATTGGAAGAATTGCCTCAAAACTTGAAGTTGGCGAAACTTACGGACCTTTGCAATTAGATGAAGGTTATTCGTTCTTCAAATTAATTGAGAAGAAGAAAAATTCCGAAATAATTCCTCAAAAGTTTGAAGACTTAAAAGAAGAATTGAGAAAACAATTAACATATAAAAAATCGTTAGATGCCGTTGTTGATAAAACTGCCGGATACGCCAATAAATATGGGGTTGATATCAAATATGATGTTCTTTACAATCTTGATATAAAAAATCTGAATATGCTTGTTTACAGATATTTGGGATTTGGTGGAAGAATTTTAGCAACTCCGCTTACACCAATATTTACTGAATGGGTTGAAAAATGGCAGCATCAAAAAGAAAGTTTATAATCTATTAGGAGAGAAAATTGGAAAGAAAAGTAAGATCAACAACTATACTTGGGATTGTGCATAAGGGAAAAGCTGCCATTGGTGGTGACGGACAAGTAACCCTCGGAAACACAGTAGTAAAACACAATTCAATGAAAATAAGAAAATTATACAACGGTAAAGTGCTTTGCGGTTTTGCCGGATCAGCAGCAGATGCTTTTACTTTGTTGGGAAGATTTGAAGAAAAATTAGAACAATACAGAGGCAACGTAAGTCGTGCTGTAGTTGAATTAGCTACCGATTGGAGAACTGACAAATATCTTAGAAAACTTGAAGCAATGCTGGCGGTAGTTTCAGAAGATAAAACATTTGTAGTTTCAGGAACCGGTGACGTAATTGAACCCGACGATAATATTGTGGCTATTGGCTCAGGCGGAATGTACGCTTTGGCAGCAGCTAAAATGCTGATAAAATACAGTAATCTTTCAGCCGAAGAAATTGCAGAAGAAGCTTTAAAAACCGCAGCAGAAATTTGTATTTATACAAATGATAAAATAAATGTAGAAGTTATTGATTAATTAAAGCAGGAAATGATAATGAATTTAGATCAAATGAGTATTCTAACTCCATCTAAAATTGTTAAGGAATTGGATAAATATATTATTGGTCAGCATGATGCGAAAAGAGCTGTTGCTATTGCTCTTAGAAATAGATGGAGAAGACAACAAGTTAGCGAAAGCATTAAAGAAGAAATAATGCCCAACAATATTATTTTAATTGGACCAACCGGAGTAGGAAAAACAGAAATTGCTCGTAGATTAGCAAAGCTTGCCGGAGCCCCTTTTATTAAGGTTGAAGCTTCAAAATATACCGAAGTCGGTTATGTCGGTCGAGATGTTGAATCGATGATTCGTGATTTAACAGAACTTGCAATTACAATGGTTAGAACAGAAAAAACAGAAATAGTTCAAGAAAAAGCTGAAGCAATGGCGCAGGAAAAAATTCTGGATATTTTAATTCCTCCCGTAAAGCGACCTGTTCCGGCAAATTCAGAAAACCAAAGTGATTCCAGTACTGAAGCATATCAAAACGAAAAAACACGTGAATGGATGCGCGAGAAACTTCTTAAAGGCGAGCTTGATGAGAAAATGATTGAATTTGACAGTCAAAGCCAGGGTGGAAGTATGCAGGTGCTAGGCCCAATGGGTTTGGATGATATGGGAATTAACTTTCAAGAAATTATTAGTAATATGGTTCCCAAGAAAAAGAAGAAAAGAAAAACATCCATCGCTGAAGCAAGGAGAGTTCTAGCACAAGAGGAAGCGCAAAAATTAATTGATATGGAAGCCGTTCAAAAAGAAGCGATTAAACGTGTGCAAGATTCTGGAATTGTATTTATAGATGAAATAGATAAAGTTGCCGGAAGCTCAAAAGGTGGACACGGTCCGGATGTTTCTAGAGAAGGGGTTCAACGGGATATGCTTCCTATTGTTGAAGGATCAACAGTAAATACAAAATACGGTCCGGTAAAAACCGATCATATTTTATTTATTGCTTCAGGCGCTTTCCATGTGGCAAAACCATCGGATTTAATTCCAGAACTTCAAGGAAGATTTCCAATTCGTGTTGAACTAAAAAGTTTAACAGAAGATGATTTTATAAAAATATTAACTGTTCCCGAAAATGCTTTACTCAAACAATATTCGGCATTGTTAAAAACTGAGGGTGTTGAAATTAATTTCCATGAAAATTCAATTAAGGAAATTGCTAAAACTGCGGCAGCAGTTAATGAAGAAGTTGAAAACATTGGTGCTAGAAGGCTTCATACAATTTTAACAACTCTATTAGAAGATATTCTTTTTGATGTCCCGGATATTATTCCTTCTGAAAAAATTGAAATTACCGATACACTGGTACATGAAAGATTAGACAAAATTGTTAAGAACAGAGATTTGAGCAAATATATTTTATAATTTTTTTAGACTGAGAATAATCTTTAAAACAAAAAGAGCCCAACACAGCGGGCTCTTTTCGTATATATTTTCTGGGAGGATACTAATTATCTACTATTAACCTGTCGTTTTCTAATTCAAAGGCATCACAAATAGCATTTGATATTCTTCTAACTTTAGCATTATAATCGCTGTTTGCTATTTCTTTTACTGCTTCATATCCGTCTCTGCCACCAATTTTATATAATGCTAATGATATCAATATTCTGTCCTGTGCATTTTTTTCTGTCTTCAATCTTTTAACAAGCTCAAATGTTAAATCTTCTATTCCGTATTTTCCAGCAAGATAAATTGCGCTTCTTTTTAACCCTTCATTTTTAGAATTGATTCCGCTGACCAAATTCATAACATGATCATCAGATAAACTTATTCCTTTGTTTTGGTCTTGTGCAAATAAAGTTCCTGCTGTTAACATTAATACTGTTAAGAATGCGAATAATTGTTTTGTAGTTTTCATGACGTGCTCCTGTTGATTTTTATTTAATGATTAATTTTTCTATTACAATAGACGGCATTTAAGGGTGGCAAGTTGTCATGGCGCAGTAAGTGTTTGTAAAAAATTGTAATTGGTTTGTATAAGTTCTGTTAAGTGTCAATTTTATTAGGGAAATAACTTTTCAAGACCAAATAAACTGTTTTATTTTTTACTAGAATAAAAAGTTTGTTGTAATATATATTTTTCTGTAGTTATCTTAATAAGCGACTTACATTATATCTTAAAATACAATGGAAAGAATATGTTAAATTTTTTGATTATAGATGACTTTTTAGAAAACCCAATTGAGGTTCGAAACTATGCTCTTTCCAGTGCATATATTCAAAGCCAAGATGGGTGGCAAGGATTAATTTCCCGGCAAATTGGAAATAATTCAGAAGAAAGTTTATATAAAATGGCATCTTTTGTTTCTACTAAAAAACCGGATTGGAAATCTTTGTTTTCATCTTATAAAACCGGAGGCGGAGCATATTGCGGTGGTTTTCAAGCTTTGTTTAAAAACCATAATTCTAAACCAAGATATATTCATACTCACAGCAAAGGTCAATGGACTGGACTGCTTTATCTCTCGCTTGATAAAGATTGTTTAGGAAAAGATGGAACTCTCTTGTATCGAAACAAAAAGCACAACATTATAAACGATGTAAATCTAAACGAGGAGCAAAGGAATGAAATATGGAATGAAATGGCACAAGATCATTCATTTTGGGATGTTACAGCAAAAGCCGAAATGAAATTTAATCGCTTGGTGATTATTAATAGCCGTCATTATCACACATGGAGTTTAGGTTTTGGTGATTCAATTGAGAATTGCAGACTTTTACAAATTTTTAATTTTGTTATAGACTAATTACTCAAACATTAGCACAGATTTTATTTTAGGATTTACAATTTTCAGCAGCGAATAACCAATTCCGCTAATGCCTTGAAAGAATGACGGATTTATAATCCTCATGCTGCTTTGAGTAAAATAGATATAATCTTCATATTTCTGTGCGCGCAAAACCAATTCGCTTGCACGAATTTTTGCTTCATCTATAAGTTCTTTATTATTGAAATGATTTCCGGCTTCATTTAAAAATTCTATCACAGAAAAATTACCACAGCAAACATGATCTGATCCAATCAGCTTGTAATTTTTCGAGTTTTCAACAGCATTCATAATCTCTTTATCTAAAACCTCATCATCGCAAAAATTTTTAAGAGCTAAGCGACTGTAACCTATTCCAGCAGAACCATGACACCAGGCTGTCATAAATCCAAATTTAACTTCATCAATTTTTTCTCGGAAATCCGGCCAGTTTTTTTCATTTGCATTAAAATGTTTTCTTTCGAATTTTAAATGCTCCTCTGCTAAAAATTTTATTTCCGGTTTGTTTAGAAAATGATTTATTCTTAACAGAGCATAAGCAATTCCCGCTGCTCCATGCGAAAAGCCAGTAAGAACCTTTCCTTCAACAGTTGGAATTAATTTTAATCCTTCAATCAGTTTTGAGGACTGTATTAAATGATTTACACATTTTTCTGCTTTATCAAGAAAAATTTGCTTCTTGGTAAGTTTGTATAATTTTTCAAATGCAATTATCAATCCCGAATTTCCTGAAAGTAAATCAAAACCGCCGTCTCTTGAAATTCTTTCATCGTCAATTTTTTCTGCAAAATTTTCAGCCAGTTTAATTGCTTTTTCAGAATCCAAAAATTCAGCCATTGTAACTAGCGAGTAAATTATGCTTCCAATCCCTACTCCAATCCCATTTGGAATTGATTCATACATATAGCCAAGATTTTTATTTAATAATATCTGTTCAAACTGAGCTAATATTTTGTTTGATATTTTTTTGTATTTCTCATCATTAAAATGAAAATACAGTGAAGAAAAAAATATTCCAATTCCGGAAAGACCCGTATATAAAATTAAATTATTGGCGGAAACAAATGGTTTGTGCTGGTCTTCGGCAAATTCAGCAATAAGCCAATTTACAGTTTCGTTTGGACCTTCAACAGAATCATTAATCAGTTTTTCTGCAATTCTCTTTAATTCATTTTCGAATTGTGAATTTTCTAGTGTGGCTTTAGAAATTTTGTCGTTGTAATTAAAATCTCTCTTAAACTCACGGTAATTTATGGAGCGAGAAATTATTTGAAGCTGAAGTTTTCTATCATCTTCACTTAATTTTAGTATTCTGTTTTGAATTACTTCAACAGCAGACTGGCTAACAAGGTTTTCTATATGTTTGTTATCAAAATGAAAATTTTTACCATCAGCCTTCATGTAAAAATATGGAACATCAAACCGGCTTAGCTGTTCATGCTCTGCTTCAAATATTTTTAGATATGTTAAATAATTTTTTTCGTCAACAAATTTTTTATTTGGGAATAACCTATCAATTAAAAAAGAGTGGTAAACGCCATCGCGCAAAAATTTTGGATTTAGCAATTGCCTCATTACAAATCCATAATCATTTGTTGATCTATATATATAGCGGATTTTGTTTGATCCTATTATGTCAATAATTTCTTTGCAATTGTTTTGCATGAAATAATTATAAACTTTTTCAAAACCATGCTTTATTTCATTAATAAAATTGAACGGAATTGCTTTCTGTTTTTGGAGATATGCAACATTAAATTTTTCTGTTATATGATATTTTGTGTATTCAACTCCAATGTTATCAGAACCTTCATTTGTATATTTCGGCGTATCATAAGGAGTTTGCTGAGGTTCGTAAAATCCAAGCGCACTTATGTCTATATTAATCTTCCCTCTAAAGGTTGCCCAGCTTGGAATTAGACCGGAGCGTAAAACCGAAAACGAAATATCATTTCGTAATTTTTCCAATCCGTCTTCATAATTATTTTCTTCGACGTTTATATACGGCGGATGAATTATTGTTTCTAAATCTATGAGAACCGGATGCTTTCCTTTTGCAATTATATTTTCAAAATGAAAATCATTTCCGCCAAGAACATAAATTATGGCTAAAAGTGATCCGGCGTTTTCATAATATTCTTTTACTTCGGATTTATCATTACATGCTTCTTGCTCAATTTTTTCTATCCAGCCATAATGTTCTCGTAACAACATCTTGGGTTGGAATTGAGGAAAAATCACTTTCTCGTTTTCTAAAAAAGCTAAAATTTTATAATAAAGCTTATCAGTATCTAGAGAGCGAGGTTTATAAATCAGCTTTGTTCCAGAGTTTAAAGTAAATGAAATAACAGATTTTCCACCATTATGAAAATCAGATAAGCTTGGTTCTATCCTTTCAATCTTAATTTCGTCTGTGTTGATTTCGAAAATTTCTTTAATCTCATTTATATCTGAATTTAGCCTTACGATACTCTCAATAAGATTTTCTACAATGTTTGAAAAGCTAATTGCGATAAGTTTTGCTAAAAGCGGATATTCTAATAAGACGCTTAAGAATTGTTCTTGAGTAAACTGTGAGATGAAAAGATTATAAATTTCGTCTGATGAATAATTTTTACTTTTCTCTAATATTTTTGTGATTGGATTATCAAAACGAGATTTGAAAATTTTGTATTCAAAAAATATTGTCTGTCCAAAATGATTTCTGCAAAAATTATACAAGCCAAGCTCTAAATCATGAATTCCGTTTTCAGTAATTTTAATTTTATACGGAGAAATTCTTTCAACAATAAATCGAACCAAGCTCTTTACAATTGGATTATAAATTTCTTGAAATGGAACAAGACGGTTTTTGAATAACTGCAATTCATTTTCTGCTACCGGAAAACTTTTAATTATTTTTTCTAAAAATCCAACCCATTCAGGATAATCGATATTTTCTGAATAATGAAATTTTGAAAAATACTTCGAAATTTCATTAGAGTTCATGTTTAATTCTTTTATTCTGTTTTCAAAGAACTCTTCGTTATTATCGAATGCAATTTTTTGCCAATCTTTAAATTTTACTTTAAAATCGGAAGGGGAAAATTCATTTTTATAATTATTGTGAAAATTGAACCTTTCATTCAAGTTCAATGAGCGGGTATATATGTGAAAAATTTTTTCTTTGATGGTTATCATAAAAGTAATGAGGTTGACTCAAAATCTATTAGCAGAAGTTATTCTCAGCTAATGGAAAATATTTTTTGAACCAACCTCAAATTTAAGGTTAAATACAGAAGTTAGTTGTACATCCGGCAATACAAGTATGGTCGTAATGAGTATCTTTACCACCGCCTGCGCATTGACCGCCTTGAAGCGCGCAAGTCCAATCCCAGCCTTGTGTATGCGGATAGCAAGTATTTGCTAAATAAGTATTGCAAACTCCACCGGCTACAGTAGAAAGTTCTTCTTCAGAAAGTTCTTTTTCTTTTGTAGGATCTTCAGGAATTACTAAAGTAATTTCTTTTTCGGAAGTTTCTTCAACTACATTTATTTTGATTCCTGCTTCTAATTCAATTCCAAATTCTTCTTTCAAAGCTGCTGCTGGATCAGATTTTAACTTTGCTTTAAAATCTTCATCAGTCCAAGCTTTTCTTATTACAGCACTCATTATTGCTTGACGACTTTCAAGCAGATTGTCTATTAAATTCTTGCTCATTGCACCCTCCTAAATATTTAAAAAAAACATAAGTATTAATTTTACTCATGTAAAAACCAATATAATATATTGTGTCTTAATTATGTAAAAAAACTTTTTGTTTTGATGTAAATCACTCAAAGTGAATTTTGTGCTTCGGCAACCGTATCTTTTATTTCAAACAACTTATCAAAACCGGAAACCAAAAAAACATCCAGAACTTTTGATTTGAAACCACAAAAAACCATTTTTATGTTTGATGTTTTAGCTTTCTTTTCCAAAATCAAAAGAACTCTTAACCCGGCACTGCTTATGTAATCAAGATTTTCAAAATTGATTATTATTGTTTTATTATCTAATCCGAAAATTTCTTTTAGTTTGGCTTCTGCATCTGTAGAAGTTACAGAATCCAGTTTACCCACTACATTTACTAACGTGTGTGTTTCTTTTTGTTCAAATTCTATTTGCATTTAATCACCATTGTTTTCATTGAAATTTTTACTTAAAGACAAAATGTTTTTATTCTGTTTTCGCTTATAGTTAATTTCGGTCATAAAGTTTTTCACCAAGAAAATGCCAAGTCCGCCAATTTTTCTTTTTGAAATATCAGAGTCAAGATCAGGATCTTCTGATTCTAGCGGGTTAAACTCTTTACCATCATCCATAATATTTGCAAAAAATTTCTCGTTTGTTATTTCATATTCAATTTCGATTATGTGAGTATTCAAATCATCAAATCCATAGCTGATTATATTTGTTAATACTTCATCCAAACAAAGCTTTATTTGAAACACGAAAGTATCTGAAATATTGTTTTTTAATCCGGCATTCTCAATCTCATCAAGGACAGATTCAATATTAGAAAGTTTATTTTCTGTTTTAATAACTGATTTCATCAATAATCATATTTTAGAATTAGCATAGTTAAATCATCACTTTGTATAACTCCTTGCGAAAACTTATAGACATCAAAAATTAAATCATTAGAAAATTTTTCAAGAGATTTTGAAGAATTTTCTTCACAGAATTTTAACAATCTTTTTTCACTGTACTCGTTTTCATTTATATCAAATGCTTCTGTAATTCCATCTGTGTAGAATAAAATCGAATCCTCTTTTTCTAATTTGATTTTTTCTGAGATAAAATTATAATTTTCTACTACACCAAGAATTAATTGACTTTCTATGTTAAGTCGATTAATCGAATTATTCTTTTTAATCGAAATCGGTGGATTGTGTCCGCAATTTACAAATTCTAATTCCCCGGTTTCAATATCAAAAACTCCAAAAAACAATGTAATAAACATACTTGAAGAACTTTCTCTTACTAAAGAATTATTTACTTTGTAAATACATTCTGCCGGATTTTTGGATGTTGCAGCCATTGCTCTAATTAAAGATTTGCTCATTGCCATATAAATTGCAGCCGAAACGCCTTTTCCCGAAACGTCCCCCAAAACTATAGCAAGTTTTTTTTCATTTATAAAAAAGTAATCGTAAAGATCGCCACCAACTTCTTTTGCGCAATTCATTGAAGCATAAATTTCAATTTTGGGATTTACATCGTTAGGAACAAATGCGGCTGGCAGCATTGATCTTTGAAGATTTCTGGCAATGTCCAATTCTTTGCAGACTTCATTATTTTTTTCTCTTAATTTAATCTGAGATAAAACTTGTCTGCCTAAAGCATTAAGAGCTTTTCGTTCTTCTTCAGTAAGTTTTCGTGGTTTTTTATCCATTACACACAACATTCCAAGAGGAAGCCCATCATCAGTAGTCAATTGTGTTCCGGCGTAAAATTTTAATTTATGATCCACAACCAACGGGTTATCTTTAAAGCGCTCGTCTTGTTCAGCGTCCTGAATTTCAAAAATTTCCGTTTCATGAATTGCATGGGCGCAAAACGCCGTATCACGCGAAGTTTCATTAAAATCTAAACCCTTTTTCGATTTGAACCATTGTCTCTCGGCATCTATCAAACTAATCATAGAAACCGGAGATTTTGTTATGAAAGACGCTAATAAAGTAATATCATCAAATTCTTGTTCTGCTTCGGTATCCAACAAGTTAGTGTTTTTTAAAGCCTCCAACCGTTCATTTTCTCTTTTGTGTTTTGCTGGCTGAATCAATTGCTGCCCTTAATTTATTTGGATACTTTTATTTATTATTAATTGTAAATAAGATAAAGAATCTTACTAAAAAAAGGAAAAGCTTTCTTTTCTCAAAAGCTATTATGTTTCTAAATTCTTAATGAAACTTAAAAACAGATGAAGATTTTGTTTTATTTTACTTCATAAAATAATATCTTCCATCTTATTTCTAATTTATTGAGGATTAATCTTAATCGAAATCATGATTAAAATAAATCATTTTTTGAATTTCCGATTCACAAGCTTTCTATTATTGCTTGCATTACACAATTTGCTCTTAATAAATTTTTCCGCACAAGAAAATCCTTTAAGTTTAGAAACTGTTATTGAATTGACTCTAAGCAACAATCCCGATATTATTATTGCAAAAAACAATTCTCTTTCAAAATTCTCACAATATCAATTTAGCTTGGCTGAATTTGATCCAACTTTCAATTTTTCAACAAATTATATAAAAAATAAAGATCCTCTTCAATTCGGTTTAGACATTCTTCTTCCGGAACAGCAAACAATTAGTTATAACGCAAGCTTTGTTAAAAAATTTGATTGGGGAATTTCACTTTCTCCAAGTTTAATTGTCTCACAAAACGATTATGCCTTGGGTCTTACAACAAGCAAAGTTACCCAAAGTCGGTTTAACTTTAAGATAGACATTCCTCTTTTGAAAAACGGTGGCTATTTAGGAAGCGGGGCAAAAACCGAAGCACAAGAAATATTATACGAAACCGCTAAATATTCTGCAAAATTTGCGGTTAGCGAACAAATTAAAAATTCGATTTTTGCGTTTTTAGATTTGGGCGTTTCTAAAGAGAAGTTAAATATTTATAAAGACTCAGAAAACAGAGCGAAAAAATTAGTTGAAATAACAAAAATATTAATTAGGGCAGACAAAAGACCTTCAAGAGAAATTGACATAGTTGAGGCAAATTTAGCAGAAAAAGTTGGCGTTAGAATAAATAATGAAAAATCTGTTTTTGATTTGAAACAAAGTTTGATTCTTCAACTTGGAACAGAATTTAATGATATTGAATTTAGCAGCTCAACTTTCAAAATTGATCTTGCAGAAATAAAGCATCTAAAATTAGAGCAGAACACCTTTCTAAAATCTGCATTAAAAAAACGGGGCGATATAAATTCTCTAATTCTTCAAGCGAAAGCTCAAAAACTTCTAAAAAATTCTGCAGAAAGAAATATGCTTAATCAGTTGAACTTAAGCATGAATATTGGTTATTCGGGATTGATACCAACCGCAAATTTTTCTGATCTTTACAATGCAATATATCCGCAAAACAAGGGAATAAGTTATTCGGTAGGATTAAGTTATGAGCTTCCAGTAAATAATCTTATTAGTGAAAGCGAACTTCTGCGCAATAAAGTTGAGTACGAAAATAGTTTAATCAATCTTGATAATAAAAAACGAATTGTTAAGTCGGAAGTTCTCAAATCATTAAACAATTTGGAACTTACCTCTTTGGAATTGGAGCAGGCTATCAATTCTCTAAACTTATTTAAAAAGTCATATGAAAACGAAGTATTCAAGCAGGAAAAAGGTTTATCAACATTTTTTGAAGTAACACAAACCGAACAAAAATTGACATCGGCATTTCTAAACAGTCTTAACGCACAAAGTAATTATATAAAAGCAATAATCAACTTAAAGCATGTTTCCGGAATATTATTGCAAGAACTAAACGACGGAAATTATAGAGTTGATGTAGAAAATCTTTTTGGTTTTTCAAACAATTTAAAAGAATAATGATGAGTAAAATTTTGAAAAAAGATGAACCGGAAAAAACTGGAATTAAAAGCGAAGACAATCAGCTGGTTCGTATTGTTACTCCGCCCGGATGGCTTGCCCTTGTTGGAATTTCAATTCTAATATTTATTGCTTTGCTATGGTCTATTTTTGGAACAATTTCTACCCAAATAACCGGACAAGGAATAATTATAAAAAAAGGGGGAGTTTTTAATATTGTTTCGAACGGCTCCGGACAAGTAATTAAACTCAATGTTAAAGAGGGTGATTTTGTGAATTCCGGAGAAGTTATTGCCGAAATTAGTCAGCCCGAACTAAGTGAAAAAATAAAAATTACTGAAATTCAGTTGGATGAATTGAAAAGTAAATTTGAGCTTGAAAAAAGTAGTGCGGAAAAAAGATTTTCTGTTAGGGAAAATTATTTGAATCAGCAAAAGGCAATTTTATCAAATAATGTAGAAAACTATTCAGCAAAAGAGAGCTTTTTAGCAGATCAGCTTTCAAACCAAAGCGAGCTTTTAGATAAAGGACTTATAACAAACGAACAATTTGAATCCTTAAAACAACAGAAGCAAGAAGCTGAAATTCAAATTCAACAAACCCAAAATGAGCTTATTCAGCTTGAATATGATTTGCTGATTTTAGAAAATCAAAAAGATGAATTACTTCAACAAAACAGAAATAAAATTGATGAACTTGAGCGCGAACTAAGAATTAATAAAGCGCAATTTGAAATCACTTCAAAAATCACAAGTTCATTTGAAGGAATTATTCTTGAATTAAAAATTTACGAGGGATTTAATTTATCAACAGGAATGTCCGTTGCAAGTATTGAATCAAATCAATCTGAAGTTCAAGCTGTAATTTACTTATCGCCATTTGAAGGGAAAAAGATCAAAACCGGAATGTCTGTTCAAATAATTCCAAGCACAATAAAAGTTGAAGAAGACGGATATATTTTAGGCGAAGTGACTAATGTTTCAAAATTTCCTTTAACAAACTCGGCAATGAAAGCAACATTAGATAATGATGGGTTAATTCAGATTTTTACCAAATCCGGTCCGCCAATTGCCATAACTGTAAAATTTAATACAGACGGAAATAATTATAAATGGTCATCAAAAAACAGCGAAAACATTGAGATAACACCGGGCACTCTTTGTTCATCAAGAATCAACGTGAAAGAACAAAGTCCAATTTCTATGATATTTCCATATTTAAAAAAACTTTTTTAGGCTTTTTTAATAGTGAACATAAAAGATACTTTACAAAAAATAATACTTGGCAAAAAGACTGTTTTCAGCACTCCAACTATACTTCAAATGGAAGCAGTTGAGTGCGGCGCTGCTTCTTTATCAATGATTTTTGCATATCACAAACTTTATGTTCCATTAGAAAAATTAAGGATTGAATGCGGAATTTCTCGCGACGGAAGCAAGGCAAGCAATTTAATTAAAGCTGCAAAAAAGTATGGCTTTGAAGCACGAGGATTTAGAAAAGATGTAACCAAACTTCAAATGGTAAAACTTCCTGCAATAATTTTTTGGGAATCATATCATTTTGTTGTTCTTGAAGGTTATGATAGTAAATGGTTCTACATTAACGATCCGGCAAGCGGGAAGAAAAAAGTTACTTATAAAGAATTCAACATTTTATACTCCGGAATCATTCTAACTTTTGAACCGACAGAAAAATTTGAAAAGAAAGGGGAAAAGCCAAGTATTTTTCCAGGAATAAAATGGCGACTTAAAGGAGCTAAATCCTCTATTCTGTTTTTAATTTTGCTGGGACTTTTTTTAATAATTCCCGGAATTGTAATTCCGGCTTTTACAAAAATATTTATTGATGATTTACTGATTCAAAATAAAACCGACTGGCTTTTTCCATTGATAACCGCAATGGTGGCAACAGCTTTTTTAGTAATGCTTTTGTCGTTTCTGCAAAAATATTTTTTGCTAAGGCTCGAAACTAATCTCGCTGTAAAACTATCGGCAAATTTTTTCAATCATATTGTAAAAATGCCGATGGCGTTTTTTTCGCAAAGGTTTGCCGGCGATATAAGTATGCGCATTCCTCTAAATAATTCTGTTGCACAGTTAATGTCTAGAGATATCGCTACAGCGTTTTTAAGCATTGTTACTGCCGCTTTTTATTTATTTGTACTTTTTGTTTATGATTTTGCATTAACTCTAATTGGGTTGTCTGTTGCTGTTTTAAATATTGCCGCTTTAAAATTTATAGCCAGCAAACGAATCAATCTGAATAAAAAAATGATGCAGGACCAAGGAAAGCTTGCCGGAATTTCCATGATGGGATTGACGATGATCGAGTCCCTAAAATCCAGCGCTGTAGAAAGCGATTTTTTTTCTACTGTAACCGGACTTCATGCAAAGGTAAATGACGCTTTCCAAAGATTAAATATTTTTACAAATATTCTATCCACTATTCCTTCTTTGTTAACATCACTAAACACCGCATTAATATTGGGCATTGGCGCACTTAGAGTAATGAACGGCGATTTAACAATGGGTTCTCTTGTAGCATTTTCTGTTTTGATGGGCGCATTTCTAAAACCAGTTAATGATTTAGTAAATCTTGGTTCAAAAATTCAAGATTTTGAGGGGCAGTTAGAAAGAATTGATGACGTTTTAAATTATCCAAAAGAAATTATGTTCCAAAATATTCAAGAAGATTCCAAAAAATCTAATTTAGAATTAACAAAACTTACCGGTGCTGTTGAAATAAAGAATTTGACTTTTGGATATAATCCTCTTGAAAAACCTTTGATAGAGGATTTCAATTTATCTTTAAATCCCGGCAGCAGAGTTGCAATTATTGGTAAATCCGGTTCCGGCAAATCTACAATTGCAAAATTATTATCAGGTTTATATAATCCTTGGAGCGGTGATATTTTATTTGATGGAAGATTGAGGAATGAAATTCCGCGCTATCTTCTTACAACAAGTTTAGCAATGGTTGATCAAGATATATTCTTATTTGAAGGAACCGCCACGGAAAATATAACTATGTGGGATAATTCAATACTTTTTGAAAATGTAATTTCAGCCTCTAAAGATGCTAGCATTCATGATGATATTGCCGCTCGTCCTTCAGGTTACGATGGTTTAATTGAAGAAGGTGGTAGAAATTTTAGCGGTGGGCAGCGTCAGCGCATTGAAATTGCAAGGGCTTTAGTTGATAACCCAACAATCCTATTGTTGGATGAAGCAACCAGCGCGCTTGATCCAACTACGGAAAAAATTATTGATGATAATTTGAGAAGAAGAGGCTGCACTTGCCTTATAATTGCCCATCGTTTAAGTACAATTAGAGATTGCGATGAAATAATTGTGATGGACAAAGGAATAATTGTTCAGCGTGGAACTCATGATATTTTAAAAAACCAAGATGGAATTTATGCAGAATTGATAAAAGAATAAGATGATAAGCGAAAATCTAAAAAATATAGTTGTTGAAAAGGGAGAAAAACTTATAGTTTCCGGCAATACTCCTTTTTTTCTTGATGACAAAGAATCTGCTTGGCTTATTATTAAAGGAAAAATTGATGTTTTCCGAGTTAATAAGGTTAACAACAAAGTAAACGGAGCGCGTCATCACTTTGTTAGTTTTGATGAAAATAATTTGATGCTCGGTTTTAATTCTGATTCACTTGGGATTGGTTTAAGCTTTTTGGCTGTTGGTGCGGTTAACACAGAAATAATAAAGATAAGTCTGGATGAAATAAAAAACCTCTCTCTCTGTGATGAACATAAAAATGACTTTGTTAATATTATTGATAACTGGATAGATAAACTATCCGAAGGAGTAACCAGACCGGCATTTCCAAAACCCAGAGCAGATATTCTTATCTCAAATTCAAATTCTATTTTTCTGCCTATACCGGGAAAAATAAAAACTCACAAAGAGATTTATTGGATAACCGAAAGCAAGCTAAATGGATTGTTCGCCGGAATGGAAGAAATTGAATTTAGCTCAAACTCTAATCCATTTCCCCTTTCACCGCAAGCTTGGCTGGAAACTTTAAACGAAGCCGACTTTCAATTTAAAACTACAAAAGTAGTTCTTGAAGAAAATAAAATTTGGCAAGGTCTAGATTCCTTTTATGATGTTTTAATCTATTGTGAATTTTTAAATGGTAGCATGATTAAGGCAGATGAACTTGGAAGAATGAATTTAAAAGCTGAGCTTCAAAAAAGAAAAGAGAAAGAAGCTCTTTCAGAATTATCTAAAATAATTGATAATTACGAAATAAGAAGCGACGAATTAATTTCTGAATCCGATCCCATTTATAAAACCATGTGTATTATTGCTGAGAAGATGAATGTTCCTGTAATTAATCCAGATAATGAGACAAAAAGAATTTCAAAAGAAAATCCCATTAAACTTATTGCCGAAGCATCAGGGCTTAGAGCAAGAAACGTAAACCTCGATGGCGATTGGTGGAAGCATGATTCCGGTCATTTATTCGCATTCAAAAAAGACAAATCGCCAATTGCATTAATTAGAAAAGGGAAAAAATATTTAGCAGTTGATGTAAAAAATAATTCCGAATTTGTAATTGACGAAGAAAATAATTCCACTATTGAAACTTCAGCATTCATGTTATATAAAGGTTTTGATGATAAAAGAAAAATATCACTTAAAGATATTTTTTCCTTTGGAATTAAAGATGTCAATAAAGATTTGGTTATGATTTTTCTAATTGCCTCTTTAGCGTCACTTCTTGGTTTACTGGTTCCAATTTTTACGGGAATTATTTATGATAAATTAATTCCGGGACAAGAAAAACTAAATTTAGGATTTTTCGTAATTATTTTAATAACAACTTCTTTTGTAATAATAGTTTTTAAAATATCGCAATCGATTGTAAATATTAGAGTTCAGGCAAAATTAGATTATCAACTTGAAGCCGCAGTTTGGGATAGAGTTTTGAAATTGCCGGTTAAATTTTTCAGCAAATTTAATTCCGGTGATTTAGCAAAACGCGTAAAGGGAATTCAGCAAATTAGAGAAACCGTAACTTCAATTTCATTGTCTTCTTTGTTTGATATTACATTTTCAATTTTCAATTTTACACTCTTGTTTTTTTACAGTTCATCTTTGGCGCTTTGGTCAATAATTCCAATGGTTCTTTCCACAGTTGTAATTTTTTCACTCGGATATAATCAACTTAAACTTCGAAGAAATATTCAGGTTCTTGAGCAATATATTCAAGGATTTCTTCTTCAAATAATAAATGGAATATCCAAACTGAGAGCTTCGGCAACAGAAACAAGTGCTTTTTCTGAATGGGCAAAAAAGTTCACACTTCTTCGGAAATATGAATTCAAATCTAGATTATTAACTAATTACCAAGAAATATTCTTTTCCGGATTTCCAATTTTTACTTCAATTTTGTTTTTCTATGTAGTTATAATAAACATTGATTCTCAAAATTTATCAACCGGTGAATTTATTGCGTTTAACACAGCTTTTTCTTCATTTTTAATTGGAATTATTTCTGTTAGTCAAAAGGTAATTCAACTAATAAATTTAGAAGCAATTTATGTAAACGCAAAACCTATTTTAGAACAACTTCCTGAAGATACCGAAGGGAAACCAAAAGCAAAAGAATTAAGCGGAATGATTGAATTAAAGCATATTTCATTTAAATATGGCGAAGATTCTCCGCTGGTTTTAAAGGATTTATCCTTAACGATAAATGCTGGAGAATTTGTTGCGGTTGTTGGAGCTTCAGGCTCGGGAAAATCAACTTTGCTTAGACTTTTAATGGGATTTGAAAAACCCGAACAAGGTTCAATCTTCTATGATAGTTTTGATCTTTCCAGAATAGATGTAAGAAGTATCCGAAAACAAGTTGGTGTTGTTTTGCAAAATGGAAAACTTTTAAGCGGCACAATTTTGCAGAATATAATCGGCTCAAGCAATTTAACAATTGAAAACGCTTGGGATGCTGCAAAATCTGCCGGAATGGATCAAGATATTAGCGAAATGCCAATGGGAATGAATACTGTTGTAAGCGAAAACGGATCGACTCTATCGGGAGGACAGCGGCAGCGCTTAATGATTGCCAGAGCAATTGTAAGAAAACCAAAAATAATTATGATGGATGAAGCAACAAGCGCTTTAGATAACAGAACACAAGAAATTGTTAGTCAAAATATGGAACGGCTTCAAGCAACAAGAATTGTTATTGCTCACAGATTAAGCACAATCATTAATGCCGATAGAATAATTGTTCTCAAAAATGGCGAAATTGAACAAATAGGGACTTATAATGAACTCTTGAATAAAAAGGGATTTTTCAGAAATTTAGCATTTAGGCAAATTGCATAAAACTATTAAACTGAATTTTCTTTTTATCGGCTTAGTTTTTTACCATGAGACAACCGATATTATTTCCCTATTTTATCAACATCATTTTTCGTGTTTGAATAAAATCTCCCGTATTTATTTTGTAAAAATAAATACCACTTGATAAATTTCCCGCATCAAAATTCACTTTATATTTACCGGCAGATTTTTGTTCATTTACCAAAACCGCCACTTCATTTCCAAGAATATCATACACAATAAGTTTGACATTTGACCATGCACTTTTGCTGTCTCTTGGTACTGAATACTCAATGCTGGTGTTTGGATTAAACGGGTTTGGGTAATTCTGTGCTAAAGCAAATTCTATTGAAGCAGTTTTTTCTTCAACATCTGTAATTATATCGCTTAGTTTTATTTTCCACAAACCTTCACCCCAGGTTCCACAGTATATATAATCATTATTTACAAATAAAGAATTAATAAATGCATCGTTTGGTGATTGAAAAATACTCCTCCAGGTTAATCCATTATTTTCAGAAAGAATTAACTGATCGGAAGTTCCGGCAAAAAGAAGATTATTGTATGACTGAATAAATTGGAAAATGGAGAAATCCGGAATTTCTAATTGATTCCATAAATCCGGCGTATCTAATGAATATAAACCATCATCTATTGAAGCAAATAATTTTCCATTGTTTAGACAAAAGGATTTTATCCATTTATACTGCATTCCGGCAAAACTCCAACTCGTTCCATAATTTGTTGAAAGATAAATCCCGGAATTTGTTCCGGCGTATAAGTTTTCTCCAACAAAAGCTAATGCGCTTACCCATAAAGTGCCAAGACCATTATTAAGCTGATTCCAACTAGCTCCATTATTAGTTGTTCTAAAAACACCGTCATAAGTTGAGCCGGCAAATAAGTAATTATCTTTAATTGCCAAGGATAAAATATCTTTATTTATAATTCCGATTGAATTCCAAGTTGCACCAAAATCCGGTGAATGATAAACTCCACCGCGATTTGTCAAGTTTGGAGTAGTTCCGGCAAAAATATCATTATCTTTATTGACAAAAATATTAATATGACTTTGGTCCAAATTATGATATTCTGAAAAAGTATTTCCATTATCTCTTGATACTGAAACTCCCACTTGACCGTCGCATCCAACTATTACATTCTCTTCGAAAACAGTTATTCCTCTTATTGAGCTCCAATCTGAAAAACCGGTATTTATCCAATTGGTGCCGCTATTTTGCGAAGTATGAATTCCAATATCCCTAGTACCGATAATTATATTTCCGTCCAACGTTATTATTGAATTAACAGATGCTTCCGATAAACCAATCACCTCCCATGATGCGCCTTGATTTGTGCTTCGGTAAATTCCTTTTTCAGTACCAAGATATATATTACTTCCTTCTGCATAAATAGCAGTTCTGTTGTAAGGGATATATAAACCTATGTCTATAAATGTGTTACCCATATCGTTACTTCTAAAAGCACCGGTTGAACCTCCCCAGTCGAAAAATGAAGCGTATAAAGTATTGTTTGAAAATGAAAGTGAATAAACCCAGTTAAAATATTCTGCACTTCCGCATGATTCCCAGCTTTCACCAAAATCGGTAGATTTAAGAACACCGTTTCCTAATGTGCCAAGGAATAATGTTTCATTAACCGATAGCATACAAGTTGAATTTATAGTTTGAATATTGTTCAAAATCTTATTCCAAGTAAAACCGCCGTCTGTTGATTTAAATATTCCATCTCCGTCCGTGCTAAAAAATAGGTTTGAATTAATTTGAGCAAAACCGGCAATTACAGAAGTTGTGCTTAGTGAAATTTGAGTCCAATTATCTCCATTATCCTCAGATAAATACAACAAACCGTTATCATTTTCATACATTGCGGCAAATACTCCATAATTTGAAATAAACAGAGAAGAAACATCCCAGTACCAAATTCCTTCACCTTTTGATTGCCAAGTCATGCCCTTATCAGTAGAACGATAAATTTTTCCGCCATCACTAAAAATAGTTGAGTCATCGGCTGCAAAATGATAGACCGTCCAGCCAAACGGACCAAATGTTTTTTGCCACTGCCCGCTTAACGGATTAACAATTATTCCAAGCATCAGAATTAATAAAAGCTGTTTTGTAGATTTCATCATTCCCTCCTTTTAGGAATTATTGCATTCTTTAGATTTTTTTAAAGATCTGTTTTAAAGAATTTATTCACCCAATTTCATAATCTTAGAATTATTAAAGTGCAACAAATAGAGCTGTATGATTTGAGAAATTGAATATGACTTTTGGAGGAGGATTTTGTATGAAAGGAAAAAAACAGAATAAGAAAATGCAATTTATTATTGCAAAGTAAAGGGGGCAGAGGAAAAGATGCAGAAAAGAATTTTATATCGTTCACGACAATTTCAAATTGCCTTGTTTAATTGTATTCAACATATAAAATAATTTTTCAATAGTACACAGAATTTATTTTATTGATTAGGGAGAATGTAAAATAAAGGAGCGTAATTTGTTCAATAAACTAGGTCTTGGATCAAAAAACATGCGATTAGTAGGTGTTTTTCGTATTTGATTTCCAAAATCATTTTATGTTGAACATTTTGAGCAAACGATTTTCCGGTAAGAAGAAAGTACCTTTTCTTACAAAACTTCACTAATAAAACGATTAATTCTATACAGCAATAAGCGAAACTTAGGAAAATTGCTGGCTATTTTTAGTTATATTTAGCAGCTTAAAACATCTTACAAAAATTTTGTCGTTCATAAATAATACAAAGTCTATACAAAAAAGTCTTTTGTGCGAAGTGATTATTTACTTCTAAAAATTAAACTAGATTACTTTTTTGCTTGCTATTGTCACCGACGATTTAAATTTATCTGGAAAGTAAAATCAATGAATAAAATAATAATTTCTTTAGCGCTAGTTTTTTCTGTTCTTTCAATAAGTGCGCAGGATACATTAAAGTACAAGATGAATGAAGTTGTTGTGACCGCAGGAAAAACTCCAATTTCATTTAACAATATTGCCAGATCTGTTGAAGTATTATCTTTAGAAGAAATTAAAAATTCTCCGGTTTTTAGCGTGCAAGATTTACTTCAATTTGCCCAAAGCGTTGATATAAAACAGCGCGGTGCAGAAAATGTTCAAGCAGATATTTCCATACGAGGGGGCACTTTTGAACAAACATTAATTTTGATTGATGGAATAAAATTAACAGATCCACAAACAGCGCATCATAATTTGAATCTGCCCATAAGCTTTTCAAATATTGAAAGAATAGAAATTTTACGTGGGCAAGGCTCCAGAGTTTTTGGTCCGAATGCGTTTTCCGGAGCGGTAAATATCATCACCAGAAAGGATTTATCTAAAAGAATTTCATTATTGATTAGAGGCGGGGTAAATAATTTATTTGAAACCGGATTAACTGCTTCATACCCGCTTGGCAAGTGGGGAAACACGATTTCTATCAGCAAAAATAAGTCAGATGGTTATAGAGAAAATTCATATTTCGACATCAACAATTTCAATTACAATTCTTATCTAAATTTTGACAAAGGAAATATCTCTTTCATGTTTGGGTATTTGGATAAAAAATTTGCGGCAAATACTTTTTATTCAACAAGATTTAATAATCAGTGGGAACATACAATTACTAGATTTATAAATTCTTCTGCAGATTTTGATTTCAATAAAACTCAAGTTTCTGCAAAGGTTTTTTACAGATTAAATACCGATGATTATGTGTTAGATTTTGATAGACCTGCGTTCTACAGAAATTTTCATAAATCTTTTAATTATGGAACGGAAATTTCCTTAAGCAGAAAATTTGATTTTGGAAATTTAGTTTTAGGGGGCGAATTAAATAAAGATGAAATATACAGCACAAACTTAGGAAATCATCAACGTGATAAATACGGCATTTTTAGTGAGTATTCTCATCATATAAAAAATAAGTTTTTGTTTTCTGTAGGATTTTTTGCGTACAAATATGGAAATATCGATTGGAAATTTTGGCCGGGAATAGATGCGGCTTATAAGTTAGATAATCAAAATAAAATTTATGCTGCAATTGGAAAATCATTTAGACTTCCTTCTTACACAGAGCTTTTTTATATTGATCCGGTTACAACCGGAAATCCTAATTTATTTCACGAAGAATCAACAAGTTACGAAGTTGGCTATAATAGATTGACCGAAGATTACTTTTTTAATCTGGCTCTTTTTAGAAGAGACGGGAAAAACATTATTGATTGGCTCCGTTTATCTAATCAAGATAAATGGCAGGTTGCAAACTTGACAAATTTAAACACAACCGGATTAGAAGTTTCCTTTGAAAAATCATTTGGTAATCTCTTTATCAAAAAAATTAAACTTGGTTACACATATTTAGATTTAGAAAGAAACTCTGTAAATCTTCAATCGAAATACATTTTAGATAATCTTAAACATCAAGCTATTGCCGGACTTGAGCATAATTCTTTTTACAAAATATTGTTCTCTTGGAAATTCCGCTATGAACATAACGTAAGTCTAGACAAAGTTTTCTTAGTGGATTTGAAAATTTTAAAGTCATTTAAGCATTTAAATGTTTTTATAAGTGCATCAAATCTTCTCAATAAATCTTACTCAGATTTCAATCAGGTTCCACTACCGGGAAGATGGATTTCTGGTGGTGTTCAATTAGGTTTAATGTAAAATATTTTCTATTTAATGTTTTTGCGGTGCTAGCCAAATAGAATAAGCGTTTTTTGCGAATCGAGAATATTTCTTCGAATTGACCTTTCACAAAGTTTGTTTTTACATAGCCTTAATACTATTTTTGAATCATGAATTTTTATTCAGAATAATTCAAAATTGTTATTTAAAAATTGATTGAAGATGGAGGCAGCATAATGTCTAATGCTTATTTCAAAGTTCCTTTACCGATAAACGAGCCGGTAAAAACTTACATTCCGGGAAGCCCCGAAAGAGATCATCTCAAGCAAAAACTGACAGAATTAAAATCACAACACATCGAAGTTCCATTAATTATTGGCGGCGAAGAAGTTAAATCCGGCAATACAGAAGAAATGGTAATTCCACACGATAAAAAACATGTACTTGGAATTTATCACAAAGCGGGTAAAAAAGAAGTTGATATGGCTATTGAAGCCGCTTTGGAAGCAAGAAAAACTTGGGCGGATATGCCTTGGGAACAGAGAGTTGCAATATTTTTGAAAATGGCTGATTTGCTTGCCGGACCTTGGCGAGCAAGAATTAATGCCGCAACTATGCTTGGTCAATCGAAAGTTGCTCATCAAGCTGAAATTGATTCTGCTTGCGAACTTATTGATTTTTGGAGATTTAATTCTTATTACATGACGCAGCTTATGGCTGAACAACCTTATTCTCCTGCCGGAATGTGGAATCGTGTTGAATATAGACCTTTAGAGGGATTTGTATTTGCGGTAACTCCTTTTAATTTTTCTTCAATCGCAGGAAACTTGCCGACCGCTCCGGCATTGGTTGGAAACGTTGCTTTGTGGAAACCGGCGTCAAGTTCTGTTTATTCTAATTATCATTTAATGAAATTATTTGAAGCTGCAGGTTTACCAAAAGGTGTAATTAATTTTATTCCCGGTTCAGGAAGCCAAGTTGGAAATCCTGTTTTGGCAAGTCCGTATTTAGCCGGAATTCATTTTACCGGATCAACATCAGTTTTTCAGGGAATGTGGAAAACTATTGCTGATAATTTGAAAACCATGAAATATTATCCAAGAATTGTTGGCGAAACAGGGGGCAAAGATTTTATATTTGCTCATAATTCAGCCGATGTTGAAGCATTAGCAATTGCAGCTCTGCGTGGTGCGTTTGAATATCAAGGGCAAAAATGTTCTGCTGCATCAAGAATGTATATTCCTAAATCGATTTATCCCGCATTCAAAGAAAAATATGTTGCAGAAGTTAGTAAAATAAAAATGGGCGATGTGGAAGATTTTACAAATTTCATGTCGGCTGTAATTGATAAAGGGGCTTTTAAATCAATCACGGAATATATTGATTACGCAAAATCTTCAGATGAAGCCGAAATTATTACAGGCGGAAATTATGATGATACAAATGGATATTTTATTGAACCGACAACAATTGTAACTACAAATCCAAGATTCAAAACTATGGAAGAAGAAATTTTCGGACCGGTTTTTACAATTTATGTTTACGAAGATGAAAAATTTGACGAAGCATTAGATCTTTGCGATACAACTTCACCTTATGCATTAACCGGTGCAATTTGGGCGCAGGACAGATATGCATTAATTAAAATGTCTGACAAATTAAAAAATGCCGCTGGCAATTTTTACATTAACGATAAACCGACAGCCGCAGTAGTTGGTCAGCAGCCGTTTGGCGGTGGCAGAGCTTCGGGTACAAACGATAAAGCCGGAAGTTCGATGAACATTCTAAGATGGATGACAGCAAGAACACTCAAAGAAACTTTCGATCCGCCAAAAGATTGGAAATATCCGTTTATGAGTGAAAAATAAAAAAAACTTATTTGTTAATTTTATTTGAAGCCTCGCTTTTGCGGGGCTTTTTTTATTTTAAATTAATGACAAGTAAAGTTGTCATGTGAACATATTTTTAGTCAGAACAACTATTTTATAAATAGAATTCTCTTTACTTTGGCAGTTTTACAAAAAGCAAAGCAGAAAACAAAACTGCAATCACACTTCCAAAAATAAATACGGAATTAATTCCGTTAAAAGTATAAAACAATCCCGCAATTAAAGGACCAAGCGTTTGTCCGCCTCTTAGAATCATTCCGTTCATACTCATAAATGCGCCACGATATTCCAAAGGAGAAATGTTTGCAAGCAAAGTCTGCACTAGAGGAATGTTGATTCCGTGAGCAATTCCGTATATGATAATTGGTATAAAAAGCAGAAGATAAATTTTCAAAAAAGGAATTAAAATTAACGCAATTCCATAAATCAAAAAAGAAATCTTGAACAACAGTTTTATATTAAATTTTTCAGTAATCTTTTTTAGTTGTGAAGAAACAATTGCTGTTGTTAAAGACATTGTAGAAAGTAAAATCCCAATCATAAAAGGCTTTGAGTTGAATAGTTCATCAAGATAAATTGGGATGTACGTCAAATAACATCCATAGAGAATTATAAAAGTAATTAAGCTGGCAGAAAAATATAAAATTGCTTCTTTATTCTTCAAACTTTGAAAGGCATTCGAAAGATAATCCTTTAACGTTCCCTCTTTTTTAGGTTCGGGATTTTTTAATTTTGTTAAAACTATAAGACCAATCGGTATTGCAAGCATTGGAAGAAAAAAAGGTAAATACCAATTATAAGTCGCCAATAAACCACCAATAAACGGATAAGTTGCAGTTGCAATACTTAATACACTTGAGTTGTAACCCATTGCGGCGGCTCTGTCTTTGCCATCAAAAAGATCACCCAAAAGAGTTACGTTAATTGAACCTAATGAAGCGGCGCCAACCCCTTGTAAAAATCTAAAAAGGAGTAGCATTTCAAAACTTTTTGAAAAAGCACAAAATGTACCGGAAATTCCAAATAGAAAAAGGGAAGGAACCAAAACTTTTTTTCTACCGAAGCGATCCGCTAAAACTCCATAAAGAGGCGTTAATATTACACCGGGCAGAGTAAATACAATAATTAATAAACCAATTTTTTCTGATGAGATGTTAAAAAATTTCGCAATTTTTGGAAATGCTGGAGTAATACTTGCAACCCCTAAAACCGCCATTAATGTAATTAAGAAAATAATTTGAAGATTTCTTTGAAGATATAGAGGTGATTTAATTTCTTTTTGCATGACGAAAAATTAGTGAAAATTAACAATTCATCAAAAACTGAAAACATTTTGTTTTACAAAACCTCAAAAACAATTTTGCTTTTGAGGTTTTAGAAAAAAGATTTGTGAAGAAAATACCAACAAAATTAATTTAACATATTATCTAAGACTTAATTCTCGTGCCGCTCTAAACTCAGATTTTTCATTCCATTTTGGCCAATCATTTCCATTTGCTAATTCTAATCCAACTTTAAATAAAAGTTGTGACTCGACAACCAATCCTTGTAAATCCCAAGTATCTTTGAAAAATTCATCCGAAGGTTCATGGTAATGTTTTTCAGTGTATTCCTTTAATAAATTTGGAATATAATCTTCACCATGATGAACATGATTGTTGCCCGATTTTAAGTAGATTGCAGGAATACCAATTTTTGCAAAACTGAAATGATCTGATCTGTAATAAAATCCTTTTTCCGGAGTCGGATCAGAGTGAACATTTCTGTCTTGAATTTTAGCTGCGCGCTTAACGTAATCATCAAGCTCAGACTGCCCATAACCGATTAGTGTAATATCTGAAGTTTCGCCATAAACATTTGGTGCGTCAATATTTATTGCTGCAACAGTTTTGTTTATTGGGAAAATCGGGTTTGCTGCATAATGTGCAGAACCAAGTAATCCTTGTTCTTCAACTGCAGTTGCAAAAAACACAACTGATCTTTCGGGTTTGGTTTCAAGTTTTGAATAAGCTTCAGCAATTTCTAAAATTGATGAAATTCCGGCAGCATTATCTCTTGCTCCATTATAAATTTGATCACCGTCTAAAGTTGTATCAATTCCCATGTGATCCCAATGACCCATGTAAAAAATGTATTCATCCGGATTTTTGCTTCCTTCCAAAACGGCTAAAACATTATTAGTTTTTGATGATGCAAATTCATTCTTTATTTTGAGCGAGGCTTTCATTCCCAAGTTTATTCCTTTATAGCCGCGCACTTTCGCTTTTTCTAATTCTTCATCAAGATTAAATCCGGCAGAAGAAAAAATTTCTCTTGTTTTATCCAGATTAAACCAACCTTCAATTTCACATTTTCCCAAATTCTTGTCGGGCGAATCCAAAGTGAATTCTTTCCCTGTCCAGCCGTTTCTAACTACAGCCCAAGGATAACCGGCAGCTCCGGTTTCATGGATCACAAAAATTCCGGCAGCCCCTTGCCTGGCAGCTTCTTCATATTTGTATCTCCAGCGACCGTAATATGTCATTGCGTTTCCGGTAAACATTGTAGAATCTTTTGTGTGATAGCCGGGATCATTTACCATAACAATTACAAATTTATCTTCTACATCAATATTTGCGTAATCATTCCAATCATATTCCGGGGCAACAATTCCATATCCTGCAAAAACCAAATCAGCATCCGTAATATTTATTTCTTCTACAAGATGTTTTGATTGGGCAACAAACTCATCAGCATGTTTTAGATCAACACTTTTTCCATTTCCGGAAATGGTCAAAAGCTTTGGTGCGTGAGACATAATTCTAACTAGATTTATTTCTTGAAAATAACTATCCCCGTTTGCCGGCTTTATTCCCAATTTTTCAAATTGATCTTTAAGATAATTTATTGTTAAAGTTTCCCCTTTGGAGTCGGGTCCTCTTCCCTCAAAACCGTCAGAAGAAAGAACCTCAACATGTTTGGTTAAGTCTTCTTTATTAATTGAATCAATTGCATTATCAGAATTATTTGATGAACAAGCGGTAAAGATAAAAATTACTGCAAATAGAATTATTAACTTCATTACATTTCCTCTCTAAATAAATAGGATTAATTATCTATAATAAATTATTGACAAAAAAAGTTCACTTTGGAACGTAAATCCAAAATAATTGTTATACGATAAAACAATTTGAAACTATGACATTAAAAAGTATTAAGCGTTTTTTTATTCTTCTTATCGGCGGTACAATTACATTAATTGGTGTAGCGTTAATCGTTTTACCGGGACCGGCATTTATAGTAATTCCAATTGGGCTTTCAATTCTTGCTACGGAATTTATTTGGGCGCGCAAAATTCTAGATAAAGTAAAAGAAAAAATTCAGAGATCTAAAGATAGTTTTAGTAAGAAAGTCTGATTATGCCAAAAATTAAATATAACGGAATTTCAATCGATTGCTCAAAGAATGAAAATCTTCGAAAAGTATTGATTAAAAATAATCTTACACCTTACAATGGATTTTCAGAATTTCTAAATTGTAGAGGTTTAGGAAGCTGCGGAACATGTGCAGTAAAGGTTGAGGGTGAAATTTCTCAGTTAACAAAAATTGAAAAATTAAGACTAAATTTTCCGCCGCATAAAAGTGAATCTGGATTAAGATTATCTTGTCAATGTAAGATTTTAGGGGATTTAGTAATCCATAAACAAGAAGGTTTTTGGGGACAATCGAAAGTTTAAATTTCAGATAACTCAAAAACTGCTTATTAAATATTTCCAGTAAAATCAGACTATTGGAAATCTAAAATTCTCTTAACCGTATTTAATGCTCCCAAAACAACAGCCGGAGTTCCCTGTCCCGGGAAAACAGTATCGCCAACCATAAATAAATTTTCAAACGGAGTTTTATTGGGAGGCATAAAGAGTAAATTCTTCTTTATTGAATGAGGAATTCCGCCCACAAATCCTTTTTCTCTTTGAGTGTAAAATTCAAACGTATTTGGTGTTCCGCTTAAAAGGAAAAATTTTTCATGACTAAATTTATCTTTGAAGAAATTATCAAAAACCTCTAAAATTGATTTTGTAACAATCTCTTTTCTCTTTTCATATTCTTCTTTAGAAAGATTCTGCCAATTATTTACATCTGTATGTGTTGATATTATTACAGTTCTAAATCCTTCCGGAGCTTTTTCTCTATCGTCTTTTTCCGAAAAGGAAACAAAAATAGAACCCGAATTACAATAAGGAATTTCTTTTTGTGAATGTAATTGATAATAAACAGAATCAAGCTCATCCTTTGATTCAACTGCAAAATTTATTGTAAATGCGCCCCAAGATGAATCAAACTTATTTGCAGATTTCGTAAAATAATTTTGAATTTCACCTTCGGTAATTTTTGCCATATTCCAAATCGGAATATTTGAAATTATTCCCTTTGCAGTAAATTTATTTCCTTTTTCGGTTTCAACCTCATAAAAATCTGTTACCTTTTTTATAGACGTAACTTTTTGTTTGAAATTTATTTCTGAATTATTTTCTTGCAAATAATTAAGAAGAAGTTGAGCCGGTTTATACATTCCGCCATAAGGATAATATGTTTCTGCCGGATACGCCAATCCCATTGCGGCTGTGAGATAAGGAGCGTCATCAATTTTACTTTGTGTTGTAATTAATAATTGCTCTTCAAGAAACTTTAAAAACAATTCACTCTTGAAATCAAATTTTTTAATGCTGCTTTTAACGCTATTAAACAGTGGTTTAAGAAGCTTTATATATTTCAGATTTTTGGGATTAGCAAGTGAAACCAAATCGTTTACTGACCTTGGCGGAATTTTATAATTCTTATTTATAAATTCCCAAGAAAGTTTATCTAGTGAGTGAATTTCATTCCAAAACTCTTTCTGATTTTTTGAACCAAACTGTTTTGAAGCTTCATCAATCCATTTATCGTAATCAGCAAATCTGTTTATAACCTTATCGCCAATATTTATAATAATTCCCGGATCAATTTTTTTAAGATTTGGTTTTATTCCCAATTCATTAAACAAAATGCCTATCGGCTGATTTTCTTTTACTCCACTGAAAGTTGTTGCTCCAACATCAAAAAGAAAATCTTTGCGTTTGTAGAAAGAAGCACATCCGCCTATTTTTGCGTGTGATTCTAATAATAAGATTCTAAAACCATTCTTAACCAATAAAGATGCTGCAGAAAGCCCGCCGTAACCACTCCCCGCAATAATAAAATCAAATAGCATGTTTTTTTATCCGAATTCTCTAAAGACTTTAATTTATTTTTTTATTTTTCACTAACTAAATAATAATAACGAGGAAATAATGAAAACAGTTCGCATTGTATTGGTTTTGTTTTTATTCATTAATCTTTCCGCTAAAACGTGGTTTGATGCTGAAGAGGGAATGTATCCCCTAAGCGAAATTAAAAAATTAGACTTACAGAAAGCCGGTTTAGAAATTGGTGTAGACGAAATATATAATCCAAACGGAGTCAGTTTAATAGATGCTCTTGTAAAAATAAACGGCTGTACCGGTTCGTTTGTTTCCGATGCCGGATTAATTATTACAAATCACCATTGCGCTTTTTCCGCAATAAGCAAAGTTAGTTCACCTGAACAAAATTATTTGGAAGACGGATTCTTGGCTAAAGATCAAACTGATGAACTTTCAGCAGAAAACTATGTGGTTAGAATTACAGAATCTTATGAAGACGTTACTGATCAAATATTAGAATCCGTTGAGGGAATTGAAGATTTAGCGGAACGCAATAAAGCGATTTCGAAAAAAATGAGAGAGATTGCAAAATCCGCCGAAGATAAAGAAAATTCGATAGTTGCCGAAGTCTCTGAAATGTTTGCCGGTGAATCTTATGTTCTTTTTAAATATAGAACAATTAAAGATGTTAGATTGGTTTACGCTCCGCCTCGTTCGATCGGAGAATTTGGAGGCGAAAGCGATAACTGGGTTTGGCCAAGACACACGGGGGATTTTACTTTTATGCGCGCCTATGTTGCTCCGGACGGCAGCGCCGCTGAATATTCCGAAGAAAACATTCCTTATCAGCCAAAGAAATTTTTGAAAGTAAATCCAACTGGTGTTGATGAAGGAGATTTTGTTTTTATTTTTGGTTATCCGGGAAGAACTTACAGACACAATCCTTCGCAATTTGTTGAATATCAAGAGAATTTTAATCTGCCATATATTGAGCAGCTTTACTCATATATGATTGATATTTATGAAAGCTTAAGCGAAGGAGATGAAGAGCTTCAATTAAAATATTCATCAACAATTAAAAGCCTCGCAAACACAATGAAAAATTATCGTGGTAAAATGCTCGGCTTAAGAAGATTGAATCTTGTTGATAAAAAGAGAGCAGACGAGAAGGAATTAGCTGAATTTATTGCTTCAAACGAAAAGCTGAAAAAGCAATTCGGCAATCTATTTCAAGAAATTGATGATGTTTACAATAAGCGATTTGATATTGCCGAAGCTGATTTATGGTTTTCAAGATTTTTTAGATTTTCTGATTTAGTTTCGCTAACGGATTTTTTAACTGAATATCCAACTCAAATTGAATTAGAAAACTCAGAAAGAAAATCAGCTTATAAAGATGATAAAATTGATGAAACAATAGAAAAAATGAGAAAGAAATACGAAGATATGAATCTGGATTTTGAAGACGAATTTATTTATAAAATGATTTATGATACAGATTCTTTTTCAGAAACATCATCAATAGACGCAATTAAAAGAAGAATAAGCGAAGATAATTTAGAAGAAAAAATTTCCGGCTTCTTAGATGATATTCTAAATACAGAAGTAGCAAATATAGATTTCTTTGAAAAAGCTCTGACTCTTTCATACGATGAAATAGCTGAATTGGATGATCCGTTAATCGAATTTGTAATTGATCTCAAAAAACAAAAAGAAGAAATAAAAAAGATTGATGATAATATTGAAGGGACTCTTCAAGTGTTAATGCCAAAACTTGCCGAAGTGAAAAAACTAAAAGATAAAACCACTTTTACTCCTGATGCAAACAGAACTTTGCGTTTAACTTACGGAAATATTAAAGGTTACGAACCGGCAGATGGTGTTTTTTACAAACCGATTACAACATTAAACGGCGTAATTGAAAAAAGTTATTTAGGTGAAGAATATGCAATTCCCGATAAATTAAGAACCGCCTACGATCAAAAAGATTTTGGAAAATTCTACGACAAAAAAGCTGGCGGTGTTCCGGTTGCAATTCTTTACAATACCGATACTACCGGAGGAAACTCGGGAAGCCCCATTTTAAATTCTAAAGGTGAGTTAATCGGAGTAAATTTTGACAGGGCTTTCGAAGCTACTATAAACGACTTTGCGTGGGATGACGCATACAGCCGCTCAATTGGAGTTGATATTCGTTATGTTTTGTGGGTTGCCAAAACTATTGGCGGTGCGGATAATGTTCTTAAAGAATTAGGAGTTGACTAAACGGGCTGCTTAAAAAGCAATTAAATAAAAGTCTATTTAAAAATTAAAACCCAACTTCCCAAATTAAGATTGCTCTTTGAAGAAGTTGGGTTTTTTATTTCTAAAAACTAATAACCAATGTATTTGTCTTTTAAAAGATAATTATGAATATAATCGTCAACTCCGGTTTCAATTGAGTTTACTGTTTTTTCATAGCCAATGGATTTAATTTTATTAGTTGAGGCTTCCGTAAAATATTGATATTTGTTTCTAAGTTCTTCGGGCATATCAATATATTCAATGTTTACCGGCTTATCCAAGGATTTAAAAATAGAATTCACTAAATCATTCCAAGTTCTTGCCGTTCCGGTTCCAACATTAAAGAGACCGTTTTTGTCGCGATTTTCTAAAAAATAAAGCGTCATATCAACAGCGTCTTTTACATAAATAAAATCACGTTTCTGCTCTCCGTCCTTATAATAATCCTTATAAGATTTAAATAAAGTAACTTTCCCCGTATCTCGTATTTGTTCAAAAGCTTTATGAACAACACTTCGCATATCTTCTTTGTGATACTCGTTTGGACCATAAACATTAAAGTATTTTAGTCCGGCAACTTTATTGGAAAGATGATTTGTCTTTAGCCACAGATCAAACATATGTTTAGAAAAACCATACATATTTAACGGACGAAGTTTTTGTAATTCATCTTCATTGTCATCATAACCAAATTCTCCGCCGCCGTATGTTGCCGCAGAAGAAGCATAAATAAATCGCGCTCTTCTTGGCAGGCAGTACTTAACAAGCTCAAGTGAATATCTATAATTATTTTGCAATAAGTAATCTGCATTTTTCTCTGTAGTTGCTGAACAAGCACCAAGATGAATTATTGCATCAATACTTAATGGAAGTCTTTCTTGAACAATTTGTTCATAAAATTCTTTTTTATGATAAATATCGACAAATTTTAATCCATTCAGATTTTTCCATTTTTCTTGATCTCTTAACTCATCAACTACAATAATTTTGTCATATCCTAATTGATTCAATTTCCAAATGGTAACGCTTCCAATAAACCCGGCTCCACCAGTAACTACTATCATTTTATTCCCCAAATAGATTGATTTATATTACACATCAATTTAATTATATTGCATTTCAATTCAAAAATAACTTGGAATTACAACTATTATGATTATCGAACGATTTAAAAATATATTAAGCGAAAGAATTTTGGTTTTAGACGGCGCAATGGGAACGATGATTCAACGCCACAGATTTACCGAAGAAGATTTTAGAGGAGAACGATTTAAAGACCACCCAAGCGACCTAAAAGGAAATAACGATTTATTAGTTTTAACTCAGCCTCAAGCAATTAAAGAGATTCATAGAAAATACTTAAAAGCCGGCTCGGATATTATTGAAACTAATACTTTTAACGGAACCACAATTTCGCAGGCTGATTATCATACCGAAAGCATTGTATATGAATTGAACTTTGAAGCCGCAAGATTGGCAAAAGAAGCTGCCGAAGAATTCACAAAACTTAATCCAAATAAACCTAGATTTGTAGCCGGCGCATTAGGACCAACAAACAAAACTCTTTCCCTTTCACCGGATGTGAACGATCCCGGTTATAGAGCAATTACTTTTGATGAAGTAAAAGATGCGTATTATCTTCAAACAAAAGCTCTGGTTGACGGCGGTGCCGATTTGATTCTTATTGAAACAATTTTTGACACTCTAAACGCAAAAGCCGCTATTTATGCGGTTGAACAGTATTTCGAAGATAATAATATTTCTCTCCCTATTATGATTAGCGGAACCATTGTTGATCAAAGCGGAAGAACGCTTTCAGGACAAATTACAGAAGCATTTCTTATTTCTATTTCTCATGTAAAAAACATTGTTAGTGTTGGTCTTAATTGTTCTCTTGGTCCAATTCAAATGCGCCCTTTTTTGGAAGAACTTTCTAAGAAAGCTGATTTATATGTAAGCGTTTATCCTAATGCCGGATTGCCCAATGAATTCGGGGAATATGACGAGTCACCCGAAGCAATGGCAGTAGTTCTAAAGGATTTTGGAGATGAAGGATTTTTTAATATTGTTGGCGGATGCTGCGGAACAACTCCGGATCACATAAAGGCATTTACAGAAATTGCTGAAGAAATTAAACCTAGAGAAATTCCATACGCAGAACCATATTTAAGATTAAGCGGACTAGAACCTTTAATTTTAAGACCGGAAACCAACTTCGTAAATATTGGCGAACGGACAAATGTAACTGGTTCAAAAAAGTTTGCCAGGTTAATAAAAGAAAATAATTTTGAAGAGGCTTTGTCTGTTGCGCGCCAGCAAGTTGAAAGCGGCGCACAAGTAATTGATATTAATATGGACGAAGGAATGATTGATTCGGAAAAAGTGATGGTTAAGTTTCTTAATCTGCTTGCCGCCGAACCGGATATTTCCAGAGTTCCTATAATGTTGGATTCTTCAAAATGGTCGGTAATTGAAGCCGGATTAAAATGTCTTCAAGGAAAAGGAATTGTAAATTCTATAAGCATGAAAGAAGGGGAAGAAGCTTTTATAGATCATGCAAAAAAAGTTTTGAAATACGGCGCAGCAGTAATTTTAATGGCGTTTGACGAGCATGGACAAGCCGATACTTTCGAAAGAAAAATTCAGATTTGTGAAAGAGCATATAAAATTCTAACTGAACAAGTTGGATTTCCGCCGCAAGACATAATCTTCGATCCGAATATTTTTGCAATTGCAACCGGAATTGAAGAACACAACAATTATGCAGTTGATTTTATAAACGCAACAAAGTGGATTAAATCAAATCTTCCTCACGCAAAAATTTCCGGTGGAGTTAGTAACATTTCATTTTCCTTTAGAGGAAACGATAGAGTTCGTGAAGCAATGCATTCAGCCTTCCTTTATTATGCTATTGAAGCCGGAATGGATATGGGAATTGTAAATGCGGGACAGTTAGAAGTTTATGCTGAAATTCCAAAGGACCTTCTTGAACGAGTTGAAGATGTAATTCTAAATAGAAGAAAAGATTCTACAGAAAGACTAATTGAATTTGCCGAAAACATAAAACAAAAAGACGCCGTTGAAGTTGTTAAGGATGAATGGCGAAACAGAACTGTTGAAGAACGCTTAAAACACTCTCTGGTAAAGGGGATTGTAGATTTTATAGATGAAGATACCGAAGAAGCCAGACAAAAATATCCTGCCGCAATTCATGTTATTGAAGGCCCTTTAATGGACGGAATGAATGTAGTTGGCGATCTGTTTGGTTCGGGAAAAATGTTTCTTCCGCAAGTTGTTAAAAGCGCAAGGGTTATGAAAAAATCCGTTGCTTACTTAATTCCATTTATAGAAAAAGAAAAAAGTGAAAGCGGCTCTGCTAAAAGTAACGGAACAGTTCTGCTCGCAACTGTAAAAGGAGATGTTCACGATATTGGAAAAAATATTGTTGGAGTAGTTCTTGGCTGTAATAATTATGACGTGATTGATCTTGGCGTTATGGTTCCTTCCGATAAAATACTTTCTACTGCGGTTGAGAAAAACGTTGATATTATTGGGCTTAGCGGATTAATTACTCCGTCGCTTGATGAAATGGTTCATGTTGCCAAGGAAATGGAAAGATTGAAAATCGATAAACCATTGTTAATTGGTGGCGCTACAACTTCCAGAATTCATACGGCAGTAAAAATTGAGCCGCAATTTAAAGGTGCAACCATTCATGTTCTTGATGCTTCACGAAGCGTTAGTGTAGTTGGCAATTTGCTGAATGATGATATGAAAGCCAATTTTGTAAATACGGTAAAAGATGAATATGAAAAATTAAGAGAAACACATAAAAACAAATCAGCCGAAAAGGAATTTCTTACAATTGAAGCAGCAAGAAATAATAAACCAAAAACTAATTGGGATGATGTAGAGATTAAAACTCCTAACAAGCTTGGCGTTACTGAGTTTGCCGATTATCCTCTTTCGGAAATTAGAAAATATATTGACTGGACTCCTTTCTTTATCACTTGGGAAATGAAGGGTAAATATCCCGAAATATTAGAAAATGAAAATACCGGCACTGAAGCTAAAAAATTATTTGATGATGCAAACAATCTGTTAGATAAAGTTATTAACGATAAACTTCTCAAAGCAAATGCTGTTTGCGGAATCTTTCCGGCAAATTCAATTGATGATGATATTGAAATTTATGCCAATGAAGAACGAAACGGAATTCAAACAGTTTTTCATTCAATAAGACAGCAGTCAAAAAAATCCAAAGACATTCCAAATATTGCACTTTCTGATTTTGTTGCTCCAATTGATTCAAAGAAAAAAGATTACATAGGGGCTTTTGCGGTTACTGCCGGAATTGGAATTGAAAAGCTGATTGAACAGTTCGAAAAAGATCATGATGATTATAATTCAATTATGATAAAAGCTGTGGCGGATAGACTTGCAGAGGCTTTTACGGAACTGCTTCACGAGAAAGTTAGAAAAGAAATCTGGGGATATTCTGAGAATGAAATTCTTTCGAATGAAGAATTAATAAAAGAAAAATATATCGGAATTCGTCCGGCGCCGGGTTATCCTTCTCAACCCGATCATACTGAAAAAATAGAATTGTTTAAACTTCTTGATGCACAAAACAAAACCGGAATTTCTTTAACTGAAAATCTTGCAATGTATCCAACTGCATCAGTATGTGGATTATATTTCGCAAATCCAAATGCAAGATATTTTACTGTCGGAAAAATCAGTAAAGACCAAGTTGAAGATTACCATAAGAGAAAAGGAATTAGCTTAAAAGAAGCAGAACGCTGGCTAAAACCTGTTCTTAATTATGATGTTGATTGAGTTTTTTATTTTGTTTTAGTCATCATATTTCAGGACACTTCAAAATTCAAACCCACCCCTTAATCCCCTCCAAGGAGGGGAAGGAACGGAGCGACAATTATAAAATTTTGACAATAAAAAGCAACTGTCATGCTGAACTCGTTTCAGCATCTATATGTCGCATATTATGCAAGGATAGATGCTGAAATAAATTCAGCATGACAAATTTTATAAAGAGCGTCTGGGTTTTTCTTAAGGTACAAGGCGAAAGTTAAATTTGAAAGAGAGATGCCGGTATCTCGATAAATCGAGAACCGGCATGACAAAAAGCAAAATTCATTCTGAACCAGTCTGCACGAGCGTTTCGTCATAATTCTTTATTCTGTTTTAGTCATCATATTTCAGGACACTTAAGAAAACTTTACATGCAGAAAATATTATTACAAGTTAGCTAATAAAAGTATTTTTCAATATTTTCAACAGTCTAAAAATTCAGGAAACATTATGTATAGATCCATAGTGATGGTAAAGCAGGTTCCCGATACCGCAAATATCTCGGGAAAAGTTATGAAAGAAGATGGCACTGTTAATAGAGCAAAATTACCGGCTATCTTTAATCATGAAGACAAAGAAGCCTTAGAAATGGCACTTCAGGTAAAAGGAGAGTATGGCGGAACCGTAAGCATTATTACAATGGGCCCTCCGCGCGCATCCGATATGCTTAAAGAATGTTTATACATGGGGGCAGATAATGCATATTTAATAAGTGATAGAAAATTTGCCGGTTCCGATACACTTGCTACTTCTTATGTATTAAGTGAAGCAATAAAGTCTTTGGGTGAATTTGATTTTGTTTTTGCCGGAAGACAAGCAATTGACGGTGATACTGCTCAAGTTGGTCCACAGACTGCCGAAAAACTTGGTCTGCCTCAAATAACATATGCCGAAGAAATATTGAATTTAAAAGACAAAAAAGTTCAAATACGCAGAGCAATAGATGGCGGTTTTGAAATTCTAGAAGGAAAACTTCCTATTCTTGTAACTGTAGTTAAAGGAGCAAATGAACCCCGTCCGTTTAGCTCAAAAAGAGTAATGATTTATAAAAATGCAAAAACCTTACTCGATCTTCAAAAATTGTGTGATGAGAATTCACTCCTTTATCTTGATGAATTAGTTTTTGAATATAAAAATAAAAATATGTACATCACTACAATAACAGCAGACGATCTTAAAGAACTTGATACTACAAGACTCGGTTTACATGGCTCTCCTACAAAAGTTCATAAAATAGAGTCGGTTGTTCTAAGTGGCGGCGAGTTTAGCAAAATTGATCCCAGTCGTGAAGGGATGTCTAAATTAATAGATGAATTATTGAATGATCATATATTGGGATAATGTTTATGAAAAAGCTCTTTAAAGAAGTTTGGGTTTTTATTGAACATCATAATGGGAAACCTGTAGATGTAAGCCTCGAACTTTTAAGTAAAGGAAGAAAATTAGCCGACAATTTAAATGGGAAAATGAAAGCTATTGTACTTGGTTATAATATTAAATCAATAGCTGAGCTGACTTTCAAATACGGCACGGATGAAGCAATTATTGTTGATCATCCTGCTCTAGAAAAATATAGAGCAATGCCATTTAGTTCGGTTCTAAATAAATTGGTAAAAGAACATCAGCCGCGCATTGTTTTATTTGGTGCAACAGTTGTAGGCAGAGGACTTGCACCAAGAGTTGCTTCAAATACTTTAAGCGGTTTAACTGCCGATTGTACCGATCTGCAAATTTCCGATGTAACCTACTTGAAAGAAGATTATAAAGAATTACTGTTGCAAATACGTCCGGCTTTTGGTGGAAATATAATCGCAACAATTATTACGCCCGATAACCCCGTGCAAATGGCTACGGTAAGAGAAGGTGTAATGGAAATGCATGAAGTTGAAAAACCTAATCCGGTTAAAATAACCGAAGTTGCTTATGAAGCCGGACCATTAGATGAGGTTATTAAAATTATAGAACAGCATCACGAAGAAAAAAAGGTAAACTTAAAAGCTTCACCTATAATTGTTGCAGGTGGTTATGGATTAGGAAGCAAAGAAAGCTTCAAGCTTATTCATGATTTAGCAAAAGCAGTCGGTGGTGAAGTTGCCGGAAGCCGTGCCGCTGTTGATGCCGGTTTTATTGAAAGAGATAGACAAATTGGTCAAACCGGTGTTACTGTAAGACCAAAACTTATTTTTTCTGTTGGAATTTCCGGTGCAATACAGCATAGAGCCGGAATGCAGGATGCTAATAAAATAATTGCAATTAACAGCGATCCTGATGCACCAATTTTTTCTGTTGCTCATTATGGTATAGTTGGAAAAGCTGAAGAAGTTATACCAATGTTTATCGACACACTTAAACATAAACTTAAGTAGAGGAAGCGATGCCGAATTTTTTCACTGAAAACTCAGATATTCAATTTCACTTTAACAGAATAAATATTAAAAACATTGTTGATATAGCAGAAGATAATTATGAGCAGGCAAAAGAATTTGATTATGCACCGCATAGTTATGAAGATGCAAAGGAAAATTATAATAAAGTATTAGAAATAATTGGCAACATCGCCGGAAATTATATTAATGAGAGATCAGCCGGTGTTGATGAAGAGGGAGCTCATTTTGTCGATGGAAAAGTTATTTATGCCAGCGGTACTTTAGAAAACTTAAAACGTCTTTCACAAGCTGATTTAATGGGGATGATTCTGCCAAGAAGATTCGGCGGATTAAATTTTCCGTTTACAATATATATGATGGGAATTGAAATGGTATCGCGTGCGGATGCTTCATTAATGAATATTTTTGGACTTCAAGATATTGGCGATACTATCAATAAATTTGGAACTGAAGAACAAAGAGCAAAATATCTTCCTAAATTCTGCACCGGAGAACATACCGGAGCAATGGCATTAACTGAGCCTGATGCCGGTTCTGATCTTCAAGCCGTAAAAATACATGCTTATCAAGATGATTCCGGACAATGGCGTTTAAGAGGAATGAAAAGATTTATTACAAACGGAAACGGCGAAGTTCTTTTAGTTCTTGCACGTTCCGAAGCCGGAACTAAAGACGGCAGAGGTTTGAGCATGTTTGTTTGTCATGCCGATTCCACGGTAAAAGTAAGAAGAATAGAAAACAAATTGGGAATTCATGGTTCTCCTACATGCGAACTTCAATTTAACGATACACCATGCGAACTTGTTGGACAAAGAAAATTTGGTTTAATTAAATATGTAATTGATTTGATGTTCCGAGCTAGAATGGGTGTATCCGCTCAAGCTCTTGGCGTTTCTCAAGCCGCTTATGAAGAAGCATTAAAATATGCTAAAGAACGGGAGCAATTCGGAAAACCAATTTATGATATTCCGGTTGTTACAAACATGCTTATGGATATTCGTGTTTCGTTAGAAACTTGCAGATCTTTGTTCTATAATGCAGCTCAATGTGTAGATTTAAAAGAAAAAATTGATGAAAAAATTACTAGGCTAAAATCCAAAGGAGAACCCTTTTCTGAAGAAATGAAACAATTAAAGGAATTAACAAAACTTGCTAATTTCTTAACTCCTCTTTCAAAATATACAATTACCGAAGCCTCAAATAAAATAACCTATGATGCTTTGCAAATACATGGCGGAACTGGTTATATGAAAGAATTTAAAGTTGAACGTCTTGCTCGCGATGCAAGAATCACAAATATTTATGAAGGAACTTCACAGCTTCAGATTGTTGCTGCAATCGGTGGAGTTATTAATGATATTCTTAAAGATCATTTTGACCAGAAAGCAAGTAAAGAGTATAAAGGAGCACTTCAAAGATTGAATAATTACTTAAAAGAAATTAGAGGAATTTTTGAAGACAGTCTGCAATATGTTTTAGATAAAAAGGATTCTACATTTCAAGATGTTGCTGCAAAAGATTTGGTTGAACTTTATTCATACTTGTATATTGGCTATCTTGTTTTGGAAGAGGCAGAAGAAGATGCGCGCAAAGTATTTATTGCAAACAGATATATTATTAACTCACTTTCAAATGCACAAAAAAATGCTGCTTCTATCAAAAATGAATTGTTTAACGATTTGCTCCATGCAGATAAAATTCTTATTTGATATTTAGTTTGATTTCGATTAAGGCTGCTAAAGAGCAGTCTTTATTATTTCAATAGTTAAAAAATAATACTTATGATAATTATAAACATCTGATTAATAAAAATGACTGATCATCTTTTTGTTTACCGTATGAAGCTAACTTATTATTTATTTTTTCATAAATATGATGCAATTCATCATTTCTGTTATTTAGAATAATCTCTTTTACTTTTTCCATTCCAAAGAATTCATTTTTTTTATTTGACGTCTCTGTAATTCCATCAGTCAGTAATATGAATAAATCATGCTTGTTATATACAGTACTGTTTGTTGAAAAAGTAAAGTCTTTTGTAGCCGCTATTGGAAGGTGTTTTATTATTAGGTCATCAAAATTGTTTGAATCATTAGCAAGTTTTAAAATCGGAAGATGACCTGCTGTTGAATATTCTACAGTATAATTTGAATTAAATTTTAAAAAAGCACACGTAAGAAACATGTTTTTCTTTTTTAAATTATACATTGTCTTGCTGGTTTCAGTTAAAATTGACCAAAGCGGTTCGTCTTTGTTTAATAAAACTCGAATCGTGCTCTTAAACATCCCCATCATCGAACCTGCCGCAACTCCATGACCTGATACATCTGCGATATAACAAGTATGTGCAGTCTCATTTTCGAAAAAGTCAATTAAATCACCGCCGACTTCATCAGTGGGATTAGATATTCCAAATATTTCAAAACGCTTATTAACAATTTCAATTTTGGGAACAAGGTTTGAATGAAGCTCCTGCGCAAGGTTCATTTCAGCCTGAAGTCGAAAATTTTTTATTCCCTCTTTATTTATAAATATAACAAGCAGTATATAACCCAGAACCATTGTTATTAAAATTCCAACGGCATCAAAAAATGCTCTTTGGGGAAATTCGCTAAGCAGCAATTGGTTAGTCTCTTGCCAAATGTTAATTCCAACTACAATCTGAAACAAAATAGTAAAAGGAAGGAATATAAGATTTCTTGTAAAACTATAAACGTAGAATACTGCAACAATCCCCGAATAAATTACATTTATAAAAAGCATCGGTTTTGAATATGAACCTCCTGAAAGCAGATCGATGATAAATCCGATTCCTGAAAACAAGAAGAATATTGCCGAGACAAATATTAGATATCTTCTAAATGGTATGTGCTTCCAAAATTTGCTTTTTGGTAAAAGATTATTATTTCTCAATGTAGTCTTTTAAATTAATTCTGAGGTTCACTATTTATAACTAAAACTTAGGTTAGATTGGTTGTTAATATATAGTATTTATTTTGATACTTCGGTAAGAAGATAAATAAATACAGTTACAAAAGAAACTTTCTTTAATAAAAAACTGAAGATATTGAATTTATATTTGTACCCATAAGAACCTTTTTAGATTTACTTATATACATAACGCCACTGCTGATAAACAATGTAATGCCACAATTTTTTTTAGGGGAGCATTTCTTGTAAGTCACAACTCGGTCTGTATTAATTATCAGTGCATGATTGTTCTCAAGTTCATAATGGTGATAATTATTCATACTTAAATTAAACCACCTCTTTGAAGATTTACTTATTCCAAGAACTTCTTACATTAATCTGCATTTGAACAGAAACAAAGAATATTGTTAATTCCACTCCAAAACTGACCAGTTTTCCGATTGAATGCTGTAGCGTCCTGAAAATGATTAGTTTTTTATTGTTTTAGTCAACCGATTTCATAACTATAAAGTTGAGGTTGTTATTAGTATTATATACTTTGATTTAATAAAAAGAGGCTGTATATTATTTTAATACTTTCTGAGTGCAACAACTTGCTTTACCAAAAAAAAAGGACATCCTTTAGTTTGAAAGCGAAATTAAGATCACAACAATTTAAAGGGATATTTATGAATAAATTTTATTTACAGAGAAACATTTTGAAATCTCTAGTGCTAATATTTTTATTTGCTACAATTCCGATTAGTGCCCAAAGAATTGCTGCAGGTGATTCTCATTCAATAGCAATCGATCCTAGTGGAAATCTCTTCACATGGGGAGCTAATCTTTTTGGACAATTAGGTAACGGGAATACTACAGACAGTAATGTTCCGGTTGCGGTTATTTCCTCTGGTGTTTTAGCCGGAAAGACCTTAACAGCAATTGCGGCAGGAAGATATCACTCTACTGCACTTACTGAAGATGGAACAGTTTACTCATGGGGCGGTAATGCTTTTGGGCAGTTAGGTAATGGAATTAATATAGACAGCTATGAACCGATTGCGGTAACTACCTCCGGAGTTTTAGCCGGGAAGACAATAACTGCAATTGCGGCAGGTGTCTATTATTCTATTGCACTTGCCTCTGACGGAACAGTTTACACTTGGGGAAATAATAATAGCGGACAGTTAGGCAATGGGACAAATCAACCCAGTAGAGTTCCTATTAAGGTTTATCATGATGCTGCTTTGTCTGGCAAGACCATAACTGCAATTTCGGCTGGAGCAGCTCACTCTATTGCACTTGCCTCTGACGGAACAGTTTATACCTGGGGAAATAATTTCTATGGTCAGTTAGGTAACGGAAATTGGACAGATAGCTATACTCCTACTGCGGTTGCTACCTCCGGTGTGTTGTCGGGTAAGATAATAACAGCAATTTCGGTAGGAGGAAGTCATTCCATTGCACTTGCCTCTGACGGTACGGTTTACAGTTGGGGATATAATGCTTCTGGGCAGTTAGGTAATGGGAGCAATATAGACAGCAATATTCCGGTTGCAGTTACTACCTCCGGTGTGTTGTCGGGTAAGACAATAACAGCAATTTCGGCTGGAGAGTCTCACTCTATTGCACTTGCCTCAGACGGAACAGTTTACAGTTGGGGAAGTAATGGTAATGGGCAGTTTGGTAGCGGGAATACTACAGACAGCAATGTTCCTGTTGCGGTTAATACTTCCGACGTTTTATCCGAAAAGATAATAACTGCAATTGCGGGTGGAGCGGCTCACTCTATTGCACTTGCCTCAAACGGAACAGTTTATACTTGGGGAAGTAATTTCTATGGTCAGTTAGGTAACGGAAATAATACAGACAGTAATGTACCGGTTATTATAGACCATAATTTATTTGTTTGGTCCGGACCGCCAACACCAACAGTAGCAAGTGAAAATGTTATTTCTATTTTCAGTAATTCATATACTTCCATAACTGGTCTTGATTTAAATCCGGACTGGGGACAGTCAACAGTAGTTACTCAAGAACAATTTTTAGGAGACAATACATTATTATATACCGGATTAGATTACCAAGGAATAGACTTTGATGCAAACCATCAAGATGTATCGGGTATGGACTTCGTTCATGTCGACTTTTATTCAGTAAATTCTACTGCGTTAAGTATTTATTTAATTAGTCCAGGACCGGTTGAAACCCCTTATGCATTAACAGTACCGACAAATGGTAGATGGATAAGCAAAGATATTCCACTGACTGAATTTTCACCAGTTAATCTTGCGGATGTCTTCCAGTTCAAATTTGAGGGGAACGGAGATATCTATCTGGATAATATTTACTTTTATAGAAATACTCCAACATCTGTAGATGAAGATGTAATTCCCCTGAATTATTCTCTTTTGCAAAATTATCCAAATCCTTTTAATCCAACGACTAGTATTAAGTACTCAGTATCTAATAATGAGTACGTGAGTCTGAAAGTATATGATATACTTGGAAATGAAGTTGCCAACTTGGTAAATGAACAAAAGTCAGCCGGAAATTATAGCGTAAACTTTGAAGCATCTAATTTAGCAAGTGGTTTATATATTTATAAAATCCAAGCCGGAAGTTTTAATCAAGTTCGTAAAATGATGTTATTGAAATAAGATTTAAGGCTCTGTTCGCGGAGCCTAAATTCTTTATGAACTAAATCATTTTATAAAAATCTTAATTCAATAAAAAAACAAAAGTCAATTTTATATAAACAATTATAATAATACAAATATCAAATTTGTTTCACAAAGAAAATGAGTCTTTAGCTTCCTATATCATGTAGTATCCATTTATTAAAAACTTTTTTAAGTTTTTAGAAAACAGAAATGGACTTATATGAAAAAGAATATTTTCCTACTAATTTTAATCTTTACTCTTAATTTGCCCGCTCAAAATTTGAATGATAAATTAGAAATAATTAAAACAAAATATAATGCTGCAGGAATGTCTGTGGCAATTGCCAATGGTGATTCAATTTTATTTAATAGCGGGTTTGGAAAAAGAGATGTCGCAAGAAATTTAGCAACAAACGACAGCACATTTTATCGAATTGCTTCAATTTCTAAAATGGTCTCTGCTACAGCATTAATGATTTTATATGATGAAGGTTTATTTAAGCTGGAGAATGATGTAAGTGAATATTTAGGATTCACATTAAGAAATCCAAATTACCCAAATGATGTAATAACTGTTGGTGCTGTTCTAAATCATACATCCAGTTTGAGGGATGGAAGCGGCTATGATTCTTTTTTAAGTGCTTCTTACAACAGCTCAAGCCCTCCTGGTATTAAAGAGCTATTAACTTCTGACGGAAGTTACTTTAATTCAACTGTTTATAGCAGTTCAAAACGACCTGAAGCAAATTACTTTAACTATGCTAATATTAATTATGGTGTTGTTGGTACTTTGGTTGAAAAACTATCCGGACAAAGATTTGATCAGTTTTGCAGAGAGAGAATCTTTATTCCTCTTAATATGGATGCCAGTTTTAATGTAGCTGATTTAACCAATATAAATAATTCAGCTGTTTTATATCGAAAACAAGGATCAAGCTGGATTCCTCAATCTGAAAATTACTTGGGAATTGCGCCTTCGCCAAGAGATTTAAGCAATTATGAAATTGGCACAAACGGATTGATTTTTGCTCCCCAGGGCGGTCTTAGATGCAGCAGTTATGATTTAGCAAAGTTTATGATTCTTCATATGAATGATGGCGAATATAAGGGAATAAGAATTATCAGTGATTCAGCATCACAAAAAATGCACGAACCAAATTGGGTTTATAATGGAAGCAACGGAAATAATTATTATGGAATTTTTAATACTTACGGAATTGGAAATCATAGAACAAAGGACCTGCTAAAAAACGAAGAATTATTTGGTCATCCCGGGGAAGCATATGGTTTAATCAGTGATTTATATTTTTCAAACGAGAAAGATTATGGAATAATATTTATTACTAACGGCGGTCAATGGGGATATGGTAATTATTCAGGTTGGTATAATATTGAAGAAGAAATTTACAATGCTTGTCTTGATGAATTAGAAAATTTTGCTATGGGGTTGATTGATAAAATTGACTTTCCTGATAGATTTCTGTTAGAACAAAATTATCCAAATCCATTTAACCCAAGCACTAGTATTGAGTACTCAGTAGCAAGCAATGAGAATGTAAGTCTTAAAATATATGATTTATTAGGAAACGAAGCAGCAACGTTAGTAAATGAGCAAAAAGAAGCTGGAAATTATGAAGTAGAATTTAACGCAACCGGTTTATCCAGCGGAGTATATTTTTATAGACTCCTAACATCGTCCGGATTTATATCAACAAAGAAATTAATTCTGATAAAGTAGAAACTTGTAGAAAAGCAAGGTGCCGTTTGTTATTGGTTAAATTGCGGTTGCATTTTTCCAGCTGCTAAAAAATTATTTGAAATTGTATTTTGCTTATCAGAAATCATTACTAATTACTGACAAAACAAGTGTGCCATTTCTTTGAGAAATGGTGTTATTTTATATTTACACTAAAATTAATCAGATCACCAATTCTTGTATCTATAAATTGCTTCAAGGAAATAATAATCGCCCCAAATTGTTGATGAATCCCAATCAAAAATATTAGAACTGTTTACATTATACGCGCCGTGTAGTAATAATCCACTGGAAGGAGTATTAATAGTAAGATAGTTATCAAATAATGAGTTTAAGATAGAGACAGCTGCATTATAGTATTTTGAATCTTTACCTAAAATAGTTCCTAATTCAAAAAGCGCGGAACAAGCAATTGCAGCAGCCGAAGCATCTCGGTAATATTTATCATAGTTGGCTGGAAGTTTGAAATCCCAATATGGAACATAATCCGAAGGCAAATTATCTATGAAATAATCAGCCATTTTTTGAGCAGTTTCTAAATATTTTTGATCGCTAGTTTCTCTATAGCACATCGTGAAACCATAAATTCCCCACGCTTGTCCTCTTGACCAACATGAATTAACATCGTAACCTTGAGCTGCTCGTTTATAATCAACTTCGCCGGTAGTACTGTTGTATACTACTACATGATAACTGCTTCCATCTTCTCTTATGTGATCTCTTATTGAATTATTAGCATGTGAAACGGCAAAATCATAAAAAGATTGTGAACCGCCGTTCTTGGTTGCCCAAAATAGAATTTCAAGATTCATCAAGTTATCAATTATCACTTGAAATTCACCATTCCATGATTGAATAGAACCAACTACGGGATTAAATCTTGAAGCTAACGAATTAGCCCCTTGAAGGATTTTGCTTTTGTATTCTTCATTTTGATTAATCTTGTAACCATTTCCAAAGCTTGATAAAATTACGAAACCTACATCATGATTTGCTGAATTGAATTCTTGTCCATCTAATCCCATCGTAAACATTTCAGCGTAAGTTTTTAATTGATTGTCATTTGATAACATATAGGAATACCAAAGTGCTCCCGGAAAGAATCCGCTTGTCCAATCATCGGGATTTGAAAATTCCCATTTACTTATTCCCATTGTTCTTATTGGATATTTGCCGCTCGGAGTTTCGTAAACAGTAGAAATTAACTTTTCCTTTGAATATTGAATAACTTCAGATGTGCTTGGATTTTCATCAACTGGATTGGTTGAATTGTCTTTGCAGCTTAATAGAAAAATTATAAGGAGGAAAAAAATGATAGTTGATTTCATATGACTAATGAAGGTTTATTTATTTGTAAATTAGTTGAGAATTGTGAAAAGCTCAAACCTCCGAAGTTTTATAACTTCGGAGGTTTGGTTGAATAGGAAAACTACTTCTTAAAAAACTCACTGGTAATTATATGCCAGTCTTTTTCTTCTAGATTGCTTAATTGTTCCCAATAAACAGTATCATCTTTTTTATCAACATTTTCTATGTGAAGTAAATCTTTCATTTTTATTAAGTATTTATCGATTTCTTCTTGATAAAAATTAACGGCAGCTTTTCCAATTTTTAATGTTTGTAATTCGGTATCAAGATTTCCCGCATCAATAGTGCATATCCAGTTTTTTTCGTAAGTAGTATAATCTAATGATTCTAAATTTTCATTTAGATCATGATTAACTTTAGTTACTTGTCCGCTTATAGGAGAATTAAATTGAACAGTTCTTTTCCCTTGTTTAATTCCGAATAACGGCTGATCTTTAACAGCATGCATTCCCAAATTAGGAAGTTCAATATCATCAATATTGCCAAGTAGTTTTTTTGCAAAATCATCAATACCAATTCTTACAAAACCATCTTGAGTAATGTTTGCCCAGCAATGCCCTTCAGAAATAAAGACTCCGCCCGGAATAGCAAACTCGCCTTTTTTAACTGATTCGCTTTCGGGAATATGGGAAATATGAACTCTTGGTTTTAATTCTTTATGAATTCTATCTTGTCTTTTTACTAAAGATCTCTTAGTAAAATCAAGAAGTTCATCTTCGGTAAATGGTTTTTGAACATAATCCATAGCGCCAAACTTCATACAATCAACGGCTGTTTCCACAGTTGCGTAGCCGGTAATAATTATTACGTCAATATCCGGACGAAGATTTTTTACAATTTTAGTTACTTCAACACCATCCATTTCCGGCATTTTTAAATCAGTAAAAAGAAAATCATAATGATGCGATTTTATTAAACCAATTGCTTCTGGACCTGAATTAACGGTTTCAACAGTATATCCGTCAAGCACAAGAATTTTTCTGAAACTATCTAAAATAACATCTTCGTCATCTACGCAAAGAATTTTGGCTTTTGGATTTGGAACTTCTGCGCGCTTGAGTGATTTAGCTTCTGTACTATAGTCTACTTGAATGCTTTCTTCAAGAATTGATTCACGTTCTTTGCGAAGTTTTTGCTCTTTTACTTTTTTGAAAGCAAATCTTATTATAATATCAGCTATTATCAAAACAATTACAGATACAATAAAGAGTGGCATAGCTTTTCTCCTGTTTAAAATAAATTTATATTCTTAATTTATATCCTATCTGAGCTGCATGAAATTAATTGTTTAGACTCATATTCTAAATCTGATGGAAGAATTCTATAAATCCATCCTTCAAAATAAGGATCTTTTTCAAGCAATTTTGGATTTGTTAATAATTTTTCATTCACTTCTAAAATTCTGCCGCTAACAGCAGAGTAAACGCTGTGGGTTAATCCATCTTCAGAAATAAATTTAGCGCATTCTGCACCTTGTGTTACAGTATCATCAACGCTTAACATTTCAACGCTTTGTAATGATTCAATTAGTTTTAGATAAATATCTGTTGTTCCTAATTTTACCGTACTGTTGAATTCTTCAAAAATCCAGCTTGCAAAACCTAATCGTAAATATTTTGGCGGACATGAAACGTAAATTAAATCTCCTTCGTTTTCCGCAGCTTTTTTCATTAAATGATTAAATCTAAAACCGCGCTGAATAATACTTGAAAGCTCATCAATACTAAATGGTTTTGGAATAAACGCAACCGCCCCTTCATACAAGGCTTTAACTGCATTTTCAACTGCGGAATATCCGGTTGTAATTATAACCGGAGTTTGAATTTTTCTGGCGGCAATTTCTTGCAAAAACTGAAACCCATCCATGCCCGGCATCATTACATCAGATAAAATAAGTCGATATTTATTTGTGTCTAATTTCTCTAAAGCGGTTGAAGCGTCCAAAGCAGAGTCGATTGTAAGGTTATCAAGTTTTGCAATTTTCACAACCGAATCAATTATAACTTGCTCATCGTCAACAACTAATATGTCAATTGTTTCTTTCATTATTATCAATACTCCGGCAATCTAATTATGAAAGTAGTCCCCTTATTGATTTCACTATTTACGCTAATAGTTCCGTTGTGATTGTCAACAATTCCCCAAATTACGGAGAGTCCAAGACCATTTCCTTTTTGACCTTTTGTAGAAAAGAAAGGGTCAAAAATTTTATTAATGTTTTCTCTTGAAATTCCACAGCCATTATCCGAAAGTGTTATTTCAATAAATTTCTTATTCCCTTCGTGGTCAACAAAATCCCAGCTTTGCCAGTCATCATTAAAAGAAGCGCAGCCTTCAACAAATCCTTTTTGTGGAATAGTTATTTTGTAAACGGGTCCTCCACATTCGGGACATTTTTTATTTTTATCAATTAAAGAAATATTACACTGTGGACAGCTTAAATCAACCTGCGATTTTTTATTAAGCGAAATTCCAAAATAATTTTTATGTCTTCCATAAATAGGATCTAAATTTAGAAAACCTTCAGTTCCGTTTGCAGTCACTTTTAATTTTACTGTTGAATTTCCTTCAAGTTTATATTCAGGATCTAAGAGATTATGATTCTTCGGACAAACTGCATTCTTAATATGTGTAATTCCTTTTGGCGACAAGCTTATTTCGGATGTAGTAATTGTAATAGTACCGTCTTTTCTATCGATTGCGTCTATTGAATTAAGCAGAAGATTTAAAATTACTTGTTGAACTTGATTTGCGTCAGCAGTAATATTTGGAAGTTCTTCTGCAAATTCAGTTTTTAGTGAAATCTGTTTAATCTTCAGTTGATTTGTTACAACTTTAAAAGCTCTTTGAATTACTTCATTTACATCAATTTTGTTTTTCTTAGGAGTCGATTGTCTAGCAAAATCCAAAAGTCCTTTAACAATCTCGCGGCTTCTCATTGTTTCTCTAACTATTACCTGTAAGTCTTCCTGCATTTCGGGATTGTCTTTTGTTCTCTTTAACAAGTAGCTGCTGTAAGTTAAAACTCCGGTTAGAGGATTATTTATTTCGTGAGCAACGCCGGCGGCAAGCTGTCCAAGAGAAGCCATTTTATCAGATTGAAAAATTTGCTGACGCATTTCTTCAAGTTTTTTTGTCATTTTATTAAACGATAAAGCCAATATTCCTAATTCATCTTTTCCAATTTTTTCAATTGAATAATTGAAATTTCCTAAAGCAACCTGGTCTGTAGCTTTTACTAATTCGTTAACCGGCTTATTTATCCATTGAGCCAAAAAGAATCCAATCAGCAAACCAATTGCAGAAATCGAAACAATTGCAAAAATAATTTCTCTTACAGTATTAGCTCTAAGCTGTTCATCAACATCATCTAAATGAATTGTAACATCTAACACGCCCAATATTGTAGCGTCTTTGCTGTGAGCGTGGCAGTCCGCTTCATAACAAGATTTTTCGTTTTGAATTGGGTTTATTACACCCATTATTCTCGAAGATTCTTCGGTCGGTTTATAAATTCTGGTTCTGTCTTTAATTTCCAGTTTGCTAAGTGGTTGATCTTCAGCATGACAAACGTAACAACTCTCAGCATTCTTATCCAGCATCTGCCCAATATCTTCTGGGGATGATGAATAGATTATCATCCCCTCTTTATTTAAAATTCTGACAGCGTTAAGATCGCTATCGGCTCCAATTGAGTTGATTATATTATGAATATGATCTCTGTGATTTAAGAGCATATCATAACGCGTGCTGTTCTTAACGGTTTCGCTTAATTGATTTAAATGCCGTTCAACTTCCTGCAGTAAAACTTCGCTTTGAGATTTTACATTAAAGTACGAGTAAATGCCTATAATCAGCATTGAAGTTATACTTACAGCAACTATTAGTTTGACACTTATTTTCTTAAACATTTTATTTTACTTTTTTCCCCGGTATAAAGTCAGGATAAGTTATATCTTCATGACAATTAATGCAAGATGGTTTGGAATAATCCGGTTCTGTATGACAATTTTCACATTCAAATTCTCCATGTGTTTCATCTAAAACAACACCGGTAATTTTATGATTAAAATTCTCCCAAGTCCATTCACCATGACAGTTATTGCAAGTTTTATTTAATCCGGTAAACTTTCCTGCCGTAACATGACATCTATTGCAAGATAATTTTGAATGATATTTACCTACGTTAAATCCGGCTGAAGCCGAATGATTAAATCCAATGGCTTCTTTATCAGAATGGCAAGATTCGCAACTATCTTCCGTATCATGACAGTCAGAACAAAGCTGGTGTTGAAGCTCAACAGTTTTTGGTTTCTTTAATTCATCAGGTCTTCTATCGTGACATTTTACACAACCTTCATTTGCATGGCATGATTGACAGTCTAATCCAAATAAATCAATATGTTCTTTATGAAAGAAAGTTACCAAACTTGCTGTAGCATCTGGAGTTTCAAATTTTATTCTTTCGGGAGTCTCAATTTTAGGATGCGATTTTGCTTTAGCTTTTTCAACCAATTCTTCTTTGCTTAATTGAGTATTATTTAATTGATGGCAACCGACACATTCAACACCGCCGCTCCATTCTCTGTGGCAGTCCATACATTGTCTGTGGTATGCAGCTTTAAGATCAGGACGATTTATGTCTTCGCGTTTTCTTTCTGTATTATGACAATTATCGCATCCAACAATTTTTCCCGGCGGATTATAATGATGGCAAGTTACACAACCCCCTGTCATTTCAGACATTTCCGAATGAAGTCTATGAGTGAAAACTACTTCTTCATAAAGATCGTCGTTTCCACTAAGTTTGTTTATTTTTAATACTTCGGGACCTTCTTCAGGTTTTTGCCTAACAGTAACCATCGATTCTCTTGGGCAATCTTTAAGACAAGGATTTTCTTTCGTTGGAATTTCGCATGAATGACAATTGCTGCAATCTAATACTTTTTCAGCATGCGAAGATATTTTTTTTATTTGGGAATTTGAGTTAATCGAAAAGAATAAAACAAACACCAAAAGGAAAATTAATCTTTTCATCGGAATAACCCTCTTATTGCATATTTAGTTTTTTGAGAAATTTTTTGCGGTATACTTATAATTGGAAAAACCATTACAAGTGCTCTAAACAATAAAATTTCTAGAGCAACAAAACCAAGTGTTACGGAAATTTCTCCAATTGACGGAAAATAAGAAGCTTCTGCATAAGGTGGTGTGTAAGCAACAATAAAATTGTTTATTCTGTTAAGAAGTACACCAAAAATTACTAATCCGGAAGCTATAAATAATCCTACAGGTGTTCTGGAAATCTTTCTTGAGAAAAACATTCTTAACGGAATTACAATCCCAACAAGAAGCTCAATAGTAAACATTATACTTTCTGTGTTTACTTCCATCAGATACACATATGTTTGGCGCACAACAATATCAATAATTTTTGCTGCCAAATAAATCAGTAAAATAGGACCAACCATTCTTCCCAAACCTTCAAGAACTTCTGTTTCTGGTTTTAATCCAAATGATTTTGAACTGATATAGGATTCAAAAATTACCATCGGAAATCCAACGGCAATTGCAGAAATTAAAAACAATAATGGAAGAATTGGTGTCTGCCAAAGTGGATGCATTTTGGGTCCGGCAATTACCATTAAAGTACCTAAAGATGATTGATGGAGACAAGAAAGAACAACTCCTGAAATTATAAAAATGAACATTGTTTTTTCTAAACCTCTATCGAGCATAATTAAAAGCTTATCAACTATTTTGTTAAAGGATTTCAAAAATCCGGGCAGATTAACTCTTCCAATAAATCGTTCGGCAACTATTGGAAGAAATTCTATGTAAAGAACTGTTAAATAAATCATCACACAAATACCAACTTCAAACAAAACCGAAGTTCCGTTCCACATTACAAGCGGATGCCAAATAAAATGGTATCTTCCTAAATCTATCATAACGCTCATGGCTACAAAAGTATATCCGAGCATTGCCGTTAAAAGTGCGGGACGAATAATAACTTCGTATTTATCACGATGCATTATATGTCCAAGCGCAGCGGTAGTAAAACCTCCGGCAGCTAAAGCAACACCGGCGGCAACATCAATACCAATCCATATTCCCCAAGGGAACTGATCGTTAAGGTTAGTTATTGCACCAATGCCAAAAATAAATCTTCCTAAAAGGAAAATTAATCCGTTAACCGCAATAACTGTTACAAACATTATAATTGGTGTAAAGAATTTTTTAGTTATGGGAGATGGTTTAAAGAAATGTTCCATTATTCATCCTCCCCATGTTCGCTTGGTTTTCTGTTTTTATTCAGCCACATTACGCCCCCCAATAAAGCATAAATTGCTATTGGTGGAACAAAATATGCGAAAATTCCATGTTGAATTGCTTCAGTAACGCCGGGAGCCGGATTTTCACCCAATTTTGGGAATCCAATTTTTGTGAATTCTTTGCTTGATAAATACATCCAAGATGTTCCGCCAACTTCATGTTCTCCAAATACATGATCTACATATCTTTCTGGATAAAGATTAATTCTTTCTTTTGCAACTCGAAGTAATTCGGATTTTTTTCCATAAGTAAGAACTTCCATCGGACAAATTTCTACACAAGCGGGAAGTAAACCATCTTTTGTTCGATCAAAACAAAAATCGCATTTTTTAATATCAGGACTCCAAGCTTTTTCAAATTCAAAAGCCGGTACTTGAAACGGACAAGCTACCATGCAATATCTGCAGCCGATACATTTGTCTGTATCCCAAATAACAGAACCGTTTTCTTGTTTAGAAAAAGCTCCAACAATACATGCAGAAACGCAAGCAGGGTGATCACAATGCATGCACTGAAATTTTACATCAAGCGGAAATTTGCCATTTGGATTTTGGTATTCATTTACAACAGTTAATGCTTTGGAATCGGGTCTTCTACCTTTTTGAAATACAGATCTATCATCGTAACTTTCGATATTGCCGGCAGGCAAATCGTGCGCTTTTTTACAAGCCCATTCGCATTTTCTGCACCCAATACATGCAGTTGTGTCAACAAGGACACCCATTCTTTCGTCTGATAAAATATTTTTTGGAGCTGCTTTTGTAGGTTTTGATGAAAGACCTGCAACCGAAGCCCCCAATACTGCTGATGTTTTCAAGAAATTTCGGCGGGATTGCTTCATTCTGTTTTCTCCGGAAGTTTAATTATTTCTCGTGGATTTAAACTTAAATCGAAATTAAGATTCAAATATCCTATTCAAAAATAAAATCATTCTACCTTATTGTCAAATTATTTTATATTAGTAAAAATATTAAGTTAAAAGAATATTTTTATAAGTTTATCTGTTTATCCGATTTGGTTTAATTAAAACTCTATTTACTTTGTTTGTTGAGATTATTTTTACAGTTTTTGTGGATTTCTATGAATCTTGCTTAAATACAAATCTTATTGAGTGCACAAAAAAGAATTCGTTATTAATTAGGTTAAAACATGAGCAATTCTTAGAAAACGCACTTAGCAAATTCATCAAACCTATTTTAAGATTAATTCTATATATTTCGATACAAAAATTGAGGTTGTTTTTGAATGTTTTAGTTATGGGAGGCTGCGGTTATATTGGGTCTCATTTTGTAAAATTTCTACAGCAAAATTCTAATCACAAAATAATTGTTTTCGATAATCTTTCTCGCGGGCATAGGGAAGCGATTGATCCATCAATTCCATTTGAAAAAGTTGATCTTCTTAATGAAACTGAACTAAACTCGGCAATAAATAAATATGAAATAGATGCAGTTGTTCATTTTGCTGCATTTGCGTATGTAGGAGAATCCGTTGAAAATCCGGGTCTTTATTACACTAATAATGTAACGGGAAGTATTAACTTGATTAAAGCTGTAAATAATGCCGGAATAAAAAAGTTTATTTTTTCATCAACTTGTTCTTTATATGGCAATCCTATTACAATTCCAATTTCCGAAGAGGAGTCGACTAAACCTATAAATCCTTATGCCCAAACAAAATTAATGATTGAAAAAGTATTAGCGGATTTTGATTTGAGTCATAATTTGAAATACGTTGCATTAAGATATTTTAATGCTGCCGGTGCTGATTTTCATGGTGAAATTGGCGAAAGTCACGATCCCGAACCTCACTTAATTCCAATAGTTCTGCAAACTGCCTTAGGAAAACGCGATAGTATTAAAATTTTTGGCGATGATTACGAAACTCCGGATGGCACTTGCATTAGAGATTATATTCATATTTATGATTTAGCGGAAGCACATTTAAAAGCTTTAGAGTATTTGAATGAAGAAAACAAATCGGATTTTTTCAATTTGGGAACGGGAGCAGGAAATTCAGTTCAAGAGTTAATTGAAGAAGCAAAAAAAGTGACCGGTAAAGAAATAAAATCTGAAATTGCAGAAAGAAGAGCCGGCGATCCAGCAGTTCTTGTTGCTGACAATAAAAAAGCAAAAAAAGTTTTAGGATGGAACCCAAAGTATAATTTAGAAGACATTATAAAATCTGCCTGGAATTGGCATCAAAATCAAAAGTATTAATTATGAAAATAGAAAAAACATTTATTGACGGACTTTTAGTTTTTTATCCAAATGTGTTTGAAGACGAGCGAGGATTTTTCTTTGAATCTTATAACGAACAGAGATATTTGGAAGCCGGATTAAATGCGAAATTTGTACAGGATAATATTTCAAAATCTGCAAAAGGAACAATACGCGGACTTCATTATCAAGTTGGAGATTTTGCGCAAGGGAAGCTCTGCCAAGTTTTAATTGGCGAGGTTTTAGATGTTGCAGTAGACATAAGATTTGGCTCACCAACTTTTGGGAAATATTTCTCAATAATTCTTTCAGATAAAATTAGAAATCAATTTTGGCTTCCGCCGGGATTTGCACACGGTTTTTCTGTGCTTTCCGATGAAGCGGTTTTTATGTATAAATGCACAAATCTTTATAGCAAAGAAGATGAACGAGCAATTATATATAATGACAAAGATTTAGATATCGACTGGAAAGTTGAAAATCCGGTTGTTTCAGAAAAAGACAAATTCGCAAAGTCTTTTAGTCAAATCGAAAAAGATTTTACACATAGCGCTATCAAATAAAAACAAGAAATACAAAGGAGTAAAAATGAAATTATCAGTTGTTGGTACCGGTTACGTTGGATTGGTTTCCGGAACTTGTTTTGCCGAAATGGGTAATGAAGTTGTTTGTGTTGATAATAATCAAGAAAAATTAGCTAAAATGAGAAATAAGCAAATCCCAATATATGAACCGGGATTAGACACTTTGTTCGATAGAAACATCGAGAAAAAAAGATTAACATTTACGGATGATTTAAAGAGCGCAGTAACAGAAACAAACCTAATTTTCTTATGTCTTCCAACTCCTCAAGGAGAAGATGGTTCGGCAGATTTAAAACACGTTTTTGGCGTAGCAGAAAAAATTGGGGAAATCCTTAAAGAACATGGTGATAATGAATTTAAGGTAATTGTAAACAAAAGCACTGTTCCCGTTGGAACATCGGAGTCTGTAACAAATATTCTTAAAAAATACGGTTTGAAGAATTTTGAAGTTGTCTCCAATCCGGAATTTTTAAGAGAGGGATTTGCTGTTGATGATTTCATGAAACCGGACAGAATTGTAATTGGTGCAAGATCAGAAGAAGCTATAAAAATATTAAGAAGTCTTTATGAGCCCTTTGTTCGCCAAGGAAACCCAATAATTGAAATGGATCCTTTTAGTTCTGAAGTAACCAAATACGCAGCAAACTCATATTTGGCAATGCGAATTACTTTTATGAATGAATTAGCAAACTTCTGCGAAGCCGTTGGTGCAAACGTAGATTTAGTAAGAAGAGGAATGGGTTCTGATACAAGAATTGGAAAAAGATTTTTATTCTCCGGAATTGGATATGGCGGATCATGTTTTCCAAAAGATGTTAATGCACTAATAAAAACTTCTATTGACAGAGGAAGCGAAATGAAGCTTCTTACTTTGGTTGATAGAGTAAACAAAGAACAAAAAGAAGTGTTGGTTACTAAAGTTTTAAAGAAATTTAATAATGATATTAAAGGAAAGAAGTTTGCAGTTTGGGGATTATCTTTTAAACCAAATACCGATGATATGCGTGAAGCACCATCTGTTGTAATTATCAAAAAACTTTTAGAACACGGCGCAACAATTTCTGCTTATGATCCTGAAGCAATTGAAAATGCAAAATTCTATTTGGGAGACACAGTAGAATATGTCGCAAATCAATATGACGCATTAAAAGACGCAGAAGCTTTATTAATTTTCACTGAATGGAATGAATTTAGAAATCCAAGTTTTACGGCTTTAGAATCGCTGCTGAAAAACAAAATTATTTTTGACGGAAGAAATATTTTTGACGTCGAAAAAATGAAAGAATTAGGATTTACATATTATAGTATCGGCAGACAGCCAATTTTGTAATTGAAGAATGCTGAAACAGAATTTCAAACCTCCAAAGATTTTAAAGCTTTGGAGGTTTTTTTATAATGTTACGAATTCAAAACTTTTTCGTAATAATCTAAATACTTAGGTAAAATTAATTTTTTCTCAAAGCTATTTACAGATCGATTTCTTGAATTCTCTGAAAAGGCTTTATACTTTTTCTCATTTGTTAAAAGATCTACGGTATATTTAGCCATTCTATTTATGTCGCCAATTTCTGCAATATATCCGGTTTGATTATGAACAATTAATTCCGGCAAACCACCAACACTAGTACTAATTACCGGAACTCCGCAAGACATAGCTTCAAGAGCGGAAAGCCCAAAACTTTCCGATTGTGACGGCATTAAAAATAAATCCGAAGAACTAAGAATTGATTCTAATCCATCTTGTTTTCCTAAAAAGAAAACATTGTTCTCTAATTTCAATTCTCGTGTTAATCTTTCACATTCCGATCTTTCAGGTCCATCACCAACTAATAATAATTTTGTTGGAACTTCTTGAAGAACTTTGTGCAAAATTCTAATTGTGTCCGGCACTCTTTTTACCGGTCTAAAATTGGAAACGTGAACCAAAATCTTTTCGCCATTTGGTGCAACTTTATCTCTTAAAACAGTACTTAAAGAGGGCTTAAATAAATCACTATCAATAAAGTTGTGAATTACTTCAATATCTTTTTCAATATTATAGTTGGTAATAGTTTTTTCTTTTAAAAATCTAGAAACCGTAGTAACGCCGTCGCTTTCTTCAATACTAAATTTTACAAGCGGCAAAAAAGAAGGTTCTAATCCGACTAAAGTAATATCCGTTCCATGAAGAGTGGTAATAATTTTAATATCGGAATTTTGCTTTTTCAAAACTTGCTTAGCCAAATAACCACTCACTGCGTGAGGAATTGCGTAATGAACATGAATTAAATCGAGCTTTTCATATTCTATTACTTCAAGCATTTTACTAGTTAAAGAAAGACCATAAAGAGAATGTTCGAACAATGGATAATTGCTCATTTCAACTTCGTGATAATATATATTATCAAAAAAATTATTTAATCTGTGGGGCATTGCATAGCTAATAAAGTGAACTTCATGTCCGGCCATTGCAAGTTCTTTACCAAGCTCAGTTGCAACAACTCCGGAACCGCCATAAGTTGGATAACAGGTAATACCAATTTTCATTTTGTAAACAGATTTTATTGTAAAAATTAAATTTAATCAAAATAAACCACTCAAACGAATTGATAAATTTATTTGGAATTCACAATTGAGTAGTTTACTGATTTTTAGATGATCTGTTTTTTATGAGAGAAATTAATTTTCAAACATATCAGAAGTGAGCCAAAACAAAACGAATTTAATTAAAAGAAAAATCCCGCAAAAAACAACTAACTGCGGGATTTTTAAAATCATAAAACGAAAAATCTTAATCTTATTTTACCAACATCATTTTCTTTACTTCGTTAGCACTAACTCCACCATTTAAATCGCTAGATTGAGCTTCCAAAGAATAGAAATAAATTCCTGAAGTAAGATTTGAAGCATCAAAGTTAACTTCATAATATCCGCTGGTTTGATATTCGTTGACCAGCGCAGAAACTGTTTCGCCAAGCGAGTTATATATTGCAATTTTTATATTGCTATTATAAGGAAGCGAATACCTTATTGTTGTGGAAGGATTAAATGGGTTAGGATAATTTTGTTCAAGAACAAATACCGAAGGAACAATTTCAATTTCTACAACATTGGAATAATTTGTTGTTCCGTCGTAGTCAATTTGTTTTAATCTGTATTCCGCTTTACTTCCTTTAATATTGCTTAAGTTGTCTGTATAAGAGTAGTTTGAAATTCTTGCAGTTGTTCCTTTTCCTGCAATAAAAGAAACTCTGCTCCATTCACTATTTTGGTTTTCGGAAATTATTCTTCTTTGAATTTCAAATCCTTCATTATTTGTTTCTGTTGCGGTAATCCAATTTAGTATAACATTGGAGCCGGCAGCATTTGCAGAAAATGAAGTCAGCTCAACAGGCACTAAATCGTTTTGGTAAACAATAAACAATTTATTTATACTGTTATCAGTAAGTTCATAAGTGTTAGTAGATTTCATATCGATATCGATTGAGCCCGATTGATTCTGCAATCTGAAAGATCCTTGCGGGAGTTTACTTTGATCCCATTGAAAAGTAAAAGGATATCCGTCTGATTCGGATTGAAAATTTAATTCCCAAGTTTCTGATTTAGAAGAAGAGGGCCTTAAATCCATTAAGGAAGCTTTTGAATTATCGTTTGGCATTACAAAACGAGCATCAAAAAATCCGGTTTCTATTGTTGAATTTATTGCTACTTCTCCTAGTCCTAAATCTAAATCTCTTGTTGCTTCATCATCAATTCCAAAAGAAACAACCTGTTTATTGTGCAGATTTGAAGATGCATCAGAAACGGTTAAATGAACTTCCTTTGTTGAAAATACAGAATTATCAAATAATGAAGAACGAAATCCAAGATTTGTTGCAACCATTCTTACTGTTTGACCTGCAGTAAAAATATTCATACATGCATCATTAGTATAATCCATATAATTTTCAATCATATCAGTAGTAGTACATGAAACATGTCCGTTTGGGCATCCAAAATTTGCTTCATCAGACAAAGGAGTGTCTGCAACCAAATCATCAACACCACAAGGGCCGTCTCCCCAAATATGATAAAGGTTTAACCAATGACCAACTTCGTGGGTAGTGGTTCTACCAAGATCATAAGGTGAAAATGCTGAGCCGGAACCAAACGATGCCGTGAGTATAACAACACCATCAGTGCTGGTTGGACCTGAATTTGGAAATTGAGCATACCCCAAATAATCACTAAGATTGCAAACCCAAATATTTAAATATTTGTCGGTAGGCCAAGCATTAACTCCGCCACTTGACTCAAACTTCATTGATTCATTTGATTCGAAAGAATTACGCGTAGTTAGTTTTCTATTGATGCCTGTTGTCGGTTCTCCGTTCGGATCAATTTGAGCTAGGCGAAAAACGATATTTGTATTTGCGCCCACATCAACATTATTATAACCCGGCGTCCCTATCATCTTTCTGAAATCTTCGTTTAATACTTGAATCTGACTTAAAACCATAGCGTCGGAAATGTTTTCTTCAGTCGCTTTATAAATAACATGAACAACGGTTGGTATTACATAAACGTTTTCAGCTTCTTGTGTTGCGCGTCCGGATTTTATTATATGTTGAAGTGTACTTTCATTTTGGTCTAATTGTTTTTCAAGTAAAGGGTTTTCTGCTTTTAATCTTTCTAAATTTTCCATTGTATAACATTTCTGATAATCAGTCTGTTGACCAAATAATAAAACTGATAGAAATGTAAAATAGATAAATACAGTAATTTTCTTTATCATTTGCAGTTTCCCTTTATGTAGTTGTAATATGGTTTTTGAATTTAGCTTTTTGGATTTGAAATGACAAACGAAAATTAGCAAAAAAATAAAAGAAGCCTGAAAATAAGATATATGTCACAATTATTTTGATCTTATTTCTAAATGATTTCTTAATTTGTTGTGTTAGAATCAACATGGGGTAAGATTGACAGATATTAAATTAGTTGTTTTTGATTTGGATGGCACTTTAGTAAGCTCACATCAAACAATTTATCAAGCTACAGTAAAGGCTTTTGCAGATTTGGGAATATCAAATCATTTTCCAGAAGAACAATTTTATGGTATGATTGGAATGCACTTTCAAGATATTTTTGACGAGTTTAAAATAACTGTAAATAATTTTGATGAATTTTTAGAAATCTATAAAATTCATTATAATGATTTGCTTTATACATCATCGCTTTATGAAAATGTTGAGGAAGCACTAAATAATCTAAAAGAGAAAAATCTTAAAATTGCGTTACTTACTACCAAGGGACAAGATCAAGCAGAAAAAATTCTTCAACATTTTAAACTGGACAAATACTTCGATGAAATTCATGGAAGAAGACCGGAACTTCCTATAAAACCAAATGCGGAACCACTTTTATTTATTTGTGAAAGCTTGAAAATAAATCCGTTTAACACACTAATGGTTGGCGATTCTGAATTAGATATTAATTGTGCGCATAATGCCAAAGCAAAATCTTGCGCAGTAACTTATGGCTATAGAACGCACGAAAGATTGATGGAAGAAAATCCAAATTTAATTATTAATTCAATCGATGAGCTGGTAAATGCAATTGAAAACAATGGGAAATTATAATGTTACAAAATGGTAAAATTAAAAAAAGTATAGAAAACGGAATTGGAACAATTGAATTTTATCATCCAAAAAGTAATTCTCTACCATCATATTTATTGAAAGAACTTGCTGAAATGATACATGAAATTTCAAACGACAATAATGTAAAAGTAATTTTACTGAAAAGCGCCGGTGATAAAGCCTTTTGCGCCGGAGCTTCATTTGATGAATTGATTGAAATTTCAGATTTTGAAAAAGGCAAAGAATTTTTTATGGGATTTGCTAGAGTTATAAATGCAATGCGAAAGGCACCACAATTTATTGTAACAAGAATTCAAGGCAAAACGGTTGGAGGCGGAGTGGGAATTGCTGCTGCCTCAGATTATGCAATTGCTTTAAAAAGTGCGTCAATTAAATTGAGCGAATTAGCCCTGGGTATTGGTCCTTTTGTTGTTGGTCCGGCAGTAGAAAGAAAAATTGGTAAAGGTCCGTTTACAGCCCTTTCAACAGATTACGATTGGAGAACTGCCGCTTGGGCAGAAAGATACGGATTATTTACAGAGCTTAACGAAACTATTGAACAACTTGACGAATCGGTTAATAATTTGGCTGTAAAGCTTTCTAAAACTAGCAGCGATGCAATGGAAAGTCTTAAAAAAGTTTATTGGGAAGGAACTGAAGACTGGGATGAACTTTTAGAAAAACGAGCTGAGATTAGCGGAAGACTTGTGCTTTCGGATTTTACGAAAAATTATATTAAAGAATTTTTAAAATTAAGAAAGGATTAATTTGACTTTTACTTTAGAGGAAATTAAAAAACAATTTCAAAATGATGCTGAATTTGTGAATAGTGAATTCCAAAAAATTAAGGAAACTCTATTTTTGAATAAACCCTCAATTAAAAAATGGTCGGCTGCCGAATGTATTAAGCATTTAAATAATGGATGCAAAATGTACCTTCCAAAAATTGAAGAAGCTCTTTCAAAATCCGGCAACTCCAATACCGGCTTAGTAAAAATTAGTTGGATTGAAAACAAAATGATTGCTATTCTTGAACCGCCTTACAAATTAAAAATGCCTACAGGAGGCGAATTTATTCCATCCGGTAAAGTATCCAAAGAAAAAGTATTAAGTGATTTTCAAGATTATCAAAATCAATTTATTTCTCTAATTGACAAATATTCGGATAAAGATTTTACATCAACTAAATTTTCTTCTCCTGCATTCAGCTTGTTTAAATTAACACCCGGATTTGCGTTTTTATTTTTGGCTGCTCATCAAAGACGTCATATTTGGCAAGCTGAACAAACGTTAAAATCTATTCCACAAAGTTTAACATAATTAATAAAAAATGCGTAATCTATAAAAGATATTGATTAAGAACTTCGGAGATAATCTCAATTAATAATTATATTTGTCTTCCCTTAATCAATTATAAATTTCAAAAGGAGAAGTGTTGGAAATAGCGAATAGTTTTAAAGAATACTCAGATGATGTGAAATACATAAAAGTAGGCGAGAAGGAAATAATAATTGTTGGGACCGCACACATTTCAAAGCATTCTGCTGATTTAGTAAGAGAAGTTATTCAAAATGAAGCACCAGATATAGTTTGCATTGAACTTGATGAAAGACGATATAAATCATTAAGCGAAAAGAAAAAGTGGGAAGAACTAAATCTAAAAGAATTAATAAAACAAAAACAATTAAGTACTTTGTTAATAAATATTCTATTGGCGTCATATCAAAAAAAATTGGGTGAAAAGCTAGGTGTTTCTCCCGGATTAGAGCTTCTTGAAGCAGCACAAACTGCAAACAAGCTTAATATACCAATTGAATTATGCGATAGAGATGTGCGTATTACATTAAAACGCGCATGGAATTCAATGACTCTTTGGCAGAAATTAAAATTTATGACTTCCGGATTAGCAGGAGTTTTTGATGACGACGAAATTTCCGAAGAAAAATTAAATGAGATAAAGCAGAAAGATGTACTTTCCGAATTAATGAATGAATTAGGAAAAACATTGCCTGTATTAAAGCAAGTTCTTATTGATGAAAGAGATGTTTATTTAGCGGAAAAAATTAGAAGGGCTAATGGAAACAAGATTGTTGCCGTTGTTGGCGCGGGGCATGTATCCGGAATGTTAAAAATAATTGAATCGAACGAAGAAAGAGAATTAGAAAGCATAGAGCAAATTCCGCCGGCATCACCGCTTGTTAAAATCTTTGGATGGGGTATTCCTATTGTTATTGTTGGTTCTATCGCATACATTGGGTACACTCAAGGATTAACCGAGGCCGGAGAAAATGCAATTTTTTGGTTTTTAGCAAATGGAATTCCAAGCGCAATTGGAACAGCAATAGCATTGGGACATCCGCTTACGGTTTTAGCAGCATTCCTGGCGGCACCCTTTACAAGTTTAACGCCTGTAATCGGAGCAGGTTACGTTGCAGCTTTTATTCAAGCTTATCTTGTTCCGCCAAAAGTAAAAGAGTTTCAAGCGGTTTCTGAAGATATTGCAAAAGCAAAAATGTGGTGGAAAAATAAATTATTAAGGATTTTTCTAGTATTTATTTTATCGGGAGTAGGAAGCGCAATCGGTACTTATGTTGGAGCTTATGAAATCATAAAAAACATGTTAAACTAGCTGTAATAAATAATTAACAACATTATATTAAAATCAACTATATACTTAAGAGGAAAAGATGCCGAAGAAAATATTATTAATTATCATGGCTATATTTTTAGTAGTTAACTTTAGTGCATGCGATTCGACAGACAGCGAACCGGAAGCTCAAAGAAAAGAGTGTAATTTAAGTGCAGAAGCATTGTTGGTTGCTCCCACTTATGATGTGACTTATACTGCGGAAAATACTGGTGATGGTACAATTACAAAATTAACATATGTTGATAATTCAGGTACTAAAACAGTTGAAAACCCAACATTGCCTTGGAGTTTAACAGTTACAATAACAGAAGTTAATCTTATTGCTAAGATTACGGCAGAGGGTTCAACTCTTAATGGAAGTCTAACAGTTAAATTAAACGGTACAAAAAATGGCAGTACTTTTTCTGCTTTAGATAATTGTGCCAGCTCTGTACAGTAAAGGCTTGCAAGATTTTGGGATAATCTGATTTTATAGATTATCCCAATTTTTCTCACGAAACACATTCTTAAATCAACTCTGCAAATTAAACTCGCTCCGTATTAACAGCCAATTTAGGAAAAATCTTTATGGAATTATTTTTTCAAAAATAATATTATCAGCAAACTGCTTAGCTTTAATAAGCTTTTCATCAGAATTGACAGTCCAAGTTAAAATTGGCAGATTCATTTTTTTTATGTGAATTAACAAATTATGATTTTTCGAATTTATGTCAACTGCTGCAAAATCCGGCTTAACAAAATTAGCTAGACTTTCTCTTGTTAATAAATACTTTAAAAACCAATTCATTTTATCATTCTTGAAATCTGATGTAATTAATCCGATTGGAAATTTATTGAAATGCTTCTTCAGCCATTTAACTGAAAAGGGATTGAAAGATTGAAGAAAGATATTTTTTGTGCAATTATTCAAAACTTCCTTAATAAGCTTTTCTAAATTTGTGTTTATTCCATCGTTTTTAATTTCTATTAAAAGTGCATTTTCCGAGGTTAGTAAATTAATTATGTCCTTTAATAATGGAATTTTCTCGTTTGTTTTTTGAAGTGTGCAATTCATAATTTCCGAATAATAAACTTGGTTAACCTTTTTATTTATTCCGCACATTCTCAAAAATGAATCATCATGAAAAACTATAATTTGATTGTCTTTGGTGGCTCTAACATCAATTTCGCAATTGTAATTATTTTTAAAAGCGTTTGAAATTGAACAAAGTGAGTTTTCGGGAAACTTTTCATTATGAAGTCCTCTATGGGCAATTGGCTTTTCTAATAATAATTTCAAATTATTCATTGGTCATCAAAAGAATTATATTTGTTGAAGTTTATTAACAAAAAAATAAAGTCCACTTGAAAGATACAAAAGAGAAAATACTTAATACTGCCTTAAAAATGTTTGCCGAAAATGGTTATTACGCAGCATCGGTTAGAAAAATTACAGCACAAATTGGCCTTCGAGAAAGTGCAATGTATAATCATTTCAATTCTAAAAATAAAATTCTAGAAACCTTGTGTGAAATCTATAAACCGGGAAGAACAAATTCCCTTATTATTACTGATGATTTAATTGATGAACTAAATCAACCGGAAAAGTTTTTGGAAATATTTGCCAAAAGACTTGTAAATCACTGGTTTGAAAATGAAGAAAAACTTTTCTTTATGTTTATTCTAAAGGAAGGGAAAGTAAATTATAAAAAAGAAACAATAACGTTAACCTCTTACTTAGACGAGCTCCGCACAACTTGGTGGATGATTTTTGATGAAATGAAAAAGTTGAAAATTATAAAAGACATTAATCCCAAAAATGTAACTGATGAGTATTTATATTTTTTACTGGGCGTGCGAATTGAAGCTTTACAAAATTCTATTTCACAAGATGAATTAGTCAAAAAAGTAAACAGCCATGTAAATTTTATTTGGAATGCAATTAAAAGAGAAAGTTAAAATGATACCGGAAAAACAAGAAATACTTGAAACGCATGAAAGGATAAAACCCTTTATTCATAATACACCGGTGATGAAATCAAGTTTTATAAATTCCTTTTTGCAATGTGAAATTTTATTTAAATGCGAGAATTTTCAAAAAGTTGGAGCATTCAAATTTAGAGGAGCTTCCAATACTGTTCTATCTTTAAGCAAAGAAGAATTAAAAAACGGAGTTGCTACTCATTCATCCGGAAATCACGCCGCAGCAATTTCGTTAGCTGCAAAAATGATGAATTCGAAAGCCTACATTGTAATGCCGAAAACTGCTCCGGCAATAAAAAGAAAAGCAGTTGAATCTTATGGTGCAGAAATAATTTTTAGCGAACCAACTTTAGAAGACAGAGAAAAAAATCTGAATGAAGTTGTTGAGAAAACCGGCGCCGTGTTTGTTCATCCGTATAATAATTTCAAAGTTATTGCGGGACAAGCAACTTGCGCTAAAGAAATTTTTGAAGAAAATTCTAATCTGGATTTTATCCTTGCTCCTGTTGGCGGCGGTGGCTTATTAAGCGGGACTTCTCTTTCAGCCAAATATTTTTCTCCAAACACAAAAGTTGTCGGCTGCGAACCTGCCGGTGCCGATGATGCTTTTCGTTCAATTAGAGACAACAGAATTTATCCTTCCGTAAATCCTAAAACAATTGCTGACGGACTTTTAACTTCTCTCGGCGACAAAACTTTTGCAATTATTAAGGAAAATGTAAGCGAGATAATTACTGTTCAAGAAGAAACAATTATCAGCGCAATGAGGCTAATTTGGGAAAGAATGAAAATTATTGTTGAACCTTCTTCGGCAGTTCCATTAGCAGTATTGATTGAGAATAAAGAGAAGTTTAAGAGTAAAAAAATTGCAATAATTCTCAGCGGCGGCAATGTTGACGTGGAAAATTTGCCATTTTAATTTACAGTTTTTCTATAATTACATAAGGAAACCCTTTTGAATTTGGGAAATTTGTTCTCCCATAAGGATAAATAATTAAATTCAGTATTCCATTGGATAATTTATAGTAACTGTTTATATCAATTTCGTTTTTTTCAAATTTTGGTTTTCCATAGTATTTAAAACCAAGTTGGAGCATATCATCATAAATTTTCATTAATAGATTTCGGTCAATCAATAAAATATCATCTAAGTAAAACTTAGTGTTTTCATTAAAATTATTTTGAAATTCAAATCGAGATAGTTTGTTTGAATCATCAAAATAAAATTGACCAATTCCAAATTTAGTATAGCTTTCGTATTGCTTATATGAATATTTTTTGTTCATGGAATCCAATTCTTCTTTAGATGTTTTGTCGAAAATCGGAAAAAATTTATTCCCAAAATTATCTTCTACATACTCAAACAAAGCCTTGTCCGCAGTAGTAAAAAATCTGATAAGCTCTTGCGAATTTGTAGATATAGAAGCAGCGAAAAAGATTAATAAGTAAAAAAGATTTTTCATCTCTCACCTCTGTTTTAAATAAATATGGGAATAAATCGTATAGTGTTCAATGGACAAAAAAATCAACAACCGATTTTTAAAAGCAAAAGCCCAAATTCAAAAAGGTTCTTGAAGTTGGGCTTTCGTAACAACTTTAAAAAAATTAAAACTTAGTAACTATTCCTGTTCCACTATTTAGCCAAAATACTTTTGATTCAGTATTGGTATATAAATGAACAATCCAATCTGCCGAGTTTACAATTCCTTGTAAAATATCAATCGTCTTTGAAGGAACTAAAAACATATCAATTTTTGCGGTTGAATTTGCAGCCATAAAAGCACTTGCTTCGGAATTTGAAAGGATTTGGTTTAGTGCCTGCGGAGAATCGAGATAATTTGCAGAAGGATCAATTCCTTGTCCCGCTAATAAACCAAATACACTTTGCATTTTTTCTTTTGCAGATGCATCGCTAATAAAACCAAGCATTGTGTTAAAATTGATTGGAGATTTTACAGGTCCGGCCAAATAAACTGGTACATAAAATTCATTTTCTTGCTTAATGTCTGATTGAACAATATAAACAAAAGCATTAGATGTTGGATTTAATAAATCGACTTGACCATTTTGCGCAACATTCCAGCCATAAATTCCTGCAAGCTGAGCGTCAGAAGAATAATCAGTTCTGGCTTCAGTTAATACTTCTTGTGATGATTGTTTTGCCGTAACTTTAGACGGGATAACTGCTTCAACTATTTCTTCGGGATCGCATGAAATCAAAAAAAATACTAAAAATATTAAAATGAAATTTTTCACTATTACCTCATTATACTTGTTTGTTGAAAACTTGTGTTAAAAAAAAATTATTGTTAATTTCTTTCTGATTTTAAGACTGCACAAATATAAAAATTTATTAATAAACAATTAGAGGGCAATATGAAAACTGTAAAGCAAATACTGGAAAATAAAGGACATGAAGTCTATTCAATTTCTGCGGAGTCTTCAGTTTTTGAAGCTCTCTCACTTATGTCTGAAAAAGGAATTGGCGCTTTACCTGTTTTAGATAGCTCGGGTTTGTGTGGAATTATTTCGGAAAGAGATTATGCCAGAAAAGTTATTCTTAAAGATAAATCTTCAAAGCTGACAACTGTAAAAGAAATTATGTCAACACAAGTTATCTGTGTTGATGAAAACAGAACCGCCGAAGAGTGTATGTCCATCATGATAAATAAAAGAGTGCGCCATTTACCTGTTCTAACCGGAGAAAAACTTGGTGGTTTTTTATCAATCGGAGATATTGTAAAAGCAATTATTGATGATAGAGAATTTGTAATAGATCAGCTAATAACTTACATAAAGGATGTGCCAAATATTAGCAAATAAGACATTCTAAATTTTATTCGTGAGGTTAAAAGATGTTTTCGCAAGAATTATTGCGACGACGTTTTAACAATGTTGTGACATGGAGCACTTGCTTGATATAATGACATTAAGCAATAGTTGCTATTAAGTTTAACTTCTCAAATTGTAAAACGTGCTCATTAGATGTAGCGTTCATTAAATTAGGACACTCACATTGAGTAAAATAAAATGAGAAGTTGTGTCGCCTCTGGCAACCCATCTTTTCCGGGGAATTCAAGAAGTTATTGTTCTTTCTTTGTTTCCTCAAAAAAGGAATCTTGTAAACCAATATTAACTCTATAATCAGAATAAGTTAAAGTAACTTTTCCGGACATTGATTCACCCATTTTTTTCCTAGATTTTTCTTCTTGATTTCCTCCAATTTCTCCTGAAAACGCAGCCGGAAGCTGAACATCGGAAACATTGAAAGAAAAAATAATCTCTTTTGGCAGCCCCCACTTATCATCATCTAAATAATTCAAATCCATTTTTAGAGTTCCGTTAGATTTAGTGGTTGTTTCTACTTTTCTTATGTAATGTCCTTCATCGTCAATCCACAAAGTAGAAAGCACAACTCCGCTTGAGTCATTGCTTGGAATTACTTTTACAACATCTACTTTATGATTATTTAAAATTTCTTCTTTAATATAAATTGCTGTGTAATTTTCATTCAGCAATTTGATCGGAGAAAAATTTACACCTTCTTTGGGTAGCAGAGCAAAACCTTCCGAATCAAGCTTAACTAAATCCGGCTGCTTAAAATAAATTTTTGCTTTTGCCTCCGGTACTTTAAGAAAATTTACATCGACCGATATTTTTACATCAACTTCATAATCTTTTATCTTATTAAATTTTTCCTTTACTTCGTATAAAATTTCATCCGCATTTTGAACTTGTGCGGAAATTGAGACCAACATTATCAAATAAACTAAAAAACTTTTCATTGCATTTCCCTATGATAAAATATCTTTTCTTTTAAAAATTAAAAGTGTAATTCCGTAAAGCCCAATAATATGAGCAAACAAAATCAATCCGGAGTTAATAATTTCTTTATAGCTTAATGGATCCGTAAAAAACCCGCGCCATTCATTCATGTGGGTCGTAAAAAAGAATGGTCTAATCTGCTCAAAAAATTCAAAGCGCAATGCAGAAAAAATTAAGAATATAATTATAACCGCCATAGAAGCCACTATTGGACCAATTGCATTTTCAACTAAAGATGAAAATAAAAACGAAAGTGCAAAAACTGTTGTCATGCTTAAAGTTGCAAATCCATATGCAAAAAAGAATCTCCACAAAACATCGTCCGAAGCAAAAATATAAATCTTATCTCTTAAAACAATAAGTTCTCCGGTTCCAAAAATCATCATGCTTACAAAAAGTGAAAGAAACATCAGCCATAATAAAAGTGCATTAGTATAAATTACTCCGGAAATAAATTTAGAAGTAATTAATTGAAATCTCGTTATGGGTCTGGTAATTAACATTCTATAGGTTCCGCTTGTAGCTTCGCCCGCAAGCAGATCGCCACCTACAAGCACTATTAGAAAGGGAATATTGATGAACAGTGCTTGTAAAATAATATTGGCAACTAAATAGCCATTCATCAAATTACCAACCATCACAAAAGATTGACTTATTGATTGAGTATAAAAATTTAATGAGCTTTGTCCTTCCAAATACAAGACCAACTGAACAATTGGAGTTAACAAACCAATTGCAATAAAGCCAATATAAGATCTCCATTTGCTGAAGATTTTTTGTAATTCAATTTTTGTTAGAGTCATTAACATTATTTACCCGCCTCCGTAATTTTTAAGAAATAATCTTCGAGTGAGCGGGTTGGTACTACAGACATAACCTTAACTCCTTTTTCGAAAAAGTAATTTGTCAAATCCGGAATTTCTTCTTTGTCCATTTCAAAATTATATGTCTCTTTTTCTTTCACTTTAAAATTATCCTTCCATCTCGAGTTTACCACCAATTCAATAACTTTTGAAGAATCAACAAATTCGTAACTGACTTTCATTTTTTCTGAATCAAGCAAATCTTGAACTTTTCCTTCGATTATTGTTTTACCTTTATTAATGATTATCATTCGCGAAGCAATTAATTCAACTTCTTTTAGAATATGTGACGAAAGGAAAATTGTTTTTCCTTTTTCTTTGCTTAAAAAGATTATTAAATCTCTAATGTCCTTAATCCCTTGCGGATCAAGTCCTGTAGTGGGTTCGTCCAAAATTATTAATTCGGGATCATGTAAAAGAGCTTGTGCCAATCCCAATCTCTGTTTCATTCCATGAGAAAAAGTTTTTACTTTACTTTTGTACCTTTTATCTAAACCAACTAATTCCAAAACTTCCATTATCTTTTTCTTCGAAATTTCAATTCCGGAAACTTGACCAAGAATTTCTAGATTTCTATATGCGGTTAGATATAAATAAAAATCAGGCTTCTCTACAATTGCTCCAATCTGTCTAAGAATTTCAATTCGGTTTGATTTTAATTCTTTACCAAATATTTTTATTTCTCCGGAAGTTGGTTTAATAAGAGAAAGAAGCATTCTAATTGTTGTGCTTTTTCCGGCACCGTTTGGACCAAGGAACCCAAATACGTCACCGCGGTAAACATTCAAATCAAGATTATCCACGGCGGTTAGTTCTTTGTATTCTTTGGTTAGACCTTTTACTTCAATAATTTTCTCAGAATTCAATACGTCTCCATTTTTCACTAAAACTTAAAACAGAACTTTTTAAAAATTGGTTTCGATAAAACCATTTATTTTATGTGTATTAGTCGTTTCAAACAATAATTTGGTTTTTTATAAAATAAAAACGGGGCTTTCGCCCCATTTAAATAATTTGTTTTTTATAAAAAATCATATTCAATTTCTTATTCTGTTTCATAAAGAACGGCCTCACCAATTGCGTCGCTAAGTATTCTTCTAAAGCCAATAATTTTTCTGTTATCTCTTGTTGGATAAACTCTGTTTGAAAGAAGAATAACATAAACATCATTATCCTTATCGGCCCAAACAGAAGTTCCGGTAAAACCGGTATGACCAAAAGAATTCATTGAAAACTTGGTTCCAAAAGATGAATTTTCCTCTGATTTTGTATCCCATCCTAAACCTCTTGTACTTTGTTCGGTTTGTTTGGTGGTCCAATCTTCAACAGTACTTTCTTTGAAATATCTTTTGCCGGCGTAAGTTCCTTTATTTAGCATCATTTGTAAAAACTTGGAAACGTCTGCTGCCGTAGAGAATAAACCGGCATGCCCCGCAACTCCCCCCAGCATATAAGCGTTTTCATCATGCACTTTCCCTTTTACGGTTGTCATTCGCCAATAATCGTCAACCTCTGTCGGAAGAACGTGATACAAAAATTCTTCAGAAGGATTATACATCGTTCTGTTCATTTCCATAGGAGAAAAAAGTTTTTCATGTAAAAAAACATCTAAAGTTTTTCCTGCTAATTTTTCAATAATTTGCTGCAATGTTATTAATCCCAAATCGCTGTAAACATACTTTGTTTCGGTTGGATAAACCAATTCGGCATTCATTATTGCGTTTATAACTTCTTCTTTTGTAGAGAATTTTTTGTAATACTCAACAAATGCAATTAATCCACTGTTATGAAGGAGTAAATTTCTTACAGTAATTTTATCTTTTCCGTTGTTATTAAATTCGGGCAAATAAGTAATTACTTTTTCATCTAAATCTAAAATCCCTTCATCATAAAGAAACATTGCCGCAGAAGTTGTCCCAATTACTTTTGAAACTGAAGCCATATCAAAAATTGATTCTTTAGTTACTTCTTGAGCGTCTTCTTCATATGTAAATTTTCCAAATGGTTTATGATATACCAATCTTCCTTTATGACCAACAGCTAAAACGGCTCCGGGAAAAATTTGATCTTTTAAAGCGCCGCTCATTAATTCATCAACTTTAGAAAAATCATAAATTGAATCGGCAAAATAATCATCATAAACACCAAGCGAGGCAAGCTGAATACCATCGCCTAATTTAAATTCCGAATCAGGAATAGTAATTGGAAGTTTTCCTTGAATATTATTTTTTCCGACAATTGCATTTGCTGCGGCTCTTTGCGAAAAATCAGTTTCACCATATGAAACCAAATATGTATCAATTTTTTCAAACTGATTTATCAAGTAAGGATTTCCAAAGCTTATAAAAACCACTTTCTTGCTTTTCTTCAACACCTCTTTAATAAAATCAAAATGATCTTCATTTATTTCAAGTGATCGTCCTAATGAATTATAGTATGCGAGTATGACTAAATCTGATTTAGCCGCATCACTTAAAGCGTTTTTGTAATCCTTCTTTCTACTTCTTAGCGAAAGTGTAGTTGTTTTAACATAATTTAAATTCTCGCCAAGAATTTCTTCAAACAATTTATCTTTTTTTAAGTTGTTTCGTGATTTTGTGTCTCTTACAATCAACAAGCTTGTTTTGTAATAATCATCCGGATTTATTGGAATTATATTGTTGTCGTTTTTTAGAAGAGTAATTGATTTTTCTGCAATTTCGGAAGCTAATCTTTTATGTTTTTTCGTATTAACTTTTTCTGAAATTAATGTTGTATCTACTAGACTGCTAGAAAAAAGTCCCAGCCATTTTTTTGCAGACAATATTTTCTTAACTGAAAAATCAATTCTACTTTCCGGAATTAATCCCGATTTAACTGAAGATATAATTGCGCTTACTGCTTCTTCATCATTTGCCGGATAAAGAATTATATCGTTTCCGGCATTAATTGCTTTTTCAACAGCATCGCCTTGTTCATAATATTTTGTAATTGCACTCATGTTCATTGCATCGGTTACAACTAAACCTTCAAACTTAATTTCGTTTAGAAGAAGATTGTTGATAATGTTGTTCGATAAAGTTGATGGAATACTTTCGTTTTCCTCATATGCCTTTACATCGAGGTGACCGACCATTATTGATTTAATTCCTTCTGAAATCATTCTTCTAAAAGGGAGCAGATCATATTTCTCAATTTCGCTTTTATTTAACAGTATAACCGGAAGTTCGTAATGAGAATCTAAATCAGTTGCGCCATGACCCGGAAAATGTTTTGCAGTAGAAATAACTTTCCCCTCGTTCATCCCTTGAGTAAATGCTGTTGCTTGGTTTACAACAATTTCAGGATCGTCTGAAAAAGATCTTACGTTTACAATTGGATTTCTAAAATCCCTATTTACATCAATCATTGGTGCGTAATTTTGATGAACACCAATTGCTCTTGCCTCTTCGGCAATAAATTTTCCTGCTAAGTAAGTTAATTTAAAATCATCTGCTGCGGCAATTGCCATGTTGTATGGATATTCAACCGCATCTTCAAGACGCATGCCCAAACCTCGCTCATAATCAGCAGAAACTAAAAGTGGAATTTCAGACATTGATTGAAGTTCGTTTGTAAGAGCCGCTTGCTGTTTAATTTCCCCTTTAAAAAAAATAATTCCGCCAACTTTTAATTCTTTAACCAATTTGACTAATCGCTTGTATCCATCGGAAGATTTAACTGTATCGGCAGAATAAGCATACGGCATAACCATTTGTGCGCACTTTTCTTCAATGCTCATTCCTGCAACTTTGTTTTCAATCCACTGATTATCTTTGTCAGACAAATTAAAAACTGATGAAAATGATTTTACTTCATCTTTTTCGTTTTTTGTAAAGTTCATAGGATAGACCAATAATAAAGTTATTAATCCGACAGTTAATAATTTACCGTTTTCGAACATTTTACGATTCCTTTTTTCCAAATTCTTCATCAATAGGTACAAACTTAGTTATAATAAAAGCCGGAATTGTGGCAATAACAACCCAAACAAAAAAGTGTTCATAGCCTATCAATTCCTGAAGCCAGCCGCTTATCATTCCGGGAATCATCATCCCCAGAGCCATAAATCCCGTTGTAATTGCAAAATGTGCAGTTTTATGATCACCTTCCGAAATAAAAATCATAAAAAGCATATATGCAGTAAAGCCAAAACCATAACCAAATTGTTCAACCGCAACTGAAAGACTAATTAAGAAGAATGATTCCGGTTGAGCAAAAGAAAGATACACATAAACTAAATTAGGTAAGTTGATCGCAATCAACATCCACCAAAGCCAATATTTAAGACCGTTTTTGGAAGCTAAAAATCCTCCCAAAATACCTCCCAGAGTTAAAGCAATAATTCCTATTGTTCCGTAAATTATTCCAACCTCACCGGTTGTTAAACCAAGCCCTCCAAGCTCTCTTGCATCAAGCATAAATGGTGATGCAAGTTTAACAAGCTGCGATTCACCAAGTCTGTAAACAAGGAGAAAAGCAATTGCCACACCAATATTTTTCTTTTTGAAGAAAAGGGCAAATGTTTTGAAAAACTCGGCAAATACCGAACTACCATTTATTCTTACAGCCGGAGCATCCGATTTTGGAAATGGAAGAATAAATTTATGATAAATAAAAAAGAGCAAAAACAATCCGGCAAGAATAAAAAATGTAATAGTCCAAGCTAAAGGAATATTTCCCGATCTAGCTTGAAAGCTTGCCGTTGTAACTTCATCTAATTTTGGATCTAATTGAAAAATAGCGAGTGCCGGTTTTTCCCAATTGTTTTTTGTGAAAACAAACCTAGTTCCTTCAACCAGATTTATGCTTTTGTCTCCTCCTTCGCTTCCAAAATTTACTACAATGTTTTCTTCAGGTATTTTTGAAATATAGAAATATGCAATTCCCAAATTTCCGGATTCTTTATTAACAGCTGCAATCTTTTCTTCTTTTCCAAATACAGATTTTATAAATCCTTCAATCGGTTCAGATATGTTTTCCGTAAACCACGATTTATCATTTTGTGATTGACTGTCTCCGGCTTGAGTTTCTAGTCTTTCATCTTGGTAAAAATTGTGCGACAAATTCCAATCTTTTACAAAAGTTATTAGAGAATCAGCTTTGGCTTTTTCTATTTTTTCAACTTGAATTTCTATTTCACTGGAATGAGTTAAAATCTGTAATTCATTATCTCTTTGTGCATTTAAAGAATCCGGGTGAACAAAAACGGAGTATTCAGAATTATTCAAAGAAGTTTTTACCACGACATCAACCGGAGGAAGCCCAGTTGAAACTTCAAAAAAACCGGCTAGAATAATTAATATTCCTTGACCCGTAATCATTGCAAGGCGATAAAACGTGCTTCTGATTCCAACAAAAAATGCTTGTTTGTTCTGGCTTAATCCAAGCATATAAAATCCATCTGCCGCAATATCGTGAGTTGCCGAACTGAAAGCTAAAAGCCAAAAGAATGCTAAAGTGTATTGAAAGAAATTTGGAACAGGAATTGTGAATGCCACTCCGGCTAAACCGGCACCGACCAAAAGCTGCATCGCTACAATCCAAAATCTTTTTGTTTTAAGCAGATCAACAACGGGGCTCCATAGGGGTTTAATAACCCAAGGCAAGTAAAGCCAGCTTGTATAAAGGGCAATATCTGTATTTGAAATTCCCATTCTTTTGTACATTATAACAGCTACAGTCATTACAACTACGTATGGAATTCCTTCGGCATAATAAAGCGAAGGAACCCAAAACCAAGGATTTCTTTTTTCTACTTTTTCTTTACTCATTCCAATTCCGTATTTAGTGAGATTTATCTGCTTGATTTTTAGCCATAATTGCCGCTCCAATTGCCGGTGGAAAATCCGGTTCTTGAAGAATTACACTTCCAAGTGTATTGATTTTTTCTTTAAAAAATTGTGCGTAAATATTTTCAGTAGTTATTGTGCTTCCAATCAAGGATAGTCTTAATTTTTCTTCTTTCAATAATTCTTTCATTGACTTTACATGAAGAATTAATTCATCGCTTTCATCTTCTAAAATTTTTAGACAAGCTTTATCACCAGCATTGGCGGCTTTAATTACAAATGGAGTTACAGATGCAATATCAAAATTCTCTTTATAAATTTTTGTTATTAAGGCAGGCAAATCGTCAATATTAAATTCTTCTCTTAAAAATTTTGTTAATAAAGTTAGATTGTCTCTTCCGTCTAAATGTTTTGAAACTGCAATTAGACCTTTGCGGCCAATTGAATATCCGCTTCCTTCGTCGCCAATAAATCTGCCGCAACCGCCAACTCTGTGAATATTTCCCGCTCTGTCTTTTCCAAACATTATTGAACCTGTGCCGGCAATCAAAATACTTCCCGGATTTCCGCTGAATGCGCCTTCTAAAGCTATTCGGGCATCGCTTTCTACAAAGAAATTTTTAAAATTACTGTTTTTGTTTTCTGAATATTTGACGAAAGAATCACGCAATGAATTTGCGTCTGCCACTCTCCCCGCTCCCGTAGTTCCTAATAATACCGATTCGATTTTATCTTCGGATAAATTTGACGCTGTAATTGTTTCTTTTATAAGATTGTATAAAGTTTCAGAAACCTTTTCAGTTCCTTGAATTAAAAAATTAGATGCACCACCGGTACATTCATAAATTGATTGAAAATTTTCATCAGTCAAAACACATTTTGTCTTTGTTCCGCCGCCGTCTAAACCAATATAATATTTCATAAATGTAAAAAGTTTCCTATAATTTTATATTTGAAAATAGAAAAAATAACTAAGAATTATAACGCTTTGATAAAGAAAGATTGGTTTTAATGCGATTTTATTTGACAAAAAGAGAAACAACTCATCAATCTATTAAAAGAATCTTTTTAGAATTGGTAAATAAAAATAGTTCACTGCTTAATGAGCATGGCGAAAATGTTGATAAATCGATTCATGACGCTAGAAAAAATTTCAAAAAATTGCGTGCTGTTTTAAGATTTGTCCGTTCTGATTTGGATATTCTTTTTTATAAATCTCATAATATTCATTTTAGAAATTTATCAAGAAAAATATCCGGCTTGCGTGATAGTTTTGTAATTATTGAGTCTCTTCAAAAACTTTTAAACGAACAAAATAGAAATACAAATAATTATGATGATCTTATTCAGTCTCTGCAAAACGACCATCACAATACTAAAAACAGAATTTTATTTGAAGAAAATGCGCCTTTATCTGTCGTTTCATCTTTACGTTATTCTGTTTCTGAGTTTGAAAATCTACCTAGTATAAATGATGGTTTTTCAACTTTAAAAAGTGGATTAAATACGATTTATTCCAAAGGAAAGTTTTTTCTCGATTTAACATACTCCGAACCATCTTCTGAAGTATTTCACGAACTGAGAAAAAATGTAAAATATCTTTGGCATTTACTTCAGATAATTCAGCCAATTAATTACAGAAAAATCAAAAAATTAACAATTCAGTTTAAGCAATTATCTGATTTTATTGGCGATGAACATGATTTGCATGAATTACATCAAATAATTATTCAAAAAAATATTGAAGATTTTGAACTGTTAAAAATGATAAGAGCAAAGCAATTTGAATTAAAAGCCAACGCATGGAAGCTGGCTGAAGAACTTTATAAAAAATCACCTAAGGATTTTGTTGATGAACTTAATGAAGATTTCATTAAGTGGAAAGAGAAATAGAGATCAATCAATAAAATAAAAATATTTAGAAATTTGTGAATTATAATTACTTTATTAATAATTTCAAAATAAAGAGAAGTCATACTGTAAAAACAAATCAAACGGTGAAACTTCTCCAAAATCAAATTGGTAATTTGTAATTCTTGCCCCAAAAATCAATTTTCCAAGATGATCAATATTTTTAAATACACCAAATGATAGTGAATGAAAAGCGCTGTTTAAATCATACCCGGGATTTAAACTGTTACTCGGAAAATCAAAAAAAGTCTGATAAGCTAGCATGTATGAAAGAAAATAATTAAGGAACGCTTCTTTATTATTCCCGTTGATTGTAAAGCCTAAAAATAAATTTCTATAATTTCCGCTGGAATTAACATTATAAACCCTAACTCTATCTTCAGAAAATATATTTTCATAAGTTTTTGCATAGATTAAGCGATAGTTTAGTTTTTGAAATTTTGCACCAATATCAAATCGGATAGTGTTTATTTTGCCAATTCTAAAAAAGGAAATTCCCAAGTGTGTTCCCAGAAATTCCTTTCCATTAATTTTTGCAAAACTAAGCCCACTTAAAAATGCTACATGATCACCAAACGAAAATTCAACCTCACCATTAAATTGAAATCTAGGGACATCAAAAGCAAAATGGGAAAATGAAGTTGAATCGCCTTCGGGAATTTCATTAGAAAAACTTAGACTTTCTCTATCCGATCTCGAAATATTTGCGCGCACAGTTAATCCGTTTACGTTTGTTGAATCGGTTATTCTGATTGGATGCTTTGTAAGCAATCCTTCTTCTTCGAGAGAAACTAAGTTCGAAACTCCACAGCCGGTTATTAATATCACCAAGAATGATAAGGCGATTATAGTTTTCATGTTATTCTGGTTTTTTGTGATTTTCCATTTTGTATAAAACGATTACAAATGAAAAATAATAATAGGAGGTAACATTTTCCTTATAAAATTATTGCCTGTTTAGTATAAGCAAATACACCATTTTTGCTATAATTAAACTGAAAAATTTGATTGCATAACTTCCAATTTCGGATTTGAACGCTCTTTTTTGCTGGTTTTAATCCGGAAGGTAACGACAAATTTATGATTCCACACACTTCAAATTAATTTGTGTGTAGAATCATACAATTACAACTCTGTTTACATTTTATAAGCTAATTACGCTCATCAAATAAACCCAAGTTGCTGAATCTGCTCCTCGAGTTTCCTTAAAAATATCTCCGGGAGAAAAAAATGAAACTCCCCCTTGCAAAGTAACTGCTTGATTGTATTTATATTTAAGAGTTATATCAAATTCAGTCCCAAATGCTTTAGATTTTTCATTATTTGCAAGTGTATAATCTTCGGCTGAATTAAATAAATGTCCTTTAAAATCAATCATAAAATTCTCGATTGGCGTAATTCCAACCGAAGCATGAATATCCATCAAACCCAGTCCGTATGTATCTGCGGGAATGTTTATGAAGTAATCCATAAATCCATAATATTTGTGATTTGTTGCGAAGAGTGTGTTGAATACTTTTACTTTATTATCGGTTGGATCATTATCACCACTTAAATAATCAACTCCGGCTTTAATTACAGGTTTTGCTGATACATCAAAATTATAACCTAAGTTTAGAGCCGCCATAAATGCACTTAAATATTGATCTACATTATCTTTTCTGCTTCCGGATTGAAAAGCGAATTCCGTTTCGTGGAAAAACCCGCCCGATTTTCCGGTTACGTATAAACCTGCAGTAATATTTCCAAATGGATACGCAGCTTTTTCTGAATTGTAATATATCACAAATGGTTGGATGGAATAGTTTTCATCAAAAATAATATTTGAATAAGCCCCATAAACAGAGGCATCTAATGTATCGGCTGGTAGTGAACTTTCAGATTCTTTTAATGCAAAGAAATCTAAAGTGAAATTATTTCTTTTGTATTTTAGAATTGCTCCGTCAAAACTACGACCGATATTACTCCATCCAACTGCGCCAATTAATCTTTGAGGTCCGTATGAAACTTCCATTCTACCAACTTTTAAATCTAAAGGAAGTTTGAAAAAATTATTTAGTTGAAAATAAGCTTGATGCAAATCAACATTTGCTGTGTTTGATAAAGTGTTTGGCTCTGTTCCCCAAATTCTCGAATCTTGAATTTGAACAAACATGTTTAAATTTTCGATTGCTGAAAATTCTGCACCAAGTCTTGTGCGCATTTCTGTAAAACTGTTTGCTTTTGTGCTGCCGTTAAAATCGCGATTGTCAAAATTATATCTTGGTCGTAATTCAGCAGAAAATTTTGGCAATGTTTGTGCAGTAATTGTGCCGATTAATAAAATCAAAATGACAAATATTTTTTTCATACTTGCTCCCATAAGCATTAAGATAATTTGAATAATGAGAAAATTAATTTTTATGAATCAGATTTATTGTCGTCCCAATTTCCAGAAATTGGAAATCGGAACGACTTTATTAAAAAATAATTGTTGATTTTTTTGAAATCAATATTTCTTTAATGTTCCTTGTCTTTCTTTTGCTTTTTTATCCCATTCAACCGCCGTAGTTTTTAAGAAATCTTGTTTGTCCTCATTCAGCATTTTCATATCAAGACCAATAAATTTCTGTGCTTTTTCTTTAGTTGAAATATCCGGCATATCGATTGGATATTTTTGACCGTGCTTAACTAAAACTAATGCTATTTCTCTTCTTGCCTCTTCAGCTTTTTGAATTGATGTACCGATTACACGCATTGCTTCTGTTGGCGAATGGAATCCTAAAGCGTTTGCAGCCGCAACCCAATCCCATCTCCATTGCGAGTGCCTAATTAGTTGAAGAGCGGCTTTCATTTCAGAATCAGATGCACCGGCATCCCAAGCAGCTTTCGCTTCAATGTGCGCTGCAGCTAAGGCTTTTTCAGCTAATCCTCTTAATTCTTCAAGCTTATCTTGGCGTTCGTAAACATCGCGTATTAATCTATCTGTTTCTTCTCTATGACAAACTTGACAGGAGTTTGCCACATTGTTCAAAGGGCTTTGAATATGGTGGTCTGTAAACTTTACACCTCCCTCGCTTTTGTAGGGCATGTGGCAGTCAGCACAAGAAACACCGCGCTGAGCATGAACTCCCGTCATAAATAATTCATAATCAGGATGTTGAGCTTTTAGCATTGGAGTTTTGCTTAATGCATGCGTCCAATCGGAAAAATTAATATCGTCATAATATTTTTCCATATCATCTGCGCTAAATCCATTATCCCAAGGAAAAGTTAAATATTGAGCCCCTTCAACTTTTGTTTTATCGAAATAATATTCAACGTGGCATTGAGCGCAGACTAAAGAGCGCATTTCATTTCTTGAAAAATCTTCAATCTTCTTTCCTTTTCTTTCCATTGCTTCAACTAAAGCGGGACGAGTAATTCTTAAACTCATTGTTTCAGGATCATGACAATCTTGGCAGCCAATCGGGTTTATAATATCGTGACCTTTTTCTTTCCACGTTCCTTTGTAAAATTCAGCAACGCCGTCTTCAGCCATTTTTCTTGGTACGTCTGTGGATTTGCATGTCCAGCAAGTTGCCGGCATTGGCGATACTGTATTTCCGCCGGTTCTTAATGTATTTCTGATATCTTTAACTGCTTGCGCATGTCCCCGTCCTTGATTATAATCTTTAGAGAATCCATATCCTGCCCACATAACAACTAGTTCCGGGTATCTTTCTAAATAATCAATCATTTCGGATCCGCCGTGTTTACTGGCAAAATTTGTATCTAATGTTTTTAGATATGTTTCATATTCTCTTGGAAAGTTTTCGCCCCAAACCTCATTTCTTGGTTCCCAATCTGCAATTGGTTTTACCATTTGCATTGTGTTAAAAGATTCACTTCTTCTTTCAACTATAGAAGAAGAAAATAATCCGATAAAAAAAACAACAACTACTGTTGCAATAAACAGAAGCCAGTTTACAATTGGTTTTCTTTCTTTTGACATTTTAATTTCCTTATAATTTTAGTTTTCTTTTTCCATAAAACTTGAAAGCCATTCGGGCATAATTGGTTTTAATTTTGGAACATTTGCATAAGGTGTAGAACTCAAACTGTTAACTCTTCCGTGCGGTACTTCTCTATGGCAATCCCAGCAGAATCTTTGTCCTTCGTCAATAATACTTTCAGCCCCGATTGATCTTAATGCAATCGGATGAATATTATTTTGATGACATCTTATACAATTTTCTTGAACAGCTTGCTGTCCGGCATCTTTTATTTGAATTACCTGCGGTTCATTTCGCAAAGTGAAAATTGTTGCGTGTCTCATTCCGTCTTGCGCTTTAAACCAATATGTACGTATTATATTATCCTGCGGAACGTGACAATCGTTACAAGTTGCAACTCTGCCGTGGCTTCCCCTTTCCCACGTTGTAAATTGTGGATTCATAACATGACAGTTAATACATGTTCTTGGATCGTCAGACAAATAAGAAATCGCGTTTGATATATAAAAAGTGTGAATTAATAGCCCCACCATAATTCCCAATAAAACAATAACCGGAAACTGCCATTTGGGAGGCGGTTTTAACCATGAGAAAATTTTCCTGAAAACCGAATGGTTATCTGGATTGTTTTGTGTCATTAGTTACCTCATTTTCTGAAAGTTTATTTAGCTCTTTTATTTCGTTTGTACTTCTTGGGTGACCTAAACTGTTGATATTCTTATAATGAATTTCATATTCCTTTTGTGAAACATTATTCTGCCAATTTCCCGAGATAATCCCGATCGAAATTATTGATAGATAAATTGCCGCAATTGCAAATCCAATTTTCTTTTTATCTAATGATTTCTTTGTGTAGATGGATTTTACTTGAAGAGTATCTTTTACAGGACAAACATCAACACAGCTTAAGCATGTTGAGCATTCATCCGAAAAGACCGTGATTTTTTTATCCACTTTAATATTTGAAGGACAAGCTTTTGTGCATAAACCACAATCTATACATGAAACCGAATCACGTTTAATTTTATTAGGACTTGCTAAAGAAATAATTCCTAGAAGTGCGCCGTAAGGACAAAGATATCTGCACCAAAAGTTTCTAAACACAATTGAGAGACCAAACAAAACTGCAATTACAATAAGAGAAAATCTTGATATTTCTGCAAAGAAATAAAACATTTTTACGTCTGCCATTTTATTATATGGACTGTCTAAAAAATATTTTAGTGACGACGCGGTCATTGTAAAGAAAATTGCGTAAACAAAAAAAGCGAGAAGAAGATATTTTAACGACCTTAACGGTATATCAAAGAATTTAGGAATTATAATTTTCTTTTTAAAGAGCTTCTTTGATATTTTTTCGCCAAAATCACCTATCAGCTCAGAAATAAATCCAACAGGGCACATCCAACTACAAAAAGATTTTCCGAAAGCGAGGGAAACAGTTACAATTCCGGCTAAAATGAAAAACCCGGCAGGATGCGCTTGATGAATTTCTCCTGTTAAAAAGAAATAGTAAATGCTCATCATTGCGGAAATTGGTAAAAACGCTTCAACTCCCGCGGGGCGTTGAAAATATTCTGCTGCAGAACCGCTTTCTAAAAAGTTTACAAATAGATAAAACTCAACTCCGATCCAAAGACAAATTAGTGCAATTATTGACTGAATAAGGAATCTGTACTTTTGCACAGGTTTTTCGGTGTTTCTAACAAATTTATGTTTTATTGTTTCCATAATATTTCTTTATTTATAATCAGAAAAATAATTCTGATTAAAACTTATAAATAAAGAATCTTTTTGTCAATTATAAAATCTATTTTCAACAAAATATTGTATTATCTTTTTACTTGCTAATAAAACTTTTGTAAAGTATTTTTATAAGCAGAAATTTTATTCTGATATAAGGAATTAAAAATGTTAAGAAAAATTATAAAAATAGATGAAGAAAAATGTAATGGCTGCGGAGAATGTGTTCCGGAATGTCATGAAGGCGCATTACAAGTTATTGATGGAAAAGTAAGACTAATAAGTGATTTATTTTGTGATGGACTTGGCGCTTGTATCGGTTTTTGTCCCGAAGGAGCTTTACTTATTGAAGAACGGGAAGCCGAACCTTACGATGAAAAGAAAGTTATGGATTACATCGTAAAAGGGGGAAGAAATGTAATTAAAGCGCACCTTGAACATTTGCGTGAGCATAAAGAATTTCAATATTTAACAGAAGCTATTGATTATCTTCAAGACAAAGGAATGGAAGTTCCACTTGAAGCAAAAGAACCGGAACAAACTGCATCGGCGCCCTCGTGTGGATGTTCCGGTTCTGCCCCTAAATCAATAGAATTAAATAATAACGCAGAATCAGAAAATGGCACAAGAAATTCGCATTTAACTCATTGGCCGATTCAGCTCCATCTTGTAAATCCAAATGCGGGTTATTTTCATCAAGCCGATTTGCTGCTTGCAGCAGATTGTTGTGGTTTTTCAATTCCCGATTTTCACAAAGATTTTCTTAAAGGAAAAACTCTTTCTATTGCTTGTCCAAAATTAGACAGCAATAAAGAAGTGTATTTAGACAAACTTGTTACTATGATTAACGAATCCGAAATCAAATCTCTTACCGTGCTTATTATGCAAGTTCCGTGCTGTAGTGGTTTGTTTCAAATGGCTCAAACTGCTATGGAAATGTCGCAAAGAGAAATTCCTTTTAATGTAAAAGTTGTTGGAATTGACGGAAAAATATTAAAAGATGTTCAAGTCAGTTGAGTTTTTATGGCTGCCTCAAATTTTTGGGACAGCCAATTTTTAGCTTTTATCTACTAAATAGTTTTTACAATTTCTCTAAAATGATATCCATAAACAGCAAAAGTCATGGCTAAGACAAATTTCTTGGGATAATTGATAAGACTATAAAAAAGAAGTTTCCAGAAATACAATTTTCCTTGATCAACAAATCCTAATTTCCAAATTAACTTAAAGAATGTTATTGTTTCGCTTAATGATGGCGCCTTAATTCCCCAGTCCGGCATTTTATAAACCTTAAGAAAAGTTTTTACTCTTTTGTAATATTCTTTGTCTTCATAAATAGTTTTTAGAATTTTTGTATAACCGCGCATAAGTTTGCTGTATTTCATTTTAGGAATGAAATTAATCGAACCATCAACATTATTTCCGCTCCAGCTTTGAAGAAGCCGGTTTTCGGTTTTTAATCTGTTAAAAAGTTTTGTTCCCGTTGGTGCGTTTAGCAGACCAACCATTGCAGAAACAATTCCGCTTTCACCAATAAACTTAATTTGTTCATCAAAAATAGATTCGGGATCATTATCAAAACCGACAATAAACCCGCCAGAAACTATAAATCCTTTTTTCTGTAATTTCTTAACGGAATCAATTAAATCTCTTTTTAAATTTTGATCTTTTCCACACTCGGTTAAACTAGAATTATTTGGAGATTCAATTCCTACAAACAAACTATTAAATCCTGCTTCAGCAAGCATATCAGAAAGAACTTCATCATCCGCTAAATTAATTGAGACCTCTGTTATAAAACTAAACGGATATTTTTTTTCTTTTGACCACTTAATTAATGCAGGCAAAATTTCCTTTTTGAGCTTAACTCTATTTCCGATAAAATTATCATCAACAACAGAAATTGGTCCGCGATAACCTAAATCATAAAGCCTGTTTAACTCATTTAAAAACTGGTCATTAGATTTTGTTCTGGGCTTTCTACCGTTTAACATTGTGATGCTGCAAAACTCGCAATCGTATGGACAGCCGCGTGAATACTGCATGCTCATTGAAGCATATTTTTTAATATCAAGCAACTCCCACATTGGAAGTGGGGTTTGCGCCACGTCGGGAAATTCTGAAGTCGAATAAATACTTTTCGCTTCACCTTTTTCTAAATCTTTCAAAAATTCCGGAAGCGTAATTTCGGCTTCATTTAAAACAAAATGATCAACCCCAAGAAAATCTTGATATTGTGTTGTTGCCAAAGGTCCGCCGGCAACAATTTTTGTATTTAAAATATTGCAGCGCCTAATCACCTCTCTAAAAGATTCTATTTGAACATTCATTCCGCTTAAAAAAACATAATCTGCCCACTCAATATCTTTGTCTTTTAGCTCTGCAACATTTATATCAATAAGCTTTAATTTCCAATCTGAAGGAAGCATTGCGGCAACAGTAATAAGGCCCAGCGGAGGTTCTGCAGATTTTTTCGAAATAAAATTTAGCGCAGATTCAAAGCTCCAGAATGTTGATGGTGTTTTTGGATATACTAATAAAACTTTCATTTCTATCCTCAATTTTCTTTCTATTGATATGTTAAAATGCAATACTTTTATAAATTCGTTTGTAAAAGATTTGTAAAAGTATATCTGGCAATATTGAACTTATTCTTTTTTAACAGGACATTTGCATAGAAATATTTTGGGATTAGATTGAAAAACAAAAAACCGTTAGTATATTATATTTCTCTCTTTGTAGCCGCCCAAATTGCATGGATGATTCTGCTCGGTTTGTGGATTTACTTTTATGTTTCCAACTATATAATTATTGAACAAGTCGGCGATCAGCTTTCCCCGCAAATAACAATTGATACGCCAAACGCTCTGGTTTTTGCAGGCGGAATTGTTCTAATAATTTTTATTGCTATGGGTATGTCATTATTATTTAGAAATTTAGGAGTTCAAATAAAGCTGACAAAAATGTATGATACTTTTATTGCTAATATTACGCACGAGCTAAAATCGCCGCTTGCATCAATTCAGCTTTATCTTCAAACCCTCAAAAGCAGAGAGGTTCCGGCTGAAAAACAAAAGGAATTTATTAACAGCATGCTGCAAGATTCCAAACGACTTCAAAATTTAATTGATTCAATTCTGGAAATATCAGCATTAGAACAAAAAAGAATTGCTCACAATTTTGAAGTTTATAAATCGGGCGAGATATTTAACCGACTTTTAAATGATTCTAAAACACAATTTAAAATTGACTCGGAACACTTTTTAATTTCCGGAAATACTGATGCTAAATGTATTCTCGATTCAAGTGCAATCAAAATTGTAATTGATAATTTGGTTGATAATGCAATTAAATATTCAACCGAAAAACTTGAGATTACCGTTAAACTGGAACAAATTGGAAATAAATTTTTCATGTTTTTTAAGGACAATGGAATTGGAATTCCGGCAGATGAACAGAAGGATATTTTTAATAAATTTTATCGTATTTACAGAAAAGATATTCCGAGCGTAAAGGGAACCGGACTTGGATTATATATGGTAAAGGGAATTCTAAAAATTCATGGCGGAAAAATTTCTGTAAAAAGCGAAGGAATAAATTCGGGCACCACTTTCATAATTGAGCTTCCGGTTTATAACGGATCTAATCAAAAGTTTCTACAAAAATTATTGTCAAATAAAAATTAAACTTCAATTTGGGTAAAATGGAAACAAAACAAAAAATATTACTAGTTGAAGATGAAGATTCATTAGCCCGTGGTTTAGAATATAATCTTACTGAAGAAGGCTATTTGGTTGATTGGGCTGATAATGGCAAAGTTGCCGTTGAGAAGTTTTCAATATCAAACTACGATTTAATAATTCTTGATATTATGCTGCCATATCTTGATGGATTTGAAGTGGCTCAAAGGGTTCGAGAAACCGATCCGCAAATGCCTATATTAATGCTCACTGCAAGAGCTAACGCTGTTGATAAAATAAAAGGGCTTCAAATAGGCGCCGATGACTACATTACAAAACCATTCAATTTAGATGAACTTCTTTTGCGTGTTAAAGGGATGCTTAAAAGAAAAAAATGGTACACAAATACAATTAGCGAAAATCCCGTTTTTGTCTTCGGTAAAAATGAAGTTCATTTTGAAAAATTAATTTGCTTTAGAGAAAATAAGGAAATCCCGCTAACACAAAAAGAAGCAATGGTTTTGCATTATATGGTTGTGCGTAAAAACAATATAATAACAAGAGAAGAGCTTTTAGAAAACGTTTGGCATGTAAATCCGGAAATCGAAACTAGAACTGTAGATAATTTTATTGCAAGATTAAGAAAGCACTTTGAAGACGATCCTTCAAATCCGGTTTTTATCAAAAGTGTTAGAAGTATTGGTTATATTTTTTCGGATTAAAATCAAAACTTCTACTCGATCAAATCGTGCCCCGGAGAGGATTCGAACCTCCGACCTGCGGTTTAGGAAACCGACGCTCTATCCTGCTGAGCTACCGGGGCTTAATAATTTTTTTATCTTTCTTCTGACTGCACTTCTTTTATAATATTTCTCTAATCTTATTGCTTCTTCTAGTTCGTTTACTTCTTCATAATATGCTATTTGCCATGGCTTAAATTTACTTGTGTATTTTGATTTTCCTTGGTTATGTTCTTTTATTCTTCGTTCTATATTTTCTGTAAACCCTACATAGGTTTTTTCATGATTTATACTTTTCAATATATAAACATAATATTTCATTTTGGAAACCGACGCTCCCCGCCTTGAACGACACAGCCGGGCAGGTATCCTGCTGAGCTACCGGGGCGGTTTCTGTTAATAATTTTACAATGAATATTGTAGAACTATTTTGAATTGCAAAATTAAGAAAAATATTCTTCATCGGTGGATTTTTGAAAGGATAGAACCATAATGAAATTAGTAATTTAAATATCTCTTAAAAGTATTTTGTTTTTTTTACAAACACTTTTATTAAGTTTGTTTTAAAATGATTTTTATGCAAATAATGCGAATTAATTATGAAAAAATCTTTTCAAGATATTTTAAAAGCCCTTCCGGAAGCCGAACGTTTTATAATTGAGAATGAATTAAAAAATGCAAATTCCACTATTGAAAAACTAAAAGAGAATGAAGAGAAATACCGTTTATTAGTTGAAAACACTTCAAATCTAGTTGTAAAAGTTGATTCCAAAGGCAAGTTTGAGTTTGTAAGTAAATCTTATTGTGATCTTTTTGATAGATCAGAAGCGGAATTGTTGGGAAATGAGTTTATTCCGTTGGTTCACGAGGAAGATATTGAGCCGACAAAAGAGGCAATGAAAAGTCTTTTCAATCCACCTTATTCCTGTACATTTAAACAGCGGGCAAAAACCAAATTTGGATGGCGCTGGATTGAGTGGAAGGATGATTCTATTCTAGATGCAAACCAAAACGTTACATCAATTATTGGCGTTGGAAGAGATATTACTGGCGAAATTAAAATTCAAGAAGCACTAAACAAAAGCAACGAAAAATTTAGAAACTTAATGGATAAGCTTGCTAATATTTCGGTACAAGGTTATAAGCCAGACGGAACTGTTTTTTACTGGAACAAGGCAAGCGAAAATTTATATGGATATACTGCCGATGAAGCTATTGGTAATAGTTTATATGATTTAATTATTCCGGAAAGCATAAAACCTTTTGTTAAAGATGCGGTTGAAAAAATGTTTGAATCCGGTGAAGGTAATCCGGCTGAAGAACTTCAATTACTTCATAAAAATGGAAATATTATTCCGGTTTATTCAAACCATACAATTATTACTACACCAAACAATGAAAAAGAACTTTACTGCACGGATATTGATTTAACCGATCGAAAACTTTTTGAAGATGAGCTTAAAAAACAAACCGCTTTTATTCAGACAGTTTTAGATAATCTTCCAATTGGCGTTGCGTTAAACGAAATAAATTCCGGAACCGCAAAATATATCAATAAACGATTTGAAGAAATTTACGGCTGGCCTAAAGAAGAACTTCTAGATATTTCTAACTTTTTCAAAAAGGTCTATCCGGACGAAGAATATAGAAATAAAATTACAGCACAAATTATGTCGGATATAAATTCCGGCGATCCTTTAAAAATGCATTGGGAAAATATAAAAATAAAAACTAAATCCGGAGAAAACCGATTTATAAACGCACAAAACATTCCTCTTTTTGAACAAAACACAATGGTATCAACTGTTATAGATATGACCAGTTTGAAAAAAGCAGAGAAAGCAATAATTGAAAGCCAGAGACTTGGCGCTATTGGTGAAATGTCTTCTGCGGTTGCACATGATTTTAATAATTCACTTCAAGCAATTTTAGGAAATATTGAACTAGCTTTAATCAAACATAATTCTTCCAAGGAAATTGAAAAATATTTACAAACCATAAAAACCGCCGCTTCCGATGCCGCCACTCGTGTTCAAATTCTTCAAAGATTCAGTGGACAGAAAAGAGTTTTTACAAAATATTCATCAATTGATTTAAACGAAGTAATTAACGATGTTATTATACAATTAAGACCAATTTGGAAAGACAATTTAGAAAAAGACGGCATTGTTGTAACCATTGAAACTTCTTTTGATAAAACTCCTAAAATATTTGGTAATAATGGCGAATTAAGATCCGTCTTTTATAATATTTTAAAAAACAGCATTGAAGCAATGCCCAATGGCGGTAAAATTTATATACAAACTTCTGTTAAAAAAGATTTTGTTTCTATTTTAATTACTGATACCGGAATTGGAATGAACGAGGAAACCAAATCTAAAATTTATGAGCCTTTTTTCACAACCAAAGGTTTTGAAGTTGGACGAGGTTTAGGGATGAGCGGAGCTTATAGCATAATTAAAGAGCATCGCGGAAATATTAATTTGCTGGATTCTTCACCTAATAACGGAACTGTTTTTGAAATTAAAATTCCAATTTCTAATTTAAATATTTCTGATTTAATCAAAGAGAGTCCCTCAAATTTTAGTCGTTCTGCAAAAATACTTTGGGTTGATGATGAAAAAATGATAAGAGACGTTGCTTCAGAAATGTTAGAAGTTTTGGGACATTCCGGCGACGTGGTTTCCAGTGGAAAAGAAGCATTACTGAAACTAAGAAATAATAAATACGATTTAATTGTAACCGATATTGGTATGCCTTCTATGAGTGGCTGGGAGCTATTTGATATTATCAAAAAAGATTATATAAATGCGAAAGTTGCTTTTCTTACCGGCTGGGGAGATCAAATTGGCGAAGAAAAAAGAAAAAAAACAGGAATTAATTATATTCTAAGCAAACCTTTTAAAATTGCTGACTTGCAGAACTTAATTTCTAAAATGTTATCTGATTAAAGTTTGTAAAGAACTTTCATTTGAAAAAGGCTTTTTCTCTATATCCAGCCGAAATTAGATTTGATTGTGATTTGTGTAATCAAAGGACTGTCTCAAATCAAAGGACTGTCTCAAATCAATAAATGGTCATGCTTAATTTAGTTAAGCATTACAAAAATTACTTTTGAGACAGTCCGTTTTTTATTTCAATAATACCAATTTCTTTGTCATTAAAATTCCGCTTGAAGTTTTAAGTCTGTAGAAATAGACTCCACTAGAAAGATTTGCAGCGTTAAAAGTCACTTCGTAATTGCCTGCTGATTTTTGTTCATTTACTAATGTTTTTATTTCATTTCCAAGCACATCATAAATCTTCAAACTGACTAATTCATTATTCTTTACTGAATACTTAATGCTGGTTGTTGGATTAAATGGATTTGGATAATTCTGTTCAAGCGTATATTTGAATGGTTGCTCTAAAATTTCTTCTTCTACACTTGTTGGAAGAATTATAGAAGTATAAGTATTTCTGCTTTCCAGAATTGAAGCCCTTAAATTATTTATATCCGTTCCGGCAGCCAATGAAAACGCAACCGTAATTTTCTGCTCATTTGGTATTACATAAGGACCTGCCGAAATAACAGAAGAAATGTCTGTAGGACCTGCTCCGGAATTTGCAATCCCGCTAGAAATTGTTGTCCATTTTTCAGATTTGGAAAAACCATTTGCGTCATTCATGTTTATTGTTGTTCCGGCATTATTATCAATTCCGTAAAACCCATATTCGGTTCCGCTTACTAAAGCCATCCCAACAACATCTGTGGTTGGATTTCCTTCTGAATCTTTTACAAATGCAAAATTATCTGTTGCATCATAACCTACTGTGTCGCCTTCCCAATCATTTTCATCAACATCCCAATCAATAAAAATTCCCGGATAAAAATTTGTTATTTCTTGTCCGGAATTATTATAAAAATCATATCTCAAAATCACAAAATTTTCTTTTCCAGATTGATTAAAACTATATGAATACATTCTGGTTTCAATACCTAATTTGTTTGATGCATTATCATCATTAAATCTTGCAACTCCAAGTTCACTTGCAACTATTCCGCTTCTATCAATTGCAAATTTTTGAAGAATCTTAAAATTGTTACTTTGGTTATCGGTTTCTCGCGCAGCATCATTTACTTTCTCTGCAGAAGTTCCATACATCAAAGCTCCTTCAAACATTAAGTTAGTGCCATTCTTAAAAATAAACCCGTTTCCTTCAACATTGTTTGGAAAATCATTATATCCTATTGTTCCGCTACTTGTTGCTGTAAAGGAAATATTATTTCCGGATTGAATTGCATATGTTGGATTTACTCTGAAAGTCAACCATTCAAAATCTTCATAATTATTTGATCCGGTATATTCAAATTTTAGTTTAACAGATTGGTTTTCTAAAACTTCCGGATCTATTGTAAAAGAATATCTTGCAGAATTATTATTAAAATTTTGCAATGTGGCTGCAGAAGATTGCGTAAATGAATTATTGGTTATTGTAATATCTTCGCTTGTAGTAGAAATTGTAATATTCAAATTGCTTACCGCAGTAAGGTAATTTGTAAATTCAACTTGAAGTTCAATATTTTCTCCGGCATCTAAAATTCCGTCACCATTTCCCAAATCAACAAAACTAAAATTCGAAATTCTTGCCGAAATTGGTGAAGCAGTGTTCAAAGATTTCAACGCATTAATTCTTCCTTTGCCCATTAGAAAATCAAAATCATTTGTTAGAGTGTCAACTCTGTCTGAAGTTACTCTTATTCTTTCAGCAATTTGAAGCGGAGTATAATCGGGAAATTTATCTTTTACTAATGCTCCCAAACCCGCTACCAAAGGAGCCGCCATAGAAGTTCCGCTTAATGATTTGTATGTATCATCTAACCAAGTTGAATAAATAATACTTGCCGGAGCTACAACGTCAATTTTGTCTCCAAAGTTTGAGCCGCCCCATTTTAAATCATTTTTGTCAGTTCCGCCAACCGACAAAACTTTGTCGTAACTAGCGGGATAAAATAAATCAGCAGTGTTATCATTCCCCGCTGCAGCAATCACCAAAGCTCCTTTTGATGTTGCATAATTTATCACATTTTGATGAGCTGACGAATAACTATAATTTCCCCAGCTGCAGTTTATAAAATCTGCGCCGTTATCGGCTGCATATAAAATTCCTTGATAACCATTTGATAAAAATCTTTCGTCCCCTTCAGAACATTTAACAATCATCAATTTGGAGTTGTAACCAATTGAGGCAACTCCTTCATCGTTATTTGTTGCGGCAGACGAAATACCGGCTACATGAGTTCCGTGAACCGGACTGTCTTCTTGCGGATCGGAATCTGCAACTCCGGACGAACCGCCAAAATCATAGCCATTATAATCATCAACAAAACCATTGTTATCATCATCAATTCCGTTGTTTGGAGTTTCTCCGGGATTCTGCCATAATTCGCTCGCTAAATCCGGGTGATCTAAATCCGCACCTGTATCAATAATTGCTATTGTAATATTTGGATTGCTTGTTGAAACATCAAAAGCTTCATAAGCTTGAATTTTTGGCAATCCATATTGAATACTTCTTTGAGGATCGTTTGGTTCAAAAGCTAATTGCTGAACGTAAGCTGGTTCTGCCCATTCTACATTTTCAAGTTTTGATATTTTCTTAGAAAGATAAACCGGGTTAAACGGAGCTTCAAATTTTACAGTGACTATTTTTTCAAGCTCTTTTCCTTCTGAAATTTGATTGTCTAAAATTTCAAAAGTTTTTTCAAATTCCTTTGCGCCATAAGATTTCAATCTGTTATTGAAATCATCAGAGAGAATTGCTTTTTTGTTAAAATCGTAGGAAACTTCAGTTTTAAATTTCACTAAAATTCTATCTGCGTAATAATAATTTTTTCCGTCAAATATTAGATTAGAGCTTTGTGCAAACACTCCAACACTAAAAAGAATAAGGAGGAAAAATCTTTTCATTTATAACCTCATTTGTAATTATATTTTTAAAGAAGAGTTTAATATTATAATTAGATGTATTAATAACAAATGCAAAAATACGTTTCTCTTTTGAATATAAAAAAGCAAATGGAATTATTTTATGATATCGGACGAAGTTTTAAATAATTTGGAATTTCTAAAAAGCGCCGATGATACTATTTTGACGGCTCTTTCTCAAAATTCCTTTTATAAAAAGATTGAAAAAAATTCTCATATTTATTTTGAAGGTGATTCATGTTCATATTTTGCTTTTGTTATAAGCGGAATTGTGCGTGTTTATAAACTTGGTGAAAGCGGACGAGAAATAACTCTTTATAGACTGGCAAAGGGGGAGAGCTGCATTTTAACTGCTTCTTGTGTCCTTAGTACAAAATCTTTTCCCGCATTTTCTTTGGCTGAAACAGATATTGAAGTTCTTCTTGTTCCAAGTAGTTTGTTCAAAAGCTGGGTTGTAAAATTTGATTTTTGGCGTGAGTATGTTTTTGATTTACTCACAAAAAGACTTGCTTCTGTAATTTCAATTATTGACGAAGTTGCTTTCAAACGAGTTGATAAAAGAATTGTAGAATTTTTACTTAAACAAAATTCTACAAATATTATTATTACTCATAATGAAATTGCTTCTGAAATTGGAACTTCGCGCGAAGTGATAAGCAGAATTTTAAAAGATCTTGAGAATGAAAACTTTATTTCACTTTCACGAGGTGCAATTCAGATTTTGAATTTTGATGATCTTCAAACAAAATTAAAAAAACTTTAGCTGTGTGATAATGTCACATACAAACCGGCTTTTAGAATGTAACTTTGTTTTAGAAGTTTAACCAAACTAGGAGAATTAAAATGAAATCAAACGTTGGAAGTACAGATAGAATATTAAGAATAATTTTAGCCGTTGTAATTTTTGCAATTGGAATTTATTACCAAAGTTTATGGGGGTTAGTTGGAATAATTCCTTTGGGTACCGCATTAATGAAAACTTGTCCGGCTTATCTTCCTTTTGGAATTTCTACTTGCAAAACCGATGATGCAAAAAAATAACTTTTAATAGCAGTTTTTTACATAACTAATTCAACTGTTATTAAATGCTTTAATTAGGGAAGTTGTTCGACTTGATTAATAAACAAAAACGAGATACTACACTAGTAGAGTATCTCGTTTTTATTGAATTTTTATGCTCTATAACTCTAAAGCAGCTCTTACAAAGCCATCAGCTTTTTTCAATCTTTCTTGAGCTTCATCAAAAGTGCAATTTGCAAGAATCATAACCAAAGCAGTTTTAACATGTCCTTTCGATTCAACCAAAGCTTTTGTAGCTTCGTCGTAAGTTACGTCGGTAATTGTCATCACTATTTTTTTTGATCTTTCAACTAACTTTTTATTTGTTTGCTGAAGATCTATCATCATGTTTTCGTAAGTCTTACCTAATCTAATAAACGCTGTTGTGGTAAGCATATTCAGAACTAATTTTTGTGCTGTTCCGCTTTTCATTCTGGTTGATCCCATAACTACTTCGGGACCAACATTCGGACAAATAGGAATGTCAACTTCCGGAATATTAAAAGTATCTCTTGGAGTTGCGGTAACATATAAAGTAGTTGCGCCAATTTTCTTTGCTTTTTTTACGGCACCAATAACATAAGGAGTTCTGCGGCTTGCTGCAATTCCGCATACTACATCAATAGAGGAAACTTTTAAAGCCATTAAATCAGCGGCACCTTTTTCTTCTGAATCTTCGGCTCCTTCTTGAGCTCGGAACATTGCCGCTTCACCGCCGGCAATCTGTCCAATAACCATATCATATGGCGCGCCAAAAGTTGGCGGACATTCCGATGCATCAACAACGCCAAGTCTTCCGCTTGTTCCTGCTCCAAAGTACAAAAGTCTGCCCCCATTTTTGAAAGCTTCAACAATTTTTTCTACGGCTTGCGCTATGAATGGAATTTCAGTTTCAACAGCCAGCGCTATTTTTTTATCTTCTTCATTAATTACATGAAGAATTTCTTCTATTGATTGTTTATCAATATCAATCGAATTTGGATTTCTTTGCTCGGTGGAAATTGTTTTTAATTCTTCAAATATTCTCTTTTCTTCGGTCATTATTTGTTCAGCTCCAATACTACCAGTTTTTTGCCTTTTTCATTTTTTGCATTATTTGGTTTGTACGTTAATTCAAAAGTTGTTGATTTTTTTATGAATGAACTGTACTTCATTTTGGCTGTTTGAAATTCTTCATTAAGGTCTCCGCCTTTAATTGCCATTATATAAGCCTTATCCTTAATAAGCGGAATTGCATACCTAAATAAAATAATAAGCGGAACTGTTGCTCTGCTGACTACAAGATCAAATTTGTTTGCATATTTTTCTTTGAATTCGTCACTTTCAACTCTGTGGTTTTCGGCAATTATATTTCCTAATTTCAAACAGTCAATAAATTCATGAACCGCTTCAATTTTTTTTCCGGTTGAATCGACTAAAACCCCGCGCATTAGAGGTTTCATAATAGCAAGAGGAATTCCCGGAAATCCGCCGCCTGTTCCAATGTCTAAAAACTTGGAAGCTTTGTTAGGGATATATTCTGACATCAAAGCTGATATAAAAATATGATTCTCAATTATTTGATCAATATCTTTTCTTGATACTAAATTTACTTCTTCATTCTTCTTTGTCACTAATTCAGCAAAATGGGCTAATCTTTCAAGTTGATAAATATCCGGATTGTAACTATTTTCCCAAAAAAGTTTTTTTAATTCCCGTAAATAACGTTCTTGTTGGTCCAAACACACCCCCGAAAATTTAATTCTTCAAATATACTAATAAAATTGAAACATCGGCAGGAGAAACTCCCGAAATACGCGATGCCTGCCCTATAGATCTTGGTTTAATTTTGTTTAATTTTTCCCGCGCTTCGGCTGAAATTGTCTTAATATTTAAAAAATCGAAATTTGTAGGTATGGAAAAGTTTTCTAATTTTTCCATCTTGTTTATCAATTCTTGCTGACGTTTTATATATCCTTCATATTTCGTTTCTATATTTAATTGCTCGTATGCTTTTTTATCGATTAATATCTCGGCTAGAATTGGATTTTTATCAAAATCAGATTTTTCAATTAATCCTTTTAAATCGGTATCCGGTCTTTTTGCTAATTTTTCTAAAGTTTCACTTTGTGTTATCAGTGAAGAATTTGTTTTTTCTAGAACCGGATTCGCTTCTTCAGGTTTAAGTTTTACATCGGGAAAAACGTCTTTTACCTTTGCAATTAAGATTTCTCTTTCTTTTAGCTCATTAAATTGATCATCCGAAATCAATCCGAAATCATGTCCGTAACGCAATAATCTTCTGTCCGCATTATCCTGTCTTAAAAGCAACCTGTGTTCTGCACGAGAAGTAAACATTCTGTATGGTTCGTTAGTAGATTTTCCGACAAGATCATCAACAAGAACGCCAATGTAGGCTTCGCTTCTTTTGAGAACAAATTCGGGCTTTCCTTGAATTTTAAGAGCAGCATTTATTCCTGCAATTAAACCTTGTCCGGCAGCTTCTTCATAACCGGAAGTTCCGTTTATTTGTCCGGCAAAATATAATCCTTTAATTAACTTTGTTTCCAAAGTGAGGTCAACTTGATATGGAGGAAAATAATCGTATTCAACCGCATAACCGGGGCGAACCATTTCAACATTTTCCAAACCTTTAATTTTCTTCAAAGCGGTTAATTGAACATCTGCCGGAAGCGATGTAGAAAATCCATTTACATAAATTAAATCATCATTCAAACCTTCAGGTTCAAGAAATAATTGGTGACGAGGTTTATCAGAAAATCTAACGATTTTATCTTCAATTGAAGGACAATATCGTGGTCCTGCTCCATTTATTATTCCGGTAAAAAGGGGCGATCTGTCAAATCCGGTTTCTAAAACTTTGTGAACCGCATCATCCGTATATGTTATATAACAGCTTACTTGCTCTTGAAACGGAAAAAGAGAAAGATCGGTTCTTCGTGAAAATGGCAGAGGAATTTCATCTCCAGGCTGTTCTTCTAAAACATCCCAATTGACTGAGCTTTTTAAAAGTCTTGGCGGAGTTCCGGTCTTTAATCTGCCCGAGACAAAACCCATTTTCAAAAGAGATTCCGTTAAACCGGTTGATGGGTTTTCCCCAAACCTTCCCCCCTTAGTTGAACTCATTCCGGTGTGCATCAATCCGTTTAGAAAAGTTCCTGCCGATAATACTAATGCTTTACATTTTATTTCAATTCCCTTAAGAGTTTTAATTCCGACAATCTGATTGTTTTCTTCAAACGCTTCTTGAACTCCGTCTTCTATAATATCTAAATTTTCTACTGCTTCAACCACACGACAAGCTTCTTCGGTATATAAAACTCTATCATTTTGACTTCTTCCCGCCCAAACTGCAGGACCTTTAGATTTGTTCAAAGTTCTAAATTGAATTCCGGTTTTATCGGCAATTAATCCCATTACGCCACCAAGCGCATCAATTTCGTGAACTAAATGCCCTTTTGCAGAACCTCCAATTGCAGGATTACAAGACATTCTGCCAATTGCCTTTTTGTCCATTGTAACCAAAGCAACTTTACAGCCCATATTTGCGGAAGCAACCGCCGCTTCAATTCCGGCATGTCCTCCGCCAACTACAATTATATCATAATACATTTTACACTTTTCCTTTCAAGGAAATAATTTGTTTCACGTGAAACCCCTTCTTCCAATTTGGAAGTAGGAATTTGAAATTAGAAATTATTTTGTTTCACGTGAAACAGTATTTACAAATTATTTTTTGTTGTTTTTGTAATTGAAGAAATTATTTTTAGAATCTCTTCAATATCACTAACTTGTTTTGAAATATCTTCTTTTGTTAAACAACTTTCTTTCAAGAGCATAAGCCAATATTTTGTTTCTCTAGCTTCTTTGTTTGCAACATACATTTTATGTAAAAAATCTTTTCTGGATTCTGCAGCTATTGATTCTTCAACGTTTGCACCAATACTTGTTGCTGATCTTAAAAGCTGATTAGAAATTACAAATTCTTTTTCTTCAATTAACCTTTTATATAAATCAATAATCTGAAGCGAAAAATCAAATGTTTTCTTTTGAATAACATTTTCTTTCATCTAACAAATCCTTTCCTATGCTTTTCATTTCAAATTTCTAACTCCAAACTCCAAATTAAATTACTTTCCTATGCAAAATTTTGCGAATATGTTATTAAGAATGTCATCGGAAGTTACTTTACCAATTATTTCGCCAAGTGCTGATTCGGCATTTCTTAAATCAACAGAAATAAATTCACCTGTCATTTTTTGCGAAATTGAATTTTGAGCATTTTGTAAATTTTCTTTCGCTTTCTGCAATGAATTAAAATGTCTTTGGTTTGTAACTATTGCTGTTTTTTCACTATATGATTTTGAACCGACAGCCTTTTCTTTCAACAATTTAAAAAGGTTATCAATTCCCTTTCCGGTTAAAGCGGAAATTTTAATATCGGAATCAAACGACTCATCTACCGCAATATCTATTTTATTAAGTATTTTAACAACTCTCTCTTCAGAGGTTAATCCTAAAATCTGATTATATAGTAATTTATCAAATCCGGTAATTGCATCATTTATAAAAAGAACAACATCTGCTTTTGAAACCGCTTCCCTGCTTCTGTAAACTCCTTCTTTTTCAACTGCGTCATCGGTTAATCTAATTCCCGCAGTATCAAAAAGTTTGTACAAAATTCCGTCAATTGAAACATCTTCACGAATAATGTCTCGTGTTGTTCCCGGTATTTCGCTTACAATCGCTCTAGATTCCTTTAGAATGTAATTTAAGAGCGAAGACTTACCTACATTCGGTTTTCCGACTAAAGCTACGTTAACGCCGTCTCTAATTACTCTTCCGAAAGAATAGGAATTTAAAAGTTCGTCTATTTCAAAAATAATTTTAGTAAGATTTTCTTTTATTTGATCAAGAGATAAAAATTCAACATCTTCTTCCGCAAAATCTAATTCAAGCTCAATTAATGAAGAGGTATTAACCAGCATTTCTCTAAGTGAATCAACTTTTTGAGATAAAAATCCGTCAAGCTGATTTCTAGCTCCGCGTAAAGAAGCTTCTGTTCTGGAATTTATTACATCGGCAACAGCTTCGGCTTGCGCTAAATCCATTTTTCCGTTTAAGAATGCCCGCTTTGTAAATTCCCCAGGTTCTGCTAATCTTACGCTCAGTTTCAATAATTCAGAAATAATTTTTTGAACTATTAACGGACTTCCGTGCGTGCTTATTTCTACAGAATCTTCGCCGGTAAATGAATTTGGATTTTTAAAAACCGAAACCAATACATCATCAATAATTTCTTTTTCTTGATTTAATATTTTTCCGTAATGAATTGTGTGTGTGCCGGCTTCCGATATTTTTGTTTTTCCTTTAAAAATATTATCAACCGAAGAAAAACTATCTTTTCCGCTTATGCGGATAATAGAAATTGCCCCTTCTCCGCTTGGAGTTGCCAGTGCCGTTATTGTATCTTCTTCGTGAATTAACATGCTGCCTATTTTTAGAAAAATTAAACTTATTAAAATAGGTATAAAACATCTGTAAATCAAGGCAGCAAAAAGTCTAACTTGTTTAATTAAAAGAACTTAGAGAGAATAAAAAATCTCTTTACTAATTGCCTGCCAAAACACAATAATCATAATCAAAAGAAAATTGTTCGGTTATATACATAATCGGTATGTAAGCGTCCGCCCTCTACCAATCGGCCATTCTGTCATCTGGAATTGAATTGTTGTACCACGGAATACTTTTTAATGGTCCTGCATAATTCTGTGCGGTTATGGTTCCGGCTAATGCCAAAAGCATAACTAATAGGTATATGAATTTTTTCATTTAAAATTCCTTTTTGTTTTTTGTGATTAGATATAAGTGCGGGTTATAATAAGATATACTTATCGGATTATATTACATAGATTGCCCCCTCCGATATTCTCGGCTAAGTTATTTATTTAGATGTGTAGGTAATAAAAAAGCCTACTTGCGTAGGCAAGCCCACCGGGATTGGAAGGCTTTCGATTAAGAAAGGTTAGCAGGTGTTTTTAAAATTCTTTGGTATATTGTTCGCCTGGCAATAATCCATAGACATAATTACTGTCATACTTACCTGAATAAATATCTTCTCCTCCTCCTATATAAACTATTCCTGTATCGCTGATATTTGTGATAGTAAGATATTGTCTATGGGGTCCGGCTACAAGATATTCAATAGTAAATTTATGAGGATAATCTTCTTTGTAATAAACAGAATCATAGTTTTCCGAATAGTCACCATAGTTTCTGTATTCAATTCTACAAGAGTCTGCGGTTCCATAAATAGTGTAATAGTCTTTTGCTTCAGTATATATATCCGTAACGCACGCAGACAATATTATTGCGATTAAGAATATCGCGGGAATTAATTTTTTCATTTGTTTTTTCCGTATTTGTTATGAGAAATCGTAATTCGAATTCACAAAAATAAAAAAAGAAAATAATTTTATCTCTTTGTTTTTAATAGGACGGAAATTATTTTATCTAAATTATCTTATTTGCAGTTTCATTAGGATGGATTTTGTTGTTTCGGATAGCGGGTTGCTTTTTTTAGTTAAATTATTTACTTGCACAATTATTGTTTCGGCATCAGCCACGCAAATATTATTTTGAAACAGTTTTTGATAAAATGTAATTGAGCTGTTTCCAATCTTCAGAATTCCGGTACCAATTTCTATTTTTCCCGGCCAATTAATTTCACTTAGAAAATTTAATTTTATTGACGCTATAACAAAGCTGCTATTATCTGACAAAAGGGGATTCTCGGAGTTGTATAAAATCTCTACTCTTCCGGTTTCTAAAAATGATGAGAAAACTGAGTTGTTTACATGCCCTTGTCTGTCGGTATCTGAGTATCTGATTTTATCAAAAGTTTTAATCGGAAAATCACCAATTGAAAGGATGTTCATTTGTCTCCTATAATTTACCTAAACAATATAAAAATTAGCAATCAGAACAATACCAAGCCGGTAAAGTAAATGTTTCATATTAACACTTTTCAGAAAGAGACGAATATTTTTCTAAAATCTAAAAAAGAAGATCGTGTTCTACATTTTTAGAAGTTTATCAAGTTTTTCCAATATTTCTTTATTAAACTTTCTTTGATTTATAGAAAGCATAAAAACTTGAAAGGCAATCGGGACAAGGAGAATCACGATTATAGTTATACCCTGGCTATTCATTTTGTCGGCTCCTTTTTAAATTGCTTTGTACTATTTCAAAATAATCATTTTCTTTATTTGAATTAAATTGCCCGCAGAAATTTTATAAAAATAAACTCCGCTCGAAAATGAAGAAGCATTAAAAACAACTTTATATCGTCCCGCTGATTTTTGTTCATTTACTAATATTGAAATTTCGTTTCCGAGAATGTCATAAACTTTTAAAGTAACATATTCATTACTCGGTATTGAGTAAACAATACTGGTTGTTGGATTAAACGGATTTGGATAATTCTGCTCCAATAAAAAGTGGTTTGGTAAAATTGATTCGTTTTGGTTATTTACAGAAACAATTTCATCAAAATCTACTCCTTCTCTGTAAAGAATTTCTTCTAAGAAACCATTGTTTTGATTTGAAGCATGATCAAAAGAAATCTCTCCGTTTCCTTCATTCATATCCCAGTAACCGATTAAATTTTCTTCATTTCCGACTAATGTATTTAGCAAATTATCGTTTATTTCCGATGAAGTTAATGCTTTATTCCAAATTCTAATTTCATCAAGATTTCCAACAAAAGGTGTTGCGCTTAATGAATCATTTCCAAAAAATAAATCTTTTGTTAAATTATTTTTTAATCCAATATTTATTGTTCCGGAACCGATAAGAATTGGATCGAATTCTATTCCATTTATAAACAGTTTTGCGCTGTTGGCAAAAGAATTAAAACTAACTGCAATATGCTGCCATTTATCAAACTGAATAGCATCATTAGGCGCACTTAAAATTAAAGAGCTTTCATCTGATAAAGCTAGAGAAACCGCCAAACTTCTGTCACCAATCAAACCAAGAACATTTCCGGTTAAGTAAATTCTGATTGATGCTTTCTCAATTATTGTTTTTCCAATTGGAAAAGTCGGGTAAATTTCCGGTTTAACAAATGCTTCAATTGTGAATTCATTTTGAAGATTTATCTCATCCGCAGCATAAACAGAAACCTTTGAATTTTCTTGATTAAAAAGAAGAGATGATTCGCCGTCAAAAACTAAAATCAAATTCTCTTTTGTTGCAGAATAATTTCCTTCCGTCGATTCATAATTAACATTTACCGAAAACGTTCCGGCAGAATGATAAACGAACTCGGGACTTTGCAACTCAGAATCGATAGTTCCGTCATTATCAAAATCCCATTTATATTTTACATTATCGATATTGGTTTTTGAGTTATTATTAAACTTTACTGTTAGCGGTGCATTTCCAGTTTTTACATCTACCGAAAAGTCTGGATAAAAATATTTTTCCGGTAATTGAATAAATGCAACAGAATCACCGGCAAAACTTGGAACCGCTAAAATATTGTTCTCTTTATTATAATCTAATCCTGCAGGTTCGCTAATTCCATGGTGAATTATAATTGGTTCTTCGTTTGAAAAATCATCAAAGTACATTTCAACTCTGCCGTCGTCATTGTGCGTTCCCAAATAAATAAAACCATTTCCGTCAATTGTAACGCCGTCATATCTTCCGCCAGAATTTTTAAGATTTGTCAATTCTGCCGTATTTGGATCAAGAGATAAAATTGATGAATTTGGTCCCCAAGCACAGACAATAATTCTATCATTGAAAGAATCATAATAAACATCTTGTGTTGCTTGTTCTAAACCGGATTCAACAAAATAAGAATAGCTTTTATCTAGAATATTAATCTTTACGATTCTGTTCGTTCTTGTTTCAACGACAAAAATATTATTGTTATTGTCGTATGTAATTCCGTCAAACTGCTGCGCTCCATCAACTGCAACAGTAAAATTAATTTCGCCGGTATAAACATCAATTCCAACAACTTCATTTCCGCTTGAAAGAAAAAGAGTATCCCCTTTAATGCAGTTACCAAAAGAAATTATATTGTCGATTAATACAGATTTATTTTTACTTTCATCAATTTTTATAACTTGGTTATTCAAAAGACTGGAAACAAAATACGAATTAGTTCCGGCGTGATAAGCAACGCTTTCAGCTCCATCAAGAATTGCCTGAGCATTAATTGATAAAGAAAATAAAATGATGATAAAAATTTTAGCAAACGATTTCATTAGAGCCTCCAATATTTTTAGAATTGATTCATCCCCCCGGAGAATCAATTTTCAAAAGCAAATAAAATTATTTTAACTGTTACTTCTAACCACTAATCGATTAGTGGAATAGTAAATCGTTTAGCGGTAATAAATCTTATCAAGATCTTCAAAAACCATTTATCGAAGAATAATACCACTTAACTGCAGATGGTTTTTTCTCTTTATAAATTGATTTATATTTACAACGAGGTTAATGTGAAAGAAAATATTACAAAAAATAAGCTGTTTTGGATTCTTCAAGTTTCCGGCTGGGTTTTGCTTTTCCTGTTATACCAAATTTTGTATTACAGAAACTATATTGACGATTTTTCAAAAATTGCTTCTTTGTTTATTTCTTACTTTACCGGATTTTTAATTTCTCTGGTTCTAAGAGAAGCATATAAAAATTTAAATTATTTTGATAAAACAATACCGAAAATATTAACCGCTATTCTTTTCGGTTCGCTTATCTTTGCTAACATTTGGTTTTGGTTTGATATTGGTGTTACATATTTATTAGGATTCTCTTCACAGGTTTATGAACAATTAACCATAAACAGATATTTAAGTTATGTTTGGTCAAACAGCTTTGTTCTATTTGCCTGGAGCTCGCTATATTTTGGAATCAAACTTTGGTATCAGTTTCAAACTCAATTGAAGAAAACCGAAGAAGCAGAATCGCTTGCACAAAAAGCACAATTGCAGATGCTTCGTTATCAATTAAATCCGCATTTTTTGTTTAATTCATTAAACTCAATAAGAGCTTTAATTGAAGAAGACAAAAAGCGCGCAAAGGAAATGATTACAGAACTTTCAGAATTTTTAAGATATTCTTTGTTGATTAAAAACAACGCAAATGTTCCTTTTAAAGAAGAGTTAGAAGCAATTCAACATTACCTTGCAATTGAGAAAACACGGTTTGAAGAAAACTTAATTATTGAATATGATATAAAACCAATTGCCGAAAATTTTCCGGTATTAAGTTTTTTAATTCATCCAATAATAGAAAATGCAATTAAATACGGAATGCAGACAAGCCAGAAACCCTTGAAAATAAAGGTTGATGCGGATGTTATTGATAACAAATTTATTTTAAGAATCTGCAATAGCGGCAATTGGATTGAAAGAAATAATTCTCTTTACAATTCAAACGGAACCGGAACGGGATTAGAAAATGTAAAGCGAAGACTGGAAAACGGTTTTCCAAAAAAGCATAACTTTTTTATTGATAAAAATGAAAACTCGGTTTTAGTAAATATTGAAATAGAAAATTAATCATGACAAAAAAATTTAAAGCAATTGTTGTTGATGACGAACGTTTAGCAAGAAAAGAATTAATTCTTATGCTGAACGAATTTTCTAATATAGAAATTTCCGGTGAAGCATCTGATATTTCTACGGCACAAAAACTTCTAACGGAAATAAAACCTGATTTAGTTTTTTTAGATATTCAAATGCCGGGAGAATCCGGGTTTGATTTAATTAACAGTATTCCTGCAAACACAAAAGTAATTTTTGTAACCGCATTTGACGAATACGCAATAAGAGCTTTTGATGTGAGCGCATTAGATTATCTTCTAAAACCGGTAAATCCAAAAAGACTGAAAGAAACAATTGAAAAAATTGGGCAGGTAAATTCCTCTGTTTTAACTTTAGGCGAATTACGAAAACTTGAAGAACATGACAGACTTTTAGTAACTCTTAACAGCAAACTTCAATTTATAAAAGTGAATTCCATAATTTACATTTCTGCTGCAGGCGATTACACGGAAGTTCAAACTTCGGAACATCAAAAAGGAATTACATTAAAATCAATAAAAGAATGGGAAATGCGACTTCCGGAAAGTTTGTTTGTCAGAATTCACAGATCAACAATTGTTAATCTTGAGTTTGTGGAAAGAATTGAAGAATGGTTTCAAAAATCATATCGCATACATTTAAAAAACATTGATATTCCTTTTGAAGTTAGCAGAAGATATACCACAAAGTTAAAAGATCGGTTTAGTTGATATTAGTTCGTAATTCTAAAATCAAATGGATGTGTTTTTTGGTTGGCGGGAGTTATAGTATTTAATTCTCTTATAATTTCTTTTATCGTTTTAATTTCTGCTTCAATTTTATGCGAACGGTGTTTAAGCATTGCAATTGTCGTAAAACCAACTTTATGTCTATCCACTTCTAATGAAAAAAGTTGTTTTTTAACTTCGTAAAAATTTGATTCTAATAACTCTAATTTTTTCTTCAACCGTTTTTGAATTTCATTAGAATTCAAATTGTGCATAAGCAAAATTGCAATATCAAATCTGGAAGTATCGGAATCAACTCTATCAAAATAATTTGAAACTGCCGATTTAAATTCTTCCTCACCCTTTGGTGTAATTTTATAAACTGTTCTTTCTGGAAGTTTGCCTAATCTTTCTTTTCTGCCTTCAACAAATCCTTTGTTTTTTAATTTTGTAATTGTTGCATAAACCGTAGATTCGGCAATAGGAAACCACTTTTTAGTATCAAGGTCTTTAAGAAGTTTATTTAGTTGATAAGGACTTATTTCCTGCTCAACTAAAATTCCTAATATTAGTGTAGAAAGTTTTGGAAGCAAAATGTATTCTTCTATTAACATCTGAAAGTCTTAAAATATGGTTTTTGTTTTTATTAATCAATTCAAGATGTCTTTAAAATATCCTGAATCAGTAAATCATCATTTAAAAATTCTTCAAAGCCAATTTCAATAACTTTTACATTTTCTGAGAGAGCTTTGTAATTATTAAGCTGACCTTTTTTGAATATTGGATTAATAACGACAATTTCTGTGCCTTTCTGAATATGCTTCTTTAAAAGTGCTTTAATATGAATATCGGAATTGGAAAGTGAGTAACCCAAAAACACAATTTTTTTTGTTGATCTTATTTCCCTTGAAGCCTCTCTTAATAGCTGAGAAATTATTGGATGAACAAGCGTTTTTAAATACGTCGGGGGAACAATAAGCGTGTTAAACTCAGTGTTATCAAGGGGACACTTGTATTCGTATTTTTCATTATCGGGATAAGTGTAGCCTAAAAATTTTCCTTTATTTAAATCAATAATTCTATCCCACGGAGTTATTAAAACTTGGTTGCAGCAATTACAATATTTCCAGTTTAAGCTTCCGTGAATTTTAATAATTTTTATTGGAACCGGATTAGAATTTCCTGTAATTGTTACCGGTTGACTAACATTTATCCATTTTGTTAATTTGTTTTTTCCTATTGCGTATGGTTCGTAATTCATAAAATGAATTCTATAATCGATCAATCCTTTTTTCTGATAAAAATCTTCAAACGCCTGTTCAAGAAGTGTATCGTAATTAAGAGTAATTACAGAAATATTTGAATTATTTTTAAAAATTAAATTCCAAAATAAATGATAATACGGACTTCTTTTATCTGTCCGCAAGTTCACCAAATAATGAATAATTTTGATAAGATATTCTTTTATTTCGATCAGCTTTGCAGTTGTATATTTTGCATTTAATGATTCATCGTGTTGAATAAAATAATCAATAAAGCCGAAGACCGCTTCCAGTCTGGGGTAATTAGATTTTCCAATTTTATAATGAAAGTTTTCTCTTATAAAATTTATAACTTCCTTTCCGATATACGAATTCTGAATTTCCACAATTTCACCGGAAAGAAGCATCGGAAGCAGATCGTTTTGAAGTGGAACACCGTCTGGATGAGAAGCTCCCGCACCAACAACAAAAACTACATCGCGTTGATTTTCATACTGAAGATGTTTTAGATTTTCTGACATAACAACATAAATTTATTATTACAAATATACTGATGTAAACCAACTTAAACGAGACTTGTAATTACAAGGAAAATTTAATTTTTAGAGAAGTTTTAATTTGGGAAAGTTGTTTTTACTTGAGTCCCTTTACCTTTGCTGCTTTTTACCTCTATTGAAATATTGTTCAGATTGCAATAACTTTTTACAAGCGTTAAACCAATTCCGTTGCCATCATATTTACGAGTGTAGCCTTCTTCTTCTTGAGAAAACGGACTAAATAATTTTGTTAAATAATCTTGATCAATTCCAATACCGGTATCATGAATTTCAATTTGGGTTTTTTGTGAAATGTTTTTTCTAATAAAAACTTTAATGCTTCCGTGATGAGTAAATTTTATAGAATTTTCAATTAATTGAGAATAGATTTGATTAACAGAGTAACTATCTGCCGAAACAATTGTTTCATCCGTTTCTTTTAAAATATCAAAAGACAAGTTTTTCTCTTTAGCTTCTTTGATTTGATCAGAATAAATTTTTAGTATAACGTCTGAATAAATATCAATATTCTTTTTATTTGCATGATAAGTACCAACTTGTATTTCGGATAAATTTATAAGCAAATCTACAGTTCTTATAATTCTGAGTCCGGCTTTGTTTAATACAGTTAAAAGTTCGTTATTTTCTGAATCAATCTTGTTTTTTAGATTTTCTTCAAGTAAAGAAAGATAAGTTGTTATTGTATTTATTGGAGTTCTAATTTCATGAGAAATCTGAGCGAGAAATTGAGATTTTAAACTGTCTGCTCTTTCAGCTTTTTCTTTTGATAAAAGAAGTTCGGTTTGTTTGTTTGATAACTCTGAAATTATTCTCTTTTCGCTGTATAATATTTTTTGAAGTCCTTTTAAAACATGAGCAATCATAATTGTTAGAATCACATTTATGAAAATAAAATTAATGGAAACCGTTGCCCATCCAGCTAAATCAAAAGGAGAAAGACCTAAAATACTAATAATATTAAATTCAGCTAACAGCCCAAAACATATTAGTAAAAGAGTTTTTAATATTAGAAAAATATATCCGGTTTTTGCATCGGTTAAAATAACCGCAAACGGCGCTATTGCAAAAAACCAGTAGAATCCCGCTCCAAGAACTCCGAGTTCTAAAATTATAATTGATGCTAAAAAAAATAAAAAGGATAAAAGAAACAACGACCGAAATTTTACAGATTTTGTTTTTGAAAAATATAAGTAAATAATAATTGGGTAAGCTACAAAATCAATAATAGCAACAAGCCAAAATCCTTTAATTATTGATAAAACGATACTTGGGATATAAACAAGAAATGTGAAATACAGAAGAAAATATAAAATGGTAAGCAAAATCTTTTCGCGCCAATATTGAATTCCATCCGAAGAATTAGATAATATTGGAGTAGTGTATTTATTATAGTGATTTTTTATTTTATTAATCAAAATCTTTTATAACAGTTAGTTTATAATAAGTTACTATATTTTCAATACGTCTAAAAGCGATAAATTAAAATAAATATTTGTGCTATTAACAACCATATTATCGTATTAAATTATAATTAATTTAGTTTCTAAAAAAAAAGCCCATCTTTTATTTGATGGGCTTTTTGCGAAAATTTACAACTCTTTAAAAATTAAACACTTTTTTTACTTTTCAATTATGCTTCAATACTTACTTTTTCTTCAATTGCTTTAAATGCGTTTTCTAAGTCATTTATAATATCATTTACATTTTCAATTCCGACTGAAAGACGAACCAATCCTTCTGAAATTCCGGCTTTTTCTCTTGCTTCTGGTCCCATTGTTAAATGAGTCATGCTTGCAGGATGTTGAATTAAAGATTCAACTCCGCCAAGACTTACGGCAAGCTGGCAGAATTTTACATTATTCATAAATATTTCACCTGCTTTAAATCCGCCTTTAAGTTCAAATGCAATCATTCCGCCCGGAAGTTTATGTTGTTTCTGACCAACCTCGTATTGAGGATGAGATTTTAAACCGGGATATCTAACCCATTCAACTAAGGAATGTTTTTCTAAATATTCAGCAATAATTTGAGCACTTTCAGAATGTTTTTCCATTCTTAATGCTAAAGTTTTAATTCCTCTATGAACAAGAAAAGCATTAAAAGGATCAATTGTGCCGCCAAGTTGATTTAAAACTTTACGCATACTTAAATAAGTTTCTTGATCTTTTACAACAATAATTCCAGCAACAACATCGGCATGTCCGTTTAAGAATTTTGTCATACTATGAATTACAATATCGGTTCCAAGTTCAAATGGTTTTTGTAAAGCTGGACTCATAAAGGTATTATCAACAACAACTTTTGCGTTTACTGTTTTAGCAATTTCAGAAATAGCTTTCAAATCAGAAATTTCTAAAGTCGGGTTACCGGGAGTTTCTATATAAATTACTTTTGTATTTTCTTTTACCACAGATTTAATTTCTTCTAAATCTGAAGCGCTTACAAAAGTGACTTCTACATTAAATTTTGTAAAAATTGTAGCAAGTAACGTTGAAGTAGGTCCATAAACAGCTTTTGAGCAAACAATATGATCACCGGATTTTACAAGACTGGTAAGAACCGTATTTATTGCTGCCATTCCGCTGGCTGTTCCAAGAGCTTTGTGTCCACCTTCAAGGGCAGCTATTGCGTCTTCCATTGCTTCAATTGTTGGGTTTAACATTCTTGTATAAATGTAACCTTTTTCTTCACCCTTGAATAATTTTCCACCGTGTTCGGCTGATTCAAATTTAAATGTTGAAGTTTGGTAAATTGGAGGAACAACCGGACCGAATTCATACTCACCAATACCTGCGTGAACGCATTTTGATTCGAACTCCATATCATGATTTTTAGACATTACAATTCTCCTAATAAATTTAAGTAAAGAGTTTAGCTCTTTGTAAAATTAAAATCAGATTTTGCCTGATTTCAAAATTTGTAAATAAAAAAGCCGGTCTTTATAACCGGCTTAGTTTTCTTATACAATAACATCTGGAATATCGTCTATATCAATATCATCCTCTTCAGGAATTACACGAGCAATGTCGGTAATATTATCACCTTCATTCAATCTTATTAAACGAACACCTTGTGTGTTTCTTCCCATAACTCTAATGTCTTTTACATTTTGACGAATAATCATTCCGCCGGTCGTACTTATTACAAGTTCATCTTTATCGTTAACTTCTCTTATTGCAATAAGTTTACCGTTTTTCTCACTTGTCTTAATTGTTTTAATACCTTTACCGCCGCGGTTGGTAATTCTGTAGTCACCTAATTCAGAACGTTTACCAAAACCTCTATCTGTAGCAACAAGTAAAGTTCCGGATCGTTTAATTGCAATAGCGCCAATAACAACGTCCCCTTTTGTTAAATTAATTCCTCTAACGCCGGTTGCTGTTCTTCCCATATTGCGAACGTTACTTTCGTTAAAACGAATTGCCATTCCTTCTTTTGTTGCGATTACAATATCGTTTGTTCCGTCAGTAATTTTCACTTCAATTAAGTTATCGCCTTCATTAAGATTTATAGCGTTAATTCCACCGCGTCTAACATTTGAATAAGCAGAAAGAACTGTTTTTTTAACTGTTCCTTTATCTGTAACCATAAAGAGAAAATGTTTATCATCAAACTCTTTTACATTAAGGAATGCGGTAATATTTTCATCTTTTTCTTTTTCAATAAGATTAAGAATTGATCTTCCTCTTGTGGCTCTTCCACCTTCGGGCAGCTCGTGAACTTTAAGCCAATAACACTTTCCTTTATCGGTAAAGAACATTATGTAATTATGAGTTGAGGCAATAAACATATGTTCTATAAAATCATCATCTTTAGTTCCGGCGCCTGTTACACCTTTTCCGCCTCTACCTTGTCTTCTATAACCGCTTACAGGAAATCTCTTAATAAATCCGCGATGAGAGATAGTAACAACAACATCTTCTTGAGCAATTATATCTTCAATTGAAAATTCTTTATAATCAATAACTATTTCTGTTCTTCTTGCATCTCCGTATCTTTCTTTAACTGCAAGAAGTTCGTCTTTAATAATTTTGTAACGATTAGTTTCGCTATCTAAAATTCCTCTTAATCTTTCAATTGTTTTAAGAACATCTCTGTATTCTTCTTCTATTTTCTTTCTTTCTAAACCGGTTAATCTTTGAAGACGCATATCAAGAATAGCTTTTGCTTGAATATCGCTAAGCTTGAACTTGCGCATTAAGTTGTTTTTTGCAGTCTCAACATCTGGGGATTTTTTAATTGTCTCAATTACTTCATCAATATTATCGAGAGCAATTATATATCCTTCTAAAATATGAGCTCTTTTTTCAGCGGCTTCCAATTCATATTTAGTTCTTCTAATAAGAACATCCATTCGATGCTCAATAAAAGGCTGCATCATTTCTTTTAGATTAAGAACTTTTGGTACACCGTTTACAAGCGCAAGCATAATTACGCCAAATGTAACTTGCATTTGAGTATGCTTAAAGAGATTATTGAGAATTACAGCAGGCTTTCCTTCTCTTTTTAATTCAATTACAATGCGCATTCCATCTCGATCTGATTCATCTCGGATGTTTGATATTTCAGTTATTTTACCGGCTCTTACAAGATCAGCAATTTTTTCAATTAAGGAAGCCTTGTTTACTTGAAATGGAAGCTCCGTAACAATAATATTTTCTCTATCATTTTTATGAGTTTCAATATTTGCTTTAGCTCGAACAATTACTTTCCCTCTTCCAGTTCTGTATGCTTCTTTTACACCTTCGTAACCATAAATAATTCCACCTGTTGGAAAATCGGGAGCAGTAACAAATTTCATTAAATCGTCCGGAGTTAAACTTGGTGTATCAATAAGTGCAATAACACCATCTATTACTTCGTTTAAATTATGAGGAGGAATATTTGTAGCCATTCCAACCGCAATTCCGCTTGCACCGTTTGCTAATAAATTTGGAAAATAAGCCGGAAGAACCGAAGGCTCTTGAAGAGAATCATCAAAATTAGATGTAAAATTAACTGTGTTTTTATCAAGATCGCGAAGCATTTCTTCAGAAATTCTTGCTAATCTTGCCTCAGTATAACGCATTGCCGCAGCAGAATCACCATCAACTGAGCCAAAGTTTCCTTGACCTTGAACCAAAGGATAGCGAAGCGAAAAATCCTGCACCATTCTAACCATTGAATCATAAACAGCTGTATCACCGTGAGGATGGAATTTACCAAGAACTTCACCCACAATTCTAGCTGATTTTTTATATGCTTTATTATAAGCAACACCAAGTTCGTGCATTCCAAAAAGAACGCGTCTATGAACAGGTTTTAATCCGTCTCTAACATCTGGCAGTGCACGCGAAACAATTACGGACATTGCATAATCGATGTAAGATGATTTCATCTCATCTTCTAAAGAAACAGGAAGTACTTTTTCAAATATTGTTGACATAGTTTAATCTGTTTGTTTTTGTAATTCGTATATAATTTTATTTACTGTTAATTCTAAATTAGGAATATGGTTTTTACATATATCAAAAATAATTTCCGCATCTATATCAAAATAATTATGAGATATTATATCTCTCAAACCAATAATCTTTTTCCATTCAATTTCGTTATGTTTAGCTAAAGTGTTTTTATCAATCTTATATAATTTCTTTAAAGTTTCACCAACAACTTGTAACCGCATTGAAATTGAATCTAATTTTTCTAGACCCTCATCACTCAATAAAAAATCTGCCTCAGATTCTATTTTATGAAATCTTTTACTTATTAAATCAAGAGACTCTTTTATATCTAAAAACATATTTTGAATTATGTCTTTAGACACTTATCATTTCCTTTTTCATTAAATCTACAGATCTTTTTTTAAGACTTGGTCTAAGTCTAATAATATCAACTTTTCTAGAAAATAATTGTTCGAGATACACCATTAAATTAAATAATGAGTCATAAGAAACAACATTAAATTCAACTAAAAAATCAATATCACTTTTTTCATTTTGTTCGTTTCTTGCAAAAGAACCAATTAATGAAATTGATTTAACATCAAAATCATTTTTTATTAATTCTTTTCTTTTTTTTAATTCAGTTAATATTTTTTCTTTATTTAAATCCATTTCCATCAAATTCTTATTTACACATCAATTTTTGCATATTTTGCATGTTTCTCAATAAATTCTCTTCTTGGTTCTACTTCATCGCCCATAAGCCTTTCAAATATTTTATCTGCGGCAGCGGCGCTTTCTAAGTTAACTTGAAGAACTGTTCTTGTTTCCGGATTCATTGTTGTTTCCCAAAGTTGATCAGGATTCATTTCTCCCAATCCTTTATATCTTGAAATTACAACACCTTTTGGTAATCCTTCATCTGTCAGTTGAACAACTTCATCGGGATCAATCTCTGCAGCTTTTCCATTTCTCATTCTTTTTAGAATTTCATCTCGCTCTTTATCGTCAAAAGCATATTGCTCTTCTTTTCCTTTTTTAATTTTATACAAAGGAGGCTGCGCAATATAAACTTTACCGGTGAGAATTAATTCTTTCATATAACGATAAATAAATGTTAATAGCAAAGTTCTAATATGGCTTCCGTCAACATCGGCATCAGTCATAATAATAATTTTGCCGTATCTTGATTTTTCAGCATTAAACTCTGTTCCAATACCGGCACCGAAAGCCGCAATCATTGCTTTTATTTCATTATTCTCTAATATTTTATTAAGCTTAGCTTTTTCTACATTAAGAATTTTTCCTCTTAATGGTAGTATTGCTTGAAATCTTCTATCACGTCCTTGTTTAGCAGAACCACCGGCAGAATCCCCTTCCACTATGTATATTTCGCAATGTTCAGGATCATTAATTGAACAATCTGCAAGTTTACCCGGCAGATGCATTGAATCAAGAGCATTTTTTCTTCTAACTAAATCTTTAGCTTTTCTAGCTGCTTCTCTTGCTTCTGCAGCTCTTGTACATTTTTCAATAATTTTTTTTCCAACGGAAGGATTTTCTTCAAGATATTCAGCAAGTTTTTCACCAACTATTGATTCAACAATTGATTTAACTTCACTATTGCCAAGTTTAGTTTTTGTCTGCCCTTCAAACTGAGGCTCCATTACTTTTACAGAAAGAACTGCTGTTAAACCTTCTCTAAAATCATCTCCGGTAAGATTAATTTTGCTATTTTCTTTGATCAATTTATTCTTGTACGCATAACTATTAAGAGTTCTTGTTAATGCTGTTTTGAAGCCGACTAAATGAGTACCGCCTTCATGTGTATTAATATTATTTACATATGTAAAAATATTATCAGAATAAGAATCATTATATTCAAACGAAACTTCAACTGGAGTATCATCTTTTTCGCCTTCAATATAAACCGGTTTGTGAAGCGGTTGTCTGGATTCATCAAGATATTTAACAAACTCAATAATACCGCCTTTAAAATGAAAAATTTCTTCTTCATCTTCTTCTTCATCTTTTATTGAAATTGTGACATCTTTATTTAAATAAGCTAATTCACGCATTCTTTCGGTTACTGTCTCAAATCTAAATTTGGTAGTTTTAAAAATTTCTTCATCAGGTTTAAATGTTACTTTTGTACCGGTTTCATTTTTCTTAACTTTTCCAATTTCTTTTACCGGTCCTTTTGGAACACCTCTTTCAAATTCTTGAAAATAAACAAATCCATCTCTTCTAACTTCAACTTTAAGCCATTCAGAAAGAGCATTTACAACAGAAACACCCACACCATGAAGTCCACCTGAAACCTTATATGAATCTTTATCAAACTTTCCACCGGCATGAAGCACAGTCATTACAACTTCAAGAGCCGATCTATTCTCTTCAGGATGAATGTCAACAGGAATACCGCGTCCTCTATCTTCAACCGTTACGCTGCCATCTTTATTTAGAATTATTATAACTGTATCGTTATATCCACCTAAAGCTTCATCAATACTATTATCAACAACTTCATTTATTAAATGATGAAGCCCTCTTGAACCAACATCACCAATATACATTGCAGGTCTTTTTCTTACTGCTTCAAGTCCTTTTAATACGTTAATATTGCTTGCGGTATAATTGTTTTTCTTTATTTCGGTCACTGTTGCACCTAAATTATTACTTGAATTTAATATTTGTAACAAGCTTTTTATTAAAAAAGCTGTTTATTTTATTTACTAACATTTCTTTCTGATAAAGCAATTCGCCACGCCAGACTGAGTTTTCTACTTTTATAGTCAAAAAACCATTTTCAATTTTTTCAGGTTTTGCAACTTTGCTTATTTCAGGAAAAATTTCTTCGAAACGATTTATTATGGAGTATTCATCAGCAGTTTTGCGTATTGTATTTAATTCTGCCGAATCTTTTATTATATCCGAAATACTTTTATATTCATTATTATGCATAAATGGCTTTGCCTTCTGCAATTTTTATCAAAGTATCTTTTTCGTTTCTTTCTAAAAATTTATAATTGGTAAAGTCTGTCATTGTTATAAAAGCTTGACCAATTTTTTTTAAGTAACTGCTAATTTGTTTTGCTCTATAAGAATCAAGTTCGCCAAAAATATCATCCATTAAGAATATTGGAGCTTTTTGAATTTTATCTTTCATATAAAAAAACTGTGCAAATCTTAATGCTATTTGAAAAGTTTTATGCTGCCCTTGAGATCCATACTTTCTTAATTCTTTTTCATTTAACAAAAACTGAAATTCATCTCTATGCGGTCCTACCAAATTAGAGGCTCTTCTCAGTTCATCATTTCTACTGTTTTTTAATTCATCTTCAAATTTATTTTCAATTTGATTTATATCCTTAGTAGCACAAAAATCATAATCAATAAAAGGAACTTCGGTTTGTTCCATCACATTTTTATAAGCTTCGGAAACATAAATATTAAACTCATCAATAAATTTTAATCTGTGTTTTATTATCTCAGAACCATTCTTCACTAAAGCTTCACTCCACGCATCAAGCTGATCAATAAGTGAATGGGAATACCTTTCTTTAATTTGACTTAAAAGTGATGATCTTTGCTTTAGCGTTTTATTATACTCAATCAATATTCTAAGGTAAGTTTCACTAGTTTGCGAAATAACAGAATCTATAAATTTTCTTCTATCTCCCGGCGAACCAAATGTAACGGCATGATCAGATTGTGTTAATGTTACTACTGGGAACTTTCCTATTACCTCTGATGATCTATAAATTTGTTTATCGTCTATAAAAATATTTTTACGTTTTGTTTCATTTAAAAAATTTATAACAATGTTGTTTTCAGTCAGCTCAGTAAATCTTCCTTTTATTTCAAAAAAATCTTCTTCAAAATTAACGGATTCATAATCAGATGATCCATTAAGACTTTTAGTTGTGCAGAGATAATAAATCGATTCTAAAATTGTTGTTTTTCCCTGTCCGTTACCGCCAACTATGTAATTAAGCTCATCCGAAAATTCAAGTACAGTATTTTTATGTAATCTAAAATTCTTTAAATAAATCGATTTCAATATCATATGTTAATTATTGAGACGAACCGGCATCAAAAGCATAAGTAAATCGAAATTATCTTTTTTCTTTTCAGGCTCTAAAATTGCTGCTTTTGTTGGGTTATAAAGTTTGAATAAAATATCGCCATCAGAGTGCATATGAGATAAAACTTCATTTAAGTAAACAGAGTTAAAGCCAATATCCATAGGCTCTCCGCCAAATTCGCAATTCACATTTTCAGTACCTGAAGCGCCTTTATCAACATCTTCGGCAGATATTTCTAAATTATTATTTGTTAAAGATAATTTTACTCTTCTCGTGTTTGAAGAAGTTGTAAAAAGCATCATTCGCTTAATTGCGTCTTGTAATTCTTTGAAATTAATTTTTAATAAATTATCATTTTCAGCAGGAATTACGGCTCTGTAATCAGGATATTTTTTATCGATCAATCTTGTAACTAATTCAACATCATTTAAAACAAAAGAGACTGTTGAACTTCCTTCGGTCTTAAAATATAAAGTAACATCAGAATCATCTAATCCTTTCATCAAGATTGAAACAGCTCTTTCCGGAATAATAAATTCAGCATTATAAGAAAATTCAGCATTTTTCTTGTTTATATAAACTAAACGATGTCCATCAGTAGCAACGTTTTTTAATCCTTCTTCACTCATTTGAAAAAAGACACCATTCATTGCTGGTCTAACTTCATCCTTGCTTAACGCAAAATAAGTTTTATCAAAAATGTATTTTAGATCAAGTCCGTTAATTGAAAATTTTTGAATATTTTCTACATCATCAGTTGAAAAAGAAGGGAGTTCCGGATATTCATCGGCATCCAAAAAGCTTATTTTATATCTTCCTCTGTCAGTTGTAACATCAATTTTTCCATTATCCAAAAAGTTAAAATGGATTGTAGTGTCACTAAATGTTTTTACCATATCAAAAATCAATTTAGCCGGAATTGCAAATTTCATATTTTCTTCAGCTACAATATTTATTGAAGCCTTTAATGCAACTTCTAAATCACTTGCGTAAGCAGTTAATTTGCCGTCTTTAATTTCCATTAAAAAGTTTTCTAATTGCGATATTGGACTTCTGGAAGGTACGGCAGGATATAATTTTGAGAGAAGTTTTTCTAATTCTTTACTGTTTACTTTAAACTCCATTTGCAACCCCGTTTATATTCTTTTCGAACTACCAAATATACCTAAAATAGTATCGATATTCAATTTATTAGTTATCAACATAATCTTGTTCTTATTTATCTTTTATTTCTTTTTTAAAGTAAATATTAAGATTAATAATAATAGCGTGGATATGTTGATAACCACTAAATGATTATTATTTAGAGTCAAACAAAACTTTATAACATACGTTAACTTGTTGATAACATCTTGATAAGTTTTACATATCAACAGAGTATTGATAGATGTTGATAAGTGAACAAGTTACCGACGAGTTATCAACACGCCGTTAACATAAAAATTTTTTCTTTTTAATTATTTTTTAAAAATAAAATCACTTTTTCAGCTCAGTAAATTTAAGACGAAAGATAAAATTTTAGGAAACAACCAAAATCAAAATGAGTTTTTTAGAAAGTTTAGTATAGAGTTGGTTGTTAAATTTAGGTCTTGGTTTTTAATTAAAAAAGCCTTTCCCAATATATGCGGAAAGGCTTTTTAGCTTCACTAACAAACAAAATTTATGCTGCGCTTAATTCAATCTTACTTTTAATTGAATAAACAGTTTCCTTAAGTGATGAATCATCATCCAGCTGCTGTTCAACGCTATTAAAAGCATGTATTACGGTTGAGTGATCTCTACCACCAAAATGAAGACCAATAGTTTTAAGGGAAGATTTAGTAAGTTTTTTAGAAAGATACATTGCAACTTGTCTAGCCATTACAACTTCTTTTTTTCTGTTTTTTTCTCTTACTTTATTTTCATCTACGGCAAAAAATTCACAGACAATTTTGGTTATATAATCGATAGAAATATTGGTTTGTTTCACGGAAGAAATTTCTCTAACTGTTTTTTTTGCTAACTCAAAATCAATATCTTTTCCGTTGAGCGTGGCATTTGCCAAAAGCTTAACTAAACAACCCTCAAGCTCTCTAATATTGGAAGTGATATTATGAGCAATATATTCAATTATGTCGTCGGTAATATCCATTCCGCCATAATTTTCTATTTTTTTTCGTAAAATCGCAATTCTAGTTTCAAAATCCGGAGGTTGAATATCTGTCGTTAATCCCCATTGAAATCTAGAAACCAGTCTTTCGTTCAATCCTTTTAAATCTTTTGGTGGTTTATCGGAAGAAAGTACAATTTGCCTTCCTGATTGATGAAGGGTGTTAAAAATATGAAAAAATAAATCCTGTGTTTTTTCTTTTCCTACTAAAAACTGAATATCATCAATTATCAAAACATCAATGTTTTTGTATTTATTTGAAAATTCGTTTGTTGAATTATTCTGAACAGAATCAACAAATTCATTTGTAAAAACATCCGAAGAAATATATACAACCTTTTTGGAAGGATGTTTATCAATAATTTTGTTTCCAATAGCATGAATAAGATGGGTTTTACCTAAACCAACGCCGCCATAAATAAATAATGGGTTAAACGATGTTTCACCAGGATTTTCGGAAATTGCAAAAGCAGCAGCCCTTGCAAGTTGATTTCCTTCACCTTTTATAAAATTATCAAACTTATATTTAACATTTATATGGGTTTCAAATATTTCTTCCTCTTTTGAATTGTTTACAATATTTTTTTTAGGCAGAATATCATCAAACAGAGGTCCGTTATTAATGAGTCGGTCATCTTCGTCTTCATAAATTACATAAACTAATTTAGCGTCATTTCCTAAAACGAGTTTTATTGTTTTATTTATTAAAGTGTTATAATGTTCTTCAATCCATTCAACAAAAAAGTTGTTTGGCACTTTTATTTTTAAAGTATCTTTTTCAAGAGAAATTGGTTTTATTGGTAAAAACCATGTGTTAAAGGTTATAAGAGGTACGTTGTCTTTAATAATTGCAAGACATTCTTTCCAAACTTCCTTTGGATCCGAATAATTGGCTCTATTGTCCATAATTAGAAGTTATCCACAAATTAAATAATCCCAAAATTGTTGTTTTTATAAGTTTTTCACTTTATAAGGTTCTTTTGTTAAACAGATACTAACAAGTTATAAACATTAGGTCTTTGGTGTTAAGCGGTTTATTTATAACCACTTATTGATAGTCATTAAAAAGATATAAACAAAATTAAAAAACATGTTAAAGTTGGTGGATGTTAATTAAAAGACGTGAAACGTTTCACAAAAAAGAGTTATTAACAAGTTATCCACATAGACTATCTACCTCTAAAGCGACGTGAAAATATAATTAATTTGGCTGTTCCGCAAATTAATTATCGCTATTTCTTATAAGTCATTATGCTGTAATGAAATAAAATTTTTATATAAGATAATTAATTAAAGAGGACGTCTAAGAAACAAATATTTATTATTTTTAAGAATTCTATTTTGAAAATATTGGAGGGATTTTGAAAGTTATTATATCGGGAGGGGCGGGATTTATTGGAAGTCACTTATCAGAATATTGGGCAAAAAAAAATGCTGATGTTTATGTAATTGATAATTTTAGGTCAGGTTTCAAAAAAAACTTGAATGAAATAAATGCAACTCTAGTTGAAGGAAGCATTGAAGATAAATCATTAGTTGAAGAGGTTTTAGAAAATGCAGATTACGTATTTAATTTAGCTGCATTGGTTTCTGTTCCTGAATCCATTGAAAAACCAGAAGAATGTATTAAAATAAATGTAAATGGTCTGCTAAATCTTTTAGAATCATCTAAAAAACATAAAATTAAAAAGTTGGTTCATACAAGTTCTGCGGCAATTTATGGTGATGATCCTGAATTGCCAAAAACCACAAAATTAAGACCAAATCCCAAATCACCTTATGGAATTACAAAACTTGACGGTGAATATTATTGTAATCTCTATAAAGAAGAATTTGGAGTAAACACAACTTCATTAAGATATTTTAATGTTTATGGCGAAAGACAAGATCCAAAAAGCCAATATGCCGCGGCAGTTCCAATTTTTATAAGTAAAGCAATTAAAAATGAAGACATCACAATATTTGGTGATGGAAATCAAACACGCGATTTTGTTTATGTTAAAGACATTGTAAAAGCAAATGTTATGGCGGCCGAAAACCAAAATGTAAAAGGAGTTTTTAATATTGCAAACGGCTCTTTTATAACAATAAAAGAATTAGCTGAAAATATAATTGAAGTTATTGGTTCAAAAAGTAAAATTGTCTATAAACCGGAACGCGCCGGTGATATTAAACATAGTTATGCTTCTATTGTTGAAACTACTGAAATATTGGGATTTAAACCGGATTTTACACTTCAAGAAGGACTAAAACGCACAATTGAATTTTTTAAGTTATTAATGGATAAGTAATGAAAAACATTATGGTCGTATTTACTGGCGGAACTTTTTCAATGAAAATAGATGAAATAACCGGCGGAGCTGTTCCTTTTTTTCATGGAAACGAGTTGTTGGATTTAATTCCTGATGCAAAAGAACTTGCAAATCTTGAGGTATTCGAATTTGGAATGTATCCGGGTCCGCATATGACTCCGGAAATAATGTTCGAACTTTCAAAAAAAATAAACGAATTAATTATTGATGAAAAAATTGACGGAATAATTGTTACACACGGAACTGACACGTTAGAAGAAACAGCGTATCTTCTAGATCTTACTGTAAAAACAGAAAAACCGATAGTTTTAATTGGTGCAATGAAAACCAGTTCAGAACCGGATTGGGATGGACCAAAAAACATGCTTGACGCAATCAGAATTATTTCTACAGATAACAGTAAAAATCTTGGAGTTTTAGTTTGTCTTAATGGTGAAATTAATGCCGCCAGCGAAGTAACAAAAACCCATACCGAAGATATAGAAACATTCCATAGTTTAGATTTTGGAGCGCTAGGTTTTGTTGATAAAGGAAAAGTTTGGTTCAACAGAATGCCAAGAAAACTTGAAATAATTGAAACGGATAAAATAAATTCAAACGTAGATTTAATAAAAGTTTATGCAGGGATGGATGAAAGATTTTTTAAATTTTCTGCAGACAGCGGAGTTGAAGGAATTGTAATAGAGGCAATGGGAGTGGGAAATGTTCCTCCCAAAACTTTTGAAGGAATAAAATATGCATTAAATAAGGGGATTCCGGTTGTGTTAACTTCCAGATGTCCTGCCGGTGAAACATTAGATGTTTATGGTTATCCTGGAGCGGGAAAATGGCTTAAAGAATCGGGAGTTATTTTTACAGATTATTTAAATGGACAAAAAGCCAGAATTAAACTTATGCTCTGTTTAGGAAAAACAAGCGACAAACAAAAACTAAAAGAACTTATTGAAGAATAATTTTTTTAGCAGCTGATTATAATTTAATTCTGTTGTGTTTTTTTTTCAAAAAAAGTTACAAATTATAATGAATGAAAAATTTAAAAAATTAATCCCATCCTTGTTTTTATTTCCGGTCGCTATCTTTATAATTTTCAACAAGGGGGATTTTATTTTTATTATTGATCATATAAATCTCCTTATCCATGAAGGGGGACATGGGATTTTTAAAGTTTTTGGAAAATTTATTTATACACTTGGCGGAACTTTAATGCAAATAATTCTTCCGTCACTATTTATTATTACTTATTTGAGAATGAAAAAACAACTTGCTGTGCAAATTTCTATAATTTGGCTTGCGCAAAATTTAATGAACATTTCTGTTTATGTGGCCGATGCAAGAGATAGAATCCTTCCGCTTATTGGAGGAAATAAAGTTTATCACGATTGGACTTATCTTCTTAATGAAATGGATTTAATTTTGTACGAAAAAACTATTGGAACATTTATTTATTTTATAGCGGTAGCAATTATAATATTTGCTCTTGTATATCCTTTATTTATTAAGGAATACGAGTTTGCAAATATTGATCTAAATTTGTGAAAATAATTTTCTAAAATTAACTTTATAAAATCGTGAAATAAAACGGAGTTTTGTTGAACAGAAAAAATGATTTTTATAATGATTTTGATTTTGAAAGAGTTATCAAACCAAAAAGTGAAGATACTTACAGAACCCCTTTCCAGATTGACCGAGACAGAATTATACATTCTTCTGAGTTTAGAAGACTTCAAGGAAAAACTCAAGTCTTTCTGCCGGGAGAATATGATTTTTATAGAACAAGATTAACACATTCAATTGAAGTTGCGCAAATTGGAAGATCTATTTGTAACTATATAACTCAAAAAGATAATAAGTTTTTTACGGAAGAATATTATATCGATCCTGACCTTGTAGAATCAGCTTGTCTATCGCACGACCTTGGTCATCCTCCCTTTGGACATGCTGGAGAGCGGACTTTAAATAATATAATGGTTGAGTATGGCGGCTTTGAAGGAAACGGTCAAACGTTAAGACTAATTACAGAAGTTTTTTGGAAACAAGAAAAATCAAGAATAGGGATGAACCCTTCAAGAGCCTTTATTGACAGCTTGTTAAAGTATAAGAGTCTATATTCGCAGATGTTTATTGGCGATAAATTTCCCGAAAACCACTTTATTTATGATTATCAAAAAGAAGTTCTAAATTTTATTTTTGACGGAATTGATTTAACAGAAAAATTAAAACCGGGCGATGAAGAATTAAATGCCTTCAAAAGTATTGAATGCCAAATTATGGATTGGGCAGATGATACCGCTTATGCCATCAACGATATTGTTGACAGCGTAACTGGAGGATTTTTGAATCTTGCCAAGCTTAATAAATGGGGAAAAGAAAATAGCAGCAAGTTAAACAACAACTGCCAAAATTATCTTGAAGAAATTAACAAATGGATTGTAGAAGGAAAGTATAAAGCAAAATTCAGTAGCAGAATTGGAAATTTTATTGAAGCATGTTCAATAAAACAAAAAGAATCTTTTTTAGACGACAAAACAAACAGATACAAATACGAATTAATTATTGATGATGAAATGAAAGAACGTGTCGAATTTTATAAAAAAGTAGCGGTGGACTTAGTTTTTAAATCAACACAGCTTCATCAAATGGAATACAAAGGAGATTTGATGATTAAGAAAATGTTTGACGCCTACAAAGAAAATTATTTATCAGAAAATGTTAAGCGGGATAAACTTGTTCCGGAATTTACCGACAGACTTTTGAGAGAAGAAAAAGATATTACAAAACGAGCTAGAATTATTTGTGATTATATTGCCGGAATGACTGATGCTTTTGCGATGCGTTCATACAAGCGTTTATTTGATCCGGATTATAGTTCATTGGTAGATTTGGTTTAGAAAAATAAAAGAGGCAAATTATTAATCTTTGCTTATTCTTAAATTTATAAATTGGACGCAAACGAAAGTGAAATAAAAAATACTATCGAGCTTACGCTTAAAGCCAATATCCATCCGGCAATATTAAGAATTTTTTCTTTCATTAAAGTTTTCTTTTGAAGCTCATTTAAATCAGATTTATTAATATTCATTTTTCTCAAAGATTTTTCTTCAAATAAAACAGAATTTTTTTACTTACGGCGTGATGAAAATCATATCAAATAATTAAACTATTTTTTTCACAGAAAAAACAATTATGAATATTTTAGTAATAGGCACATCTGTAATAGACGAAATTCATCAAAATGGTAAAATAGAAATTAAAGCCGGAGGTATATTTTACACAATTGCCGGACTTTTATTTTCATCAAAACAATATACGATTGATTTAGTTACCAATTACAAAAGCGAATTTGGATTTTATTTTGATTCTGTTTACAACACTATAAATCTAATTGTTGATGAGAAAAATCAGTTTATGCCTAATGTTAAACTGAAGATTTTTAGTGATAGAGAAAGAGAAGAAACGTACAGTGGATTTACAAAAAAATTAACGATTCCCAGTGAAATAAATTATTCTATTTACGATGCAATTTTAATAAACATGATTTCCGGCCTTGATATTTCTATTGAAGATTTGGAAGAAATTAGAAAAAAATTTAACGGAATAATTTATCTTGATGTTCACTCTTTAGCTCGTGGATTTGATGAAAACCAAAATAGAATTTTTCGTAAAATTAAAAATTCAGAAAAATTGCTTAGATCAGTAGATATTATTCAATGTAATGAAAACGAACTTACAACTTTGTTTGACGAAAAGATTGATGAAGAAAAAATCATTAAAACAATTAAGGGCAGACTAAAATTTATTATAGTAACCAGGGGAAAACAAGGCGCAGAAATTTATGATGAAAACAAAAAGTTAGCTATTGAAACTCCACATAATATTAAAGCTATCAATACAGTTGGTTGTGGTGATATTTTTGGGGCAGTCTTTTTTTCTTCATATATTTCATCTTTAAATTATGACTTGGCGCTTAGTAAGAGTGTAGAAACCTCATCTAAATTTACACAGTTCGAAAACGTATTTGAATTTTTAGACAAAGGAAATGAATTGTAATGATAAAACAAAGAATATTGATTGTCGGCTCAAACGGTATGCTGGGACAGCGTTTAACTGAATATTACTTATCAAAAAATAATGTGGAAGTTTTTTGTACTTCAGCCGAAGATCAATCTTTTATAAAAGAAGCAACTTACGGCAAAATTGATTTAACAGATAAAAAAAGTGTAAAGAAAGCAATATCAAAATTTTTTCCGGACATAATTATTAACGCCGCTGCATACACTGCGGTTGATAAATGTGAATCAGAAAAAGAAATTGCATGGAAAATAAATGTGACAGGAGTTGAATATTTAGCACACTATGCAAAATCTTGCGATGCTAAATTAATTCATATATCAACTGATTATGTATTTGACGGCGAGAACGGTCCTTACGATGAAACCAAAGTACCAAATCCAATTAGTTATTATGGACGAACTAAATTAGCAAGTGAAAATTCATTGGTTTCATCAGGAATTCAATACGGAATTGTAAGAACAAATGTGCTTTATGGACACGCAAAATATGGTAGACCGGATTTTGTAAAATGGGTTGTAAATTCTTTGAGAGACGGCAAAGAAATTAAAATTGTAGATGATCAAATAAATAATCCTACTTTTTTGGATGACTTAGTTAATGGAATTGACGGTTTAATAAAATTCAAAAAAGGCGGACTTTACAATATTGGCGGTAAAGAATTTTTAAATCGTTTTGATTTTACATTGCGGATTGCAGATTATTTTAAGTTGGATAAAAGTAAAATAAGCAGAATAAAAACAGCGGATTTAAAACAACCTGCGCGTCGTCCGCTAAAATCCGGTTTAATAACATTAAAAGCCGAAACAGAAATTGGTTATAAACCACATTCTATTGAAGAATCTCTTCAAGTAATGAAAAAAGAGTTAGATTTATAAATAAAATTAGTTTTATTCGATTTTATTCTTTTTCCACAAAAATTCTTTTGCAGAAGGAAAACTAATTGCCAAAGTTTATTGATAAGTATAATAATTTTATTTTCGATTTAGACGGCACAATTTATCGCGGCGATAATTTGATTGCTGGTGCCGATGAAATTGTCAACAAATTAATTTCACTTAATAAAAATGTGATTTTTATTTCCAACAAAACTACCGGCTCATCTGATGATTATTTCAAGCTGTTAAAGGGTTTTGGACTGCAAATAAAAAAAGAACAAATTCTTAATGCTACCAGAGTAATCAAAAAACACCTGCTCCATTATCATAAAGATTCTCCTTTTTATGCGATTGGAGAAAAGAAATTTATTGATGAATTAACTAATGACGGTTTGGTTTATTCTGATGATTATACAAAAGTGAAAATTGTAATTATAACTTTAGACAGAACTCTTAATATCAATAAAATTGAAATTGCCGCAAAAGCTTTAGAAAATGGAGCAAGATTTTTTGCAGCAAATATTGATAATACTTGTCCGGTTGAAGGAGGAGAATTAACAGATGCCGGAGCAACAATTTCTGCTTTAGAAAAACGAACCGGAAGAAAACTCGAAAAAAATTTTGGTAAACCATCCGATTATATGATTAAAGAAATTAAAAAATATTTTCCGTTTGATAGGAAAACGTTATTAATTGGAGACAGAATTGAAACCGACATTGCGATGGGAAACTTTATGAATATTGATACTGTTCTTGTCTCTTCTGGAGTTAAAGATCACATGGATTTTAAGGAGGTTAAACCAACCTATAAACTTGAATCTGTAAATGATCTTTTAAAGTAAACGAAAGAGAGTTTTTTAATTTTTGTTATTAGGGAAAAATAGAATTAAAAAAAAGTTTAAATTATTTTTTCTAAAAAATCTATAGAAATAAGTATTCAATAAAACTGTTAATTTATTTATATTAACAGGACTAAAAAACAGAGGGTTTTTTATTTTATCACTAATAAAGGAGGCGTAATATGAAAAAAGTAATAATGTTGGTTGGGCTATTGTTTTTGGTTGGTATGTTAACATCTGTATCAGCTCAAACACAAAGCGGTTCATTCTATGTTGATTCAAATACTCCAAACTTCACATTAAGCAAGAATGAAGGTTCAAGATCAGTTGAGGTTGAAGTTAGATTTGCTCAACCATTTGACACAATGCCAAATGTAGTTGTTGCTAATACTCTTATTGATGCTGCAAAAGATACAAAAATCAGATACTCTGTAGAGCCAAAAGCTGTTTCAAGAGATGGTTTTGTAATAAAAGTTAGCGTTTGGGGAGATACTCAATTAAACGCAGTTGGCGGATCTTGGTTAGCTCATACTAAATAATTCTTAATTGAATTTAATATAAAAGCTGTTCTTTGAAATATAGGAACAGCTTTTTTTGTTTTAAAATCATTCGATAAAATTCTTAAGGAAGTTTTACTTTATTATAAGAAATCATACCGCCTAGAACGTTTCTTGCATTATATCCATGTTTTCTTAAAATCTCTGTGCCCGTTGTTGATCTGTTTCCGCTTCTGCAAATTACGGCAATATCTTTGTCTTTATATTTTTCCAAAGAGGAAATATTATTTTCCAAAAGCTGAATAGGAATATTTATTACACCTTCAATTTGACCAAGAGGACCAACTAACTCAGCCGGTGTTCTAACATCAAGAATTACCAAGTTTGGATTGTTTTTCATCTCTTCTTTTAAAGTTTTAGCCGTCATTACAAACTCCGGGGACTGCTGTGCGCACGAAGTCGAAATTAACATTAAAAACATAAGTGCTAAAACACGAGTTGTTTTATTCATTTTATTTCCTCGGTTACATAATTATTAATTTTTCCGATGTTTGAAATTTCTGTTTCAATAATATCTCCTTTTAAAACCCTACTAACACCTTTTGGAGTTCCCGTAAAAATTATATCACCGGCTTCAAGAGTCATTTTGTGGGAAATATATTTTACTACATTTGCAGAATTAAAAATCATTTTATCTATTGATGAATTTTGTCTCAATTCTCCGTTAACTTTTAGAGAAATAATTTCGTTTCCTTTTAATTGATAATCTTCTTTTGAAATAAATTCTGATAAAACCGCAGAAGTATCAAAACATTTTGCTATTGTCCAAGGATGTCCTTTTTTCTTAAGATTATCTTGAATATCTCTAGCAGTCATATCCAATCCAACGCCATAACCAATAATTGAGTTTTCTGCTTCCTCATCAGTTGCGTTTTTAATTGTTTTGCCAATCAACAAAAGTAATTCTGCTTCATGGTGAACGTCATTTGAAAATTTTGGAATTATAATATTGTCGTTATTATAAACAATATCAGAAGCCGGTTTAATAAAAACTAAAGGAAATTCAGGAACCTCATTTCCTAATTCTTCGGCATGTTCAACATAATTTCTTCCTACGCAGACTAGTTTGCCAATTTCGTATTTTTTTTCGGAATTTTTAATTTTTGCAAATTTCATTAATTATAAGATTCTCCAAGTTTAAGAATGATTCAGAATTTAAGTTTTTTGTTTTTTCTTTTTTGCTGCAGGAAATAAAACATTATTTAAAATGAGTCTATAGCCGGGTGAATTTTTATGTAAGTTTAAATCCGTAGGAGGATCACCAACTGCATGTTGATAATCTTCCGGATCATGTCCCCCATAGAAAGTAAAGGTGCCTCTGCCAAAGCTTCCATGAATATATTTAACTTGATCTGTTCCGGCTCGCTCACCTAAAAGATAGACCGAGTTTTTAATTAATTCTTTTCGAAACATTGTGGTTTGACCCATAAAACCACGAACAACATTTACATGATTTTGAACAAGCATTGTTGGAACCGGATCATATTTTGCGGAGAAATCGAACAAAGTAAAATAGTCGTTATTTTGATTTCCAATTTCAGTCGGTTGAACATCAATATTGCTGTATTCATAAACATAAGGATTCATTTCCAGCGTGAAATTTTCAAAAGCAAAAGTATTATTAAAATCTAATTTTTCCTGCGCATTTGGATCCGGCGCATCACCGTCATACATTTTATCGGCAATATCAACGTTCATTGCGGCAAGAGCAATATCATAAGAATCTGTTGCGCTGCACATAGCAAATAAAAAACCGCCGTCGCTTATATAATTTCTAATTGTAAGAACAACGGCTTTTTCCATTTCAGAAACCTTTTTAAAGCCAAGTTTTTTAGCTTCATTTTCATAAAGAAGCTGTTGTTCAATATACCATTGAGCGCCTCGGAAGCTTGCATAAAATTTTCCATATTGACCCGTAAAATCTTCGTGATGAAGATGAAGCCAGTCATATTTTGATAAATCTCCTTTCAGAATTTCTTCAATCCAAACTTTCTCGTATTTAACTTCTGCATATTCCAAAGCTAAAGTAACCGCGTCATCCCAAGGCTGAAATCCCGGCGGAACATACACAGCAATTTTAGGGGATTTTTCTAAACGCATCACTTCCATATTTTGATCTTCGCTTTGAACTAAAGAATAAATTTGAGCAGCTTCCGAACTTGAAGACGTTTCAAAATAAACTCCTTTTAATCTGCATTTAAGAGCAAGACGTTCATTAAAATCGAACATAAAAGAACCGCCACGGTAGTTTAAAAGCCAGTCAGATGTAATCCCATCTTCTAATGCGTTAAACGCAATTCCATATGCTTTTAAATGATTAGATTGATTTAAATCCATTGGAATGAGAAGTTTATTTTGAGCTGAGAGCTGAAATACAGCAAACAGTATAAGAAATAATTTATTCATAATAGCATAATCGTATTTGGAATTTATAAAATATTGAGAAAGTTATAAGTCAAAAATCAATAATAAATTCTATCAAAGAAAATAGATTTTAACATTTTTTTAAGTGTAAAACCACTTTTTTAGTTTTTTTGCATTTCGAACACTAACCTGAAACGGTGTTTTGCAATTTATTAAAAATACTTCGTAAGAACTTTCTGAAAGTTTTTTCATGCTTTCTATGTAATTGATATTAATTATTGTCGATCTATGTATTTGTAGAAACGAAATTGAAGGAAGAATATCAATCCATTTCTTTAGTGATTTTCTAATAATATATTTTTTTGATTCTTTAGTAACAATTTCGGAATATTCTCTTGAAGCAGAAACACTTAATATCTCTTCAAATTTTATTATTCGCAAAGTTGTACCAATTTTAACTAAAACATGATCTTCAAGAATAGGTTGTTGCCCGGATGCTTCAATGGTCTCCTTTCTTAAAGAATCATATTTTTCTTTTATAGAGGCATATTTTTTTAATCTAATGCTAATCGATTTGATTAATTCTTTTTCTTTAATTGGAAACGGTATATAATCATCAGCACCAGAGTTCATAATGCTTCTCATCTCGTCAAAATCTGGATTTGCAGAAAGAAACAACAAGGGGATAATATTTGTGCGTTCGTGTTCGGTTAACTCTTTTATAACATCGGTTACTTTGGTGCCATTATCAATAATATCGCAGATAATTAAATTTGGCGTATATATTTTTGCAATTTCAATTCCATTACTAACATCTTCGGCTAAATAAGTATTATAGCCGGCGTTAGTAAGCATTATATTAAGATTTTTAATGTTTACACTGTCATTATAAATCAACAAAATCTTGTCCAAAAACCCACCCATAGAAACCAAAGATTATGAACTTTTAAATAAACCCACAATATCTATTTTATCCATTCAGAAAATACAAAATAAAATTAATACTTGGTTGATATCAACGAGCGCTTGCAACAAAAATTAAACGCTTGTTGAATTAGGACCATTCAAAATTATTAATGTTCGTTAAGAATAATTACAATTCTATGTCGGATTTAAAAAGATATACGCATCCGAGAAATTTTTCATTTACATACTGGGAGTTAATCAAATGAGGATAACAAAAAGCATTTTTCTCGCTTTCTTAATTTTGGGATTTGCATTAGGAAGCGACGTATTTGGCCAAGACAAAATTGAAGTTGAAGCCGGTGCAGATATTGTAAGCAGATACAATTGGAGAGGTATCGATTTTGGAAATTCGCCTGCTTTTCAACCATCGTTATCTGCAAGCTATGGCGGATTACAATTGGGTGTTTGGGGATCTTATACTTTTAATGAAACCGCTTCCACTTCAAATGAAATAGACACATGGTTAAGTTACTCATTTAATATCAATGCAATATCAATTACAGCGCTATTAACTGATTATTATTTCCCCAGCAGCGGATTAAGGTTTGGGAATTATAATAATCATGATGATTCAGATGGACCGGGAGCTCACACTCTTGAATCTGGTTTATCAATTGGATCGGTATCATTTCCTTTGTCATTTTCAGCATTTTATAATTTTTATAACGATGCTGGAAACAATACATATTTTCAGATTGATTATGCATTTAGTGTTAGTGATTATGATCTCGAAATATTCTGTGGAGCTACAGCGGGTAGTAAAATCAACCCTGGTTATTATGGTTCTGAGAAATTTAACGTGATCAATTTTGGAATAAAGGCTAACAAAACAGTTAAAATAACCGAAGAGCTTAGTTTGCCTGTTTTTATTACATACGGAATAAATCCAAGAGCAGATCAAGCGTTTATGGTTTTGGGATTAACTTTATAATTAATTAGGGAGAAAAATTATGTTTGATACTGGTTCAACTGGATTTATGCTTGTGGCTACAAGTCTAGTTATGTTAATGACTCCGGGATTAGCCTTTTTTTATGGAGGTTTGGTCGGTAGAAAAAATGTTTTAAGTATTATGATGCAAAGTTTTGTATCGCTTGGATGGACAACAATCTTATGGTTTGCCGTAGGCTACTCTCTCTGTTTTAGTGGCGGAGAAGGTGGAATTATTGGAAACCTTGATATGGCTTTTTTAAATGGTGTAACTGTTGATAGCGTATTTGGTTCAGGCACTGGAGCCATTCCATTATATGTTTTTGTTGCTTATCAAATGATGTTTGCTATTATTACACCGGCGCTTATAACAGGCGCATTTACCAACAGGGTTAGGTTCCCCGCATATATGATGTTTCTAACCGCTTGGTTGTTTTTTGTATATTTTCCATTGGTTCACATGGTTTGGGGTGGTGGATTATTGGCAGATCTTGGTGTGTTGGATTTTGCAGGGGGCATAGTTGTTCATGCTTCTGCAGGCATGGCCGCTCTTGCATCAGTTTTTTACGTTGGTAAAAGAAAGATTGTTGAACGAGGTCCGCATAGTATTCCTCTTGTTGCCCTTGGAACGGGACTGTTGTGGTTCGGTTGGTATGGTTTTAATGCTGGAAGCCAATTGCAAGTAGATGGAATTACTGCTACTGCTTTTATAAATACAGATATTGCGGCGTCATTTGCTGCCATTACATGGCTTGTTATTGAGTGGAGAAAAGAACGTAAACCAAAGTTTGTTGGTTTATTAACCGGTGCAGTTGCTGGTTTAGCAACAATTACCCCGGCTGCTGGATTTGTTTCTCCTGTTCATGCAGCGATTATTGGAATTTTTGCCGGAGTAATTTGTTATTATGCTGTTTCATTAAAAAACAAACTTCACTGGGATGATTCCTTAGATGTATGGGGTGTGCATGGTGTTGGAGGAACAATAGGCACTATCCTTCTTGGGGTTTTTGCGTCATTAGCTATTAATCCAAATGGAGCGGACGGATTACTTTATGGTGGTTCTGAATTTTTCTTTACTCAAGTTATTAGTGTTCTATTGGTTAGTATTTATGCCTTCTTGTTTACATATGCAATGTTGTGGCTTATCAACAAAATAACACCTGTTAAGGTTACAAGAGAAATAGAAGAAAATGGACTAGATAATTCTTTCCATGGTGAAATAGCCTATGAAAGCGAAAATTAATTTTTAATTCTGAAAAAATATTTTTTACTTCTTTTTCGTGATCCCGGAAAATTTTCGGGATCACTTTTAAATTACACCAACTTTTAATCTGCTAGTGGATATTTATTTATTCAAAGAAATAGTTTTTCCTGAGCTTAAAAACTTCAAACTAATTCCGCCTAAAGATTCTATTGCTTTTGGAAAAGTTATTATGTTTCTCCCTTTTTTTAATTCAGAAGAAATATTTTGTTTTTCAGAATTTCCCCAAACGATATTTATTTTATCATTTTGAGTAGAGTTTAGAGAAAGATAAAATTGATTATTTAATTTAAGCAAAACAGGAAATTCATCAGAAATAGCGGAATTATAAAAAGGTTGCAAAAATGGGTTTTCTATATTTATCTCGTTAGAAGTTTGTTTACTTTCGTTCCAAGCTTTATCAATTGAGCGAAGATAAAAGCTCATTACAAAGTTATTGCTGATACTTCTGAATTTAACAGAAGAAACATCGGAAGGAAACAGTTCAACCAAATCTTTATTGCTGTAAAGTCCGTAATAAAAAATTGATTTAATATCACTTGGTTTGTTCCAGCTTAGCTGTATTGAATTATCTATAAAATTATAAGATAAATTAGTTGGGGCTTGTGGTTCAATCGTTTTTATCCAAGTATATTCAACAGGAAAAGCTTTTTCATCAAAAAGACTGAAGGAAATATTTTCAATATTTTCGTATCGAAAAAAAGCAATTCCATCAGCGTTATTTTCTCTGGTAAACTGAATCATTTTGTTAAGCTGGGGCTTTACTTCGCTTTTATATGCAGCAGTTCCAATTATAACTTGTCTGCCAAATTTTGAATTTATCCAATCCATACTAATTTTTTCAAAAGGGACGGAGCCGCCAAAATTCCAATACACTTGAGGAACAATGTAATCTATAATTCCGGATTGAAGCCAAAACTTTGCATCCTGATAAACATCATTATATCCTTCAAAGCCTCTTAGCGAACCAATGTTTTTATAAATACCAATTGGAGCCGCTCCAACTTTTATCATTGGATTAATTTTTTTTACAGTGTGATACATTTCCGATATAAAAGAATTTATATTGTTTCTGCGCCAATCATCTTTGTTTATTCCGTTTCCATATAATAAATACGATTGTGCGTCATCAAAATTATTTCCGGGATACCTAATAAAATCAAGGTGAATTCCATCAACATTATAATTTTGAACTAATTCTGCAAAAATGTTTTTTAGGTATTCTCTTGTTTCAGGTATGCCCATATCAAGCCAATAAGAAAGGCTTCCATTTTCTCTAAATTCTTTTACCCACGATGGAAATTTATTTTTCAGATGTTGAGGATTTCGCAAAATGCTTGTCTCAGAGCCGGCAAACAATCTTACAACATTTAGCCAAGCATGAATTTCTAAACCGCGTTTATGCGATTCATCAATAGCAAATTGAAGCGGATCGAAATTGTTTTGTGGAACAAGGTGAATTGCAAACGGCTCAAGATCTGATTTGTAAAGTACGGTTCCACCGCTTCTAACCTGGAAATAAACAGTGTTGAGATTTTTTTTCTTAATGTTATCTAGAATTTTTATCAGTTCTTTTTTTTGAACTTCAGAATCATTCACTTTTGGAGGCCAATCTAAACGATAGTTTGTTGAAACCCATACGGCTCTAGTCTCTCTTTGTGGTTGAGTAAAAAGAGAGAGAGGAAATAGAAACAAAAGAAGACTAATTATTAAAGAACGCAAGAGCATTATTTAGCGATTTATTTATTTGTTTATTATTTGCCTCAACATCAACAATAAGCTGACCAATTTCTTCAAGCAAAACAAAGTTTATTTTATTGTCTTTATTTTTTTTATCACTTTTCATTGCAGCGAAAACTTTTTTCTTATCGAGAGATGTAATTTTAATTTTAGATTTGACCTCACTAAACATCAACAAATAAGTTAATAAGAGAGATTCTTTTAGCAGACCAATTTCATTTGAAAGAAATAAAGCAGCCACCATACCAATAATAACTGCTTCTCCATGTAGAATTTTATGGTTTTTTTCAACTTCAATAGCATGTGCAAACGTATGTCCGAAATTTAAAATTTTTCTTACGCCTCTTTCTTTTTCGTCAGAAACAACAACTCCGGTTTTAAATAATACTGATTCAAAAACAGCATGGTTTATTTGATAATTGGCAAGACTTAAAAGTTTTTTTATGTTCGATTGAACAAACAAGAAAAACTCATTATTAGATAAAAAACCGTATTTCATAATTTCACCTAAACCACAAATAATTTCTCTTTCTTTAAGAGTAGTAAAAAAAGAAAAATCAATTAAAACTAATTTGGGCTGATAAAAAGCACCAACAATATTTTTAACGTTTCCAAAATTAATTCCGGTTTTGCCGCCAACAGAACTATCAACAGCGGCTAGAAGAGTTGTTGGTACTTGAATATATTGAATTCCTCTGCTAAAAGTAGCGGCAGCATAACCGCACACATCGCCAATGATTCCGCCGCCAACAGCCACCAATAATGAGTCTCTTCCAAAATTCTTTTTTATCAGCTTGTCATAAATTTTATTTAAAGTAGCATCATTTTTTTTATTCTCGTTAACATCTAAAACTAGAGTTTCAATTTTTCCTTTGTGGGATTTAATAAACTTATCAATTTTTGTTTTGTGGAATTTATAAACAGACTTATCAACAACAAGCAAAATGTTTTTAAACAATTCTCTAGAAGAAATTTCCTTTGAAAGCGAAGCAAATCCATTTCTATTAATAATAATTTCATAACTATTTTCTTTTAAATCGACTAATACTTTATTCATTTATATACCTTAATATTTTTTTATGTAAATCATCTGCGGTTAATCCAAGCCTTCTGTCATCTGCTTCAAAGATAAAATCAGCTTTAAGATAATAAGGTTCTCGCTCAATTAAAAGTTGTTCAATTTTTTGTTTTAACAAATCTTCTTTGTTGTCAGATAAAACAATATCTCTTAAAAGTGGACGGTCTGTTTTGTTTTTTAATCGTTTATAAAGAACTTCGGGAGTCACTCTTAAATAAACAAGCAAGCCATTCTGCTTTATAAAATTTAGATTAGTATTGTTAACAATTGTGCCGCCGCCAAGAGAAACAACAACTTTATGAGATTTGGATAACTCCTTAAGAAGACTCGTTTCAAAATCGCGAAAATATTTTTCACCTTTTTTTTGAAAAATTTCAACAACGGTAGCATTTTCTCGTTCAGTAATTTCTTTGTCGAGATCATAAAAATTCCAGCCGAGCATATTTGCAAGAATGGGACCAAGCGTGCTCTTTCCGCAAGTCATAAAGCCGGTAAGAAATATTTTGTTTGATTTTTCTATCATTTTTAGAGTTTAATAAGCAAGTAAAATTAATGAAAAGATTTGTTAAAAATGAAATACTAATCCAAGCGAGAAGGCAACTCCGTCTAAATTAAAACGAGAGTCAAAATTGAAAAGAGGAATTTGATATTCCTTTCCATCTATGGTTATCATTTCTTTGTTGTATTTAGATTCTAGTTCAAAATCCGGATCTCTAAATTTCATTTTAAATCTGGCTGACAAAGAATTAAAAATCATGTAATCCATACCAATAGAGGCTTGAATGCCATAAGAAAAATCGCGTTTTACGTTTTCGGTTTTTACATCTCCAAATTCTCGTATGTGATTTCCAAAATATACAGCACCGCCGCCGCCCATAAAAAACTTAACCGTTTCTGTAGAAAATGGAAGAAAATAATAAATTGAAAAGTCAATCGGAATTAGTTCAAAACCTTCTTTAGCGGTTAATCGATGAACCCCGTCTTCACCGGAAACTGTAAATACTCTTAAATCTTTTGAGTGATTAATATATTCGGTTCCCAATGAAATAATTAAAGAGCGGTTAATTCTATAAAGCAATTCTGTTGATAGACTATAAAAACCATCAAGTTGAATGTTTTCATCTCTAAAAAGTTGATTAACAGAATTTGGATATGGATACAATCTTGCAGAAGTTGAATAATTATAGCTGACCGACCAGCCAAAATCAATGCCATTAAACTGAGAAAAAATATTTGTACTAATAATTAAAAAAAGACCCAAAAGCGATTTTAGATTTTTCATAAATATAATTTAATGATTAAATGCGATTGTGAAAGTGTAAAAATAAAGAGAATTTAAATAATGCTTTGAGAAAGCCAAATAGATTTTTCAATATAAATTTTAGGAAGGGATAAAAAAACCCCTTTAGAAAAAATCAAAAAGGGGTTTTTTGAAAACTGATTTAGCAAATTTTATCTATAAAATTTATATCTATCGTCAACAATATCGGCTTCTTTCTTTATGTTTGTAACCCAATCAGCAAAAACTCTTGATTTTTTTTGTTGAAAAATATTATCTCTAATAGCTGCTTTTTGAGCTTCAAAATTTGCTTCATCAAAAGTATTTCTCTGAGTAACTTTTATTAAGAAAGTACCTTTGGTGCCGGTAATTGGTTTTGAAATTTGATTTAACGGTGCATCAATTGCGTAATTTGAAAATGCAAATTCATTTCCAACTCCCGGAATACCGCCGCCTGTTCCAAATCCGTTTGCTGTTGATACTTTTGCTTTATCATAATATTTAGCGGCTTGACTAATTTCTCCGCTCCCTTTTATATTATTATAAATATCTTCAGCAATTTTTTTAGTAAGCTCTAATTTCTTCGATTTAATAACTTCTCTTCTAACCTGAGCTTCAACTTCTTCAAGAGGTTTGAAACCGGCTTTTATAATATCAGATACAATAGCAACGGCATAGCCTGTGTTCAATTTGAAAACATCGCTTAGATCACCCATGCTGTTATCATAAGCAAATTTTACCATTGCTTTGTTTTGTCCTAGGCCGGGAATTGAAGTTGCATCCTCTTTGAATCCGGCAGTTTCAACCACTCTATAATTAAACTCTTTAGCAACATTGTCAAAACCATCTTTTTCTGCTAAGAAAACAAAATCGCTGGCACTATTGAAAAGATTATCTAAAGTTGTTGCCGAAGGCTCTACTTTGTTAACAATTCTTTCAACAACATATTTTTCGTTTGATTTAGCAAGCACTTTAATTATGTGATAACCAAAGTTGGTCTTAACCGGTTTTTGAACTTCGTTTACTTTTCCGTTGAATGAAGCTTCTTCAAATTCTTTAACCATCATTCCTTTGCCGAACCAGCCTAAATTTCCGCCTTTGGCTCCACTTCCGGGATCTTCAGAATTTTCCATTGCCAATTTTTCAAAGTCGGCTCCATTAGCTAACAAATTATAAAGCGAATCAGCTTTTGCTTTTGATGCTTCCGGATTAGTTGATGAAGAAACTAAAATATGGGAAGCGTTAACAAATTCATCGTCGGATTTTATTTTATTTACAACTCTGTAAACAAGATATCCTTCAAAAGTTAATACGGGACCAACAATGCTTCCTTTTTCTGCTGAAGCAACTAATGTTCCGGCCTCACCAGGAAGTCTATCTAAACCTAATGTATCTCTGGAATATGGTTGATCAGAATAAATTTCCACATAAGTTTTAAAAGAAGAAGTATCGGCATTTATCTTAGAAACAATAGCTTTCAAATTGTTTTTAATTCCGGATGAATCAGCAGCAGAGGCTTGATTTCTGAATAAAACATATTTTAGTTTTCTTTGCGGCTCAATTTTATATTTGTTTAAGTTCTGATCATAATATTTTTTTAGATCAGATTGTTCAACAGAAACTTGAGTATCTAAAATTGTGCTTACGTCCACTAAAGCATAATCGGCAGTCATTCTGATATTTTGTTCAATATATTTTCTTTTGATTTCGTCTTCAGAAATAACAATTGTAGAATTCAAAAAGCTTTCTAATTTTTCTTGAAGTTTTTGTTGTCTAACAGTTTCTTCAACTTGAATCATGGCATCTTTATTTGCCGGATTTTGAATTGCTTGATCGTAAGCAGCTCGGTTGAAGTTTCCGGTAGAATCAATAAAACTTTGTGTGATTATTTGTGGAGGATTAGGACCAAGAATAGCTTCTTTAATTTCTTCATCAGTAACAAAGATTCCATATTCTTCCATTTTTTCTTGCATAAGAGTTTGAGAAACATAAGCATCCCAAACTTGATCTCTAAATGCGTCCATTTGAGATTCTTCTAAATCGCGCCCGGTTTGTTGGATTTGATTTTGTCTGTATCTTTCAACTAATGCTGAAAAATCTTGATATGTTATTGGTTCACCGTTTATATATCCAACATTATTGGATCTACCGCCAAATGCTTGACTTAGGTTAGAATCCGAAATAACCATAAACAACACAAACAAACCGCCAACCGTAATAATAAACCATGGAGCTAAACTCCTCATCTTAGCCATCATCGCCATTGTAAACTAAACCTCCTAGTTTCTGATTACAAAAAAGTTTAAGATTCCAAATTTAGATACAGCCAGGGTGAAAAGCAATTGTTTTAAAGTGTAAATGAATTCTCCTAAATCATTATAAGAAAAACTTTTATACTAGTTTGGATTATCTTCTATCTCGTTTCTGTGCTTTATTAATTGTGCTTTTACTATAAAGAAAACTTCTTCGGCAATATTTGTTGCATGATCTCCCAGCCGTTCAAGCTCTTGAAAGACTTGAAAAAACAAAATTGCCTGATTTATATTCTCTTTTGATTCATGCATTAATTCAATTAAATAGTTAGAATCTTGCTTTACTAAATCGTCTAATTTATCATCACTCTTAATTACAAATCTTACTATTTCAGAATCGTTTGTGATAAAAGCGTCAATTGCTTTTTTAATCATGTCCTTGACTAAAAAAGTGATTTCAGTAAAATGAAGTTTATTAAAAAAAGCAGGCAGAGTTCCAATATCTTTTGATTGATGAGCAACATTTACAGCTAAATCTCCAATTCTTTCTAAGTTACTATTAATTTTTAGAGCAGACATAACAAGCCGTAAATCCATTGCAACCGGTTGATTAAGAGCAAAAAGTTTCTGACAAATTTTCTCAATTTTGATGTCAAATTTGTCAACAGTTGCATCACGTTCTATTACCAAATCTGCCAATTCGCTATTTTGGTCTTCAATTGATTTAATTGCAAAATCTACTTGTTCATCAACAAGGCTGCACATCTTTATTAATTTTGTTTTCAGTTTCTCAACATGAAAATCGAATATTCTATCCATAATCTTGTTTTTTATTTTAAAATAATAAAAGTATTATAAAGTTATTATCAACCAAATCTTCCGGTTATGTAATCTTCTGTTTGCTGGTTTGTTGGATTTGTAAAAATCCTTGTAGTTTTTTCATATTCAACTAACTGTCCCAAATAAAGGAAAGCAGTATAATCACTTATTCTTGCTGCTTGCTGCATATTGTGTGTAACTAATAAAATTGTATAATTTTTTTTGAGCTCATAAATTAATTCTTCAATTTTTGCCGTGGATGTTGGATCTAGAGCACTTGCAGGCTCATCCATTAAAATAACATCTGGCTTTACTGTTAATGATCTTGCAATGCATAGTCTTTGTTGCTGACCAGCAGAAAGGTTTAAAGCGTTTTCATTCAGCCTATCTTTCACTTCATCCCAAATAGCGGCTTTTTTACAAGTTTCTTCAATTATTTCTTGAAGCTTTTCCTCATCCTTTATTCCATGAATTTTTGGCGCGAAAATTAAATTTTCATAAATGGACTTAGGAAATAAGTTTGATTTTTGAAAAACCATTCCAACAAGTTTACGAAGATTAACTAAATCGGTTTCTTTGTCATAAATATCTGTATCGTCAATTTTAATTTCACCGCTAAATTTGAATCCGGTTATAAGCTCATTCATTCTGTTTAGAGATCTTAAAAAACTGGTTTTACCGCAGCCGGAAGGCCCGATAATTGCGGTTACTTTTTTAGAATAAATATCAATTGAAACATCATTTAATGCTTGTATATAATTAAAATATATGCTGAGGTTTTTTACTTTTATTTTTGTTTCTTTCATTAGAAAGATCTCATTTCGCTTAATTGTTTTCTAAATCTGTATCTTAATAAAATTGCTGTTAAATTTAAGGCAAGTGTTAAAAGCATCAAAACCAAAGTTGTTCCATATTGTATTGGAATTGTTAACGTTGGATTTGATGATTGAGTTGCCAAAATAAAAATATGATATGAAAGATACATAAATTGATCTGCCGGATTAATCATTGGAATTGCGAATAATCCAAAATTCCATTTTACAATTGGAAGATCCGGAAGAAAAAACGCACATCCTAAAAAAAGAATTGGGGCTGTTTCGCCCGCACCACGACTGATTGCAAGAATAATTCCCGTTAAAATTCCGGGACGAGCTTGGGGAATAACAACATTTCTAATTGTCTGCCATTGCGAAGCTCCTAAACCATAAGAAGCTTCTCTTTGTTCTTTTGGAACCGCTTCAAGTGCTTCTGTTGTAGCCACAATGATAGTTGGTAAGACTAAAACGGCTAAAGTTGCTGCTGCCCAGAGCATAGCAGGTTTTCCAAATAATAATCCTGTTTGAAGAATTTCATCTAAATGTTTTCCAATAAACAAAACAAAAAATCCCAATCCAAATAAGCCAATTACAATTGAAGGAACGCCTGCTAAATTATTTACAGAAATTTTAACTAAGCGGGTAATAAAATTATTTTTTGCGTATTCGTTTATATAAATAGCTCCAAAAACACCAACAGGAACCGCAAATACAATCATAAGGAAAACAACCGAAAGAGTACCAAAAACAGCCGGACCAATTCCACCTTCTGTCATATTATTTTTTGGAGAAGCAGTTAAAAACTCCCAGCTTAAAACGCCAAATCCTTCAATAAAAATTTTAAGGAAAACCATCATATAAAGAAGAAAAACAAAAAATGTAACAAATTTAATTATCGAAATTCCCCAAACGCCGTTTTTGGCTTCAGAAAAAGTTATTCCTTTAAGTTCTTTAAAATATTCTTTTGAAAAACTTTTTTTATTCATGTTAATTGCCTAGCCTTTTTCTCATTCTGGATAAGAATAATTCGGCAATTAAATTAAGAATAAAAGTAAGCGAAAACAGAAATAAACCAATAAAGAAAAGCGCAAAATAATGCGGAGAGGATTGTGAAACTTCACCTAATTCTGCGGCAATTGTTGCAGTCATTGAGCGGACGCTTCTGAAAACATCAACAGTAATAACGGCGGCATTTCCGGAAGCCATTAAAACAATCATGGTTTCGCCAATTGCTCTTCCAAAACCCAAAATTATTGCCGCAGAAATTCCGCGAACAGCCGCGGGAAGCACAACTTTTATAATTGTCTGCCATCTGTTTGCTCCAAGTGCGTATGAAGCCATGCGCAGCTCTCTTGAAACGGCGCTTATAGAATCTTCGGTAAGAGATGCAATAATTGGAATTACTATAAAAGATAAACCAAGAGCGGCTAAAAATGCATTTAGTCTGTTTACCGGAGAAATTAAATCGCTTAAAACTGTAGCTGTAACAACAAGCATAAAAAATCCAATTACAACAGTTGGAATTCCTGCAAATATTTCAATAACCGGTTTTAATATTTCTCTGGTTTTTGGGGAAGCGATCTCTGCAAGATAAATTCCAATTGTTATTCCAATTATTGTTGAAATAATTACAGCAGGAATTGCAGTAAGCAGAGTTCCTAGCAATAAAGGAATTATAGAAAAACGTGGATTTTCAGAAGTTGGATACCATTCAAAAATCTTTTGAGTTTCTCCGTTTAATGTGGATTCATTATAAAAATAGTCTAAAAAGTTTATTTGTTTAAAGCCTTCATATCCGGCATTTATCAGGAAAGCAAAAATTAACAAAATAAATAGAACAGCCACAAAACCATTTACAGCAAAGAAATACTTTATAAGTTTTTCTTTGACAGTAAAGCGTCTAGAGGTTTTTTTTGAATAATTTGATTGACCGCTCATTTCATATTCGTTTTTGTAGGTAATGGAATATACTCCATTTGTCTGACAATGTTTTGCCCTTTTTCGGAGCTTATAAAATCAATAAAATTTTTAATTTCTCCTTCCGGTTTTCCATTTGTGTAACAATATAAAAATCTTGAAAGCGGATATTTTCCTTCCCAAATTGCTGTGTAATTTATGTTTTCATTTTCAAATGGAAAAACAGCTTTTGTAGAATCGTTTTGTTTTATAGAAATAATTTTTAGATCTTTTCTTAAAGCAAAATATCCAACTCCGCCGTAACCAATTCCTTTAACATCTTTGGAAACTGCTTCTGCTAAAGAGGCTGTGCCTTGCAAAACTTGAGTTGAAGTTGAAAAATCAAACGCATTTCCTTTTTGATTTTTTCCAAGAACATTTTCTTTGAAATATTCATAAGTGCCGCTGCTGTTTTCTCTTCCATAAAGAACAATATTGTTATTTTCTCCCCCCAACTCTTTCCAATTTTTTGTTTTCCCCGTATAAATATCTCTAATTTGTTCAATTGTTAAACTGTCAATTTTGTTTGAGGGATGCATAATAATTGCTATTCCGTCCAGCGCAGCCTTTATTTGATATGGAGAAATATTTAGTTCTTCGGCACGCTGAAGTTCTTTTTCTTTTAACTCTCTACTAATATTTGCAATTGTTGCCGAACCATTAAAAAGAGAAACAATTCCATTGCCCGAACCGCCGCCTGTAACTTGAATTGAAATATTTGGGTAAGTCTTCATATAAATCTCAGCCCACTTTTGCGTAAGATTTACCATGGTATCGGAACCTTTTATAATAATAGTTTTCTTTTTATTATAAGATTCTATTTGGCAAGAGAAAAGAAGAAGTGAAATTAATAAGAAAACTATGTTTTTATTTATCTTGATCAAATTGATAAAAATCCTTCTTAAAACCAGCAATAATAATACTTCTTCAAGAATTTTATTGTTAAAAAATTATTATCATTTGAAATTCAGAAATTACTAAAAAGTTTTTATTGAATTATTCTTGACCTTATTTTATTTGCAAGTGAAATTATACTTGGGTAACTTTGTGCCCATCCTTAACAACAAAAATTAGTAAAAAAATGGACGTTTCTTTCAGTCATACTTGGCTTCCTTACATATACCTTTATGGTGTTGGAGGTTTCTTTTTTCTTTTCGGTATGATGATCATAAAAAAGAGTGGTGCGTTAAATCTAAAGAAAAAAATGCATCGATTTTGGTATAAAACCTTAATTTTCGGCTTTTTTTATTTTATGATTATTCATGCGTTTTTTATAATCGCAGCAATTTATTGGTAGAAAATGGGACACAAACCTGTAAACTTAGAAAGTTTTCATAATATAGGAACTACAACCGATTGGGTTGTAATGCTTGTTTATTTTTTTATTGTTATTGCTTTTGGAAGTTATTTTGGTCGCTATAACAGAAGCACTAAAGACTTCTTTTTTGGCGGAAGAAGATTTTCTTGGTGGCTGATTGCTTTTTCAATTGTTGCAACTGGTGTTGGAAGTCATAGTTTTATAAAATATTCCGCAAAGGGTTTTGAGCATGGATTTTCTTCTACCATGACTTATATAAACGATTGGTTCTTTGTCCCCTTTTTCCTTTTTGGCTGGCTTCCAATTATTATTTATACAAAAATTAGATCTATCCCTGAGTATTTTGAAAAACGATTTACTCCTTCGGCAAGATTTTTGGCAACAATCTTATTAATGTTATACATGATTGGCTATATAGGAATTGGCTTTTTAACTTTAGGAAAAGCAGCCCTTCCTTTATTGCCGGAGCAATTTACTCTTTTGGGCAATACTTTCGATGTTACTTTGATGGGAGTTATAATAATAATTGCTATTGTAACCGGATTTTACATTACATTCGGCGGTCAAACAGCAGTTATTTTTACTGATTTACTTCAAGGATTTATTCTACTCTTTGCCGGATTTTTACTCTTCTTTTTAGGAGTTTATTATGTTGGCGGATGGGATACTTTCTGGAATATATTACCAACTTCTTGGAAACTTCCTTTAGCAGATTTTAATAATCCCAACAGTTTTAATTTTGTCGGAATTTTTTGGCAGGATGGCGTTGCCGGATCAATCGGATTCTTATTTATGAATATGGGATTGATAATGCGTTTTATGGCAACTAAAAATGTTGACGAAGGAAGAAAGGCTGCAACGTTCAATATTCTTTTTATGCTTCCACTTTCTGCAATTGTAGTTGGAAATGCAGGCTGGATTGGTAAAGCTCTAAGCTTACAAACTCCACCTGAAGTACCAATTAATACTAATCCGGATGAAATATTTGTTGTGGTTGCAAGTTTAGTTGCACTGCCCGGAGTTTTTGGTTTTATTATGGCTTCTCTTACTGCGGCGTTGATGTCAACAGTTGATACGCTTATCAACGCAACAGCAGCTATTTTTATAAACGATGTTTACAGACCAATAAAGAAATTTCTTAAATCTGACGATAGCAATAAAAAGAAGACAGACAAGCTAGAGTTAAGCGCTGCAAGAATGTCATCAATGGCAATAACTGTTTTGGGCGTTATTTCTGTTCTTGCCTTTAAGAGCTTTCCAACGGTTTATGAAGCTCATGGATTTTTTCATTCAACTCTCACTCCCCCTTTAGTCGTTGCTATTTTCCTAGGACTATTTTGGAGGAAATATACGGCTTCCGGAGTTATTACAACTTTTGTTGGCGGCGTTGCTTTTATGATTTTGGGGCTTTATGATTCAAACGTAATTTCTCCTTTTGATCACGGAATAGCGATGGATCCAAATCACCCATATTCATATATTAGAGCGCTTTATAATATGTTTGTATGTTTTGGTGTTGCGGTAATTGTAACTCATACAACAGTTTACCAAAGAAAATTGGTGGCGAAAATTAAGGCGCTTCCTAACGGAAAATCATTTATGTATGGAATGGTTGTTTTTACTGTAATTTTCTTTTTGATGGTTTCTTTTCATGTTGGTCCTCTTTCGGTTCAGTTATTATTAATTACAATGATAGTTTTATTTACAAGCCTTTTGGTTCACTTCTTTATTCATTATGATGACCAAGCAAACACAGACGGATTAACTGTTTGGTCAGTTCAAAAAGCGAAAGAAATGTTTAAAGGAAGTAAAGTTAACGAAGAAGAAGGCGAAACAATAAAAGTTCACTGGAAACTTAAAGATGGTGATGATGAAGAAACTATTAATTTCTCTGATAATGATATGAAACGAATGAAAGCCAATGTTGGTGATCTGGTTTATATTTCTGACGCAAGAAAATATTTGGGAGGCTTAAAGTCCGTGCATGTTATTTATGGTGAACCTCATAACGAAGACGGAATTGTTTATATAACCGAAGAAGAAAGGTTAAATGGACAGTTTGTTAAAGGAAGAATGTTAACAGCAGAAAAAGAAATGTAGTTTTTATCACTTATATATGTTTTTAAAAGGCTTCATTCGTTAAAAATAATGTTGAAGCCTTTTTGTTTTTAAAGCCTTGCTTGAATTTAATAAACAAAGAGTATTACAAAGCTCCTTCAAAAAATTTTCACAAAAGCAGAAAGAATTTATTTGTGTAATCACAAATTCAGAACTACATTTTCTTGAAACTAATTTTGGAGTTTGCAAATGCCCCCCTTATCACATACGTGGATTCCTTTTTTATATTTATATGGAGTTGGCGGAGCTTTCTTTTTTCTTGGAATGACGATTGTTAAAAAATCCGGCGCAATGGATTTAAGCAAAAAACGGCATCGTTATTGGAGAAATGTTTTATACTTTGGATTTATTTACTTCATGGTAATTCATGCTGTCTGGATTCTTGTAGCATTATATTTGTAGTTATATAAAAAATATTTCTAGGGATTTTGAGTCCCTAGAAATATGTAATGTTTTATTCTATCCGACTTTTGCCAAAATAAAATCAGCTAAAATATGTCCGCTTTCTTCTAGCAGCGGGTCATCAACTTTGAGGTTTTCTTTTTTTACTTCTTCATCGCCTTTAATTGTAAGCTGAGTTGATTTTTGTCTTTCTTCGTCTCTCAATTTCTTTTTCTGTTCAGCAGTTTCTTTCTCTTGTTTTCGAACTTCAAAATTTAATGAATAGGAATTTTTACTTCGTCTTTCTTTCATTTCATTTATATCTTCTACAAGAAATTGGAATTCAATATTGTTTTGAATTCGAGAATCATGCTTCTCTTTTAAAGTCGGAAGCACAGAATTAATTTCGTTATAAGTCTGAAATTTAGTTGACTGAATTTTGTCCCAAGGAAGTGCGCTTGGTTTAGAGCTTTCGCCATATTCATCAGCAGAAAATGCCGACGGGTAGGCAATATCGGGCTCTACGCCTTTATGCTGTGTGCTGCTTCCTGTAACTCTATAAAACTTAGCAATAGTTAGTTTCACTTGACCAAATTTATTTCCCGAGTTTGGTAAAAATCTATTTAGGTCTATGAGATTTTGTACTGTCCCTTTTCCATAGGTTTGTTCACCTAAAATCAATCCTCTTTCGTAATCTTGAATTGCGGCCGCAAAAATTTCCGAAGCCGAAGCGCTGAATCTATTAATCAAAACAGCCAAAGGACCGTCATAAATTATACTTGGATCAGGATCATCGTCAACTTCAATTGCTCCGGTTGATTGTTTAACTTGAACAATAGGTCCGTCTTTTATAAATAAACCGGTTAATTCAATAGCTTCTTGAAGAGAGCCGCCGCCATTATTTCTTAAGTCGATTATTATTCCGTCAACTTTTTCAGTTTTCAAAGAATCAATAATTTTTTTAACATCTTTGGTTGTACTCTTGAAATCCATATCACCGCTTCGTCTTCCGGTAAAATCATTATAGAATGAAGGAATCTCAATAACACCAAGTTTAAATGTAGTTTCTTCTTCTTCAATTTTAATCACTTCGCTTTTTGCTGCCTGGTCTTCAATTTTAACTTTATCTCTAACCAAAATAATTTCTTCATAGGGATCGCCCTCTCCGGCACTGGCTTTTAACACGTGAAGTTTTACTGTGGTTCCTTTAGGACCTCTAATTAGCTGAACAACATCATCAATACGCCAGCCGATTACATCTATCATTTCGCCGTCAACATCTTGTCCAACAGCAATAATTCTGTCTTCTGGATCAAGTAATTTGCTTTTGTCTGCCGGTCCGCCCGGAATGATTTCAACTATTGTTGTGTAATCATTTTTGCTTGTTAAGCGAGCTCCAATTCCTTCTAAAGCCAAGCTCATGCCAATGTTAAAATTATCTGAAGTTATTGGTGAAAAGTAGTTGGTATGTGGGTCAACCACATCGGCAAAGGCGTTCATGTAAAGTTCAAAAACATCTTCTTCGTCATATTGCAAAACAGTCTTATGATAACGCTGATATCTTTTTGCTAAAGATTCCGAAATATCTTCCCATTTATCATCATTAAGAAGCCTTCCTATTGATTCGTTCTTTAAACGTTTTCTCCACAGATCGTTTAATTCCTCTTCTGTTGCAGCGTAATTTTTGTCTTCTCTATCCGGTTCGTACTGTTCATCAATTGTAAAATCAAACTCCGATTGAAGTTGTTTTACGATGTAATCAATCCGAGAATTCAATCTTTTTTTGAATGTATTAAAAATATTAAATGCAGGATCTAGATCTCCTCTAACTAAGTATTCGTCAAAGTTATTTTTATATTCTTGAAACTTTTGAATGTCCGAGTTAAGAAAATACATTTTATTATAATCTAAAACTTTCAGGTAATTATTCAATACCAGAGCGGAAATTGAATCATTAAGTGGGGTTTTACGATAGTGATAACGAGAAAATATTCTAGTCACCATTTTGTTTATATCTGAATGTAATACGTCGGGGGATAAAACTTTATTAGTATCGACGCGGCTGTTTTTTTCCGCCAGCTCTTCAACATTTTGTGCATTGCAGGCGAATGAAATTATTATTACAGAGATTAAGAAAAAAAGTTTTTTCATATTTTCTACCAGTTGTCTTATGAATTTATTCTTACAAGTAAACAAGTTATAAGTTTCCTTATGATTAAAATTGTAGAATTGCTTTTAGAATTTATCTAAATTATTTAGTTAGTTCCACACTCATTTTATACATGACGTTTTATAAACAGATAAGGTTCCTAAATGGATTTTGAAATTATAAGAAATTATTGTCTAGAAAAGCTTGGAACAAGCGAGGATTTGCCTTTTGATAACGATACTCTTGTGATTAGAGTTGGTGGAAAAATATTTATTCTTCTTTCGTTAGATACTGCTGATAGAGTTAATCTTAAGTGTGATCCAGAGCTTGCAATTGAATTAAGAGAAAAATATAACGCCGTGTTGCCGGGTTATCATATGAACAAAAAACATTGGAATACTGTTTTTATTAATGAAGACGTTAAGCCGAAAGAATTATTAAAAATGATAGATCATTCATACCAGCTTATTTTTGATAAACTATCAAAAAAAGCTAAAGATGAAATTCTCAGAACAAAGGCATAAGTTAATTCTGGAACGGAAAATATAGTTTACACAATGATGAAAAATAAGACTGTATAATTTTAACAAAATTTCTATTTTGACAAATAAACTCAGAGAAAAAAATGAAACGAATAGTATTCTTTTTTCTATTTATTGCTATTATTTCTGCAAACGCCCAGCCTAAAAATTTTTCCTTTAAAAGAGGAAATTGGACAGGTGGAATATCGGGCAATTTTTATTGGGACAACGTTGATCAAAACATTAAAGAAGTTAATGGCGATGTAAAATCTACACTTGCCGAAACCGGCTCTCAGCTTAACTTTAAGAGTGGTTATTTCGCAGCGGATAATTTTTTACTGGGACTTTTATATTCACAAAAAATTGACGAAACAGAAATAAAACCTGATCCAAATCCAAATGGAGATTTTAATAAAGACCGCGGAAATGCTTGGTATGCGGGCTTGTGGACAAGATATTATCTCCCAATTTCCTCAATAAATTTCGCTTTTTTTGGTGAGCTTTCTCTTGGATATTTATTTTATGAACAGCAAAATCAAAACTTATTAACGAATGTATATTCAAGAAGTTTTACAAGAACAGATGGTTTTGCGTATGTGTTTGGCGGTGGGATAGCATATTTTTTAACCGATGAAATAAGTTTTGATTTGGCGCTTAATTTTCAAGGCACAAGTACTTCGGGAAGTGTAGAATACAATGCTTCTTCTTCTGATCCAATTGAGATTTCTCTTTTCAACACAAAGCTTTTATTGGGAATTCAAGTTTATCTGCCAAATTAATGAATGAAAATGCATACAATTAATTTAGGAATAATCGATTGACCGAATTAGAATTATTTATTGACTTTCATAATGACGCTTAAAGACAAGGACCCGGAAGCAAGGATGAAACGTTAAAAGCATTGAGCTTTATAGATATTGAACAATTTGAGAATATGAAAATAGCTGATATTGGCTGTGGAAACGGTGGGCAGACAATTACTTTGGCTCAGTATACCGGCGCTCAAATAACCGCAGTAGATTTATTTCCGCAGTCTTTAAATGTTCTAAATAAAAAATCTCTTGAATTAGGATTGCAAAATAATATTAAAACAGTAGAAGCATCAATGAACAAATTACCGTTTGAAAAAGAAGAGTTTGACATTATCTGCTCAGAAGGGGCAACTTATAATATTGGCTTTAATAGAGGATTGCAAGAATGGAAAAAATATTTTACAGTCTCAAAATTTCATTGCTTTTGCCTCATTTATTTAGTGAATGTTATCGTTGCTTTATCACTTATTCCGTTTTCATATTTTTGACCACATATAACTGTCATCCCAGTTTTAACATCTAATCCATAATATGTAACTTGATTGTTCCTCGGGTGTCATGGTCGTGCCATGACACAAATACCAATTTTACTATTAACTCTCATGCTCTGTCACGGTGCGACCGTGACAGCCTTGGAATGGGACCAGTGAAAGAATATGCTAATTCTTTTACTTAACTTTGGGATTATTGAAGTATATATTTGAATGGAGATAAAAAGGTGAAAAAAATAATATTACTAATACTCCTACTACTACTAACAATAAACACATTTGCTCAATTTGATTCTCTGCTGTTTTATAAAGAGATGAGGATACAAGGGGAGAATCAAGATGTAGATGGAAAATCTGTAATCTTTCCATTAGGAGATGAAAATAAAGACGGATGTGATGATGTAATGTTATTTGATTGTGATAAAAAGAGCGGCTTTATATATTATGGCGGAAGCCCAATGAGTACAACTCCTATTGATAGTATAAAATTCTATGATGAAATAAATCATCATGGAAGTATAGCAGTGATAGATTTGAACAATGATGGGTATAATGATATAATAGTAAGTACGGTAGTTTATCTAGACAGTGGAAATTCGCATTACGGGCCAATGCGAGTATATTATGGAGGAGAAAGAATAGAAACAACGCCAAGCTTAACATTTAGCATTCCCGAAGGAGCAAGATCTGCATTTCCAACAGTACTTAAAGATTTTAATGGAGATGGGAAGAATGAATTAGTCTTGTACGATGCGTTTTTACCAAACAGTAAAAAACAGTTCGGAACATTTTATTTTTATAACACGAAAGCAGAATTTGATACAATACCGGAATATACAATAACCGGAGATTCAGTATCTCAATTTTTCTTGTATCCTGGAGTAACTTCTTCGGGAGATATAAACGGAGATGGTAAAACAGATTTTACGGTAAATGGATATATAATGAATGGAAATGAATTTCTGGATTCATTTAGAAGATTTTATTTGGGGAATGAAGAATTTGAATTGGAACCGGATATAACATATTACCAAAGTGAACATAAGTTTAATGTAACATATATGACGATAATAAATGACATTAACGGAGATAAAAAAGATGATATACTAATGAAAGATTATGGATTCTATCCATATTATTATTATAATGTAATCTTATATGGAGGAGTACCATTAGACACGATACCGGCAATAGGCTTAAATACGCAAAATGAAGGAATAAGCACCGAGAGAACATATTCGTTGGGAGATGTAAATGGAGACGGGTTTAATGATTTCTTTTCACAAGCACTGAATTTTGGATATAGAGATATAAAATTATGGGTAGGCGGAAGAGAGATGCCATATACATCGGGTAATGAAGCAAATAAGACATGGTACGGCACATCAGATGGATTTGGAAGAACGTTATCAAATGTAGGAGATGTAGATGGAGACGGGGTAAATGATTTAATAATAGGACAGATACCATACGGAATGGATTTATGTAGCAACTACTATTGTTGTAAAAGTAAAATATATATAATAAAAGGAGACACAAGTGTAGTAGGAGATACATTGGCAGTAGGAGTAAAAGAGAAGTACCCAAGTTTAAATGGATATAGATTATATGAAGCATATCCAAACCCGTTTAACCCAACAACGACAATAAAATATACAATACCAACCAATGCTGTCATTGTGAGGAGCTTGCCTTCAGGCGGAGCGACGTGGCAATCTAATGAGATTGCTTCACCTCCTACGTCGGTTCGCAATGACGTTGTTAATGTTACATTGAAAGTCTATGACATACTTGGAAGAGAGGTAGCAACATTGGTAAATGAACAAAAACATGCGGGCACATACCAAGTAACATTTGACGCAAGTAATCTGCCAAGCAGTGTTTATTTTTACAGATTACAAGTAAACGATTTTACAACTAGCAAGAAAATGATGTTGATTAAATAAAGATAAGGTAGTGTAAAAAGATTTGTGAGACTGTAAAATATTTGAGACGAGACTGTAAAATATTTCCTGTCAACGACAATTATTTCTCCCGTTTTATTTTATTCCAGCAAGGGGTAATGGAAGGAGCCCATAGGGCGACTGGAGTTACCCCTTGCTAATCTGCTGTAAAGATGGGGCACCCGTCAAGACTCGGTCTTGCCGAGGCTGATGCCCCGTCTCTACTGTAGAATTTAATATTATAATCCCATGTATATGATTCGGCATTATTACATAATAATCTAATTCAACCATTGGGTAATGCTTAATTATATTTTTCCAACTAGTTTCTGCAATTTTGCCTAAATCGTTTAGTATCATTTTTGTCGATTCTATTTTACCAAAACAATGTTTATGATCTTTTGTGTTTATCGTTACATAATACCACCAAGGTTTTGAATAATCCCATTCCTTTAATCTTGCTGATTCTATTTTGTATTTCTTTATTTCCTTTTCGTGCATTGCCTTTCCTATTGAATTATTTTTAACGGACGCACCATGAAGTGCATTGTTTCTCTTTTAACATATTTTTTCTCATCAAATTAATTTGTATCGAACAGTTGTTATATTTATGATAAAACTTATTAATCCTTTTTAAGAATTTATGGAGGCCGTATTACTGATTTTTTATTTGACTTAATTACTAATCTAAATCTAATAAAAAGAAAGTTAAGATTATTAGTCTAAAAATATTTTTTCAAAATGTAAAATTTTAGAAATTCACAACATCATTAAATTGCAATTAATAAACCAAATTTCAGATATTTGATTAAGGTTTTGAATCTTGTGTTGACGAAACCAAGTGAATTATTATTGTGCGGTTATGTAATAGATTACTACAACACTTTTATTTACTTCTGTCCCGAAATTGTTAGTGTCAGCTTTGAAAAATTGTAAATACGCAACAGACTAAGAATAAAGATTTTTGTGAAGGGAAATAAAACCAACGGCTAAAGCCGCCGGTTTATTTAGTGTAATTTATTTTAATTTTTTCAAAAGGAAGGTCAACAGTTCATCTTGAGGAACTCTTACTTGTTCCATAGAATCTCTATCTCTTACCGTAACAGTTTTGTCTTCCAAAGTTTGATGATCAATTGTTACGCAGAAAGGAGTTCCAATTTCATCCTGGCGTCTGTATCGTCTTCCAACCGCCCCTTTGTCATCATAAAAAACTCTTAAATAAGGGCGAAGTTCAGCTTCAATTTCTTTTGAAACTTCCGGAATCCCGTCTTTATTTACCAATGGAAAAATTGCAGTTTTAATAGGAGCTAATTTTGGATGAAATTTTAGAACAACTCTAGTTTCGTTATTAACTTCTTCTTCATTATAAGCGTCAACTAAAAATGCCATGAAAGAACGGCTTGCTCCGGCAGAAGTTTCAATTATAAAAGGAACAAATCTTTCTTTAGTTGATTCTTCAAAATACTGTTGAGATTTTCCCGAAAACTCCTGATGTCTCCCCAAATCAAAATCAGTTCTGTTATGAATTCCTTCAATTTCGCCCCAGCCAAAAGGAAATTGATATTCAATATCTGTAGCTTCTTTAGCATAATGCGCAAGCTTATCTGCCGGATGATCATGATAGCGAAGTTTTTCCGGTGTCATTCCTAAGTCTTTAAACCACTGAAGTCTTTTAGCTTTCCAGTCATCATAATGTTCTTTATCATCTTCCGGTTTAACAAAATATTGCATTTCCATCTGTTCAAATTCGCGCGTTCTGAACAAGAAATTTTTTGTATTTATTTCATTACGGAAGGCTTTTCCAATCTGCGCAATTCCGAATGGAGGTTTTTGGCGGCTTGAATTTACTACATTTAGAAAATTTACAAAAATTCCTTGAGCGGTTTCAGGACGCAAGTAAATTGCATTTTTTGCATCATCAAGCGGACCTAAAAATGTTTTGAACATCAGATTAAATTTACGCGGTTTTGTGAAAGATTCTTTTGTTCCGCATTGAGGACAGTTTAATTGGAGCAATAAATCATAAGCAAGTTCTTCATTTTCTAAAAACTTTTCAAACTTATCTTCTTTTTCCTCAACTGTTTTTATAAGTTCGTCAATTTTATATTTTTTATCTTGATTAGCTTCAACAAACGCTTCAAAGGCTTTCTCTTTCTTCTTTTCGTTTAACTGTTCGGCTAAAGTATCAACACGGAAACGGGCTTTACATTGTTTACAATCTATCATTGGATCGGTAAAATTTTCAACATGACCTGAAGCTTCCCATACTTTTGGATGCATCAAAATTGCGGCATCTAAGCCTTCAACATCTTCGCGGTAAGTCATAAACTTCCACCATTCTTCTTTGATGTTTTTTAGAAGTTCCACTCCTAAAGGACCGTAATCCCAGCATCCGTTTAAACCACCATATATTTCACTTGATTGAAAAACAAATCCTCTTCTTTTCGATAATGAAACTATTTTTTCAATTACATCATTTTTATTCTGCTGTGCGATGATAACCTCACTCTTATTTTTTTGCGAAGTGCAAATATAAAGAAATTTGGGGAATGTAAAATTTAGATGGGATGTAATTTGAAAAGAAGTTTTGTAAGAGTCTGACTCAAAATTATCTCTTTCATCACAAGCGCCCGGTAATTTGGTGCCTAAAATGTCATAAACATTTTATACAATATTTGTTTGTAGAGAGGTTTCGCAAAAAATCTTTACGATGGGAATGGTATATCTTATTTTTTAGCATGATCAAAATTCCAGAACCGGAATATCAGTTTGTTTTTTACTCTAACTTCTTACGGGAAGGATAATTAATTGTGATTTTTCTTTATTTTTCTGAGGGAAGTAAAATCAGTATTGATTTTGCATACTTTAACATGAGGGAACTAAAATCATAATAGATTTTGGCTGCCTCAACATGAAGGAAGTAAAATTATTGTAGATTTTCTCTGCTTTAAAGTAAAGGAGCAATAATCAATATAGATTTCTGTTCTTTCAACTTGTTGGAAGTTTAATAAGTATTGATAAACTCAATACTTCTCATGCACCTTGCATTTGTTTCGCTTTTAAGCAAATCGTACTTGTCATTGATTACAGCACCATTAAAGAAGTTTAACCCGACATGATTCTTGAAAGCAGAAAATCCGCAGATAAGTCCGTTTTTAAAATATACCGGTCAGCCCCATTTAATAGACTCCTCCAAATCTTTATCAGCTGAAAGAATTATATTTCTTAGTAAATCACAGATTTCTTTAAATTCACTTTTTAGCGATTTTATATATTTGTCTATTTCATCATTTTTCATTTTACTCTAATCTCTTTTTAAATCTTAAAGTGCTCATAGTTAAAATAGCAATTCCCATAAAAAACAGTATTGTTAACTGCGGCCATAATTCAGCAAATCCAATTCCTTTTAGAATAACTCCGCGTAAAATTGTTATAAAATATCTAAGTGGAATAATATAGGTTATATATTGAATCACTTCGGGCATATTTTCTATTGGGAAAGCAAATCCCGAAAGATAAACCATCGGCATCATTACAACAAAAATAACGAGCATCATTGCCTGCTGCTGAGTTTTTGAAACCGTTGAGATGAATAGACCAAGTCCTAAAGTCGATAAGATGAAAATAAAACTTGATACAAAAAGAAAAACAATACTTCCCCTTACACCAATTCCGAAAACCAAATACATTGCCGCCAAAGCGAGAACAATTGACAACATTCCTAGGATTATAAAGGGTACAAGCTTCCCGATAATTAATTGATATGGTTTAATTGGAGTTACAATAAGCTGCTCTAGAGTTCCAATTTCCTTTTCCTTAACAATTGCCAAAGAAGTGAGGAGAAGAGTAATAATCATCAATAAAAGTCCAAATATAGCCGGGACCATGTAATTTCTTGTTTTGAGTTCTTGATTGTACCAGAATCTAGTTTCCGGCACAATGTTATTTACCGGTTTAATTTTCATTCCAATTTTCGCAAGATTTTTCTCTATCAAACTTTTATTGAAATTTTGAATTACAGTTTGAATATATCCGGCAGAAATTGAAGCTGTGTTTCCGTCAGAGCCGTCAAAAAGAAGCTGAATTTCGGCAGTACGTTTTTGCTGAATTTCTTTTTCGAAATTATTTGGAATTACAATTGCGCAGATAACTTTCGCATTGTCTAATAATTCCGTTACTTCTTCATAACTTTGCGGTGCGTAATCATAATTAAAAATTTCTACAGCAGAAAATCTTTCAGTAAGTTCTCTGCTTGTAACACTTTTATCTTGATCGAAAATTGCTAAATGAACTTTTTCAACATCCATATTTGCGGCGTATCCTAAAAATATTAATTGCACTATAGGTGCAACAAATATTATTGCCCTCATTTTAGGATCACGTTTGAATTGGATAAATTCTTTTTTTATTATTTCTATTATTCTTTTCATGATTTTCTTTTAATTTTTTCAGCTCAAGACTTCTTTGCAAACGTTCACATTTTTCGGATTGTGCAACAACCATTTTTAATCGTCATTGCGAACGTTTTTTGTGAAGCAATCTTTCAATTAATTAAGCAAAATTTAGATTTTCGTTATTTTATTAAGTGAGATTGCTTCGGTAAAAGGCAACCTCGCAATGACTGAATTATAAAATTCTAACTTCTACTTTATTTCCCTAATCTTCTATTATTTATAATTTCTGCTAAAACCAGAAAGAAACCGGCGAATATTGAGAGATAGATTAATTGATCCCAAAAAGCTTGCAATCCAACTCCTCGCAAAATTATTGCTCTAAGAGAAACAATGTAAAATTTGGCAGGAGTTATATTTGATAATACTTGCAGCGGAATCGGCATACTTTCAATTGGGAAAACAAATCCGGACAAAAGTACGGAAGGGAGCAATGTTGCAAAAGTTGCCGCTGTAAATGCTACTTGCTGACTATCGGAAACTGTTGAGATAAATATTCCCAAACTTGTTGATGCAAAAAGGAATATTAAAGTAGATAATAACAGTAGAATCAGACTTCCTTTTATCATTACATCAAACAATATCATTCCGGCGATTAAAATGAATGCCGCGTTAATTAGTGATATCAACAAATAAGGAATTGTTTTCCCGATTAATAATTCAAAAGTAGAAAGTGATGAAACATTTAATTGCTCAATTGTACCTTTCTCTTTTTCCCTTACCAGAGTAAGCGATATTGATATTACCGCTGTAATTATCAATATCATGGCTATTAATCCCGGAATTAAAAATTTTGTTGATTGAAGATCAGGATTAAACCAAAATCTTGATTCTATATTAATTGGTATATTTTGTTTAATCCCTTTTGCATCCAAATGAATTTTCTGAATTTTAGAATTGTACTTTGCTATAATACCGGAGAGATAATTATTGATTATTGCCGCAGTATTTCCATCAACTCCGTCAACTAAAATTTGAAGTTTTATATCATTTTTGTTTCTGTATAAATCTTTTGAAAACCCTTTTGGGAAAACTAAAACTGCTTGTGCCTCTTTTGTATCAAGGATATTTTGAATTTCTTCATCACTTTTCAAATACAAAACTAAATCAAAATTGGCGGTAGCATTAATTTCATTAATAAATTTTGTTGACTCAGAAGATTTATCTAGATCATAAACGGCAAGCTTAATATTTTCCACATCAAAATTTACGGCATAACCAAAAATCCCCAACAAAAACACTGGGAAGAAGAAGAGAACAGAAAGCATTCGCCAATCGCGGCTCAATTGTTTAATCTCTTTCTTTGTGATTGCTCTAATTCTTTTTATCATTTGTTATACGTCTTTTCTAATAAATTTATAAAAACATCTTCTAGCGTTGGTATTATCTTTTCTATTCTTTTTACTTTAGAAATATTTTTAAGCAAATTTGTAATTTTTGCAAAATCCTCAAAAGACTTATCAACACTAAGGTGTAAGTTGTTTCCAAAGATTGAAATGTCTTTTACAAAATCGGATTTCTCAAGAGTCTCCATTGCGGAAACAGTATTTGTGCATTCTACTTCTAAAATGTCTTCACTTAGATGTTTTGTTTTAAGCTCTGTAGGATTTCCTTCTGCTATAATTTTTCCGGCATTTAGCAAAATTATATTATTACAAAATTCGGCTTCTTCTAAGTAATGAGTTGTTACAAAAATTGTAATTCCTTCATCGGAAAGTTTCACTATTAAATCCCAAAAATTTCTTCTGGATATTGGATCAACTCCGCTTGTAGGTTCATCTAGAAAAACAATTTTGGGCTTATGAATTACTGCGGTTCCCAATGCCAATCTTTGTTTTATACCACCTGGCAAAGAACCGGTAATAATATTTTCTTTCCCGATTAAATTGGAAATTGACAAGACCCATTTTTTTCTTTCATTAAGCATTTGTCCGCTTAAACCATAAACTCCGCCAAAAAAGTTAATGTTTTCCTCAACCGTTAAATCATTATAGAGAGAGAATTTTTGCGACATATAGCCAATATTTAATTTCACATTATCCGGATCTTTTGCAATAGAAAATCCACCAACTAAAGCATCACCGTTTGTTGGTTCTAAAATTCCGCACAGCATTCTAATTGTTGTTGATTTTCCGGCGCCGTTAGCTCCAAGGAATCCAAATATTTCACCTTTCTTTACATTGAAAGAAACATTATCCACAGAAGTGAAATCGCCAAATTTTTTAGTAAGATTATTTACTTCTATAGAATTCATATAATTATATTTTTATAGTAGTGTGAATTGATCATTTTCATTTTCTAGAATGTTTTAATAAATCTTCTCGCCGACAGAAACTTTCAATCTTTCCAATGCAACTTTATAATCAGCAATTGAATTTGACTGTTTTATTTTTGCGTCAAGCATTTCTACTTCTGCATCTAATAATTCTGTGCTTGTTGCTATTTGCACATTATACTTCTCTTTCATTATTCTATAGTTTTCTTCTGTTGATTTTACAAGCTGATTGGCTGATTTAAGTTTTTCATTTTCTGCTTTTACAGATAAATAATTCTTATAAACTTCCATCTGAATATTTTCTTTTAATAGATCCAGCATTAGTTTTGTCTGCTTAAACTGCTGTTCCGCCTGCTCGGATTTATAACTAGTTTTTCCCCAATTCCAAATTTCCCAGCTTAAACTAACGCCAACATCCCATGTATCATTAAATTTATCTTGCGATGGAAGAATTCTCTGATTTGGCTTGTTATAATTAAAATTTCCAAAGAGAGCTACCGTTGGAAACCAGTCTGAATTTGCTGCTGTCACCAAATCTTCACTTGCTTCAACTCTTTTTTCTGTAGATGAAATTATATTTCTGTTGCTTAATGCGCGACTTATATAGTCCGAAATATCATCTAAGATTTCTTCATTTATAGAATTATCAACTTTAATTTCTGTCTCTGCTTTAATATTAATACCAATGGTTTTATTGAAAATCATTCTGGCTAACGAATAGTTTTTATTTCCCCCAACTATTTGATACTCAATATTTGCAAGCTGACTTTCCATTTTGAGCAAATCATTTTTAGTTACTAATTCATTGTCAAAAAATATTTTTGTATCCTTCAAATGTTCAATTAATCTATTCTTGTTTTCCTTAAGCAAGTTTACATATTGTTGTGATTTATATAAACTCCAAAAAGCCTCTTTAATATTGAGCGAAAGGTTGTTTACTTCTTCATTGTATTGTATTTCTTCGGCTTCATAGCTTTTTTCTGCCGCAGATTTTAATGATGACAATTTGAATCCGGTAAAAATTGGCTGTGTAATATTTAATCCCAGATTATAATTATTCAGAATAGGATCTTGAATTTTAATTGGAGTTGGTGAAAATGGAACAGTAACTTCAAACGGAGGAACGTCGCTTAATCTTATATAACTTGCAGAAAATTTCAAAGTTGGCAGCAATGAAGTTCCGGTTTCGTATAGTCTGTATTTGCTCTGCTCAACTTTGGATTTTGCTATTTTGATTTCTATGTTATTCTCTAATCCAATTTCAACACTCTGCTCAAGCGTTAAAATCCTTTGCTGAGAAAAGCTTGTAATTGTGAAAAGAAAAAATATTGTAACGATAATTTTTAGTTTCATTGATCTGCCTTAATTTGCTTCATTAATTAAATGCATAAAAACATTTTCTAAACTTGGAGTTACTTTTCTGATTCCGGTTATTTCAACTGAATTATCAATTAGAATTTTTTTAATATTTTGATTGAATTCATCTTCTGACTTTATCATCAGACTAATTCTGTCGCCAAAAAGATGGACTTCGTATTTCTCTAATCTTTTTATTAAAGAATAAGCTTTTCTTGAAGGATTGCAGACAATTTCCAATACTGCTGTGTTGATTTCTTTTTTAATTACGCTTGGTGGATTGCAGGCGATTATTTTTCCTTTGTCCATCATGGCAACGCGGTTGCATCTTTCTGCTTCATCCAAATATGGGGTTGTCATTAGAATTGTTAAACCCCCTTTTTGTAATTCTGCCAGAATTTTCCAAAAATCTCTGCGGGAAACAGGATCCACACCGGTTGTTGGTTCATCTAAAAAAAGAATTTCCGGTTTATGAATTAAGCTGCAAGCCAGCGCAAGTTTTTGCTTCATTCCACCAGAAAGTTTTTCAGTTAGTCTGTCTCTAAAATTTGTTAGACGTGTAAAATCTAAAAGCTGAGTTCTTCTTTCTTCGTAATCAAAAACATTATGGATTTCGGCAAAAAATTCAATGTTTTCATCAACTGTTAATTCACCGTAAAGACTAAACTTTTGGGAAAGATAGCCAATACTTTTCTGAATATCCTTTTTAGAATCCGACAAATTCTTATCAAGAATTTTAATATTTCCTTCATTTGGATTTATCAATCCGCAAAGCATTCTTATTGTTGTAGTTTTTCCGGCGCCATCAGGACCTACTAAACCAAACATTTCTCCTTTTCTAATTTCAAGAGAGATGCCCTTAACTGCTTCCACTTCATCAAAATTCTTTTTAAGATTCTGTATGTTGATTATTGTGTTCATTTATTCAAAATATATTTTAACGTCAGCAGGAAGACCGGATTTTAATTCAAAATCTTTATTTTCTGCTTCCACTTTTACTGCAAAAACAAGTTTAGTTCTTTCGTCTTTTGTTTGAATTGTTTTTGGCGTAAACTCAGCTTCCGAAGAGATGTAAGTTACTTTTCCATCGTAAACCTTTTCCGGGAAAGTATCTATTTTTATTTCAGCTTTTTCGCCAAGTTTAATTTTTCCCAAATTTGTTTCAGCCACATAAACATAAATTTCAACTTTAGATAAATTACTTATTTGTAAAAGTGAAGTTTGAGGAACTGCAGTTTCACCTTTTTCCACATACTTTTCTGTTACAATTCCACTTATTGGCGAAACCACAAAACAATCCGAAATCATTTTATTAATTAAATCATAAGAAGCTTTTGCTTGATTTTCTCTTGCTTGAGCAGCGTCAATTTCTTCCGGACGAGCAAAATTTTCTATTTTTTTTAAATTTTGTTCAGCTTGATTTAACTGAGATTTACTAATTTCATATCTTGTTGAAATTTCTTCAAATTGCTTTTTTGTAATCACTTTTTGATCATATAGATTTTTAAATCTTGTAAAATCACTTTCTGATAGTTCAAAATTAGCTTTTGCCTGAGAATACATTTCTTTTGCTGAAGAAATGTCCTCTTTTCTTGCTCCATTTTTAAGAAGTTGGTAACTTGCCTTCGCAGCCATAAGGGCGGCTTCGGCTTGAGCCTTTTGAATTTCATAATTTTCGTGATCTATAATTAAAAGCGTATCGCCAATTTCTATAGAATCACCTTCTTTTACATTTAGACTGGAAATTTCACCAGCTACTTTTGAGCTTATAACTACATTTGTCGTTTCAATTGTGCCGCTAAGCTCTAAATTCGTTTGATTTCCATTCGAACTGCAAGCTGAAATTAAAAAAGCTATTGAAATAAAAACTATACTTACTAATTTCATTTATTCACCTGAGTTAAGTTCCTTAAAAATTTTTCTGCCTTTTTTTGTAAGTATTCCATTTAGCAGAATTGAAATTGTGTGACCGGCTGCTTGATTTGCTGAGAAATTATTGTGTAAAAGAAAATCCGGATTAACAACACCGCGTGCCGCAGAAACCATAACAGTTACTATAATTTCATTTGGTCTGTCAACAATTACTTCTTCTCTTTTTCCCTGCTCAATTATTTTGCTTATGTTTTCGAACATCAGCTCGGTTCTAAATCTGTCTATTTTTTCCCAAATAGAAGGATTGTAATATTTTACTTCCTTAATCCAAGCATCACCGGCTTTCAATAAGAAATTGAGCATAAATTTATAGATTTTTTGAAGTTTAACTACAGTAGTTTCATCTGAAGAGACAATATCAACAAAATTTTCTTTTATGTTTTGCAGAAATCCGGTTATTACTTGTTCAATTAATGCATCCTTCGAATCAAAAATTTTGTATATGGTTTTTTTTGATATTTTTAGATTTTGAGCAACAAAATCCATTGTTACATTCTTTAATCCTGTCCGGAAAAATTCTTCACCGCAGAACTTTAATATTCTTTCTTTTTCTGTCATGTTAACTTAAAAAACTTATTTTGTTTTTCTAGTTTCCAATATAAAGCATGGAAACTGTTTTGTCAAGAAATAGTTTCCTAAGTTTATTTTGTTTGAATATGGCTTGTATTATTTCTTTTGAGTTGCAGTTTAAAGAGGGTCTGTTTTGAAAAAATGCTTTTGGGAATGCACTATGAAAAATATAATGGATGACAAGCGTCATCCATTATATAATTTAGGAAAGTTTTAATCTTATTTCACCAGCAGCATTTTCTTTACATCTACAAAATTATTTGATTGAATTCTGTATATATAAAGTCCGCTTACTAGGTTTGATGCATCAAAATTAATATTGTAAAATCCGGCATTTAATTCTTCGTTAACCAGAACAGCTATTTCATTTCCAAGAATGTCATAAACTTTTATTGATACAAAATCATTTTGAGGAATTGCAAATTTAATAGATGTTGTAGGATTGAATGGATTTGGGTAATTCTGACTTAATTCAAATTCAGTTGGAATTCCCCCATTTTCCACACTTGTAACTAAATTTATAATTGAAGTTGAAACATCAAACTGAGTTTCTTCCTCATTAATTCTCAGTTGTTTTAAGTTCACTTCCACAGGAAGCGAGGCAATATTTTTGACTTCAAACTTCATGTTGGCTATTAATCCATTTAGCAAATTGGCTTTTGATGAAGCAACACTTACTTTAATTATTCCATCTTCAACTGAAACCTCTTTTAAAGCTGCAGAAAGTTCTTCATTCCAATTTTCAATTCCGACAAATGAAAGCTTCTCGTAATCAAACTCAAAAACAAAATGAGAACCGTAAATATTTTCTCCATTTTTTATTGTTAGAGGAACATTTGTTATAAGTTCGTCAGAGCTTACAAATGAATTTTCCAATTCAATATTTCCGGTGGAGTTTGGCAGCGTTTCTGAATAAGGGAGTGTGTCAATTAAAGAAACAACATATTTAAGAATGAGAGATGCGTCAATTGTGGAAATTGTTTTGTCAAGGCTTACATCTGCAGCAATTGCATTTATTTCGGTTTCTGACAGAATTCCATTTAAGTATTTCAGAATAAAAGAAGCATCAAGCGCTCTTATTGAACCATCATTATCAACATCGCCATAAGTAATTCCGCCTTCAAGTTTAATTCCGCCGTCTTTAATATTTACATTTATTGATCCGTCATTAATCACAGTTCCGTAGTTGTAGATTGGAATAAAGTCAACTGTAAGATCATCAGGAACGTAAAATTGGAGTCTGAATAATTCACCATTTCCGGAAATTTCTGTTGAACCGGCAAAAGCAATATTTAGTGAACTTGTAGAATTATTTACTTCGTACATCCAATTACTTGCTTCTGTAAGAGTTCCTTGAGTTATAACGCCAAGGAACTGCGCCAGTCCTTGAAATCCACCAATTTCAATTTCTAAGGAACTCATTTTAACATTTTCTGAAAGCGCAACTTTTAGCGGAACTTCAATCATATTGCCCGGCTGCACTATAACATTTTCAATTCCGACTACAGCATCATTAATCTGTATATGATCTTCCGGAACACCATATTTAATAATTGTTCCGTCATATCCGACAGCATAACCAACATTGTTAGAGCCAAAATGGACTGCATCTAAAGCGGCATCATTAACACCATTTTGATCAAAAGCGTTACTGTTTTGGATTCCCCAGAATGCACCGCCATCGGTTGTTCTTAATACAACTTGATAACTGCCATTTTTTGAAGCAACAGCAAAACCATTCATGTGATCAATAAAATGAAGCGAATTATATGTAACCAAACCAACTGGAAGCTGGCTTCTGTATGTTTCCAGCATAGTCCAATTAAGTCCATCATTATTACTTCTGATAATTACGCCATCATTTCCACTAACAAATACAGTATTTTGAGAAACAAATTGAACAGAATAATAATCATAAGCAACCGGGAAACCATCATCAATAATATCCCAGTTATCACCTCCGTTATCTGTTTTAAGAATAATTCCGTTTCTTCCAACAATAAATCCGCTATTTACGGAGATAAAAGAAGAGGCTTCCAAAATTCCATTAATCGGTAAAACAAGTTGTTGCCAAGTTTCACCGCCGTCTATTGTTTTTAGAACAACAGAATTATTTTGATTTCTGCCTACAGCATAACCAATATTTTGTGATGGAAACTCAACATCATTTAAAATTATAGGCGCACCAAAACCGTCGTTTATTTCATCCCAATTATTAGGTGCAGTTAATTTTAAAATTGACGCATCCGTTCCGACAATAATTCCGGTTTCTTCATTTATAAAATCGAGCGAATTAAATATTTGTCCAACACCGCCTGTAGCTTGGAATATCCAATTTTCACCGCCGTCTTCTGTTTTTCTTATAAATCCACCATCGCCTGCTACATAGCCGGTATCTTGATTTAAGAAGTGAACAGCGTTTAGATTTTTCGCAATTCCATTGTTTACCATTTCAGGAAGCAATTCCCAGTTCAAATACGAAATTGTAAAACTCCAAGTTTCAGAAAAATCGGATTCACCAAATTCATTAATTGCTTTTACTCTCCAATAATAAGTTGTGTTGTCCTGCAATAAATCCCTATTAAAAAATTGATAATTAGCTTCTATATCATCACGAAACATCATATTGCTTATAATCGGATTATTAAATGCGGGATTATCGGCAACTTGTAAATTATAATCTGCCGGAGTTTCACAAATCCATTCTAAATTTGGATTATACCATAAATCATTAATTTGATTATTTGGAGAAACCAAAACCGGAACAGCCGGTGGATTTCCGGTTCTTTCCGCTAACACAAATTGAATATTTCCAAAAGGCATACTTAAAGCTGTTAAAGTATTTGCAACTAAATCTAAATCGGTTGCCAGCCATTCAGTCCAAGGCTCTTCATAATTAAGTCTGTAAAGTAGTGTTAAACTATCCGGCATTTGAATGTCATCAACAGCTGCATCAAAATTAAATGTTGGGTGAATTACAGTATTTGTTCTTCTGGTATCATAAAATAATTCCCAATATCTGTTGTCTAAAACTCTTCCAATATTTGCGGGAGTTTCTGACTCAATCATTCCTCCTGTAATTTCCACCAAAGTTGCTTCCGAACTATCTTGAGCAACTCCATTAAACTGATTTGTAACAAATTCGATATAAGAAAAAAATACAGAAACATCAGTTCCGGCAAAATCGTACGTGCCAAACTCTTGTTTTATAAATTTTTTATCATAATCAATATTAGTAGGATAATTATCCGCAACATTCCAAAATTTTAGCGGTTTGTAGTTTAGCCAATAAAGACCGGCTTGACCCGGTGCAATATACATAGTATCAAATTGATAAGTAATTTCAGCCGGATTTTGAACCGGATTTGTTTGATTAACTAAATTGTAATTTCCGCCACTTCCTTGAAGCGTTGCAAAAATTGAAGAAACATTATTGTCCAATCTATAATGAGAAAGAGGGTAACCGGAGAAAGAAAAGAAAGGTAATGGCGTAATTCCCGGATCTGTTGCACTTAGAACAAAATCATCTGATGTTCCAAAAATTCCATCATAATCATAAGCTTGATTTCCGGGATCGTTATTAGAATAAGCAGCCCCTCTGCTAAACTGATTTATTCTTTCAAAGAGAAACGGCTCAAATCGTAATGTATCCGGGCCAACATTTGTTATTTGATAAGCCGGACGAAATTCAACATAAGGGCTTCCTAAAATCGGACTTGGATCCAAAATTTGATACCCTATTCCGCCAACTAAATGAACGCGATTATCAAAGTTCCCATCATTCCATTCAAATTCAAATACGTTGTACCAAGATTTTTCATTTACTCCGGCTTGAAATTCCCAGCTTGATGTATCATATCTGTTGGGGAGAAAAAATGCATCATTTGTACCTGTAGGGGAAACGGGAATATTATCGTATGGCGTTATTGCGTTAGGTCCAAATGGAGTAGCTGCATTTTCTTTAACTTCACCAAGAGGCCAATTATTAATTTTTAAAAACAGACTTCTATAATTTACCCAATCAACTTGGTTAAGCTGATCGCCCGGACTTGTTCCGGTTGAAGTTCTGCTAATATGTCCGAATTGATCAACAACTACTTCCATTCCAATTGTTGATCCATCATTGCTGGTTGTTGAAATAATAGTGTTTTGAGAAAAAATATTTTGACTCAACAAACACAGCAAAATTGCAGCAAAAAGTACTGCTTTATTTTTTTTCATTTTTGATTCTCCTTTGTGAAAAATGATAGGCAATTATAGAAGAATAAAGGAGTTGATAAAATCCCCCATGTATGGGATATACAGAATTATATTGCGTCCTATCACAAGAATATGATGCTGAATATCACAACTGTACTATAAGGTTCTATATTTTTAGGAAAATTTTTATGCGGCATTTTTTAAACAAAAAAAACCCGACTTTTATGAAAGCCGGGTTTTAATAAAAATGTAAATCGTTTGTCAAAAAGTCTTTTGTCTTAAATCTTATTTAACCAACATCATTTTCTTTACTTCAACAAAGTTGTCAGTTTTAATTCTATAATAATAAACACCGCTGTTAAGATTTGAAGCTTCAAAAGCAAAATTATGAATTCCGGCTTCTAAATTTTGATCAACAACAGTTGCAACTTCTTGTCCTAATACTGTAAAGACTGTAATTTTTACATTAGTCTGCTCAGGAATTGAGAATCTAATATTAGTAGTTGGGTTAAAAGGATTAGGGAAATTTTGAGCTAATTCGTATTTAACCGGAGTGCCAACATTAACTTCAATTTCTGATGAAAAATCAACTGTTCCGTCAAAGTCAATTTGTTTTAGTCTGTAGAAAAAAGTTCCGGCAACAACACTATTATCAACATAAGAATAAGAATTAATTTCAGTTGATGTTCCTTTGCCCTCAACAAAACTTACTTTTTCCCAATTTTTATTTTTATCAGATTTTTGAATTTCGAATCCGCTGTTATTAGTTTCTGTAGCGGTTGTCCATTCTAATCTAACTGAATTTTCACCAACGTTTGCAGAAAAAGAAACTAATTCAACAGGGATTGTTCCATTTTCTAAAATATCCTTTAAGTCTCTTGGTAACAATTGATAACCTTCATCATAAGGAGAACTGTTATCGAATTGACTAAAAACGCCTACAACATCTTTAGGCCAAGTTGGTTCCGGACTTCCGTCTATATCTGTATCACTGTCAATTCTAAGAGTTAATTCATCAGTTCCATTATCACTAATTGTTAAATTAACACTGCTGCCATCACTCGGCCAAGTTCCGTTAGTTACTGTAACTCCAACAATACCAACTAGTTCGTTTTCGTACATTTCCGGATTTGCTAATAATTCAGCTATTGTTAATACTTGATGAATAACATTAGTTGAAGCGCCATTATCAGTAATGTCTGTTACACTGCTCGGAATAATTTCAGTTTTACCATTGTATTGATCAATAGTACCAACAACTGTATAACTATTTCCTCTTGCAAAAGTAAAATCATTGTTTGTTCCGAACATAAAAACATTAATACCACCAGTTGCATCAGACATATAAACATCTATGTTAGAAGCAGAAAACAATCCACTTTCTGAGAAGATAACGCCTGATAGTCTTGCTGAATAACCATCATAAACCGCTGCGTTGTTGGCATCCAATAATAAAACATTGCCAATATTGGTTGTTCCGGCAAAAAAGTTTGCTACACTGCTTTGTACAATACTATTAACGCCATCATCTGCCGTTACAAAATACGAAACAATGTCACCGTCATTATAAGCAGTATTAGGAATAACTCCTTCATAAACAGAACCGTTTAAAGACATTGAAACTTGAACAGGAGGATTTGCATTAACTGTGTAAAACAAAAGAACTTGTGTTAAACCATTATCATCACTTGCATCTGCAGTTACTGTTAAATCTTCATTTGCAGCAGGAACAGTTTTGTCTGCTGTAACTGCGTTGATTACAGGAGGATTATCTGTTGTTCCAGAACCAACTGTGTGAGAACCAAGATAAGTAACCGTATTCTGAGGATATATTAACCACTGAGAGTTTTCGTCTGTAGTTCCAGCTGAAGCTGCCCAATCAGTTGTTCCATTTAAAATTTCTGGTTTTCTTACAAGAGTAAACTCTGATGTTGCACCTGTTGCACCGACAGTCCAATTGCTGCCTGGATCAACACCTCTAACACCAATAACATCTATTGTAACCCATATACCGCCAACATTCTTTTCAAGACCCATAAAGTCATCACCATTGTAAAAAGTTAATGTACTTAACAAGTCGCTTGCGGCAACAATTTCAGGTAAAACACCTGAAGAACTTGGATTACCAATTACAAACACATCTTTATCTGTAAGAGTACCGGTTAATACAGCTGAATCGCTAAGTGCGGTTGCACCATTATTAGCTCTAATTACTCTGTAATTAGAAAGATCAACACTAGCACCGGTTGGATTATAAATTTCCAAAGCTTTGTTGCTGCTACTTCCCTCTATATATTCAGAGAAAAACAAATCGTAACTAGCTATTGGATTCATTGTATGTGAGCCAAGATAAGTAAACGTATTTTGAGGATAAATTAACCATTGAGAATCTTCATCTGTTGTGCCTGAAGATAGAGCCCAATTAGTGGTTCCAGCAAAAACATCTGGTTTTCTTACCAGTGTAAATTCAGAAGTTGCTCCTGTAGCCCCTATAGTCCAGTTCGTTCCCGGGTCAACACCAAAAACTCCAATAACATCAATAGTTACCCAGCTCCCACCAACATTTTTTTGAAGACCCATAAAGTCATCACCATTGTAAAAAGTAAGTGTGCTTGTTAAATCAGAAGCTGCTAATATTTCAGCCGCAGCACTTGAATTGCCTATCACATAAACATCTTTATCTGCTAATGTGCCCGTTAAAACTAGAGAATCACTAAGTGTGGTTCCACCATTGTTTACACGTATAACTCTATAACCTGAAAGATCTACTCCAGCTCCTGTTGGATTATAAATCTCAAAAGCTTTATTATTGCTGCTTCCTTCAATATATTCTGAGAAGAATAATTCTTGTGCACTTAATGAAGCTGCCATAAAAAGTGCAATAATTAATGTAAATAGTTTCCTCATATTATCTCCGTGTTTAAATAAATATAAAACGCAATTTAGTAAAATTGTTAATCAATTTTTTAGTAAATCTGTTAAAAAAATATTACCAATTAACTATTGCTTGATTTTCTTCTAAAATAGTTTAGCTTTCAGTTCTATTTCATTTTATCTAAAAATCTTCAACTGAAGGAAATATGAAAAAAGTTGTAATTTTTATATTAGCTATATCTCTGCTCATTTTTATTGTGTTCTTATTTCTTGGTTCTCTTTTTACCAAAAAGAATATTAATGATCAAATTGTAAAACTATACAATTCAAAATCAGAGACTGAAAAATTTGTTGTTAACGATACAACTGATTTACCAATTATTGTGTCTAAATATTTAGATTATGCAATTCCGGATAAATCAAATATTCCCAATTTTGCAATTATAAATCAAAAGGCATTATTCAGAACAAGCGAGAAAGGAAGTTTTTCTGATCTAATTGCCGTGCAGCATTATTCTTTGAGATTTCCCGGATTTGTATGGGTGGCTGATTTAAAATCTTCTTCAATAATTCCTATAAAAGCTATTGACACTTACATTAACGGAAAAGGAAATGTTCTTATTAAACTTTTATCAAGCATTACTATTAGTGATGAAACCGGGCCGCTTATGGATCAATCTTCTCTGATGAGATATTTTGTTGAAGCTCCTTTTATTCCCTTTATTCTTTTGCCGAGCAATAAAGTTGAGTGGACTTTAATAAATCCATCTAAGGCTAAAGCTCAATTTTATATTGACGGAAATAAATATTCTATGGATGTTAGTTTTAATCAAAAAGGAGAAATTATAAAAATATTTACTAAAGATAGATACAGAACTACAAATGTTGGATATGTAAAAACCGGTTTTACTGCTAGATTTGAAAACTATAAAGATTTTAATGGAGTTAAAATTCCAACTTATGCTGAAATTGAATGGAATGAAAAAGACAATGATTTTATTTATGGAAAATTTACAATTGAAAAAGTAGAATTTGTGTGGTAAAAAATGACTTTTGAAAAAATTCTATTAGATTTAAAATCTAGAGAGAATTCTAAAAACAAAATTGGAATGGCTCGCTTTGGAATTAATACTGAAAAGGCTTTCGGAATTTCAGTTAAGTATCTGAGAGAAATTGCCAAAAAAATCGGCAAAGATCATAATTTAGCTTTAGAGCTTTGGGATAGTGGTTTTCATGAAGCGAGGATACTTGCTACAATAATCGATGAACCTGAAAAAGTTTCTAAAGCTCAGATTAAAAAATGGATAAAAGATGTAAATTCGTGGGATTTATGTGATCAGCTTTGTAACAATTTGATTGCAAAAACTTTCTATGCTTATGATTTAGCTTTTGAATGGAGCAAAAGCAAAGCTGAATTTACTAAACGAGCCGGTTTCACTTTGTTTGCTGTAATTGCTGTTCATTGGAAACACTTGAGCGATAATTATTTTATAACAATCTTATCTCGAATTATAGAAGAATCAAATGATGAAAGAAATTTTGTAAAAAAAGCAGTTAATTGGGCGCTAAGGCAAATTGGAAAAAGGAATAAAAACCTAAATGAAATTGCAATAAAAACTGCTCTTGCTTTAATAAACTTGGAAAGTAAATCAGCAAAATGGATTGGTAAAAATGCTTATAAAGAATTAATGGATGAAAAAGTTAATATCAGGCAAAAAGGATGATGGATAAATTGAAAATTGATCCAACTTCAGCACTGGTTTTAAAGTGGGGAATAAAAGCATTTGATCCGATTGAGATCGGTAAATATATTGAGCACATTGATTTTACGTCTGCAGAAAAGCTTTATAACGAGTGCAATTTAATTTGTAATTGGTATGAAGAAGTTATTATTAACAGGAAATATTTCATTTCAAAAGCTGTTGAAGAAGAATTAAAAAAAGCAAATCAAGAATATATTATTATAAATTTAGCCGCAGGAAAATCCCCTTTAGCAATTCATTTATTAAGTAGAAATAAAGAACGGATAAACAAAGTAATTGAAATCGATTTGAACGGAATGGAAGAAAAACAGGAAATTTACGATCGATATTACCCGGAGTTATCCAATAAAATTAAATGTATTACGGCAGATATTACATCAGAATCATGCTTGAATTTTATTCAGCAAATAATAATCGAATTCTTCAATGGAAATCCATGTATAATAATTTTAGAGGGAATAATTTACTATTTAAAACAAGATGAATTTTCGCGAATTGTTAAAAAATTTATATCAAAAGAAAAATCAAATACGCTAATATTAGAATACCTTTTACCCGATTCTCTTATTAGAGAAGACAGAAAGGAAATTCCTAAAAAAGTTTTTGAAAAGATAAAGCAAGAACTTTCACTTGAATCGATTTATACATATAACAAGGATTTTATAAATTCTCTTTTCTTAAATACAGGCGGCGAACTTATTTCTTCAAAGTGCCTAATGGAAATGGAAAAAGAAAGAACAGGCAGCAATAAATATTTTAACGGAATAGAAGACGGCTGGATTGAATGCTCTGTTTGGAAATTATAAAATATATGTAACCTTATAAAAATGCTGCCGTCTAAAATCTAAAACATAAAAAGCGAGGATTTATGATTTCAGCAGAAGAACGTGACGATATTAATCCGATTTGCCCCCATTGTAACAAGGAAATTCAAAAAGTATTTATGAAAAAGCTCGAATCAACTTTAGGAGTTCGGTTCTTGTATTTCTGCTCAAAATGCAAAAAAACATTGGGAGTAACTCATCGAAAAGGATTTTGGATGGGATAAAATGATTAACAATTTTTCGAACAACAATTAATCAATAATTATAAAAATGGACAATTTATGTTAAAAAATATCTCAATTTTACTTCTCATTCTCTTTCTGGTTTCCAATATTTCTGCACAATCAAACGAAGCTAGAATTAATGATTTAATAGAAAGATTTAATGATTTAGAACAATTTAATGGAACAGTTTTAATTGCTGAAAATGATGAAATAATTTTGAAAAAAGCTTATGGCTTGGCTAATAGAGAATGGAATATTTCCAATACAATAGATACAAAATTTAGAATTGGCTCGGTAACTAAACAATTTACTTCAATGCTTATTTTCATGTTATATGAACAAGGCAAAATTGATCTTGACGCAAAACTTTCCGATTATTTAGATTATTACAGAAAAGATAACGGAGAAAAAATTACAATTTCTCAGCTATTAAATCATACTTCCGGAATTCCAAGTTATACAAACTCGGATGATTTCTTTCCAATTACTGCAAAGTTGAAAGCTGAACCGAATGAATTTATTAGAAAATATTGCAGCGGTAATTTAGAATTTGAACCAGGATCTCAATTTGTTTATAACAACTCAGCATATTTTATTCTTGGCGCAATCATAGAAAAGATAACCGGTTTAACTTATGAACAAGCGTTAATAAAAATGATTTTTGAACCGCTGGAAATGAATAATTCCGGTGTTGATAATCAATTAAGTATTATTGAGAAAAGAGCGGATGGATACAAGAAAACCTTTCTATTTCCTCAAAATGATGATTTTGTTGATATGACAACTCCCTATTCGGCAGGTGCAATTTACTCAACCATTGAAGATTTATATAAATGGGATAGAGCACTTTATACTGAAAAGCTAATCTCAGATAAAACCAAAGGACTTATGTTAACACCCGTTAGCAATAATTACGCAAACGGATGGTTTGTTAAATCAATGAAATTTAATAGCGGTGATTCGGTTATGACTTATAGTCATGGTGGCGGAGTAAATGGATTTAATTCTTTAATTTATAGAATTCCGGGTAAAAATCAAGTTGCAATAGCCTTAGGAAATATTATTCCGGCTTCCGTAAGTCCAATTGTTATAGGCTCTTTAAAAATATTAAATGGTGAAAAAATAGAATTTCCTTCAACAACTTTAGCACAGCTTTTAGTAGAAAAGCTCAGATCGGATAAAGATTTTGAAATTTACACTTTTTATAGAAAGTTAAAAGATTCTGATGATTTTAAAAACTTTCCATCTTCTGAAAGAGAAATAAATTCATTTGGATATGAACTTTTGAGAAATGGAATGAATCTGGCAGCAATTGATGTTTTCAAAATAAACACCGAACTGTATCCTGAATCTTTCAATGTTTATGACAGCATGGGAGAAGCTTTTGCAGAATCTGGAAAAAACGATGAAGCAATTACATCTTATAAAAAAGCATTGGAAATAAATCCAAATTTAATTTCTGCCGTAAATGCTCTTAAAAAGCTTGGAGTTGATATTGAAGAAAAACAACCATTCAAACTTACCGAAGATCAAATAAAATTAATTTCCGGTAAATATGAAATATCAATAAATTTTATAATTACTATATACTATGAATCAGATAAAATATTTGCCAGAGCTTCCGGTCAACCTTCGTTTGAAATTACACCTTCTTCTGAGACAAGCTTTTTTAATAATCAAATTCCAATTCAGATAGAATTTATAAAGAATGAGAATGGTAAAGTTGAATCATTAAATTTATTTCAGAATGGAGGAAAATATCCCGCTAAAAAGGTTGAATAAGAGCGAATAAATTTTACATTTAGATATTAAATACAAGATTATTATTGATTTTTGCTTTGTAACAGAGCTTCTAAAATGATATTTTTGTCACTTTATGTATATAAAAATAAAGGAGAATAAAATGCCGGTAGTAGATTATGCTAAATATCAAGAAATGTTGGAAAACGCGCGAAAGAACAAATTTGCTTATCCAGCAATAAATGTTGTTTCAGAATCATCAGCAAATGCAGTATTAAAAGCTTTTGCAGAAGCAAAATCAGATGGAATTATTCAAGTAAGTACCGGCGGCGGCGAATTTGCTTCCGGTTCAGCTTTAAAGGATGCTGCTCTTGGCGCAATGTCAATCGCTCAACATATTCATTTAGTTGCGGATAGATATGACATCAATGTTGCGCTTCACACGGATCATTGCCAAGCCAAAAAAGTTGAATCATTTTTAAAACCGTTAATTGCTGAATCAAGAAAAAGAGTTGAGCGCGGAGAAAAACCATTATTTAATTCTCATATGTTTGACGGAAGTGAACTTCCATTAGTTGAAAATATGGATATTGCCGTTGATTTATTAAAAGAATGTAGTCAATTAGGAATTATTTTGGAAGTTGAAGCCGGCGTTGTTGGCGGTGAAGAAGACGGAATTAATAACGAAGATACTCCGGCAGAAAAATTATATACAACTCCGGAAGATATGTTATACGTTTATGAAAGATTATCGTCGGTTGAAGGTGCGAAATATATGTTTGCCGCTACTTTTGGTAATGTTCACGGCGTTTACAAACCGGGTAATGTTAAATTAAAACCGGCAATTTTGAAACAAGGTCAAGATGCTGTAGTTGCAAAATATGGCGAAGAAGCAAAATTCATGTTGGTTTTCCACGGCGGAAGCGGTTCTTCATTAGAAGAAATTAGAGAAACTCTAGACTATGGTGTTATTAAAATGAATGTTGATACCGATACTCAATATGCTTTTACAAGACCAATTGCTGATCATATGTTGAAAAATTATGACGGCGTTTTAAAAGTTGATGCTGAAGTTGGTAACAAAAAAATGTACGATCCACGCGGATATTTAAAGAAAGCAGAAGAAGGTATGAAAGACAGAGTTATTGTTGCCTGCGAAGATTTAAGATCTGTTGGAACTACTTTAGGAAAATAATTTTTTTAATTTTTCTTTTCAAAAAAGACTTCTTTCGAGAAGTCTTTTTGTTTCATAATGTTATTAATGAATTGAATTTCATTGTAAAAAAATCTGCAATAAAAAATCAGTAGTTCAATAGACACCCAGTCTATATTAATTTAATATTAACTCTATAAATTATCAAAAAATTTTTCTTAATCGAGAAACAAATCTCTATTAAGAACGTCCTAATTTACCAATAAAAGAAAAAAGAGGAACATGTTGCATTTCAAATTATTAGTAATTTCGTTTTTTTTTGTAAGCTCCCTTTTTGCTCAAACTTTTACATTCAGTGGATCGGTTGTAGAAAAATCCAGCGGTGAAGCACTTATTGGAGCAAATGTTTATTTGGAAGAATTAAGTTATGGAGCAAGCACAAATATCAGTGGATATTTTGTGATTCCCAATATTCCCAAAGGTGAATATACACTTGCAGTTAGTTATGTTGGATTCAAAACAGAAAAATCAAAAATTACAATTAAAAGTGATTGCACAAACTGCTTAACAGTTGAAATGAGCAATGAAGCAATTCAGACTAATGAAGTAGTAGTTTCTGCAGATTCTGTTCGCACAATTGATCGGCTTTTTGCAAAATCAGTTTCGCAAATAGAATTATCGCCTAGACAATTAAACCAAATTCCGCAGGCTGTTGAATCTGATTTATTAAGATCATTGCAAACCCTGCCTGGAATTACAGCTCTTTCTGATTTTTCATCGGCACTTTATGTTAGAGGCGGAACTCCTGATCAAAATTTGTATTTAGTTGATGGAACTGACGTTTACAATCCGGAACACGCTTTTGGAATATTTTCTACATTTAACACCGAAGCAATTAAAAAAGTAGAAATGTCTAAAGGCGGATTTAATGCGGAATACGGTGGCAGACTTTCGTCTGTTCTCGATGTTACAAATATTGATGGAAATAGAAACGAGTTTGTTGGAAATGTAAATATTAGTTTACTTTCTGCATCAACAACTTTACAAATGCCGGTAGGCTCTATTGGTTCAATTTCTGGTTCATTTAGAAGAACATATTTAGATCAAACAGTTGCAAAATGGGTTGACGACATTCCGCAATATTATTTTTATGATGGGAATCTAAAAGGATTTTTTGATTTAGATAAATCAAACAAACTTACTTTTTCTGTTTTTAACAGCAGAGATGATTTAGACTTTAAACTTGATCCTGATGCCGAAGAATCCTTGTCGTTTCTTTATAATTGGGGAAATCTTACCGGAAGTGTAAATTGGAAACATATTTTTTCTCCTAAATTATTTGCAAGTTTTTGGACTACGGCAAGCAGATTTACTTCTAATTTCGATTTTGAAGCAGTTGAGTTTACCGAACTCAATAAACTTACAGATTATGCGGCAAAAGGGGCGCTTGAATATTATGCGTCAAATGAGCTAAATATTAATTTTGGTATTGAACACAAACTTCTTCATTTAGTTTTAGAACAAAACTCAAACACCGGAATTATTGATGTTGATGTTAGGCGGCAGCATACAGCAAGTTATGTATCTGCAAATTGGAAACCAAATAATAAATTTTCTTTTGAATTAGGTCTTAGAGCAAATTTATTTAATACCAGTGAATATCACCTAAATTTTGCGCCAAGATTTATAGCAAAGTATAGATTGACAGAAACAAGTAATTTGAAATTTGCCGCAGGAAGATATTATCAATATCTAAACAGAATTCCACGCTTATTTTTCTCCAGCATTTGGGTTTCGGCAGATGAAAATATAAAACCGTCAAGCTCTGATCATTTTATTTTAGGATACCAAAAAGAAATTGATGCAGTTTATGAATTTGAAATTGAAGGCTACTATAAGACATATCAAAATATATATCAGTATAACCAACTTATTTCAACCGATGTAAATCCTTCCGGTTATGATGCTAAGGGAAATCCAATTTATTCAACCAGTGAAGGAGTATTTACTAGAGGCGAAGGAGTTTCGTATGGTTTGGAATTTATGCTTAGGAAAGATATTGGCGCTTTAACAGGCTGGGTTTCTTATTCTTTATCAAAAACCGAACACATATTTGACGGAATTAATAAAGGCAAAAAGTATAATCCGCGTCATGATAGAACGCATATTGTTAATGCTGTATTAAACACTAATTTAACCGAGTTTTTTAGTGGTTCCAGAGATAAATCTTCAAATTGGATTTTGGGAATGAGCTTTGTTTATACAACCGGACAGCCGATTACAACTCCCGGTTCAGCATATTACATAAATCCGGTTCCGGCTTGGGATAATATTCCGGTTCAAAATGATAATATTCCCGGTTATAATCTTTATCCATCCGAAATAAATAATTTCCGTCTTCCGGATTATATGAGAATGGATATTAGCCTTACTTGGGAAATAAAATATGAAACATGGTCTCTCGCTCCTTACTTGCAGATTTTCAATATTGGGAATAGAGGAAATGTTTGGTTTGTGCAATATGAACGGGGAATTACAGACGGTCAAATTGTTCAGAAACTCGAAAAAACAACAATGCTCCCTATTCTGCCAAGTTTAGGTGTTAAGATCAATTTCTAAAAAGTTTAAGAGGAATAAAATGTTTAAAAAGTCAGTTTTAATTTTAATATTTTTTTTATTTGCACTTGCGGGATGCGGCGATCCAATTGTTGAATTAGAAAGTGAGTATGAACCAAAAATTGCCGTTGCAGCATATATTTATCCCGAAAAGAAGGTTGAGGGAATAAGAATAATGAGAAACTTTCAACTTACCGGAAATATTGATTCCGCTTCGGTTATTCTAAATCCAATATCAGACAATGTTTCTGCCAGTATAAATGATGTTCCATTAGAGTTTGATTTAAAATCTTTTACTTACTATACAGATAATCTTCAAATCGATTATGGAAAAGAATATAAGTTAAAAGTAAGCGCAGTTGTTGAAGGGAAACAACTTTACACCGAATCAACAACTGTAACGCCAGAAAAGGGATTTTCCATTATTGATAAGGATTTGGGAACGATTAAGTATAGGGATAAATCGCCGGTATTAAAATTTACAACTTCTCCCGGAACCGGATTTTATGCGTTTTCAATAAATGCTGTTGATGCCAGTGTGGATAATTTCATTTATAACAATCCTTATGAACCCAATAAAAAACCTAACGAAGTTGAAGAAAAATTTAACAGTTACCGGTTTCAATTAAATTTAGTTCTTAATGTTAATTTGCATCCAAATGATATTTATGAATACGAAATTATTGGATTAGATACTTGGTTCTATGGCAATTATGAAGTTATAGTTTATGCCGGAAATGAAAACTTTGAAGATTTTGTTCTAACATCAGGAAATGTTCAAGAATTTGACGGTAATTTTCATGAACCTAAATTCTATTTTTCCGGTGATGGAATTGGAGTTTTTGCTGGAGCAATTTCTGATACTGTAAAATTCAATTTGGTAAAGTGATATTAAATTCATTTTGACATGTTAAAATAAGAGACACCTTTTTCGTGTCTCTTATTTTGTAAAAGAAAGCAACTTGCAATAAATTAACAGCCGCCCAGAACTCTTTTGGATTCTTGCTTAATTATTTTTGGTTTTGATGCCTCAATAATTGCAGGAAGTTTTTTGGCTGCTTCAACTCTAAATCTGTATGTGTCAATCATGCTTTTGTTTTGTATTTCTGAAGGCATTTCAAAATTCATTACATTATCAACAAAGTTATTTAATCCGCCATCAAGAATTATAATATTATCATAACCAATTTCTTTTGCAGCAAGAGCTGCCTTCAAAGCTGAAGCTTCATCAGCACCATAAATTAAATTTACTTTTCCTTTTGTATTAAATACTCTTTGCCATTCTTTATTTAAGAACTTTGTATAATCAGCATTAATTGCATTTGGAAGTGCAAACTCTTTAAATTCTTCAACAGTTCTAACATCAATGAGCTGCATTGTTTTATCATTATTTACTAATCTAGCGGCTAATTCATCAATCGGCATTTTTGAAAATTGACTTGATTCTAGCAACATTTCTGCATCTAAATCTCTTATATGTTCTTTATGCGGAGGGATAAAAGCTGCGCTCAAACCAATTAATAAAGCAAATGCCGCAATTGGAGCAAGAATTCTAGATTTGGTAATACAAACTTTTTCCCCTTTGTTAACTTTATTTTCAATTTTAGTTACAAAGTAAAAAGCCGAAAGAGCAACAACTACCATAAATGAAGCAAATAATCCTTGCGACATTCCAAGAGTATTAAACATTTGAGGAGTTCCTAAATTTTCTGCCAAGTATAATCCTTCAAATAATGGATATCCTTCAATAAAAATAAATACGCCAATTGCTGACCCGACAATAAAATACATTGCGTCAATTTTGCCTATTGCCGCAGCACAAACGCTTGTGCCGGGACAAAAACCTCCAACAACAAAACCTAATCCCATTATTAATCCGCCAACTATAGCCGACCATAAGAAAAGTGGATTAATATAAACTAAATCCATATTTATCAAATGATAGTGATCCATGATTAGAACACCAATCATTGCGGTAACACCACCTGTAAAAAATACTCTTAAAACCGTAAAATCATAACCATAGAATAAGCCGACTAATTTTTTAGAAGTTGAAAATCCTGCTTGTTCTAGAATAAATCCAAATCCGATTCCAATTAGGAAGGCTACAATAAAATTTAATTCGTTTCCGATAATATCAGGTACTAAAGGTCCCATCTTAAAACTCTCTTATTTAGTTAACCAAAGTTTTCTGAAAAAATATGCAAACATATAAGCGCCGCCAAAAATACTTAACATAGTAAGAATTCCGCCGGTTGAAAAAACCGCCATTCCGCTTAATGCCGCACCGCTTGTACATCCTCTTCCTAATTGCGAACCAAATCCGAATAATGCACCGCCCAATATTGCCGCAGCTATTCTTGTTCCGGATTTAATTGCGGGATTTTTTTCTAATGTTAGATTAAGTCTATTTGACATTAATCCCGATAAAAAGGCACCAAGCAAGGCTCCAATAACTTCAAAAACCAACCAAGATTTTAATGGATTTCCTTCGTGAGTTTCAAAGTAATCTTGATAGAATTCAGAGTTTTCAACGTGTTCCGGAGCGACAGCTTCTGTTGCGCTAACTACCACGCTTTTTACTGCACCGCTTGCTCCAAGTCCGCGACCCGTAATAAAGATTGTTAATAACAATAATAAGCCAAGTAAAAAACCGGCTAAGTAAGGATTCATATAAGTTGTTTTTTCCATTTTCAAACCCATTAATTGTTTGATTCTAATTTAATTTTTTCTGTTGCTACACTTGCTTTAACATCACTTTCATTTTCATCTTCTAATTCCTCATAACCGGTAACCATTGCTTTTAGGTTTGATAAAATTGTATGTCCGGTTGTAATTAAATAAATATGAGCAATCACAAAAGCAATAAGTAAAAAAGCACCAAGAGTATGAACTATTGCAATAATTTCTAAGCTGTCAATATTTATTGTTGAAATTCCTTGTCCTTGTGGATAGCGATAATACATGTAAAATAATCCCGAAATTACCATTACCGGAATTACAAGAAGTTTCAATCCCAAATAAGTAATCTTTTGCAAAGGATTTAATTTACTTAAAACAGTTTTCTTTGTAGGATGAGGCGCATTTCTGAAAATTCCTAAAAGGTAAAAATCAATTTGCGATTTTAGATTTTTGAAAGTTGGCAAATATTGCTTCCATTCTCCAGTAGTAAAATGCCAAAATATTGCAAACACAACTAAAATAAGCAAAGCATAAGCTGCTATATTGTGATATTTAACGGCATTTTCAAAACCAAAAAAAGTAATTGAACCGTGAATTTCAAAGCCGGTTAATCCCAAAAAGAAGATCAAGAAAGCTTGCACCCAGTGCCAAAATCTTTCAAATGATCTGTAAATATAAACTTGTTTCATTTTTTAGTTTCCTGCTTTATTATTTTTCTTTGACATAAATATTCTAACCGCACCGTGAGCCAAAACTCCAAGTAAGGTTAGAAGCGCAATAAGTTTTCCAAAAATTTCTACAAATGGATTGTAATCTCTTCCCGGCATATAGAAATCTGTTAAGTTTGCTAATCTACTGTTTTCTCTCGTATGGCAAGATGTGCAGCTAACAGTTTCTTCTTTAGAAGCCACCATGTGATTTATTGGCCAGTTCATTTCTGTTTCGATAAAAGAATACTGTCCGCTGTATGGAAGACCAATTCTGTTCATTCCAACCTCTGAAGCTTCGTCCCAATTAAAATCGACCCAAAATGCTCCTTCGCCTTTTTTCTCATCATAAAGGTGAGGCTGAATTAATATTTTATTTATTGGATCAAAAATTTGTTTTGCTCTGTGAATTTTAACTGGAATTATTTTTGAATTAAAATCGGCATAAGATCCGTTTAATTCATTAAGTACTAAAGATTTTGTTGTGTCGTCAATAATATCGCCAAGCACATAGTGTTTTGCTGTTCCGTTAAACCAAGTATATTCCGGAGTTAAATTTCTTCCCCATTCAAAAGAACCCTTAATTGATAAATAAGTATGATTCCCTAAAGAATCTTCTTCGTGAAAAGGTTTACCGTCTTTTATTTTTCCGGCAGTTGACCAGTCCCAATACATTTTTGTTGAATTTGCTTTTGCGTAAGTTGGAATATGACAAGTTTGACAGGCAACTTTTATTGTATGTTCATTTAAAATTTCATTTTCATGCGGGGTTTCAGTATGGCATTGTTCACAAGTTGAACGATTAACATTCATGGAAGAAAGAGAATAAATTTTTCCTTTCATTTGATGATTTTCTGTTGTGTGACAATCTACGCAAACCAAGTTTGCACCTTCAACCGCCATATGAATATCAATTGATCTATCGGGAGTAAACATTGCTTTTTCTAAATCGCCATGTTTTACATTATTTCCGCCTCCGCCAAAAAAGTGACAAACTCCGCAATTATCTCTTGTTGGTTTTCCAATATGCTGCGCAATTTCATTAAGATTTAGAGCCGGATCGGGATAACCGGATTTATTTTGAGCTTTTATATAAGTGCCGGAATTATCATGACAAACCATGCAGTCAATATTTTTCTTGTCTGTAAAAGTGAACCCTTCATCAGACATTCCAAATCCAATATGACATTTTGCACAAGCTTGTTCATTTGTTTGCGTACCGATACAGAAATTATTTACTGCGTTTTTCTTCCCTAAATACACAATCCCGCGTCCTTCAATATATTCCGGTCTTTCCCAGTTCCAGTGAGATGACTGCATTATTTCATGGTCTCTTTTATTGTGACATGAAACGCAAGCTTCGGTTACTTCTTGAGGTGTATCAAAATGTTGGTCTAACATTGGAAACGCACTATGATCAACTACCTGTTGATGAGGCTTTGCATACTTTTCTTTTAAATCAACAACTTTGGATGGATAATAAATATCACTTTTCATTAGCGATACTGCTGTAATTACAATAATTGCTAAAAAAGTTAGTGTTAATAAAATCTTACGCATTTGAAAACTCCTACAAATAAAATTTCAAGATATCATTGGATGTTTTTGTCGTTTACTTGGATTCAAGATGTTTCTTGATTTCAAATATTGCTGATAATTTTGCAAATACTGTACCAAAAAACATCTGAATGTCTTTGAATATTATGTGAATTTAGAAATTGTTTGATTGCAATCTGTTTTGTTGGTTTTTGAAATCTTGGCAAAATGGATTATTTCTGTACATAAATAATTGAATGGAAATATATCTTTTATGATATAAAATAATTTCTAAAAATGATTTGTGATTATTGATTTTTCTCATAAATGATAAGTGTTTTTAGGATATTTTGAGAAAAATAATACTTTACTATATAAAGGAATGTGTCGAGTTGTCTTTTGTGATTTGGGAAATGAAGTTTTACTTGTAGTTGTATTTTGATAAATATAAAAGTTCAAATTTTCTTATAAAACCGCTGACCAAATCCATAAGTTGGTTCGCCTTCTTTTGGATCAGTTCTTTGAGCTCCATTAACATCTTAAAATTGACTTCCCGAACCAAAATCCATACAACCTAATGCTCTAATGACTGATAAAGTTAATGAAGAGGATAGTAAAAACAAAAGTTCAAATATTACACAGTTTCTTGGTAAAAGAAAATAAACGATTTTCTATATGAGCATATAATTTGTTAATAATGAGGTTTCTTTGCAAAAGGTGTAATACACGAAAGTTAAATTAGCAAAAACGAAAAAAGGCGAGCAAAAATACTCGCCTTTTAATTTTTAATTTCAGAAAAATCTCAATTTTTATTGAATTTCTGAAACTAAGCTTTCATTCTCTTTCCTTGCTCTTCATGAATGAAAATCCAGCTTACAACTTTTCCGATGTCAATCGTATTGTAATTGTTCCAATATTTCTTTGTTCTCACGTGCATAGAACTTGTGTCAATTTTGGGGATTGAGTTTGCTTCATCCATAATTCTTTTAATTCTTTCATCCTGCCACTTTTTCATACTCACAGCCCGGAGATCAACCCAGCCGTCATGCGCCCAAAGGTTTAAACTTTTTTCGTTTATCTCCATTTCATCTTCACCGCGATAGGGAGGAATTTTCATTTCATTTCCTCTTAACAAAGATTTTCCGTCCGGTAATAAAATTGGAATTCCAATAGAAATAATTTCATTTCTTAGTTTAGGATCATCTTTTAAAACTTGGAAAACTTTTTCAGATAAACTTTCCGGAGTTTCATTAAGAATATCTTTCATGTTTTTGCAGACTAATTTTATAAGATTTATTTCATGTAAAAGTTTTGAAAGTCTTGGCGGTCCAAGTAATTCAAACGCAACACTGTCAACCTTATGAATTTGTTCAAGCTCTTCAAGTTGCTCGACCGCAGATGCCTGCAAAAATCCGGCTCTGTAAGTTGGTTCTAAAGTAGCATTATCTAAAGCATTAATTATGTCATGACCAGTGTTTCCACCTTTGATTTCATAAATCGCATCAACTGCAATTTCTTCCGGAGTAACATATTCCATTTGTCCTTGTGCAGTAATCGCTTCAAATTCCCCGCGAGAAAATGTTCCGTTTTCTCCGGTGTCAATAAAAACGGATTTTAATGTATCGCCGTTCGTTGAGAAATCTTTGTCTAATTTCAGTTTTAATTTATTGTTAAGAGGAATTGCATCTTCAAGATTAACATCTACAATTTCAATTGCTTTTCCGCGTTTTTTTATTTCGCCAAATTCAATTCGTTTCCAGGCAATGGCAGCGGTTGGTTTAATTTCCTTTGTAATAGCACCTTCGGGAGTTCTGCCCATTAAAAATAAAAGTAAAGTATGTGCGCCGGCTACAGATGATTTACTTAATAAAACTCTAGAAGGTTTTTCTTCACTGTGAGTATATGGAATATTTAACCCCATTCCGCCGGTTCCACTTGTTCCAATCTTAACATAAATTTCTGTCGCTGCTTCTTTCATTGACGCATACAAAGTTTGAATGTGTCTAATTAATTGAGGGATATAAAGTGTGCAGACTAGGATTTCTGTCTCTTCAATTAATGCTTCCGGAGTTGGATTTTTCTCAATGGTTTTTTTGATTGTTCTATAAGTAGAATATATATCTTGGTAAGCAATTCCGGTTGCAGAATTTATACAATCGATTATAATGTCTGGCTTGTGATTCATAATTAGTTGATATAAAGAGGAGGCTTTAAGAACATCTTCGGTCATCTCTTCCATAATATCAGCCATTAAAATACGGCGTTTTTCTTTGTCTCTAAGAATTGCAAAACGGTCATCATCTTTAAAATCATGTCTAATAAAAATATTTCCCCACCAAGGAATAAAATAATCTTCCGGTTTATCTGGGAATTCTATTCTTAATCTTATACATTCATCAACAGCTTCGTTTTCTTTAAGAGAAGTAACAATAATTTGTTTCGGTTTTTCTGCAACAAGCTTTCTTGTAACAGCATTTCCAACCAATCCCCATCCGCCTAAAACCAGGACGGTTTTGTTTTTAATATCCATTTAGTACCTCAAAATTAATTAAGAGTTTCTTGTGCAAGAAAATTACTCTTTATAAAAAAGTTAGACAAGAGAATTCAAACAAAAGGGTCTTATTTTAATCTTTCTGATTTCATAAATTGCTTAAGGAGAATCCCTTTCTTATTTTTAACTTTCGTTTTAAATAAAATAAAGAAGTGCTAAATGAAATTATGCGACTTATTAGAAGTAGACAAAATTATTCTTAATGTAGAAGTTGAATCAAAAGAAGAGATAATAAATAGACTAATAGATCTTTTTAAGGGTGATAAAAGAGTAGTTGATTTAGAATATCTAAAGAAGGCCGTATTTGAAAGAGAGAAAATAATGTCAACCGGTGTTGGTTTGGGCTTTGCAATACCGCATGCAAAAACCAAAGCAGTAAATGATGTTATAGCTGCATTTGCCGTATCCAAAAAACAAATTGATTTTCAATCTCTCGATAATAAACCTGTTGATATATTTTTTCTCCTAGTTGGAACTGAAGCTCAAGTTGGGCTGCACATAAAACTTTTAAGTAGAATTTCCAGACTAATGAATAGAGACGGTTTCAGAGAAAAATTAATGTCTGCCAAAAGTTCTTCGGAAATAAGCAAATTGTTCTGCGAAGAGGAAAATCATTTTTTTGAAATAACCTAAAGGCCCCATTAATATTATGATAAAAGCAATTGCCGGAACCAAAGATATATCTGCACCCGAAATTAATAGATGGCATTTTCTAGAAAATCTTGTAAGAAAAGTTTTTAGAAATTTCAATTATAGTGAAATACGTACGCCGGTTTTTGAAGAAACAGCTCTCTTTGCCAGAGGAATTGGAGAAAACACTGATATTGTAAGCAAAGAAATGTACTCTTTTTTAGATAGAGGAGAAACAAGTTTAACGCTTAAACCGGAAATGACTGCATCGGTAGTTAGAGCAGCACTTGAACATAATTTTGATAAGCAACAAAACTTAAATAAGCTTTATTATATTTCTCCAATGTTTAGACAAGAAAGACCTCAAGCGGGAAGATTCAGACAATTTCATCAGTTTGGCGCCGAGGCTTTAGGAAGTGAGTCCCCTGCTCTAGATGCCGAAATGATAATTATTGCTCATGATATTATTGAAGCACTTGGATTAAAAAATTTTAAAGTGAAAGTCAATTCTCTTGGTGTTCATGAATCAAGAGAAGCTTATAAAATAAAATTAAAAGAATTTCTGGAACCTCATTTTGAAAAACTTTCAGAAGACAGCAAGAAAAGATTCAGTACAAATATTCTTAGAATTTTTGACAGTAAAGATGAACGCGATCAGAGTATAATGCTCGATGCTCCTTTATTAATAGAACATTTAGATGAAGACAGTCTAATTCATTTTGAAGAAGTAAAAAAATATTTATTAGCAGCAAAAATCAATTTTGAAATAGAACCAAAATTAGTTCGCGGTTTGGATTATTACACACATACAACTTTTGAGATTATAAGCGACAGCGTCGGATCACAGAGTGCGCTTTGCGGCGGCGGAAGATACAACAATCTGGCATCCGAAATTGGCGATAGAGATATTCCCGGAGTTGGCTTTGCCGCGGGTATTGAGAGAATTCTGCTTGCTTGCGAAAATGAAAATTCTTTTGAATTAAGTAAAGAGCAGATTGATGTTTACGTAGTTCGCCTTGATAAAGACTTAAATCATAAAGCTTATGAAACTGCTTACAATCTTAGAAAATTTGAACTCCTTTCTGAAGTGGATTATTTAAGCAGAAGTGTTAAAGCCCAAATGCGAGAAGCAAATAAGCTAAATTCAAAATTTGTTATTATGATTGGTGGTGATGAATTTAAGAATGGAAAACTTGTTCTTAAAAATATGGAAACAAGCGAACAGGAAGAAATTTCATTAGAAAATTTAGAAGAAGTACTTAAAAGAATTAGAGGATAAATTGCCATTAAAAAAACCAAAAGATCTTCCCAAAATTCCTAAGACCCGAAAGAAAAAAGCCGAGTCTGCAATCTCCGCAATTCCACAAAAAAAACCTGATAAATTAGAATATTTTTGTAAAGCTTTTTATGAATACGATAATGTAACAAAAGAACAATTTGCTGTTTTATCAATTCAAACAGTTGTTGAGTTTACAAGTTTTGCTTATGAAATTTCAGTTGAGGTTCTTAAAGAAAAAAACGCCTTAAACCTTATTATCATGGGGCTATCTGCAAAAACTAATATGGTTCCTCAAATACAACCGGCTCGTACCGATATAAGATTGGATGACATTAACGGAGAAGTAAACGTAAATGTTGTTAAACAAGATGGAAGTATTAATGCAGCGGTGTATAATCTAAATGTGTTTAAAAAGGAAATCGAATTAGTCAATCAGTTTATTCCGGAGAAAAAAAATAATCGTTTGTTCTGCCAATTCACTGTTGATAAGGACTCGTTTACATTTGGAGAATAAAAAAGAAAATCCGGGTAAAAATTTTATAATTGGAAGAAAGCCGGTTTTAGAAGCGTTAAATTCCAATACAGAGTTAAGCTGTATTTATGTCTGCAAAGAACAGTTAACCGGAATCGTATTACAAATAAAGAAAAATGCTGACCGGGCAGGAATTCCTGTCAAAATAATTCCACTAATTAAATTAAACAAACTTTTTGCAAAGCAGAATCATCAAGGAGTTATTGCAGCAAAAGCGTTTCAAAAATTTTATGAATTTGACGAAATACTTTCCCTTTCAAAAAAATCAAAATATCCACTTTTGCTAATTTTAGATTCAATACAAGATCCTCATAATGTTGGCGCTATTATTCGAACTTCCGAAGCTTCCGGTGTTGACGGAATTTTAACTACAATTCATAATAGTGCCCCAATTAACGAAACTGTTGAAAAAACTAGTGCCGGCGCATTGTCCCATTCAAAAATTTGCAGAATTAGTAACGTGGCTCATACTATTGACACTCTTAAAAATGAAGGATTTTGGATTGTTGGAAGTTCGCTGGAAGATTCAAAAAAATTTACTGAGGTTGATTATAAAGCGCCAATTGCAGTTATAATGGGAAATGAAGAAAAAGGAATTAGGAAACTTGTCGCATCAAAATGTGATCACTTAGTTAGAATTCCGATGAAGGGAAAAATACAATCACTAAATGTTTCTGTTGCTACCGGCGTTTTACTTTACGAAATTCTTCGCCAAAGAGGATTTTGAAATTTATATTTGCACCCACATTTTTAAAATAGTTGAAATAAAAGCGAAGTATATCCAACTTGAATTGTAATGTCATTTCCGGCATCATCATTTAGACCTAAAGATACTCCGCCATCAACAACAAACGTATTGCCAAATTTATAAGATAAACCGCCATCAATGAATATTGGATTATAGTTTGTTGTCATTTCACCAAAGATTTCTAAAAAAATTCCAAAACGGTTATTTAAACTATGGGAAAATGAAACCGCATGAATAAATGATGAATTGTAACCAATTCCATCATCATAAATGTAAGTTCCAAAAGTTCCGTCAATTTGGAAAGTGTTAATTACAAAGGAGGGGGCAGCATAAAATGTAAATTTAGGATCACTGTTTTTTACAAACTCAGTTTTTGCAACAACCGCAATTGAGAGCTTAGTTTTTTCTAATATTCGATATTTTAATTGAATCCCGGGATTACCAAGTTCAGTAGAATTTTTTGAATTAACTAAACCATTCATTGAAAATCCAAACTCAAACTCATTTGATATTCCTAGTTTTAGAAGAAGCGGTAAAGTCCAATTGTTATTTGTGGATGAAAATCCAAATTCAATTTCGCTAAATCCTTTGGAGGTAGTAAAAGCGTTATCTGCCGCAGAAGGTCTGGTTGGATTTACAGAAACTTGAGCGAAGTAAATTGATGATAGAAACCAAATCAGAAATAAAAATCTTTTCATATAAAATCCTAAAAAATTGATTTGCCGGTTAACTTCACAAATTTTTCTAAGGCATCAATGCCAACAACCGAATTACCGACTTTATCTAAACCCGGAGACCAGGCACAAATAATCATTTCTCCAGGAACAACTGCTATAATTCCGCCTCCAACGCCGCTTTTAGCGGGAAGCCCAACTCGATAAGCGAAATCACCAACAGCATCATACAAACCGCAAGTAAGCAATAATGCATTTATTCTTTGGTTGAGTTCTTTTGAGAGAATTCTTTTTCCGGAATTAACATCAACACCATCATTAGCTAAGTAACTGAAAGTATTTACTAAATCAACAGAACTCATGCTTAGTGAACAATGATGAAAATAATAATCAAGAACAAGTTCAACATCATTATTTATATTATCGTAAGCTTTCATAAAATTTGCTAAAGCCGCATTTCTGTATCCATGAGTTTTCTCACTCTGAGCAACTTCAAAATCATAATTTATAGTTGTGTTTTTGGAAAGTGTTCTTACAAAATCCAGAAGAAAAGTTTTGGCATCATTAGTATTTGAAATTACCATATCTGTAATAACCAGCGAACCCGCATTAATAAAGGGATTTCTGGGTTTTCCATTTTCATGTTCAAGTTGAACAAGGGAATTAAAAGGATTTCCGGAAGGTTCTTTTCCAACTCGCTTCCAAATATCATCACCAATAAAATCCATTGCCAAAGTAAGCAGCAGTACTTTGCTTATGCTCTGAATGGAAAAATTATCATCATAATTGCCTGCTTTATAAATATCGCCGTTAACAGTTTTTACAGTTATTGCAAATTTATATATTGGAACTTTTGCAAGCGCCGGTATGTAATTTGCGACTTTTCCATTTCCTAAAAGAGGTTTTACTTCTTCATAAACTTGATTGATAATTTTTGATAAATCCATTTCTCACTTGAAATTTAATTGAACATCAAATTTACTTACTTAACAATTACTTAACAAAAAAATAGGAACCTCTCAATTAAATTATTGGTTAGAATAATTAAACAAAAAGCGAAAGTATATATGGAATACACAACCAAAGAACTAGATTTTCAAAGATCTATATCTTATTACGAAATAGATTCTAAAGTAAACTCACCTTCAAAATTTGATGAATTTGGAAACCCGACTGATTGGTTTGATTTGAAAGATATTACAACCGAATCAATTTTAATGAAACATAAAATCGATTCTTCAAAAATGAATGAATCGAGTATGCGGGCATTAAAAAATTTATTTAAGTAAATAGAAAAATATAGTCAATCATTAATAGCATTTTTTTATTCCGAAATACTATTAAGAAATAAACTGCGTAATATTTTTTGATTTCTCATTAACTGTCTATACGATTTGTTAATTTAGAAAATCAAAAACAAGGATTTATGTAAATGACAATTCAAGAAATACAAGATAAATTAGTTGCTGAGTTTAGTGAATACATTGATTGGGATGACAAATATGCCTCAATAATTAAGATGGGAAAGGAAATGAATCAGTTTCCTGAAGAATACAGAATTGAAAAAAATAAAATTCACGGATGCCAATCACAAGTTTGGATGAACGCAAAATTAGAAAATGATAAAGTAGTTATTGATGCCGACAGCGATGCAATGATTGTAAAAGGTTTAATTGCAATTTTAGTAAAAGTATATTCCAACCAAACACCAAAAGATATTTTAAACAATCCACCCGATTTTATTAAGAAAATTGGAATTGATAATCATCTTTCTCCAACAAGAAAAAACGGATTAGGGGCAATGCTTAAACAGATTCAAATGTATGCATTAGCTTACAGCACAATTGTAAAATAATTTTTGGGGAACTTGGTTTAATAATATTTTTAAGTAACTAAAAAGTTGAAGTGAAAAATGCCGGATTTTATTCCGGCATTTTAGTTTTAATGAAATTTTACTCTTCTAAACTGAGTAAATAATCGGCAATTTTACCAAGTTTTTTTACATCAATATTAGAATAAGAAGGCATAATAATTCCCTTGTATTTGTCTTGATACATATCAAATCTAGGATCACTGCTGTAATCGGCAGGGTTTCTTAAATAATTAATTAGCTCATTTCTATCAAAATGTTGTTTTGCCATAATTAGAGCAGGCGCCATTTTTGTCCCTTCAAGATTTCCTCCGTGGCAAGATGTGCAACCAATATTTTTTAATAACGCTAAACCATCCATTTCGCTTGTGTTAGCCGAAGTTGGACTGGATGTTTCGGGTTCATAAAATTCTATATCGTTTACGTCAATTTCTTCTTTGAGGGCATTTCGAGAAAAAATAAATAGAACTATAAAAAGTACTAAAAAAGCTGCAATCCATTTTTGTGCGTTGGTCATATAACTTCCCTAAGATTTCTAAAAAGATAAAATTAAATTTAAGACTGACAGATACAATTTCAAAGTATAATCGGAATGACCTATTAATTTACTTCCGCAGCAAGCTCTTCTTCATAGTGAGTTCGGTAGGATTTTATAGAATTAAAAATTGCATTTGCAATATCGGTCTGACCTTTACTGCTCTTTAAGATTGCTTCATCATTTTTGTTAGAAAGAAATCCGGTTTCAACAAGAACCCCGGGCATCGATGCGCCAACCAAAACATAAAATCCGGCTTGCTTCACTCCTCTTGAAGGAATATTTACATACTTGTTCCAATTTGAATTTAGCACATCGCTAAATTTTTCTGAATACCGCATATATGCTGAATGAGCCATGCTAACCAGAATGAAATTTTCGTCCGTTAATTGTTTGTATTTATCCGGATTATCTTCAAGTTTAATAACGCTATTTTCAAATTCGGCAATTTCTATAGCTTCTTTGGTTCTTCCGGGTCTAAGAAGATAAACTTCAAATCCTCTTACAGAGCTGCTTTTTTTGCCCAATGAATTACAATGAATAGAAACAAATAATTTCCCGTTTGCTTCATTTGCAATTTTACCGCGCTTAAAAAGTTCAATAAATCTATCGTCTTCCCGTGTATAAACAACTTTAACATCAGGCATTTTTTCTTTTATTTGTTTGCCAAGTTTAAGGGCGATTTTCAGATTTATATCTTTTTCTTTAGCTCCGGTAATTCCAATTGCACCCGGATCTTTACCGCCATGTCCGGCATCAATAACTACTACATCAAATTTCCATTTTTCTTTTTCTGCGCTAAAATCATTTGCAACCGGATTATTAAGAACATCATTATGGATAGAAATAAAAATATCATTGCTGGCAATATCTTCCGAGGCTTCATGAGAAGAGAAACCGGATTTTAAAGTAAACTCAAGCTGAATACTTCCCGAAACATATTTTGAACGCGCACTTCTAATTAATCCTTTTGGTTTTATACCGGATAAAGCTTTTGGATCAACACTCACTCCGGTTAAGAAAACGATTAGTTTGTTTTCTAAAAGTGATGTAGAATATTTTTTTATCTTTTTTTGGGATTGAAGAACTATAAGTGTTCCGTTAGTTTTTTCGTCAACTGAAATTCCATAAACATCAAATTTAGAATTTGTGTTGATATCTTTCTTTGGAATTTTTACTTCAATTATTTCTCCGGAAGCATCTTGGTTAACATCTTTTAAGGCAATTGGAATTGATCCGCTTACAGAAAGAATTTTATTTCTTGGATCAAAATCTACTTTTTGTTGAATTGCTTTGCTTAAAAGGGATGTAGAATATTCAAGAGGAATTAGCACATCTTGATTTATCAGCAAAGTAGAAACCGGAATTTGGAAAACCTCTTTCTCGTTTGAAACTCTGTCTTTAAGAATAACAAACTGATTTCTTGCAGTAAATATCAAGCTTTTATCGGCAAACTTCATTTCAATTTTATCAGCTTGATCATTATAAAAGTAATTGCCCGAAATTGCTTTAGCTAATTCTTTAGTGGAAACGTAGTTCAATCCTTTTCTGGGAAGATAAGATACCTTTGCAGATTTTCCGTCAACAGCAACATCAAGTTTTAAGAGCCTTTGTGGAAAAACTACAACAGTTGATAAAAGTAAAATGAGAATTAATTTATTAATCATATTTCCTTAACCAATAAAAGGGATAAAAGAACCGCTTCTTTTTTTATAATTAATATATTCATCTTTGAAATGATTTTCTAATAAACTTTCTTCAAATTTAGCTCTAAGAATAAACAAAGGAATTTCCAAAAGCAATACTGCCGGTAGTGCAATAAAACTCATTACAGCTAAAGCTGCGCCTAAGTCACTTAAAACCTGACTTAAATATTGCGGGTGCCTAATTGTTTTATAAATGCCGGTTGTTACTAAAGAATGTTTTTTTAAAATTAAAATTTCTTGTGCATAATTTTCTTTGAGCGATTTGAAAGAATAAACCTGAAGCCAAGAAAAAATTATAAATAAAGCTAATCCAATAAATCTTAAGTAAGAATATTCTTGTTTTATGGATTCATCAAAAGTGCCAAGATTAAAAATTCCGGCAATAACAATCAGTAAAATAAAAGCAGAAACATTTGGCGGAACTTTTTGCAGATAAGTTTTAGGTTTTTCTAAAGCTTTAGTAAGCGAAATTTTAATTCCGGTTTTAGCTGCAGAGTAATTTGCTGACATATTAACAAAAAGATTAACGCCAACAAGAATATTTATCGGATCCATTATTTCTCCTCTTTATAAAAATTTATAACGGGAATTCCGTCGTCAAGAATAAATCCTCTGAACATTCCGTCAGTGTTGAATGGTGAAACAATATTTCCGGAGCGGTCAATCCCAATTACTCCCCCTTTACCGCCAAGAGTTTTGAGTTTTTCATAAATAACTTTATTTGAAGCTTCCTTTAAACTCATTCCTCCATATTCCATCATGGAAGAAATATCATGAGCAACCACTCCCCTAATAAAATATTCTCCTTGTCCGGTTGCTGAAATTGCGCATGTTGCGTTGTTAGCGTAATTCCCAGCACCAATAACCGGAACGTCGCCAACTCTTCCATAGCGTTTGTTCATTGTTCCTCCGGTTGAAGTTCCGGCGGCTAAATCTCCGTTTTTGTCAAGTGCCGCGCAACCAACAGTGCCATATTTATATTCTTCTTTTATATAATTTAATGACTGATTTTTTGCTTTTTCTTCGGCTTTAATTTTATTGAAAGTATCCAGTCTTTCTTTCGTTAAGAAATATTCATTTTCTACAAAAGCAAAACCTTGTTCTTGAGCAAAAATTTCCGCTCCATCACCAACCAAAAAAACATGTTTCGATTTATCCTTAACAGCATTAGCCAATAAAATAGGATTTTTAATTTTTGAAAGTCGGGCAACCGCACCAACAGAAAGATCTTTTCCGCTCATAATAGAAGCGTCTAATTCAACATTTCCTTCAGAATTTAAAACAGCTCCTTTACCAGCGTTGAACAAAGGAGAATCTTCAAGAATAGTAATTACTTTTGTTACTGCTTCAACACTTGTTCCGTTGTTTTTTAAAATTTCATAACCGACATTTAAGGCTTCTTGAATTTTATCGTTAAATTGTTTTTCCTGCTCTGCTGTATATCTTCCCTCATATATAGACCCTGCACCGCCATGCAAAACAAGCCCAAACTCGGTTTTAACTTGAGTTGAATCAGTGCAAGAAATTAGAATGATGAGTAAGGCGAAAAGGGATAATGATTTTAATACATCTTTCATAAAAGCCTCAAAAAATTATTTACAAAAGATGTACAAAAAAAAGAAGTATAACAAGTAATTGGAAATTGTTAATGGAGCTTATTGCAAATAATCTTCCGGAATTTCTTTTCTACCAGCATAGCCTTCATTTACGCCATGATAATAAAATATATCATCTTCGTCACTTCTCCAGCAAAGGAAAACTTCTTCACCATTAATTATTGCGGGAAAATCGACAAGCCCAATTCTGAAATTCCAATCTTTATAATAGCATCCAATTTCTTCGAGTTCGACCATGTAATGATTCATATTCTTTGCAAGTAAAATAATTTCTTCGTTCCCTTCAATATTTCCACCCAACGATTCTGCTATTGTGTGAATTTGATATCCATCAGCCAGAATATCTCTAACAATTTGTTTTACCAAAGGAAGTGTTTTTTTTGCTTCGTTTGGAGTAAAATATTTCGTTTTAGTAGCGTTCATAATTTTCTTTTACAATTCTTATTAAAAAGTTCGTTTCACATTCTCTATGTATAAAGTATAAAATTATTAGAATAGTTCCATTATTTTCAATAGGTAAAATATTTTGTGTTAATTTTGTCTTAAGAAAATTAGGGAGTTAAAATGCAAAAAACATTTTTTTTGTTTGTAGTAGTTCTAATCTTAACAGCTTGTTCACAAAAAGAAATCAATGAAGAATTTTCTTTTGAACCCAAGAATCCAAAAAGCGGCGAAATAATCTCCATTTATTTTAATTCTGATTCTTCTGTATTAAAATCAGCCGAAAAAATAACTATGAATGCATATTTATTTGATTCGGAAATAACAGAAACAATTGGTTCCGAAATGGTTAAAGAAGGGAATTATTGGAAATCGGATATTAAGACAAATCCAGAAACCAAAGGAGTATTTGTAAAATTTTTAAGCGGGGAAACCGAGGAAACAAATGATGGCAAGTCGTTCATCATATTATTAAATGAAGAAAATCCGGAAGCATTTGCAAAAGCAAAAGCCGGATATGCCTCTGCTTTAACCGGTTGGGGAAGATATGCAGGACAAGAAAGAGATGCAGAAAAAGCAATTGAAGAATTTGAAAAAGTTTTTTCTGAATATCCATCAATCAAAAGAGATTTCTTTTTTGATTATTTGAGCGGACTTCAAAGAGCAGCTAACATTGAAAAATTAAAATCAGAGTTAAATAGTTTTTCCGAATCTTTAACAGATGCAACAGATGAAGAGCTTTATAAAATTTATGCAAATTATAAAAATGTTTTAAGCGATAATGAAAAAGCTGAGGAATTCAAAACTAAAGCATTAGAAAAATTTCCAAACGGAAAATTTAAAATGCTTGGCTTGCTCGACGAATTAAACTCAGAAACCGAATATGGATCAAAATTTTTAGTTTTTGATAAACTAATAAGAGATTTCCCGGAGGAAAGCAGAGTAATTAATTTGTATGACGATTTTGCGGTTCAAATACCCAAAGACGGAAAGTTTGAAATCCTATCTGGATTTTATGAAAAATATGGAAATAAAGTTTCTCCTTATTACAGATATTATGCCGCAAACAAAATTCTAGATGCCGATGGCGATATAGAACTTGCGGAAAAATTATCTGCCAGCGGTATTGATTTTGGAAGAAGTGAATATGAAAATCCGACATTAGAAAAACCAGAAACTTCTTCTGAAAAGGAATGGAAAGAAGCAAGGGGTTATTATCTTGGAATGAATCTTTTTATTCATGGAAAAATCCTTTACAAAAAAGGAAACATTGAAGAAGCAGCAAAAGAATTAAAAGAAGCAGTTGATTTAACAATTGATTATGCTCCACAAGAAGCCTTGAATAATTTGTACGTTACAACCTTGTTCGATCTAGGTAAAATTGAAGAAGTTATGAATACAGCCGAAGAATTTATTAAGTCCGGAAATTCATCTGAAGTGGTTTTAGAAAAACTTAAAGAAGCATACATAGAAAAGAATAATGGTGTTAAAGGATTTGATGAATATATGAGTAAATATTCTGAAATGGCAACTCAAATGATTATTAATGAATTGAAGAATGAAATTTTAAACGAGCCGGCACCCGATTTTACTTTGACCGATTTGAATGGCAACAAAGTTTCTCTTTCTGATTTCAAAGGGAAAAATGTTGTGCTTGATTTTTGGGCAACATGGTGCGGTCCTTGTTTAAGGTCTTTTCCCGGTATGCAGTTAGCGCAAGAAAAATTGGAAGCTGAAGGAAATACAAAATTTCTTTTCGTAAATACTTGGGAACGTGTTGATGATAAACTGGCAAATGCAAAAGAGTTTATTGCAAATAATAAGTATCCTTTCCATGTTCTTATGGATACTGAAAATGATGTTGTTACAAAATATAAAGTAACCGGAATTCCAACGAAGTTTATCATTGATAAAGAAGGAAACATCCGATTCAGAAGTATCGGTTTTAGAGGAAACACACAAAAAATTGTTGATGAAATTGATGTTATGATTAGCTTAATTAAATAATTTTTTGGATGAGAATAGCAAAAAAAATAATTTCAAATAAGGATTCATTATGAAGATTTCAAAATCACTTTTATTTCTGATTCTTCTTTTTATTGGATTAAACGCGCAAGAAAAACTAAATGTTAATAAGCTTGATTCGGTTTTAACAAAAGCTTTTCATGATTTTGAATTGCCCGGAATGGCTGTCGGTATTATTAAAGATAGTACTGTTGTCTTTAATAAAGGATACGGTTATAAAATCTGGGAAACAGATAAAATGATTGATACAGAATCCTTATTTGGAATTGCGTCACTGTCAAAAGCATTTACAGCCGCTTCTGTTGGAATGTTGGTTGATGAAGGAAAGATTGATTGGAGCGACAGAGTTGTTGATCATCTGCCATGGTTTCAATTATCGGATCCTTATGTTACAAGAGAATTGCGCGTTGTAGATTTGCTGACTCACAGATCCGGTTATAATACATTTGACGGTGATTTATTATGGTATGTTACAAATTATTCCAGAGAAGAAATTTTAAAAAGATTTAAAGAAATGCCTGCAAAAAATAGTTTTAGAAGTGAATATGGTTATTCAAATATTATGTTTCTTGCTGCGGGAGAATTGATAAAAAAAGTGAGTGGAAGATCTTGGGATGAGTTTGTTCAAGAAAGAATTTTTACTCCGCTTGAAATGACAAATTCAACAACAACAAATAAATCTTTTAACGAAAACACAAATTTGGCTTATCCGCATCTTCAAAGAAAATCACTTGAATTATTAAGTTATGATAATATTGGAGCTGCCGCATCAATTAATTCTTGCACAAGCGACATGCTTAAATGGGCGCAAATGTGGTTAAATGAAGGGAAAGTAAACGACAAAGAAATTCTTAGCGAAAAAACGGTTAACAAAATATTTTCATCTTACCAGGCAATAAATGTTGGGAATGTTGAAAGTGTTAACGGAAGACATTTCTTGAATACCGGAATGGGTTGGTTTTTGCAGGATTGGCGGGGAAGAAAAATTGTTCAACACAGTGGCGGACTTCCCGGTTATATAAGTCGATTAGCATTGGTTCCCGAAGAAAATTTGGCTGTAATCATTTTAATGAATGACGAAGGTTATATTGCTACTCCGGTTATAAATTATGTTGTTGATACATTTGTCGGTAATCTAAAAGATGAAGATTATTTTGAAAGAACTTTGAAATTTTTCAAAGGAAAAAGTGAACGAGAAGAAAAAGCAAAAGAAGAGCGTAACGCAAAAAGAATTGAGGGAACAACTCCATCAAAATCTTTAGAAAGTTTTGCCGGAATTTACGAAGACAAAATGTACGGTGAAGCAGAAGTTAAATTTGAAAACGATAAACTTCTGTTAACTCTAATTCCTTCTAAAGAATATTTTAATGCAGAACTTTCTCATTGGCATTTTGATACTTTTAATTTTCAATTTAATGATCCGTTTTTACCGGAAGGATTAATAACGTTTGAACTCAATAAAGATGGTGAGATTAACGGATTTAAGATTGATTTACCTAATCCGGATTTCCATTTTTACAATCTTAATTTTACTAAAAAGGACTAGCATCCATGAAAGATTTATGGAATCAAAGATACAAAGAGCTTGATTATGCTTACGGGAAAGAACCAAATTCATTTTTTAAGGAACAGATTTCAAAATTAGAAAAAGGGAAAATCCTTTTCCCCGGCGATGGTGATGGAAGAAACGGAATTTATGCGGCAAAACTTGGTTGGGATGTTACTTCAATTGATTATAGTGAAGAAGCAATAAATAAAAGTAAGATAAATGCTGAAAATGAAAATGTATTAATCCAACACAAAGTTGCAGATATAACTGAAGATGAAATTGGCGAAAATGAATACGACTGCATAGTTTCAATTTTTGTTCATTTAAAAGAGGATGAAAGAAAAATATTTCATAATAAAATTTATAATGCTTTAAAACCGGGCGGTGTATTAATTTTACATGCTTACGACGAAGACCAGCTAAAATATAATACAGGCGGACCAAAAGATATTTCAATGTTATACACACTTGAGGAAGTTGTTACGGATTTTCAAGAGATGGATTTTTCAATTTTATCAAAAGAAAAAGTAGAATTACAAGAAGGAAATCTGCATCAAGGAGAAGCCTCCGTAATTAATTTTGTAGGTAAAAAATAAAACTTATCTTTTGATTAGTTATATTAAGAGCTATTAAAAATAAATTTAGAGAAAATTGATGGATTTCAAGTCAAAGAAAGTTTATGTAGCCGGGCACAATGGAATGGTTGGCTCTGCTATTATGCGCGAACTTACTAATTCCGGTTACAATAATTTAATAACTCGTACACTAAATGAGCTGGATTTAAGAAATCAAGAACAAGTAAACAAATTCTTTGAGGATAAAAAACCTGACGCAGTAATAATTGCGGCAGCAAAAGTTGGCGGCATATTAGCCAATAACACATACCGCGCCGAATTCCTTTATGATAATTTAATTATTGAAGCAAATTTAATTCATGCCTCATATCTAAACAAAGTTGAAAAAGTAGTTTTTTTGGGAAGCTCGTGTATTTATCCAAAACTTGCACCTCAGCCATTAAAGGAAGAATATTTACTAAGTGGTTTTTTGGAATACACAAACGAGCCTTACGCAATTGCTAAAATAGCCGGAATTAAACTCTGCGAAAGTTATTACAAACAATACGGTTGTAATTATTTATCGTTAATGCCAACAAATCTTTATGGCTTTAATGATAATTTTAACTTAGAAACATCTCACGTTTTGCCCGCATTATTAAGAAAATTTCATGAAGCTAAAATATCTCAAGAAAATATTTCAGATAAAAAATCGGTAGAAATCTGGGGATCAGGTACACCAAAACGCGAATTTCTTTTTGTTGATGATTTGGCTGAAGCAGTCAGATTTACACTTGAAAATATTGAAGCAAAAGATTTGTATGATTTAGGAATTTCACAGTTAAATGTTGGTACGGGAGAAGACATTTCTATTAAGGAATTGGCTTTAACAATTAAAGAAATTACCGGATTTGAAGGAGAAATAAAATTTGATTCATCCAAACCGGATGGAACACCAAGAAAATTAATGGACGTTAGCAGAATAAATAGTTTGGGTTGGAAACACAAAATTTCTCTTAAAGAAGGAATTATAAAAACTTATGAATGGTTTCAAAATCAGAATAAATAAGGATTTAAAAACTATTTGTTATTGATTAAAAGCATTTTTGTAAAAATAAAATTTTAGGAAAATAAAATTCATGTCAAAAAAAACAGCATTAATAACAGGAATTACCGGTCAGGACGGTAGTTATTTAACAGAAATCCTTCTTGATAAAGGGTATGATGTACACGGAATAATCAGAAGAAGCAGTTCTTTTAATACACAAAGAATTGATCATCTATATAGAAATGCAAAAGTTCAAGACAAATCACTTTTTCTTCATTATGGCGATGTTGTTGATACAAGCAATTTGAATAGAATTTTAGAAAAAATTGAACCCGATGAAATTTATAATCTTGCAGCGCAATCTCATGTTAAAGTTTCATTTGAAGTTCCGGATTATACGGCGCAAGTTGATGCTCTTGGCACATTAAGATTTTTAGATGCAATTAGAGAAGTTGGAATAGGAAAAGAAACAAAATTTTATCAAGCTTCAACTTCAGAATTATTTGGAAAAGTTCAAGAAGTTCCGCAGAAAGAAACAACTCCTTTTTATCCAAGATCACCATACGGCGTAGCTAAACTTTATGCTTATTGGATTATTGTAAATTACCGTGAAGCATACAATATTTTTGCAAGTAACGGAATTTTATTTAATCATGAATCACCGAGAAGAGGCGAAACTTTTGTAACCAGAAAAATTACAAGAGCAACTACAAAAATATTTTTGGGACTTCAAGAAAATTTAGTTCTTGGTAACTTAAACGCAAAACGCGATTGGGGTTATGCTCCGGAGTTTTGTGAAGGAATGTGGAGAATTTTACAGCAAGATAAAGCAGAAGATTTTGTGCTAGCTACCGGAAAGACAAATACCGTTAGAGATTTTGTAGCAAAAAGTTTTGAAAATTTAGGAATTCAAATTGAATGGCAAGGTTCCGAAGCAAACGAAAAAGGAATAATTTCTTCAATAAATAATGAAGTTGTAGAAAAATTAAAATCAGAAATTAAAGAAAACAAAAATAATTTAGAATTTTCGTTTTCAAATTTAGAACTAGGAAAAGAAGTAGTAGAAGTTTCTCCATCTTATTACCGCCCAACCGAAGTTGAATTATTAATTGGTGATCCAACAAAAGCAAAAGAAAAATTGGGTTGGGAATCAAAGACCGAATTGGATGAATTAGTCAAAATTATGACCAAAGCAGACTTAGATTTTGCGGTTAGAAAAGGGTTCTAGGTAAATATTACTGGTAAATAATCCTTTTAAATTAATTTTTTTGAAAAAAACTTCGATTATGAGCTAAATCATATTAGTGTCTTTAGCACAGAATTTGCGTGGATATAGATATGTAATTTATCTATTTTACAAAAAAAATTTGAAGTTGATTTTATGAACACCGGTCAAATGCTTATAACCATTGCTGCTTTAATGCTGCTTTCATTAGTGGTTCTTAGGGTAAACAATGGTTTTTTAAGTACAAATACTGTGATGATGGAAAGCAAATTTGGAGTTCTTGCAGTTTCTCTTGCAACCTCAATGATTGAGGAAGCAAACGGCAAAGCTTTCGATCATAATACAGATTCGAACGCAGTAACCTCAACAACAGAACTTAGCAGTCTAGGACCAGAAAGCGGCGAAGTATATCCTAACTTCAATGATTTTGATGATTATGATAATTTATTTAGAGTTGATTCTACACTACCCTCGGCAGTATTTCAAATTATGTGCGATGTTGATTACGTAACTTCTGCAAACCCGGAAGCAGTTTCCGGATCAAAAACGTGGCATAAGAAAATTACAGTAGCTGTTACAAGCGAATCAATGACAGACACAGTTAAAATGTCAACAATTTACAGCTATTTTTATTTTAGATAAGGATATAAGATGGGCTTTAGTACACTTATAGACATATTGGGTTCAACAATAATTGGAGGAATGCTTTTAATGATTCTTCTCCGGTTAAATGATGCGTCAGTTCAAAACACTTATGTTTATGGCGGTGAATTGATGGTTCAGCAAAATCTTGTTGAAGTAGTTAGACTGCTTGAACATGATTTTAGAAAAATAGGATTTTGCAAAGACTGGGAAAAAATTCCCGATCCAACTCAATCAATTATTACTGCTGATTCTACAAGTATTTCCTTTCTTACAGATGTAGATTCTGACGGAATAATTGACACGATGAAATATTATACCGGAAATGTAAATGAACTTTCTGGAACCGCAAATCCTAGAGACAGAATGCTTTATAGAGTTGTAAATAATGAAACTCCGATTGGTACAAACTTGGGAGTTACACAATTCCAAATGCTTTATTTTAATGCACTTGGCAATCAGATATCATTCCCAATTACAATTCCTAGTGAAATTTATACAATGCAAATAAATGTTACAGTTGAAAATCCAGCCGCTTACGATAATTTGTATTCAAGTGCATTTTGGAGACAAATTAGACTTGCAGCAAGAAATTTGAAGAATAGATAATGGGCGGAAAAGCATCCATATTGCTTGTACTTGGTTTCAGTTTGATATTCTTGGTTGCCGGTTCAAATTTTTGGAATCTTTCTACAAGATCGGTTGAAAACAATATAGTTTACTTCACCGAGAGCAAAGCACACAATATTGCTGTAAGTGGTGCAAATATGGCTCTTCATGAAATCTTTGAAGACAAAGACTGGGATGAAGGTTTTTCCGACTTAGAATTTGACGGTGGTGTTATAGATGTAACAATTACAAAAGACAGTAATTATACAATAATTGAATCCAATGGCGGATTTGATGGTTCTGCAAAAGATGTTATTGTGAAGCTTCAACCAAGCAGTTATGCAAAATTTGCTTGGTATGCGGGAAATATGAGTTCTAAAGTATTTATTAGTGGAGATACAGTTTGGGGACCGTTTCACTCACAATCAAAATTAAATATTGATGGTGATCCGGTTTTTTGGGGCAAAGTTACAAGTCTTAAGGGATTAAATATTGCAGACGGAGATCCAAAGTTTTACGGTGGCTACGAATCTGGAATTGATGTACCTCTTCCGGTAAATTATCAATTTACTCAAGAAAAAAGTATGGCGGTTGATGGAGTTGTAAACAAAGGGGGTTCGTCATATTACGATGGAACAGATGTCTGGTTAACCTTTAATGATGATGGAACCATCACTCACCGCACGGGAAGCGGTTCCGATAGCAGTTTATACTCAGCTCCTATTACAGAACCCTTAAGCACATATGCTCCAAATGGAGTTATTTACGTGGCTAAAGGAGACATTTATGCTTCCGGAAAGGTAAATGGAAAAATTACAGTAGCAGTTGGAGAATCTTCTGGAGCAGGAAATGGAAATCTTTATCTTGTAGATGATTTAACTTATCGTAGCGACCCGATGATTTTCGATGTTGATCAAAATAAATATGTAAAAAATGAATCTTGTGAAGATATGCTTGGATTATTGGCGACTAACAATGTAATTGTTTCAAATACAACAAAAAATGTTGCCAATAAAGATGTTCATATTGATGCCTCAATATTTTGTGCACAAGGTGGTTTTACTCTTGAAGACAAAACAATTCCCCCAAGCGGTACAATTTATGTTCGCGGAGGAATGGTTGCGGCAAAAGAGGAACTTGTTGCACAAGTGGATAATAGCGGAGTAATCAAAAACGGTTATAAAAAGCATGTAATTTTTGATGAAAGATTTATGCTTGATATTCCTCCGGTATTTCCGGGCACCGGTAAATTTGAAATAGTTTCTTGGTTTGAATAATGGGGGGAAAAGCTTCCTTATTGTTGGTTTTAGGATTTAGTCTAATTTTTTTAGTTGTTGGACATAATTTTAATAACCTTTCTACATACTCTGTTGATAATTTAACAGATTATTATGTAGAATCTTTAGCACATAATATTGCTTCTAGCGGAGCCAATTTGGCGGCAAACCAAGTTTTTATGGATAAAACTTGGGGAGATGGTTATGCTAATTTGGCTTTTAATGGCGGCATAATAAATGTTTTTGTAAGTAATCCGGAAGCAACAGGCAGTAAAGTAACTATTTGTCACATTCCTCCGGGAAACCCAGCCGCACAGCACACAATTTCTGTTAGTTCTTCTGCTGTGCCTGCACATTTGGCTCATGGCGATTATTTGGGTAGCTGCGGTGATCCTATAAATCCTAACGAAGTTGTAATTATTTCTGAAGGGACTTTTAATGGAGTTACAAAAGTTGTTACAGTAACACTTCGCCCTTCTCACTTTTCTAAATTTGGGAATTTTTATAAAACTGTTTCAGCCGCTCCTGCAACGGGTGATACGTTTAATGGTCCTTTTCATACAAATGATAGACTTACTACATATGGAACTCCGGTTTTCTGGGGAAAAGTAACGACTAAAAAAGGATTGAAATTGATGGGCGCTCCAAAAGATCCAAAATTTTATGGTGGTTATGAATCCGGTGTTGATATTCCACTTCAATTTGACACTACAGGAATGCGTTCAGCTGCTCAAACAAACGGTTTTATTTTTAGAGACACAACCGGAGCGGCAATTCAAAAACCTATTGATGTTAAGCTTAATTTCCACGCTGACGGTACAATTACACATAGCTTTATGCTGAATAATGACGGAGCTTGGACGACTCCCGTTACCGTTCCAATTTCTACGATAGCTCCTAATGGAATGATTTACGTTGAACGTGGAAATATTTTTGTTGAAGGAACTGTAAATGGGAAAGTAACAATTGTTGCCACCAAGAAGGGTAAAACCGGATACGGGAAAGTTTTTCAAACAGATGATTTGGTTTATAACGATGATCCCCGCATTGTTACTAGCTCCGATGATGTTTTGGGAATTGTAGCTGAACAGGAAATTAGAATTGAAGCGAATGCAAATACATTAGGTGGAGATGTGAACACTCACGCGTCTATGTTCTCTCTGAATAGTGATATTGGTCCAGATGACGCTTTAGTGACACAAGGTTTTTTAGGAAGCTGGAAAATTCTTGGCGGTTTAATTGCTTCAGACACAAGAGTAACAGCAGAATACGGTTATAGCGGCGGAGTTTTTGTTCCTACTAACGGATTGAAATTTGTTCATACTTACGATCAAAGATTTTTGATGTATGTTCCGCCTTTCTTTCCACATACAGATAACTATGAAGTAGTCTCTTGGTATGAATAACCCGTAAACAAGTATTTATTCTTACATAAAAAATTAGTTGTGAATTCTATTTGTTATTATTAAGTAAATCTTTCAAAGCAGCTCCAGCATTATCAAACTTAAATTTGTAATTATACTCTAAAGCTTTTTGAGGGATAACTTTTGCTCCCGTTGTAAGCACTTTTCCCCCTTCTCCAAATAGAATTTTTAGAACAAATGAGGGAACATTAAAAATAGATGGGCGATTCATTACACGTCCCAATATTTTGCAAAATTCCTTCATTCTTAATGGATTTGGTGAAGCCGCATTAATTGCGCCGCTAACTTGGTTATTGTATAAAGCAAATTCAAAAAGTCCTACAACATCTTCAATGTGAATCCATGGAAACCACTGTTTCCCATTTCCTAAAGCACCTCCAATAAAAAATTTAAATGGAGTTAACAGCTTTTTTAACGCACCATCTTGTGTAGAAAGAATAATTCCAATTCTAAAATTAACTCTTCTTATGTTTGATTTTGCTAATCCAACCGAAGCGGCTTCCCAATCTTTTACAACATTTGCAAGAAAATCATTAGCCGTTGGTGAATTCTCAAAAACCTCATTTTCGCTTGAACCATATATTCCAACGGCAGAAGCGGACAAATAACATTTTAATTTAGCGTTGGATTTTAAAATAGCTTCTGTAAGTTTTCTTGTGCCCTTAACTCTGCTGTTATAAATATTTTGTTTGTGCTTGGCCGACCATCTTTTTGCAAGAACATTTTCACCCGCTAAATTTATAACTGCATCGGCTGTGGATAGTTCTTTAATTGCCTCCGGATTTGTGGAACTGTTAAATTTATATTCTATGTGAGTATGAGCTTCTGGAATTGTTTTTTTTGATTTTTCCGGATTTCGGGAAAATACTACAACCTCTTCCCCTCTATTAATTAGACTTTGTGTTAAAACTTTTCCGACCAATCCTGTTGCGCCTACAATAATAATTTTCATCTTTTTCCAATTCAGCTTGTCAATAATTTGTCTAGATAAAAATACAAATAATTACGGTTTTTAAGTCCATATATTTATTTAACAAATGAATCTGTTGAATAAATCCAAAAAACAAAAATAATTTTTGATTTATCTTTCTCTTATTTTGCTGATAAAAATAAACTAGACTTTAAAAAGGATTAATTAAATGGGAAAAGAATTTTATAAACACGCAAGAGCTTACGACATTGCTTTTTCTGATAGAGATTTTCAAAGTGAATGTGATTTTTTAGAGTGGGCTTTAACGAAACATTCGAAATTAAAGAAAAAAAATAAAAATAAATCCTTTTTAGAATTAGGTTGCGGACCTGCGAAACATGCAAGAGAATTTGCAAAAAGAAAGTGGCGTTCTGTTGCTTTAGATCTTTCTGAAGAAATGATTGAATATGCGAAATCAGAATCAGAAAAAGAAAATCTTTCCTTAGAAACTGTTGTGGCAGATATGACAAATTTCAAACTAAAAGAGAAAGTTGTTTTAGCCGCAACTTTAATGGAAAGCATTTCTCACATTACAACCAATGAACAGATGATTACTCATCTTAAAGCTGTTTCAAAAAATTTGGCTAAAGGAGGGATTTACGTTATTGAAGCGACACATCCAATGTTTTTCTTTCCGGATGACGAGCCGAATACATGGAGTTCGAAAGAAGGAAATACAAAAGTTGAAGTCACTTTTGGAATTCCATCGGATACTTATAACACAGTTACACAAATTTGGGAAACGACCACAATAATTAAAATTCAAGAAGGAAAAGAAGAGCCAAAAATATTTGAAAGCGTAAGTCCGGTAAGGTGGTATTTAACTCAGGAAATGCGCGCCATTATTGAACTTTCCGGTGCTTTTGATAAATATTGGATGTATGGAAATATGTTCAATATTCCCGGAGAAAAATTAGATACAACAGAAAATTCAAATGCTATGGTTATTGTTCTCAGAAAATAAATTTCCAAGAATTTGAAATCCTAAAAACTAAATTTGCTTTTTCTGATTTTAGCTGTCGTATTGATTGACTTAGGAATTTTATATTATTTCAAATACATATTATTCTTTTAACGACTCTGTTTTTTTTAGTTAATGCAGATTTATTTATTCTCCTAAAAAATGCCGATATAATAAATATCTTGGCGAGACAATCCGAAAATCATGCAAATCAAGTTATCTTATTCTCTCAATAGGGATTAATAAAACTTTGAAAATAATACTTTTACTAATAACAAAATTTATTGAAGTAGAAAAGCCTGAAGTTGTTGAAGAAGTTTAGGAGTTGTTTATGTTTTCGTTTACCGCATCTAATAAGTGAACGGCTCTAAACGGTTTTACTAAATATGAAACAACACCAATCTTTTTTGTTTTTTCCATAATATCAGGATCAGATTTAGCAGACATAAAGATGAATGGAATTGATCTATCGTCAAGGTGATTATCAATTTCAGACTTCATGGTTATACCGTCCATTATTGGCATCATTATATCGGATATAATTAATGAAGGAAGCTGATCTGCCCGGATTATGTGGTCAAAAACTTCTTTGCCATTGTTAAAACATTTTACATTGTAACTATGCAGAATTAGTAATTCTTTAATTGCCTGCTGAATATCAAAATTATCTTCTACTACAAAAATAAGTGCCATACTGACCTTAATGAATTTCCAAAACAAAAAATTTACTTAGTTATTTAAACAAAACTCCAACCTCTTTAATTTCTTTAAAACAAATCAAAACTCAGTTAAGTTTTGTTAGTTGTTAAAAAAACTATAAAGTTTTAAAAATCTTTAAACGGCAATATAAACTTTAAAATTTAATTTAAGTAATACAAAATGCAAATCACTTTTTGTTTTTAATAATATATAAACTTTTATATTAGAATAATTTATTTAGATTTTCTAAAAAATATAAAAGTTAAAAACTATTTAAACAAATTTAATATCATTAAAATTTTTCAAGAAAGATATGAACCCAACAGCAATTAATTTTTTGTTTAAACAAACTAATAATTTTAAAAACTATTTAAAAGATTATATAAGAATTAGAAATTAATTTAAATAAACTAAAAGGCAAGTCTTAACTATTCCAAGACGATTTTTCTTTTTTAAGACCTCAAAAAATGTTAATATAAAGGCCTTTTTCTTTAGGAAAAGAATATCAAAGTGTATGTAACTAAATTTAGTATTAATGACTTACAGGTAAACAATATGAAAAAAATAATTGCTCTATTTATGATGTTTGTGTTAACAAGCTATGCACAAGAAATTAAAAACGACAAAGTTAAGCTGGTATTACAATTAACGGTTGATCAATTAAGAGGAGATATAATTAATAAGTTTAAAGACAAGTTTGTAGATGGTGGTATAAACTATTTGTTAAAAAAAGGAATGCTTTTTTCCGATGCACATTTTGAACATGCTGTAACTAAAACAGCTCCCGGTCACGCAACACTTGCTACAGGCACTTCTCCGGCAACTCATGGCATTATTGGAAATGATTGGTACGATGTAAATAAAAAAGCATCAGTATATAACAGCGAGGATAAAGATCATCCGGTTTTTAATGATCCAAAAGATAAGAACGGAAGATCACCTAAAAACTTGCTTGCCTCTACAACGGCCGATGAAATTGCTGCTTCACGAAATTATAAATCAAAAGTATTTACTGTTTCTGTAAAAGACAGAGGAGCAATATTTTTGGCGGGTTTTAATGGAAAAGCTTTTTGGTACAATAAAAACGACGGAACTTTTACAACAAGCGATTACTATTTTGATAAAATGCCAAAATGGGCGACTGATTGGAATAATAAAAAATTAACCGATAAGTATATTGAAGAAGGATGGAATTTACTTTTAGATAGAGCAAAATATATTTATCCGGATGAAACCTCTTATGAAAAAAGTGTTGAAGCACTGGGAAATACTTTTCCATATGATTTAGAAAAAGTTGAAAAAAGTGAAATGTATGATCTACTTCCTTACACTCCAATTGCTGATAAAATTACTGCTGAGTTTGCTAAAGAAATTATTGCTAATGAAGGTATGGGAGAAGATGGTTATGCGGATTATTTATCAATAAGCTTTTCATGTACAGATTATATTGGACATTTATATAGCCCGGCATCAATGGAATATGAAGATCAAATTCTAAATCTAGACAGAACTTTAGAAGATTTATTTTCTTTTATCAATAATAAAATTGGTCTGGAAAATGTTCTAATAGTTTTATCTGCCGATCATGGAGTTTGTGATGCGCCAGAATATCTAAAGGAAAACGGATTTGATTTTGCCGGCGTTGCAGCTATTGGAAACGTAAAAGATAAAATTAATCAGTTTGCTAAAGACAAATACAATTTAGAATCCAACATCATTCTAAAATCCATGATGCCATATTATTATTTAGATGAAAATTTGTTAAACGAGAAAAACATTGATATCTGTGAAGTTGAACTAGAGTTAAGAAAAATTATTTTAGAAGTTGAAGGGATTTATGAAGTGTATACTTCTTGCGAAATTATGCATGAACTTGACCCCAATGATGAGGTTTTTAGAAAAGTTAAAAAATCATTTTATAAAGGCAGATCAGGACAATTATATGTTGTTCCAAAACCTTTTTATTATTTAACCGAAAGTTCAGAATATAGAGGAAGCGCCGCTACACACGGCAGTCCATGGAATTATGATACATATGTTCCAATTATTTTTGCAGGTCCCGGAGTACCTCATGGAAACTCGGGAATAGATGCAAATCCAAAAGATATTGCTAAAACTATTTGTAATTATCTTGGAATAAAATCTCCTTCATCAGCTGACGGGAAAGTGCTTTTACAAACAGAAAAGTAAAATGGAAATTGAACGAAAATATTTAGTTAAGAAAATTCCTTTTGAATTGGATTCATTTGAAAAACATGAAATTATTCAGTGTTATTTAAATCCGATTCAAAAGGGAGTTGAAAGAAGAACAAGAAAAAAGAATGGAAAATATTTCTATACGGAAAAATCTTTTGGAAATTTGGTTCGTGAAGAATTTGAAAAAGAAATTTCTGAAAATGAATTTTTAAATCTCCTCAAAGAACAAATAAATTACACAATTAATAAAGACAGATATCATATTCCATTCAATAATTTATTGATAGAATTAGATGTTTATAAAGATCAATTGCAAGGATTAATAACCGCAGATGTTGAATTTAATTCTGTTAAAGAAAGTGAAGATTTTATTCCTCCGATTTGGTTTTCAGAAGAAATTACATACGAAAAAAAATATAAAAACTTTTACCTCTCAAAAATAAAGCAATTCGAATAAACATTAAATAAATAAGAGTATCTTTCGATAATAAGTTTAAAATAAGAAATTGGAATAAATGAAAATCGATAAATTCTATACCGACTTTTCACCGGCAGAGCGCGCTTCAGAAGAAGAATTACAAAGGCAAATAGAAATAATAGAAAAACAAACGCTAACAAGATCTTTTCTTGATTCTCTGCCAATTTTTGTCTGCGTTCTTAATTACAATAGGCAAATAGTTTATTCAAATAAATTATTTCGAGATCATTTGCGTACTGACGGAAAAAGTTTATATGGTAAACGCCCGGGAGAAGCTGTAAGTTGTATTCATTCTAAAACAAATGCCGGAGGCTGTGGAACAACGATTTTTTGTTCACAGTGTGGTGCGGTAAATTCTATCCTAGAGAGCATGTCCGGAACTCAAAGCATAAAAGAATGCCGAATCAATCAAGAGAACAATGAAGGGCTTGATCTTTTAGTTTGGTCAACTCCAACTGAAATAGAAAATAACAAATTCACAATTTTTGCCTTAACCGATATCAGCAGTGAAAAAAGAAAAAATGCTTTAGAAAGAATTTTCTTTCATGACATTCTAAATACGGCCGGAGGAGTTTCCGGATTTGCTGAAATGCTTAAGGATGCTGATGATCCCGCAGAAGTTGAAGAATTTGTTGACATCATTTTTAATCTTACTAAAAAATTAATTGATGAAATTAAAGCACAGCGAACTATCACATTAGCCGAAAATAATGAGCTAGAATTGGATATTTCGGAGTTTAATACAAGAGAAATTCTTTACGAAGTTAAGATGATTTATGACGGACATGAAGTTTCAAAAGGAAAAGAAATCGTTGTTGACAGCAATTCAATAGATGTAAAAATTTCTACTGATAAAACTATTCTGCGTAGAGTGCTCGGAAACATTGTAAAGAATGCTTTGGAAGCAACTTCAAAAGGAAATAAGATTATTTTAGGTTGTACATTCAGAGAAGAATTAATCGATTACTATGTGATTAATCCCGGAATTATTCCAGATAACATTCAACTGCAAATATTCCAAAGATCTTTTTCTACAAAGGGAGAAGGCAGAGGTTTGGGCACTTACAGTATAAAACTTTTATCTGAAAGATATTTAAACGGAAAAGTTAATTTTATTTCAAACGAAGATTTTGGTACAAAATTTATTGCAAGCTATCCGGCAGATTTGAGAAAATAAATTTGAGGAAGAAATTTTCTCAAATTTATTTTAGCCTTTTGAAATAACGGCTATCCAGTTTTCATCCCATCTGGATAAAAAAGTTTTTATTTCCCACCGACATTTAATTGATGAAAATATTGAAGGATCGAGAACATAAATTGAGCTATTAGAATATCCATAAATTACAACCCAATGCTCCCCATCATCAACAGAAATTAAAATTGGTTTTCTTTCATTTACCGATTTTACAATATCGCTAATATTCGCTTTAATATTGACCGAAACTGTACAGCCGAAATTTTTTAAAATTTTTAATAATGGTTCTGTGTCAATTCCCTCTTTCTTCAATAACTTCATATTATACTTAATCTGATTTGGATTTGAAGTTTTATTGTAATAAGAAAGAATCATAAAAGCAGAATGAATTCCGCAGCTAAATCTATTCATCTGCATAGATTTAGTAATTTTAAGAATAGTTTTGTTTCTATCTAAAGATTCTTCAAGATTTTTAATAAGGTTAAAAAACCGATTTACAATTTTTGAAAAAGTCATTTGGGGTTACTTTCGAATTTATAACTTAGACTCAGCCAAAAATTTGACTGAGTCTTCAAAAAAAAATTAAAAAATATTGTTAAACAAAACATTGAAACGAAAAACTCTTCCGGTTTCTAAAACTCTCAATCCTGAAGCAAAAGGATTTCTAGCAAATGAAAGATGCTGTGAATAAAGTTCATTTGTGAGATTTTCTACTTCAAGAGAAAATGTTAAGTAATTCCAATTATACGAAACACCAACATCAAACTTATTCCATTGGGGAGTTGAAATTTCGTTTAGTAAAGGATCAATTCTTGTTTGTGCATCATTATATGTATGGCGTAAATAGAAATCAAATTTATAAAATGTAGGGGAAGTAAGAAGTGTCTTTAAAGTTAAAGGAGCAATTTCTGAAAGTGGATTTCCGCTTGTCTTGTTTTCTGCATGAGTATAATTAGCAGAGAAATTAATAAAACTATAATTTACTTCTAAATTGAATCCCAACATATAAGCATCAATATTTTTATAAGTTTGATAATTTGCATTATTGTTTGAAACCTTAGTAAGCTCAACATAATTCCAAAGGTTTGTAGCATACAATTCTAAAAAGATCGGATCAAAAAACAAGTAACCTTTTATACTGCTTTTTATTGGAATATCTAAATTTGTATTACCAATCCAAGCTGGAGTTCCCATTGGCTTTTTAACTGAAATAAATTGACTTTCCAACGAAGGTGTTTCTGTAGAAGTTTCCAATAAAACTCCAATTCCTAAATCAGTTGATAAGTTTTCCTTAATTCCAAGAGACAATCCTAAAAGCGGAAACAGCGTATTGTCTTTTGCGTTTTGATCAATTTGTTTATAAAGTGTAAGATCATTTTCACTAAGTTTGCTATAAATAAATCCCGCTTTTGCATTTATGTTAATAAAAGAAAGCATCCATTTATAATTTCCGGAAACTGAAATTTGAGAATTATTTGGGACGAGATTATTTTCAATTGTAATCATGGGCGTAGAAATTAAATTATCAGCTTTCCAGTTTCTGTAAAATATTTCGTAAAAATCTCCAACAAATCCAACTGTCAAATTCTTTGCATCTGTTCTCATCAGCATTGGGCTTACTCTTAAGGAGTTATCCATTAAATGGGAAGTGTAATTGAAGTAAAGTTTATTTGATTTATAACTTAGATGAGCATTAACAACTTTATTATATTTTTCATCCATTTGAAGATATGGGAACGAAACATTATCAGTATATGAAAATCCAGCGCCATAACTGAAATAATTTTGTTTTCCGGTAAAACTAACTTCACCCAAATTATATTTGAAATTATCTTTAAAGTTATAAAGATCTTTAAAGGTTCTGGAGTCTGCATCTTCGTAAGGTTTGCCTGTTGCGTATCGCAGACTAAATCTTTGTTCATAACCTTCAATAGAAAAAGCTGCATCGGTATTTTGTGAATGACCTCCAATTGCAGAAATTGAAGTTCTAACTCTTATTGGATTTTCTGGAATGCTTCTTATAAAATTAATTTTTCCCGCTAATCCTGATTGAAGAGTTGCAGAATTTTTTGTCATCTCTATTGTAGAAATTTCCAAAGGATTTATTCTGGTTAAAGGTGCATCCATTCTATTTGGACAAGCGCTGTGGTATCTTTCGCCGTCAATTGTAACTTCAATGTCATTCCTTTTGAAACCATCGCCGTAAATATCCTGTGCAAAAAAAGTACCTTTCCTTATAAGAGCAAATCCGTTTGTGGTTAGTAAGTTTGTTAAATTATCTTTTTCTATTGGAAGAAAAGTTTGAGTAAGTGTGTTGTTTTTTGCTTTCACTTCAATCGGTGCAAAATAATATATTTTTAAGGAGTCTTTCGTTTGTCCAACTAAAGAGAAAGAAAAAGCAATAAAAATTAGTAGGTATAAATTTTTTTTATACATCAACTATCCTCAGATTTAATATCGGTTATTTTGATTTATCTTGATAAAAAAAGCTCTTCAACATTTCTTAATTATGAAGAATTATTCTTTGTCAACCTAATTTCTTTTTAGACGATGAAAATCAAACAACCTTTGGCGGCGGAATATTTGGTTTAATTGATGCTTGTATATTATTAAAGATGTAAAGAGAATTGTATTTGGAAATAACGGTTTTTTCTATTCCCTCGGCTGCTTCTTCAATTAAATGGAAAGCCAGCATTTGAATATTTATTTGGGATTCCTTTTGCTCCGGATTAGTTTCTTTTTCTAAAATTTTCTCTATAATCTGATTATTCAAATAACATTTTCCCATACATAAATTTTCTATTTCGTCTTTTTGTTCACAAATATTTTCTACAATAAAGTCGAAATTTACTAAGTAGTCTAGAAATGGAATTAATGGCTGAGAAATTCCTAAAAAATAAACTGTGAACAGAATAACGATATATGCGGGTTTTCTTTTCAATTAAAGTGAAAATCTTATTTAAACTGTATAATAAAAATAAACGATGCAGTTGTTATTGGAAATGGAAAAAGAATGAATTTAAGAAAATTGTTCGGCTAATTTTGCTTTAGTTTTTTTAGCAAGCTCAATCATTTTTTTTGTGATTTTTTTCTGTCTGCTATAGAAGAAATCGAACTGTCTAAAAATAAAGGCATAAAACAAAGTTAATGTTTGATAAAGAGGAAAAATAAAGAACAGCCATCCAAGGAAATAGCCAAAAGTCCAAGGTTCAACTCCAAGCCAATGCATAAATAAACCGGACAAAAATGCTGTTGAAGAACCGGTTAAAGCAAACACTGCAATAATTGCTACAAAATTTATAGTTTTTTTCATTTTTGAATTCATTAATGTAAAATAAGAAAAATTTCTTTTTATCTCAGACTACTAAGGCATTTATTTTAGTAGTGTCATTTTTTTTGACTCAGAAAAATTTCCTACACTTATTCTATAATAATAATTACCGCTTGTCAATTTTGAAGCATCAAATTCAACTTTATAAATTCCCGGTGGCTTAACTTCATTAACTAAAACAGAGACTTCATTTCCAAGAATATCATAAATTTTTAATGATACAAACTCATTATTTTTTACTGAATACTCAATAATGGTTTTGGGATTGAAAGGATTTGGATAATTTTGTTTCAAAGAAAAACTAATTGGATTTGAAACTGATTCTCCATCAACAGAAACTGGTCCGCCAAACATATTCTCATCAAGCCAAAAAAGTCTTTGATAAATCCAGCTTCTCAAAAATATAATTTCCTGTTCATAAGAAGTGCCGATATAATAATTTGGCCAAACATATTGACCAATTATAGGCCAGCGAATATAATTTCTAGTTTGAGATTCTTCTAAAAGTGCCGCAGTTGAATCTATAAATCCCCAAATATTTTCAAAACTCAAAGCTGTTTTACGAAGAGCTACATATCTTTCTCTTACTTTATTTTGGAAAGACGCATCATCAAATAATTTTTTCCACCAGAAAGGGGGTTGAAAACCATCAACACTTAAGAAATACTCATCAGTTGTTAAATACTCCAGTTGCCAGCCGTCAGTTTTATATCCTTCATAATAATCTGCATTTCCAAAAGCTAAATTAAAATCCCAGATAGGACCCATATGAAACAAAGAATCTTCATCACTTCTGTCTTTATACATAAAGGAGCTTAATCTGTATCCATCAACATTTTTTGTAAATTCCTGAGCAATGAAAAAATCAACAAAACTGTTAACATCTATATATCGGGAATAGCCGTTTTCAGGATGATTAAATTCTGCACTGTTCATCAAATCTTCAAAACTTTTTACATAATTTCTAATATAATTTTTTTGTTCCTGAGCAATATCAGTTGCTTTCGGATAATCATATTGATAATAAACAGTTTTGTCGGAACCGATTTTTGGCGGATAATTGGAAGGCCATCCTTCGTTATCTTCGCCCGCCCATTTATCAACTTTAATAATATATCCGCCGGTTAAATCAATCCCGCTAATTTCTTCCGGATCAAGTTTTTTAATATCTACTCTGTTTTTATCTCTTTTTATTTTTTCGAAAAGAACGTAAACACCTTTATAATCGTCATTAATAACTACTTCAACAAATTTAGTTCTAGTAGCATAATGCCCCATATCTCTGGCAATTTCATAAATTAAAGCATTTCGCATTAAAGATTTATCACTGTAAGGACCGTTAATTATCCAGTCTTCTTCTTCCGGCATACCTAAAAGCGAAACATTAATTCCCTCGCCAAGTTCGTCTCTGGTTTCAAATCCATATTGCTTTTTAGGAAATGATTGTGAACTTGAACCGCGCAATTCAATTCCTATAAATCCATTATATTCATTAAAAGGATCTGTTAAATTGTTGGTTTGATTTTCGCCGTTATAAATAATTCCAAGTGAAGCTGTAATTTTGGGATCGTCGGGAATTACTTGCCCATTTGTATTTATCACAAAAATTGGGAGATTTGATTGCGTAAAATTAACTTGTGATGTTAAATTTGTAAATAAAAATAGAATTAAAAATAATGCGTAATATTTCATTGTTTTTTCCAGAAGATTTGCAAATCTGATTATGAAAGATAGTTAAATAATAATCTTTCAAAAAATATAATAGTATTTACCGAACAAAAACTAAATACAAAAAAAGGAATCTTGAAAATGCCGATTAAAATTGAACAACCAACTGTTATTAAGTCTGCCGGAAACAAGCCAAAATTAATTGAAGAATATTTTGGAAGAGTAAATTCTGAAACGCCTAAAGTAAGCATTGCAAAAATGAAAAGTCCCGCCGGCTGGGTTGAACCGGGTCAAAAACCAAAATTTGACGAATACACAGTTGTTCTTAAAGGAGAACTTAGTGTTGAAACAGAAGACGGGTTTTTCTCAGTAAAAACCGGAGAAGCAATTTTAACAATGAAAGGTGAATGGATTAAATATAGTACTCCAAATAAAGGTGGAGCCGAATATATTTCCGTTTGTCTTCCGGCGTTTTCACCAAAAACTGTAAATAGAGACGAAGAATAATTTTATTGATATTTGCCTTTACCGGAATATTTAATTTTCGGTAAAGGCATATTTGAATTGCGTAAATTTTATAAAATGCGCAAAGTAATTTTAACCCAACTCAAAAGTGGTGATTCCAAATATTTTTTCTATTGAAACTTTAGGCGGATTTCCATAATACATTCTTGCACATTCAAAAATGTATTTCATATGGTATTTTTCTACCAACTTTTTGGCATCATCATTTATTATTGGAATATCTAAGTAGAGTCTTTCATTTTTTATTGATGAAGAACAAGCTTTAAAAAGCTCATCTGCTATTTCTAAATTATCTGCAAAAAGAGGACAGATTTTATATCCGGTATTTGCTTTGCGAACAATAGCAAAGCCTTTTAATTCGTTTTCTTCGGAATACTTAAAAGTCTTTACTTCCGGCATTTTAAGCCAATTTTTCAAAAAAGTTTCTCTGTAAAAACCAAAACAAGTTTTATCATATTCTAAAATACTGTCAAAATCTTTTTCGTTAACAAAAGAAATACTTTGATTGATCTTATATTCTTTTCCAATCGATTCATATCTTAAATCGCGAAACGCAATTTCAAATCCACCTTTATTATAAAAAGGCTGCATATCAACAACGCCGTCCATTCCAATTGATGCGTTTACATTTAATCTTTTTCGAAGAGTGTCTCTGCGCAAATACCAAAGCTTTTTGCCAATTCCATTAGAGCGAAATTCTGGTTTTATTATAAAGAATCCCATAAATCCAAATTCAGCGTTATAAGAAACTATTGAACCGCCGCCAATCAATTCATCATTTTTGAAATATCCGTAAAATCCATCGGGATCAGTTTCCCAATAAGCTTTTGCATCATATGGACCGGGATTCCAACCTTCTTCTTCGGCCCATTTAACTAGTGTTTCAAGCTGATTGAAATTTAGTTTTTGAAATATATATTCGCTTTCCATTTTCACAAATCCCTTTTGATAAATTATTAAGAAGCGTTTTTAGAATTGGTAATCAATCGTAACTAATAAAATTCAACTGTGTGATTTTTATATTTTCCATTCTCATAATTAAATTTTGCGCTAAAATATTTTTCTTCAAACAGCCATGGAATAAAAATTTTATCCCCGTCCCAAAGATTTAATTCGAGCAGATTTTTATTGTCAATCCATTCAAGTTTGCCTTCGGGAGAATCAATTAAATTTCCTTCGAAATCATCAATTACAAAAAGGAAAACATACCAATCATCTTTTCCGTCAAAAAGTGGAAATGTTATAAAACCCTTCATGGATAAGGCTTTTACGGTTAAACCGGATTCTTCTTTTATTTCTCTAATAGCACATTCTTCCGGAGATTCGCCAAGTTCAAATTTCCCTCCAAGTCCATTCCACTTCCCTTCGTGATAATCATTTTCCTTTTTATTTCTATATAGCATTAAGGTTTTGTTGTCTTTTGAAACATAACAAAGAGTGGCTAATTTCATTTTTTACATCCATCAACTAATCAAAAAGTTCATTATTATTTTATCATACAGAAAAACCAAACAGGGCTTTATTCTATTTCCTGCTTTAAGTTCAATACAAGTATTGTTTTTTTATTGGAAAGAAAGCTATAAAAAAAATGAAAAAATTACAGATTCTTTATAAGAATTCTTTTGAAAAATAGTTGCGGAAATGGTCAGAGTTATTCAAAAAAATAAATTAGAAACAATTCCGGCTAAAACGATAAAAGCAATTACAAGAAGCAAAACTATTAAGTTCTTTTCTCTTTTAGGCAATTCAGAGAATGGTTTTTGCTTTTTGTTGATTGAAACTGCAATTGTTACTGTTACAATACAAAGTATCGCAATATAGATGGGGAATAACTTGTTCATTTTTTCCTCCGTGCAAAAACTAGTATCGGATTTTTATTGATTTTTGCTTTCAACAAATTAGACGAACATTTCAACAGTAAGTTTAATGTATATGATTTTTTTGGTGTGTTTCTTCTTCAAAATTAAAGTCAAAATAAATGTTAAATTTCAGTAAAAGATTTTTTCATTTCATGAAATTTTATAATCTCAAAAGGTAAATAATATGAAAAGAATTATGTTTTTGATTGCTCTTCTTTTTTTAGTCTCATGTACAAAAGAGGAGGACAAAAAAATTGAAGTCGGGAATTTAGAAGCGTTTGCATTTCAATTAGATAAAGGCTGGGAATTAAACGCTTCGGCAATTGTAAAAGATTTTAAAATTGATAAGGTGGAAGATAATTACAAATCAAAATTATCTTATTATATCAACATTACTCAACCCGACAGCAGTATTGTTGAGGAAGCAGATTATGGAATAATTGATATTTCGGAAAGTGAAGAGAAGAATGAACATCAATTAAATATTCAGATTGAATTCGATTCCGGTTTTGGCTCCGGTAATTATGAAATGCTTTTAATTGTGATGGATGATTTGTCCGGAGAACAAGATTCGATAGCAACAAAATTTGAACTTTCTGACGAATAAAATCATTAATGTATCTAGAAAACTGAGAAAGGAATAAATTATTTATGAGCAATAAAACACCTATTACCGTTGCTTATGGCGATGGAATTGGTCCGGAAATAATGCGTGCCACTTTAAAAATTTTGGAAGCTGCCGGGGCACAATTAGAAATAGAAGAAATTGAAATTGGCGAAAAGCAATACTTAAAAGGAGTTGATACCGGAATGGATCCCTCCGCTTGGGATTCTTTGCGAAGAACTAAAATTTTTCTTAAAGCTCCAATAACCACTCCGCGCGGTGGTGGTTATAAAAGCTTAAATGTAACAACCAGAAAAGCATTTGGCTTGTACGCAAATGTTCGTCCCGCAGTTTCTTATCGACCTTTTGTTAGAACAAAACATCCGGATATGGATATTGTAATTATTAGAGAGAACGAAGAAGATACTTATGCCGGAATTGAACATCGTCAAACTGATGAAGTTTATCAATGTTTGAAATTGATTTCCAGACCAGGCTGCGAGAAAATTATTCGATATGCTTTTGAATATGCCGTTGAATATAACAGAAAGAAAGTTTCGTGTTTTGTAAAAGACAATATTATGAAACACACAGACGGACTTTTTCATCAAGTGTTTAATGAGATTGCGCTGGAATATCCAGATATAGAAACTGATAGCTGGATTATAGATATTGGTGCCGCTCGTTTGGCAGATACTCCGGAAATTTTTGATGTGATTGTTACATTAAATCTTTACGGTGATATTATCTCTGATATAGCCGCCCAGATTGCCGGTTCCGTTGGTTTGGCAGGATCAGCTAATATTGGCGAGCATTTAGCAATGTTTGAAGCAATACATGGTTCAGCTCCCGATATTTCGGGAAAAGGAATTGCAAATCCTTCCGGCTTATTATTAGGCGCCGTTATGATGCTCGTTCATATTCATCAAGTTGAAGCTGCGGCAAAAGTACATAATGCGTGGCTTAGAACAATTGAAGAAGGATATCATACAGCCGATATTTTTGAACGAGGAATCAGCAAGCAAAGAGTAAGCACCGAAGAATTTGCAGATATTGTAATAAATCATTTAGGTGAAAAACCACATGAACTAAAGGAAGTGCATTATTTTGTTCCGAAAGTTATGAATTTATCAAGAGCCGTAAGACGCAAAGATATAAAAGAGCTTGTTGGTGTTGATGTTTTCCTAGATTGGTCAAACGGAAAACCGGATGAACTTGGAAATTCTTTAAGTAAAGTAAAAACGGATTTGCTACAGTTAAAAGTTATTACAAACAGAGGAATTAAAGTTTATCCGGAAGGATTACCTGAAACATTTTGCACCGATCATTGGCGATGCAGATTTTGGTCGGGGGATTGGAAAAAAATAGATAAAAATGAAATTATAAAATTGCTTGAAAAAATTGAAGCAGCCGGATTTGATTCTATAAAGACAGAAAACCTTTATACATTTAACGGAAAACTAGGATTTTCTGAAGTTCACGGATAGAAAATTCTTAAGAAATTTATCACTTTCATTCCGGTTTCGGCGAAGGCCGAATACCGGAATCTCGATAATAATCAACAAAATTAAATTTTCGCAATTGCCTTTTTGTACAATTCAACATATTGCAAAGCCGATTGTTTCCAAGAGTAATCTGCAGACATTCCGTTTGTCATTATTTTTTTCCAAACCGGTTTATTGTTAAAATCATTTACGGCTCTTATTATTGACTGTAATAATGCGACCGGTGAATAATCATAAAATGAAAATCCATTACCAATATCCATTCCCTGCGAGTTATATTCATTCCAATCTTTCACGGTATCGGCTAAGCCGCCGGTTTTTCTAACTACCGGAACGGTGCCATATTTCAAAGAATAAATTTGGTTCAAACCACAAGGTTCGTAATGGGATGGCATTAAAAAAATATCTGATCCGGCTTCAATTAAATGTGATAGTTCATTATTAAAACCAATATACGCACCTACTTTATGGGGATAATAATAAGCGTAATTGATAAACAGATTTTCATATTTCTTATCGCCGGAACCAAGAACAATAAGTTGAATATTCATATCCATAAGTTCATTTAATATTGGCGCAATAATATCAAATCCTTTTTGCGAAACCATTCTAGATATAATACCAATAACCGGAATATTATCATGGGCTGATAATCCAAATTTTTCTAATAGTTCTATTTTATTTTTTTTCTTTCCGTCAAAATTCTTAATTGAAAAATGATGCGGAATTAATTTATCCTTTTCCGGACTCCAAATATCATAATCAACGCCATTTACAATTCCATAAAAATCTTGTACTCTATATTTCAAATAACTTTCCATTCCGGCGCCATATTCTGATGTAAGCAGTTCTTTCGCATAAGTTTCGCTTACGGTGCTTACAATTTCAGACATCATAATACCGGCTTTCATAAAATTTACATCGCCGCCATGTTCAATAATTCCGGGTGGATTAAAAAATTTTGGAGCAATTTCCGCGCGTTTTAAAGTATCTGTCCCAAATCGTCCTTGATACGCAATATTATGTATAGTATAAACGAAAGCGATGTTGTCAAAAAAATTATCCCAACTGTAATTATCCTTTACCAGCAAAGGAATTATTGCAGTCTGCCAATCATTACAATTTATAAGATCAGGTTTCCATTGGAGTCTTTGTAAAGATTCAATTACACCTTTTTGAAAAAATATAAATCTCTCATCTTCATCCCAATCATCGGTATAAATTTTATCGCGATGAAAATAATATGGATGATCTACAAAAATTATTTCAACATTAGAATTTGGTAAAAAGCAATTATACAATTTTACATCTCTATCCCACCCGGCAACTCTAACCGGAAAATCCGGGATTGTCTCAATTCTATTTATAAAATATTTATTGTGATCAATTGATTTATAATTAGGCATAAAGACTTTTACTTCATGACCTAATTTAGAAAGTTCAATTGGGAGTGATCCGGCTACGTCTGCTAATCCGCCGGTTTTAGCATAAGGTACAACTTCGCTGGAGACAAATGCAATTTTCATATGCGCAATTCAATTTGTTCAAAAAGAAACAAAGATAATGAAATGAAGATATTTATTGGAAAATATTTTATTTCGAAAAAATCTAAATGTTGTTTGCTTTCAAATCTTTAAGATTATAATGCGTTCCTCGCCAATCAATTCCTTTGTGTCGTATGAAATATATCATCGAGTTAATCTGAATATAAACAAACAAAAGAGTCATAAAAGGATAAAGAAAAAACGACCACCACTTTGCTCCGGTATATTCTGACACACCAATGTTATAACCAAGAATCATTATCAAAATAAAACTGAAAAAATATTGCGTGATTCCGCTAGTTATAAAAACCGCTATGAATGGAAAAACATTTAAGAGAAGCTGCGGAAATAAAGAAAGAAAAAGCAAAATGTATGAATAATTAAAAGCTGCAAAACTATTTTTTTCCAATCCTTTTATTAGTTCATTAATATTAGAATACCATTCGACTGAAATTAAATCTTTCCCCAATGCAAACTCTTGCTGAAATCCGGCGGTTTTTATTATCTGACCAAGTTTCAAATCATCTTCCGGACGCATTTTTATTGACTCATGTCCTCCAATTTTTTCATAAACAGATTTTCTTACAAGATTAAAAGCCCCAATTCCAATTGAATATTTGCTTTTCTTAAATTTTGCACGCCAAGGTTTTGTGAAAATTGACAAATACGCCGAAAATAAATTAACAAAAGCGGGAAGTATAATTCCCGGCATTTTTGTATCGGGTGAAACAGCAAGATGATCCAAATTATTTTTAAGTAAATAAGAAACTGCATTTCTTAAAGTATTCGGTTTCATTTGAATATCAGCATCGGCAAAAAGAATTATTTCTCCGCTGCTTATTTCTGAACCTTTCTGTAATGCATTGCATTTACCAAGCCAACCTTCGGGGAGTTCAGTAATATCAAGCTGTTTCAGATTTTTAAGATCGATTTTCAATTCAGAAATTATTTCTCCGGTTTTATCTGTCGATCTATCATTTACGGCAATCACTTCATAATTTGTATAATTTTGTTTGCATATTGATTTTAGAGCTTCTCGTATTTTTGTTTCCTCGTTACAAGCTGTTATAATTATTGATACTTTAGGCAGTTTCTTATCGTCAAGCGGAATTACATCTTTTATTAATGGAATTTTATTTCTGAAATAAATCATTTCCACAATGTTATAAACAAAAAACATTACAGAAACTAAACCGAGATAAAAAAGAATATCATTCATAAATTAATTGAAAGTTAATGTTTAATTTGGCAGTTTGATTAGCAACAAAAATAAGTCTACCACTAAGGAAAACTGAATTCAAAATATATTAGTTCTACTTTTCTGGTAAATGTTTTTTAAAAGAGTTATTTGAAGTCAATATTTAATACAATACTGAAGTATTACAAGCAGAATATTGTTTGCTATTCTAGCAAAAATAGGTCGCTATATCTTTATAAATAGATATTAATTGGTTTTTTTTTGATTTGTCAAAATTCGTTATATTGCAGTTGCGCGATAAGTAATTTAAGATCAATCAAAGCAATAATTTAGATTTATGAATTTTTTTCAAAAATTAAATTTTGGTAGAATTTAATAATACTTGCTTTCAGCAATGTGTTAGACAAAAATCAAATATAAATAGAAAAATTTTAGTGACTACTTGAATTCTTTTTTGAGTTAAAATAAGATTAGCAAGTCTAATTATTAAAGAGTTTGTGATATTACGGAATATGGTAAAAAGATAGAGAATAAATGAAAAAACAACAATTAATGTTATGTTCGTTCTTACTATTAATAGCATTATTTCAAAACAACTTCGCTGGAAACCAAAAATTTTCAAACATAAAATCTTATCATAGTATTCCGGATAACAGCAGCCGTACAGTATTTCTTGGGCTCGGAATGGGTTACATCGATGATTTGAACGCGCGATTGGGTTATCAAATAGATGATAACTATAGCGCTTCTTTAACAGCAAATATGTAGGCTCCTGAAAATAAGTCGGGACTTTTTCCAAGTTTATATCCAATAGTAGGTATACGTGTAACAAGACATATTAAATCTGGCTTAGGATTTCTTGGTTTAAACTCTGTAAATATGGAACTTGGCTATTCTAACAGCAGCGGAGATAAGACCACCGCATTTGAATTAACAGCGTCTAAAGAGGGGATTAATAAGAAATTAATAACATTCTATTATTCTTTGGGGTTTGCTGTTTTAACAAATTCCACAACAACAAAGACTTGGATTGCACCATCACTTAAAATTGGCATTTATTTGAATATATAGAGTGAAAAATAAAAAAAATATTTTATCTGATTATCCATATTTTAATTTTAAATTCAATATTGAATTCACAAGAACTTACAAATTCAAACGATATTGATTCTTTAGCTATGCAAAAACCTGGTTTGACATTTCTTTTAGGTCCACAATTTAACGAGGAAATTAATAGTAGCACTTCGATTATTATAGGAGCTTCTTTTGATTTGTATAGTAGAGAAAGATTTAGTTTACCATTGGATTTTATGCTGCATTTTATGGAAGCAGAAAATCATAATGAGACTACATTTTTTCCCAGAATAGCACTTAATTTAAAATATAATTTTATTCAAATTGGTTCTTTCGATATTTTTCTTCAAAGTGCTGTTGGGATACCTGTTCTCTTTCCATATCTGTTTGATATTAGTCCAATTATTGGAGTTTCATATAAAAAGGTTAGAATTGATATTAGAAATACATACTATTTTGAAATTGATTCATATAAAAATTTTGGCGCAAGTCGTTGGCCTATGTCGGCCGTAATTTTAGGATTAACTCTATAAAAAGGAGATGTTTTGAAAAAAAAAGTTATTCTGCTTATCTATGTTGCAGTCATTACAACAATCTGCGCTCAAAAATTACAAACAATTCATACTCCAATAATCGAGTCACATTCATTTACAAATAATGACACATTAAATTTATCTAATTCCCAAATGGCTAAAAATTTTATATTCGCTGAAGTTGGGGGAAATGGACTTCTTCTATCAATTAACTATGAACATCTTATAAAAGAAAATATAGGTATTAGAATAGGAGCTGGAACTGCGGGTTATTCAGGGCTCACTTTACCTATAATGCTGAATTACTACTTTTTTGAAAAACCTAAGCTTGAATTAGGAATAGGTTTGTTGTCCATTTCAAAAATGCTGTCAAATGATCTTATTGGTGAAGAAGGCACTCTAATTTCTTTTACTTTAGGATTAAAATCATATAAAAAAAACGGTGGATTTCTATTTAGATTGTCATTTACCCCATTTTATAATTTATCTAAAAGTAATTTTGTTTTGTATGGTGGACTTAGTGTTGGCTGGGCATTTAATTAAAAAATTATTCAAGGCTGTCACGAACTGCTACGTGAAAGAAATAAGGGTTTTTAGCATCAGATAATATTATTTTAAAAGAGTCAATCGTCATCACATTTTTCAGAAAATTCCAACATCACGTCACCAATAATTAAATTGATACTTAAAACGAATTTACAGATTTTGTTCTAGTTAAATATTGTAACTAATAGTTCGGAAATATTAATGCGAAAATCTCTTTTCTTGTTTTTTCTTATAATTTATTTGGTGGATATTTCTGCACAAACAACTTTCTTTATAAAATTTAAAGAACAAATCTCACCGAATCAGATTGAGGAAATTGTAACTTCTAAAAAACTTCTTAAATCATCATTAAAAAGCGATGAGCTTCTTGGTGAATTTCAAATAAATTATTTAGCTGATCAATTATCAAAAGGAAAAGAAATAATCGGCAGAATTTTAGTTGTAAAAACCGAAGCAGATTTAAGCGAAGCCAAACTTCAGAATTTAATGATTGATGATCCCTTAATTGAATATGTCCAGCAGTCAAATAATTATCAATTGGATTGGGTTCCAAATGATTCTTTAATAACAGAACAATGGGCGTTATCAAAAATAAATGCTTTTGATGCTTGGGAGATTTCCAAAGGAAACGAAGAGATTTTAATCGCTTTAATTGATACCGGCATTGATTATTTCCATCCCGATTTAAAAAACAAAACTTTTGTAAATAGTCGAGAAGATCTAAATAATAATGGAATTCTTGATGCAGAAGATATAAATGGAATTGATGATGATGAAAATGGATTTATTGATGATGTTATTGGCTGGGATTTTACTGATAGATTCGGTTTCCCTTTTGATTCAACTGCCGGAGATTATCTTGCTTGGGATAATAATCCGATTGATGAACAAGGACACGGCACTTTTGTGGGCGGAATTATTTCTGCAGAATCTAATAATTTGTACGGCGTTTCCGGAGTTGTTCCGAATTCAAAACTTCTAAACATTAGAGCCTTTGATCCAAAAGGAAACGGTGAAGAAGATGACGTTGCCGCAGCAATTATTTATGCAGTTGAAATGGGCGCAAAAGTAATCAATATGAGTTTCGGTGACAGCAAATTTTCTTATGTTTTAAGAGATGTAATTAAATATGCTTACGATAGAGGAGTTATTTTAATTGCAAGTTCGGGAAATACTCCAACTTCCACACCGCATTATCCATCCGGATACAGCGAAGTTATAAGCGTTGGAAATTCGACTGAAGACGATTTTGTTGCGAGCAATTCAACTTACGGTTCAACTTTGGACTTAGTTGCGCCGGGAACTTCAATATTATCAACTAAAAATGGCGGAGGCTATTTAACTTCCGGCGGAACTTCCGCTTCGGCACCTCATGTAGTTGGAGCAGCAGCTTTGCTGCTTTCTATAAATTCAAATTTTAGTCAAGAAGATATTAAACAAATTCTTAAATCTACCGCGGTTGATATAAATTCACAAGGTTGGGATTTAAGAAGTGGTGCGGGAAGATTGGATTTAAATAAAGCACTTTCTATCCCAGCCGCTTCAGAAATAAAATTTTACTCACCAACCCAAGATTTTGCAATTTCATCCGGAACAATTCCAATTGTAGCTACAGTCCTTTCCCCATACTTTAAAGATTATAGTCTTGATTATGGAATTAGTGATTCGCCGGAATCTTGGAATAAATTAATTGATAAAAATCAATTTCAGTTTTCGAATGAAGAAATTTATAATTTGGATATTTCTCAATTGGCAGACACAGTCTATACATTACGCATTTTAGTAAATTTGACAAACGGAAAATTCTTAGAAGAAAGAATAAACTTTCACATCGATAGAACCAATCCTCAAATTGACCTTGTTAATTTTGGTGAAGCTTATTTCGGGAGACAATCTACAATTTTTGCTTCAGTTTATACCGATGAATGGGCAATATCTAAAATGTATTACAGAATAAAGGGGCAAACGGATTTTAGTTTTGTGAGTTTAGATGGATTTGCAACAAATAATTTTTTCGTAAAACAAATTCATTATGGATTTATACCGATTTCATTAGTTCAACAAAACACGGAATACGAAATTTATTTTGAAGCAGAAAATTTAGTCGGCTTAAAAGAAGTATTAAATAATGACGGGAATTATTTTATTGCCAAAACAGACAATAATTTTGAGTTGGCTTCGGAAAAGAAAAAAAATTATTCGCTTCCATTTGGCAGATTATATAAAAATTCAATTGAACTTACAGCAGGAAAAAAATCTTTATTGATGAATGAATTTCAAGATTCTAGAAATTTGGCAATCTATAATTTTGACGGAAACAATTTTAGTAAAGCAGATTCACTTTTAGAACGCAGAATTCCCAGAACTGTGGCGGATTTTAACAAGAATAATAAAATAGATTTTTTGAGTTATTTTTTCCCGTCACAATATTTTGATGAGCAGACAAATTCCGGCTCAACAACTTTTACAAATGTTGCTTCAAATGATACTGCAAGAATTCCAATTTTTGCCGAGGATATTGACAATGACGGTATTTACGAATTGCTTTCAATTAAGGACGAGAATCTTTTTGTAAGTCAGATTAACAATTCGCTGCAAACAACCGGCGAAAAAGTACTTTCAAATTTTTCGGAAGATGTTCCTTATTTTGGATTTAATAATATTATAACTTCTCCCGAAGCAGTTGTTGATAATATTCTTCCCGGCACAAATAAAGAAATTTGGATAGTTGACACAGAAGGCGATATTTTAGCTTTTGAAATTAACGGAACAAATTCTTATTCAAATGCGGCAGTTGTTTCAACCGGATTTTATGGCGGACGCGCTTCAATCTCTTCCGGAGATTTTGATAATGACGGAATTAGAGATTTGGCTGTTCTTCTTCAATCGTTTGAAGAAATTGATTTTGCTCCTTTCAAACTTCTCTTAATTTTTAATTTTGTAAATAATGATTTCAATGTAATTTTTCAAAAAGCTTTTATTGATCCCTCTCAGCAATTTAATTTAAGCGGACAGTCTCCGCAGCAGAGTATCAAATTTTCAAATATTGATAATATTGACGGAGATGAATTAATTGTTTTCAGCTATCCTTATGTATACATTATAAAAAATGAAAATGGAACAGAAAAAATTATTGCTTATAAAGAAAATGTGAATTTCGAATCTAATGAAGTTTACAGCAATATATTTTTAGATGATCTTGACGGAAATGGTGCACTGGAAATTGCTTTGCCTACAAATAATGGAATTGAGTTTTTTGAATATACAACTTCAATAAAACCCGCTGTTCCCAATGGATTAAGAGGATTTTCTGTAAATCAAAACGAAATTAAACTTGAATGGAATTCTAACGGAACGATGAATTATATTTATAAAGGAGCTTCAAATAACAATCTCGTTCTGTTTGACTCTACTTCCAATAAAATTTATACGGACAATTCAATAACAAAACTTAACAGCAATTATTATTATTCAATTAGAACATTTGATGCCGGTAAAGAACAAAGTTTGTCCGATCAGTCCGAAATCATTGAGGTTTATGCGCATGAACCCGGAAAAGTAAAATCCGTTTCTGCGCTTTCAAGTAATAGTGTTGAAATTAAATTCACAGAAAAAGTTAGAAACAGTATTGATAATATTCAGTCATTCGAGATAATTAATTTTGGAATTCCGCAGTCAATTTCTCCGGCTTCAGAGTTTTCTTATCTGCTAAATTTTGCTGATGAATTGACAATCGGTTTAAACAAAATCGTAATTAAAAACTTAACTGATTATTATTTGTCTCCAATTGCGGTTGATACAATTGATTTTATTGTTGATGAAGCTATAATTAATCAAGAGTTTTTCATAACAAATTATTTGCTTCTTGATCAATACAGAATAAAAATAGAATTTAATTTAGACATAAACCCCACGTCAATACTGGATAAAACTAACTTTGAGTTTTCGCCAGAAAATAATGTTATTTCAGCAGAAATAATTCAAACAAACTCAAAAGAGATAATTCTAAAATCTCAAAATCCTATAGGCGCAATTGGAATTGAGTATTTATTAAAAGTGAATGACGTTTTTTCATCAGCCCAGACCGGAAATATTAAGATTAATGAAGGTGCAGGAAGCACAATTGTAATTTCAAATTTTGCAGAAAATTTAAGTGAAATGTTTGTTTATCCAAATCCGGTAAATGTTAATCAATTACTTGAAGAAAAATTAACATTCGCAAATCTAACTCGAGCTGCCGAAATATCAATTTTTTCAATTAACGGAGACTTTGTAATTACGCTTGAAGAAAATGATGGGAATGGCGGTTTAGATTGGAATTTGCTAAATGATAAAAATGAAAAAATTGGAAGTGGAATTTATATTTACAGAGTAATTGGAAAAGATTTAAACGGAAACGAGATTGAAACTAAAATTGGCAAGTTTGCGGTTGTAAGATAGAATAAAAAAAATGATTTTGTAAAAACTTGCACAAAAAAAATTATTAAATTTTGATTCAAAAAAGAAGAAAGACATAAAATGATTACACCAACAAAAATCAAATTGAACAAAGAAGAAGCTACGCTTGACATTACTTGGAGTGATGAAAAAACAATAAACTATCCCTTAACATTTTTGCGTGACGAGACTCCGGATGCCGGAAATAAAGGGGAAACTATACTTTGGAAACATTATCCGGCTCAGCCTCAAGGACCGGATAAACCCGGAAAGTATGAAATCCAAAAAATTGAAATGGTAGGAAATTACGCCATTCAAATTACTTGGAAAGATGGTTACGATTACGGAATTTATTCTTGGGATTTATTACTAAGACTTGGAGAATACATCGAAGTAAAAAACAATCTTCATTCTGATTTTGATCATGAGCACTAAAAAATAGTAATGAGTAGTTAGTATTGAGTAAAGACATTATACTAACTATATTTTTTTGATTTTATTCTTTGTGAATTTCTTCGTAAAGTGTTTTTACTGCTTCAACAAATCTTGGTCCGGGTCTGTAAAATAAATCCGGATCAACAAAAATAATTTTATCATTTTTGACCGCTTTTAAGTTTTTCCATTCAGAATAAACATCTGTTAAATATTGGTTAGAAAGCTTTTCCATCGCGGCATAAACTATAAAATCAGGATTAATTTTTAGAATTTCTTCTCTGCTAAAAACCGGATAATTAATAGTTGAATCATGCACAACATTTTCTAATCCGCACAAATTTATATATTCGTTAATGAAAGTATTTTGACCGGCAGCCATTATTGGTGTAATTGCGGCTAAAAATAAAAGAGTCTTTTTGTTGGAAGAACTATCTTTTTTGATTTCGTTTAATTCAAAATCCCAATTGTTTATTAGTGAATCCGCAAAATTAGTCACATCAAATATTTGCGCAAACTGCTTAAATGTTTTTTTTATATCCGAATAATTTCTTGGATTTGAAACAAATACCTGGATTCCCAAATCTTTTAATCGGTTATAAGTTTCTTTTGTGTTTCCTTCAATTGTAATAAAAACTAAATCCGGTTTAAGTGATAAAATAATTTCGTAATTGAGAGTAAGCATATCCCCCACTTTTGTAATATTATTTGCTTCGGGTGGAAAGTTACAGTAAAGAGTATTTCCAATTAATCGATCTTCTTGATTAAGAGCATAAATCATTTCTGTCAGATTTGGTGCAAGTGTAACAACTTTTTTTGGAATTTCTCTTAGATCAAATTCATTTCCTAAATCATCAACTAATACGTTTTTTGATGTTTCTATTTTTGGTTTTTCCGGATTACATCCAAATAAAAAAATGCTAAAAATAAGTAGCGTATATTTGATGATTTTCATAAAACATTCCTAAAATTTATTTTGACTTTCTTTCAAGTTATTGCAAACAAAATGAAATAACAATTTTATTTAATTTGATTTTCGCTAAGAATATTCAAGACCAAGTTTTTTCATTTTACTTTGAAGTGTAGTCGGTTTCATATTTAATAAAGCTGCAGCGCCGTTGCTTCCGTAAATTTTTCCGTCAGTTTGTTTTAGTGCTTTTGTAATTATTTTCTTTATTTCTTCATCAAATGAATCAACGCCGGATTTTTCATCGCAATCAAATTGAAGATCTTTTACATCTTCAAAAACTATGTGATTATGATTTATTGCATAACCATTGCTTAAAATTATTGCTCTTTCCAATGTGTTTTGAAGTTCTCTAACATTTCCGTGCCAGTTATGATTTCTTAATTTTTCTAATGCGGGATTCTCAATTTTCAACGATTTCTTTTTGAATTTCACGGAAAATTTTTCTAAAAAATAATTTACCAAAAGTACAATATCTTCTTTTCGTCTTCTCAAAGGGGGCAGAATAATTGGGAAAACGTTTAAGCGATAAAATAAATCCTCGCGAAATTTTCCTTCTCTAACTTTTTCTTCCAGATTTACATTTGTTGCACAAATTATTCTAACTGAAGCGGACATAGTTTTTTCTCCGCCTACTCGCTCAAAAGTTCCTTCCTGCAAAGCTCGTAAAAGTTTGGGTTGAATATCTATCGGTAAATCTCCTACTTCATCTAAAAATAGAGTTCCGCCATCGGCTAGTTCAAATCTGCCTCTTCTTGTTGCTGAAGCACCGGTAAACGAACCTTTTTCATGTCCGAATAATTCACTTTCAGCAAGATTTACATTTAACGCTGAGCAGTTTAATGCAATAAAAGGCATTTTCGATTTATTTGAAAGTGTGTGAATTGCTTTTGCAACTTGCTCTTTTCCCGTTCCGGTTTCGCCCAAAATCATTACATGGGAATCTGTGGGGGCAACTAATTTAATTTTTTCAATTATTTGAAGCCAAACCGGCGATCTTCCAATTAATCCGTTAACTATTGATTCTATATCCGGAATTAAAGCATTTCTTTCGTAAACTAATGCTTCTTTTTCGCTCAACAATTTGTCAGTTTCGATTGATTGCGCTAAAGCTAACGCAATTATTTTTGAAAGTGTTTGTGCAATATGAACTCTTTGCGGAGTAAACATATCGCATTGACTATGGTCTAAAGTCATCAACCCTAAAGTCTCCCCTTTAATTACAAGCGGAGCAAGCATGCACGAATGTCCAGCGGGCAAATCAATAATTCCTTCATAAGTATCTAAATGATTTTCGTGATCGGTTTCGCCGACTAATTTTACATTTCCAAGATTTAACACTTTTGCTAAATCGGGTCTTTGGTCTAATCCAATTTCATATTCACCAAGTTCATTACTTTTGAGCGGACCTTTTAAGTATCGCACTTTTAGTTTATTATCGACTTCTTTGCTAAGAATAACTGCAAGTTCATATGGTATTACTTCTTGAATTGCATCTAAAACTACATCCATTGTATTTTGGGGAGTTAAGTAGTTTAAAGACTCAATTAGTTCTGATTCATAATTTTCCATAAGCCACCGAAATTTAGTTGACAACGAAATTTAGTTGTAAAATATAACGAAATATCGTGATAAAATTAGTTGTAAATTTTTCGAAATTCCTAAATGCTTTATTTATAACAAGTTACAGTCAAAAAATATCTTGGCACTAGCTTTGTTTAATGAGAGGAAACATAAAAAGGAGAACATTATGACAGATTTAACAAAAAATGAAAAAATTGGTGATTTATTAAAGCCGATCTTAGCAGACCAACATGTTATTTATACTAAAACAAGAAATTATCATTGGAATATTACTGGAAATATGTTTTTTGCACTTCACGAAAAATTTGAAATTCTTTACACAGAACTTGCTTTAGAAATTGATGAAATTGCTGAGAGAATTCGTTCTTTAGGAGTTATTGCTCCCGGCTCAATGAGTGAATTTCTTAAATTAACCGATTTAAAAGAACAAGATAATTTAGTTGTTCCAAATCAATTTAAAATGGTAGAAAATTTAATAAGTGATTATTCGTCCATAATAGATAGAATGAACAGTGCCGCAGAAATTATACAATCTGAATATAAAGATGAAGTAACATTCGGACAATTATTGACTTTATCTGAAAAATACCAAAAACATGTTTGGATGCTTAAATCACTTATTCAAAATTAAAAAAAGGAAAAAATATGGAAAACAATCAATTTAAGACTGGAATTCCTCTAATTGGCGAAAAAATGCCGGATTTAGAAGTTCAGACAACACACGGAATGAAAAGCATTCCAAAAGATTATGCCGGGAAATGGATAGTATTATTTAGTCATCCCGGTGATTTTACACCGGTTTGCACAACTGAATTTGTAGCTTTTGCAAACAGAAACGAAGAATTCAAAAAGCTAAATGCAGAATTAATCGGCCACTCAATTGACCAAGTTTTTTCACACATTAAATGGGTTGAATGGATTGAGAAAAATCTTGATACAAAAATCCCTTTCCCGGTAATTGCCGATGATATGGGAAGAGTTGCAATGAAACTTGGAATGATTCATCCCGGAAAAGGAACAAATACAGTCCGCGCAGTATTTATAATTGATCCGGAAGGAATTATCAGATTGATGATTTATTATCCGCAAGAAATTGGAAGACAAATTGATGAAGTTTTACGTGCGCTAAAAGCATTGCAAATTTCAGATTTACACAAAGTTGCAATGCCGGAAAACTGGCCAAACAACGAATTAATTAAAGACAAAGTTATAATTCCACCTCCAAAAAGTGTTCAAGATGCAGAAAAAAGAATGGAAAATGCTGAAGGTTACGATTGGTGGTTTACTTACAAATCATTATAATTTTTAATGATTATAAACGAAAAAAGCCGGGCATCAGCTCGGCTTTTTCGTTTTATACAAAATTTGGAAAATTGAAACGATACGAAAATTAGCTAATTAAAAAACTTGCTTTCAAAATTAATGCTGATGATTACAAGTTAAATCTTCGTTGCTTTCCAAAGTTCCGTTTATCAATTGCTGCATTGCAATTTTGGGATCCGTAAGAGACGTTAGAATTGGCTGAATACCGCTATTTTTTAAGTCTTCAATTAAACGAAATCCGCCATGATTAAAAACTAGATAATCGCAATCTTTTAATCCGTTAACAATTTTGCTATGAGCTCCTTGTTGATGACCTTGTTCGTGCTCATGTTCTTCGTGATGTTGATGGTTCCCTTTTCCATGATTTGTAAAAGTATTATCTCTGTTTTCTTCAAACATGAAAATTTCGCCTTCCGCTTTGAAAATCATAAAACCGTTGCATCTTCCTACGTGACCGGTAATTGTTTCAAAATCATCTGTTGCAAATGCTGCTTTCATTTTAATTCTCCTTAAATATTATTTTAATATGATTGGAAATTGATTTTTCAATTTCGATTGCTTTTCCATTTATTATGCTGTTGGCAACTTTATTTCTTGCGGAAGATAAAATTCTTCCAAAAGTTGCGCGAGAAATTCCCATTTTTAATGCAGCTTTTTCGTGATGCAAATTTTCAATATCTGCTAAACGCAAAGACTCAACTTCATCGGTATCAAGAGTAATAATTTCCAATTGATGCATAGGAATTCCTCTTGGTTTGAAAAAGTAATTTGAATGTTGACAACTGATATTTCTGCACTTTTTAGGTCGCGGCATTTATTCTCCAATTATGAGCATATGCTCATAACAAAAATAAGAAATTATTTTTAAATTCAAGAGAAAATAAATAGTACTTGCAAATCTTTTTTTTTGTTATATAATTTATATTGTTGATATAAAATTTTTTGAAGTTTGTCTTTTTATCCAATCTTTACAACTTATTGGAGGCGCAATGAAGTCAGTAAAAGTAAAGTTATTGTTAGTTGCTTTGATGTTTTCAATGAATCTTTTTGCACAAGGCCAAGCAGCAGTTCCGGTTTTAACTTTATCACAATCTCCACAATTATTTGGGATGGGGCAAGTTGGAGTTTCAGTTACATTTGATGATCCATTAGCATTTTATCACAATCCGGCAATTCTTGGTTTTCAAGCCAGAGAAAATAATTTTTCTACAACAATCTTGACAGAAAAAACTGATTGGATGGGGAGAAGGTATGTTTTCAATGTATTTGGTTTCAATTTTGGATATAACTTTGAGAAGACTTTCCCATTTATTCCTATTTCAGTTGGTTTGGGATATTCGAAAGCAAAGATGAGTTATGGTACTAGTTGGTATTTTTCTTCAAATTCTGATTTCCTTGGTACCTCTAATCCTTATGATGAATACAGTACAATCAGCTTCGGTGCAAGTTTAGAATATTATACGATTTTAAGTTTTGGTATTTCGAGCAAGAGTGTTACAAGCAATATAGGCATTAGAATGACTTATGATCCAAACAACTTGAAAGAAATTACTGCAGAGAAATCATTGCTAGATTATGGACTTTTATTGGAAGTCCCAATTTCTCAATTAATTATGAAAAGCGTTCAATGGAATATTGATGAACAAAATTATTTAAGTCCAAAAACAAACTTTACAATTGGATATTCACTTACAAATATTGGTGATGAAATTTATTATATAGATCCACAACAAAAAGATCCTTTGCCACGAACCGCCAGACTTGGTTATAACTTTAACTTTGGTTTGGATTTGACACATAATTTTTCAAAAATCAATTTATTAGATTATTATTTCTTTGCTGAAGCCGATGATATTTTAATAAGTAACAATCAGAATGAATTTGAATATCAAAGTTCATTAAGCGATTTAAGTTTTTCTAAAAACTTAATTCAGTTAAAAGGCGATGACAAAATTTTAATACACAAAGCTCATCTTATTGAATTATTGGAAACAGTAAAACTAACTTCGGGAAGTTATTTTGGTAGAGGATTTGGTGGATTTCAAATTAATTCCTATCCCAAATCGAGCGGTTTTGTAGTTTCATCAAAAGGTCTTTTTAAGATTCTTAATATTCTTACAACTAATAAAATAGTGAAGTTCATTAAAGAACATATTGTGATTGAATATGTTCAATCAAGCAATTACAAAGGAGAATCGTTTGAAACCGATTTTTCGGCATTCAACATTTATCTAAAGAATTTTTATTTCTAGAGGTTGAAAACGAATCAATAAGAAAATTGGAATTCAATTGCTTTTGTGTTTTTGCTATAGATTGAAAAATAATTATTAAAAATGAGGGACTGTTGAAATCAATTATTGAAAAAACTATACTTTTTGCTTTTTTATTTTCCTTTCAATTATTCGCTCAAGGTGAAGCCACAGTTCCCGTTTTAACTTTATCACATTCTTCGCAATTATTTGGAATGGGGCAGGTTGGTGCCGCAATAACATTTGATGATCCTGCAGCATTTTATCAAAATCCCGCAAATCTTGGTTTTCAATCACGGGAAATAAATTTTGCTTCATCGTTTCTTCCAAAGCAAATTAACTGGCTTGGAGATTTTGGAAATGGTTATCCAAAACTGACAACAACCAGTTTTATGCTGGGCTATAAATTCAAAAACAAACCTTTTTCAATCGGATTTGCTTATTCAAAAACAAGGTTTGATTTCCAAACTGAGTTTTGGAATCCTCAAATTTTGCTTTATCCATATTTTTACGGTGAAAATTTTACTCGAATAAACACTTTTTCATTTGGGTTTAGTTACGAATATTATGCGATTTTTTCTTTGGGATTTTCTAACAAAGTATTTGAAAACTCAGTAGGCGCATACACGGAATCAGGGTGGACACCTTTTAATCGAACTTCTTCAGCACAAGATTATGGATTTATGTCTGTTTTACCAATCTCTAAATTGTGGCTAGAAAATTACAATTGGAGTTTGCATAATGATATAAAATTAAAACCTTTGACAAACTTCAGCGTTGGAATTTCAGTTCTAAATTGCGGAGAAAAAATATATTATATTGATCAAGCGGCGAGTGATCCAATTCCTAAAAGTGCAAGATTCGGTTATAATATAAATTTGGGATTGGATCTAGTTTATAATGACCAAAAAATAAATGCAATAAACTACTTTTTTATTGCAGACGCTGAAGATATTCTAATAAAGCAGCGAGACACCAATTTATATTATCAAATTGAATATCAAAATATTTTAAGCGACTTAAAACCTTTCGAGAATCTAATTCAGTTAAAAGGAAACGATAAAATTATTGTTCATAAAGCCAACAGATTAGAATTGTTTGAAACGCTTCAAATAACATCCGGTAGCTACAATTGGCGTGAACGAAAAATAAATGTAACTTCAACCGGTTTTGGAATTTCTTCTAAGGGGATTTCAAAAGCACTAAATATGCTTTTTAAAAATGATATTTTAGATTTTATTTCTTCGCACTTTGCTATTGATTATATAAGCTCTGTTAGCTTTAAAGGAACTGAATTTGAAACCGATTTTTCTTCAATAAATATTTATTTGAAGAATTTTTATTTCTAAGACTTAGTTTTAGTTGAAGCAGCTTATCCAATTAAACAACTTGGAGAATTTTAATTTTACAATTTCATTTAAGATAAACGATTTATAAAATTTTATAATTATCTAAAAAATATTTTGTGTAATCATAAATTTTTGTTCCTAAATAATAAGGTAGATTCATCAGCAAAAATTCCTTTCCCTTAATTGTTGCCACCTTTTGAATGTTAAATTCACCACCATAAACTCGCACAGCATAGTTGTGATTTGTTAAATCCATAAATTGATGTAAAGAGCGCAATTTTCCAATACTTCCGGATTTTATTTCAATGGGAATCACAAGATTTTTGTATTGAATTACTAAATCAACCTCTGCAGAAGATTGAGTTTTTTCACGAACCCAAAAATTAGGTTTAGCATTTGTGGTGCTATTTATCGAAATGATTTCTTGGGTAATAATATGCGGAATCAAGTAACCTTTGTAAATCGGACTTAGATCATTAGAAGCAAGCATTTCAACTTGAACAGAATTTTTATAATTGATAAGCCCTGTATCCAAAAATTGAAGACGAGGTGACTTTTTTATATCCGGAGTTATCGGAACAAGAACTTCAGTTGTAGGATAAATTAAGCTGAGAAATTTTGCATTCTCCAAATTACGCATTGCTTCGCTAACTTCGCGAGATTTATAATTAGAATTTCCAAAGTTTTGAAACTTAACTCTCTTATCTAAATTTAGATAAGCAGTATTAATAATATGCTGCAAAATTCTGGTTTCCGAACTACCTGAGCCATATTTTTTTAGATCATCTTTGTAAGTTTCCCAAAGACTTTCATAAACTCTTGGTAAATCAGCAATACTTTTATTTTGTAAAAAGGTTTTAATAATTTCCGGCATTCCGCCAATTGTTGCATATGTATTAAATAAATTTAAAAGAACAGAATGAGAAGTTGGATTTATTGGTATTTTGTTTATTTGATCAATGGCTGTTTCGTGATTTATTGCTTGCAAGAATTCAATAAAATTAAAAGGGTGAAGATAAAGGTACTCAACACGACCAACAGGAAAATGTTGAACATCCCGAAATGCAAATTCAAGCAAGGAGCCGGCGGCAATAATATGAATTTGGGGATATTCTTCATAAAAATATCTTAAAAATTTTATAGCCTTTGGAGATTCTTGTATTTCATCAATAAATATTAGCATATCAATAGAATCAGACGACTCAAAATTTTTGGCAATAAGTAAACTTTCGAGAACAGATTTTATGTCATCAAAATCATCAAAAAACTTTCTATCATGTGGTTTTTCCAGATTTAACATAATTCTATTCTTATAATCTTTTGAAAACTCTTTAATTAAAGTTGTTTTCCCGACTTGTCTTGCACCACGAATAATTAAAGATTTTCGCTCCGTATTTCCTTTCCATCTAAAAAGCTCTTTTAGAAGGCTTCTGTTTAACATTTTATCTTTCCTTGTAATAAAACAAGGGTAAATTTAAGAAATATTTGACACAAAACAAGGGTAATTTTAATAAAATCATGTAACAAAACAAGGGTAAATTTTACTAATTCTTGACACAAAACAAGGGTAATTAGAAAATATTTATTTAGTCTTATTCAAATAAAAGATAGCCACTTAAATCTGAATGCAAAAAAATATAAAATTTTTCTTGCGTCTAAATAAAATCTAGATTAGATTTGTATACATAAAATGACTTATGGTCAGCAAATAGATTGGAGGGAAAAAATGGGAACTGCAGAAAGACGCGAAAGAGAAAAAGAACAGCGCAGAATGGAAATAATTCATGCTGCCGAAAAAGTTTTTTTCTCAAAAGGATTTGAATCAGCTAAAATGGACGATGTTGCCACAGAAGCTGAATTAAGCAAAGGAACGCTTTATCTTTATTTCAAAAGTAAAGAAGAAGTTTACATGGCAATTGTTCTTAAAGCAATGAAACTTTTACGAGAAATGTTTGATGATGTTGCCGCTACAAATGAAAATGGTCTCTGCAAAGTCAGAAAAATTGGAGAGGCATATATTCGCTTTAACAAAGAATATCCAAATTATTATAATGCTTTGTTGTATTTCAGCTCAGTTAAAATTGATGAAGAAGCTTTAGAGGGATCGGAGTTAAAAGCCTTTATAGAAAACAAAGACGTAATGGATGTTTTTGTTTCTATTATTGAAGAAGGAATTAAAGATGGGTCACTAAGACAAGATTTAGAACCAAACAAAACAGCGCTGCTTTTATGGGGACAAACTTCCGGAATGCTGCAGTTGTTTACTTTAAAAGGTCATGCAATTAGTGCGCATTTTAATGTTGATCCAGACGAAATGATTAAGTACTATTTAGAATTTACATATCACTCATTAAAAGCTGTGTGATATATTTTTTGCTCTTAAAGTGACTTCAAGTCATAATATAAACAAGCCTATAATTTGAGGTATCAAATGAATAAAACTATTCTTTTTCTTTTCCTTCTTTTGTTTGCAAAAATATTTGCTCAAACAAATATTTTAGATAATTACATAACCGAAGGACTCGAAAACAATCTTGCTTTAAAGCAGAAGCAGTTTTCATTAAACAAAAGTATATCTGCTTTAGATGAAGCGCGCGGTTTATTTTTTCCTTCAATAAGCATAAATGCCCGCTACTCAAAAGCTGGAGGAGGAAGAACAATCGATTTACCGATTGGGGATTTAGTAAATCCAATTTATAACGGATTAAATTCTATTGTAGGTCAGCAAGTTTACCCGACAAACATTCCAAACCAATCAGTAAATTTTTTGCGCGAAACTGAACACGAAACAAAAATTAGTTTGGTTCAGCCAATTTTTAAGCCGGAAATTTATTTCAATCAAAGTATAAAATCTGATTTAACTTTGATCGAAAAATCACAAAGAGATTCCTATGCAAGAGAACTTATCAAAGAAATTAAAAAGAGTTATTACGATTATTTAAAGACGATAAAAATTGTTGAACTTTATGATTCAACTGAAATTTTGGTCGAAGAAAATTTAAGAATAAGCAAAGTTTTATATGAAAACGACAAAGTTACGGTTGATGTTGTTTATCGAGCAGAAACCGAGTTGAGCACAATAAATGAAGAAAAAGCCGAAGCATTAAAGAACAATGATTTGGCAAAATCATATTTCAATTTTTTATTGAACAGAGCATTGGATGAAAGAATTGAAATAGAAGAAAGCATTTATTTTGAAGAAATTAAAGCAGATCACGATGATGAATTTCTAAATAGTGCAATCAGCAAAAGAGAAGAATTAAAGCAGATTAGCACGGCAATTAAAGTTTCTGAATCAACAATAAAATTAAATAAATCTGCTTATCTGCCCGGATTAGTTGTTGCCGTTGATTATGGATTTCAAGGGGAAGAATACAAATTTACAAAAGAAGATGATTTCTGGATGGCGTCACTTGTGCTGCAATGGAATTTATTTAATGGATTTCAGGATAATGCAAAAATTGAGCAATCAGAATGGAATAAAAAACAATTAGAGGCACAAAAAACCGAAGTTCAGAAATCAATAATGCTGCAAGTTAGAGAAGTTTTGCAAAATCTAAAGGTAACAAAGGAGAAGCTTACAACTTCAAAATACAGAAAACAAACTGCCGAAGAATCCTTCAAGATTATTTCAAAAAAATTTGCAAACGGAATGGCTTCACAAATTGAATTAACTGATACACGCACAACTTTAACACAAGCAGCAATTAGCGAAATTGTAAATCGTTATGACTATTTAATAAACTTGGCTGAGCTTGAAAGAGTTTCGGCAGAATTTGATTTACCGTTTTACCAGAACGAAAATAAATTATAAGCGGAGCAGAAAATGAAATCGATATTAAAAATATTACTAATTTCTACAATTTTTCTAACAGCTTGCAGCAATGAAGTTGAAGAAACAGCAGCCGAGCAAGTTTTTTCCGTAGAAATTGTAAAGGCAGTAAAAGAAGAAGTTTCAATTCCAATTTTAACTTCGGGAAAACTAAGTGCCTCGCAAGAAGCAAATTTATCTTTTAAGATACCGGGAGTTTTAAAATCGTTGAATGTAAAAGAAGGAGAAAATGTTGCGAAAGGACAAATTTTGGCTTCGCTGGATTTGGCAGAAATTAACGCAAATTTAATTAAATCTGAAAATGGTTTAAACAAAGCACAAAGAGATTTTGAAAGAATTGAGAATTTATACAATGAAAAAGTCGCAACTTTAGAGCAATTACAAAATACAAAAACTGCTTTGGAAGTGGCACAATCTGATTATAATATTGCAAAATTTAACAGAGATTATTCCGTAATTACCTCACCGGATAAAGGGAAAATTCTTATGCTAATTTCCGAAGAAAATGAAATTGTAAATGCCGGTTACCCGGTACTAATTTTTGGAAGCACAAATAATAGCTGGAAAATGAATGTCGGTTTATCGGATAAGGACATTACAAAAGTTAAAATTGGCGACCAATCCAAAATTAAATTTGATGCATTTCCCAATGAAGAATTTTCCGCAAAAGTTATTTCTGTTGGACAAGGATCGGATCCAAGAACAGGAACTTATGATGTTGAGATTGAACTTGAAAAGACAAATTTCAATTTAGCCTCAGGATTTATTGGAAAAGTAGAAATTTTTCCTTCAAAAAAAGAAGAACTTGTATTAATTCCAATTGAATCATTAGTAGAAGCAAATAACAAAACCGCATATGTATTTATTCCCATAGAAAATGAAAGAGTGACTAAAAAGAAAATTTCCATCAAATCAATTATTAATGATAAAGTTTGTGTTTCAAACGGACTTGAAGGAAGTGAAAATATAATTTCCACCGGCGCTGAATATTTGCAGCAAGGTGTAAAAATCAAAATAGAAAACAAGTTATAATTTAGGAAAACTAGAAAATGAAACTGCCAAAATTAGCTATTGATAATCATCAATTTACAATTGTGGTTTTTGCTTTGCTGATAACATTGGGAATTGCTTCGTTCATAACAATGCCGCGAAGTGAAGATCCACAAGTTTCTCCGCCGGGAACGAGCGTTATTGTAATTTATCCCGGAGCAACTCCTAAAGATATGGAAGAGCTTATTGTTGATAAAATTGAAAAAGAACTAAATGAACTTGACGATATAAAAGAATTAAAATCGGAAATATTTGATGGTGTTACAATAATTGGAATTGAATTTTTAGCGGGAAGTGATGCAGAGAAAAAATATTCTGATGTGGTCCAAAAAGTTAATGGAATAGAAAGTGAGCTTCCGGAGCAAATTTTATCATTGGATTATATAAAGTGGGAAAGTTCTGATGTTGCTATTATTCAAGCCGCATTAATTTCTGAAGATGCAGAATATTCCGATTTGCAATATGAAGCTGAAAGATTGGAAAACATGTGGGAGAAAATTCCAAATGTAAAAGGTGTTAAAATAATGGCTTTTCCGGAGCAAGAAGTAAGAATTTCGGTTGATTTACAAAGATTGTCTAATTTAAATATTCCGCTAAGTGCAATAATTCAGAATATAGAAATACAAAATTCCAATATTCCTGGAGGAAGTGTGGATATTGGGAAAAAACGATTTAACATTCAAACCAGTGGAAGCTTTAAAGATTTGGATGAAATTGAAAACATTGTTCTCAATTCTTCGGAAGGAAAAATAGTTCGCTTAAAAGACGTTTCAAAAGTTGCTTTTGATTATCAAGATAAAAAATATATTGCTAGAACAAATGGTGAACGTTCGTTATTTATAACGGCAACACAAAAGGAAAACACAAATATTTATGATGTGGTTGATGGAATAAAAAGTGAGTTAAAAACATTTCAAAACGACTTACCACAAAACATGAAAATAAATTTGATAATTGATCAAACCAGGAATGTAACAAATAGATTAACTGGATTTTTTATAAACCTTCTGCAAGGATTAGTTCTTGTTGGAATAATCGTTTTTGTATTTGTAGGTTTTCGTCCTTCGATGATAGTTATGCTGGCAATTCCAATTTCAATTTTAATGGGAATTTTCCTGCTTGATTTAAATAGCTATGGAATTCAGCAGATTTCAATTGCCGGACTTGTAATTGCACTTGGTTTATTAGTTGATAACGCAATTGTTGTTACTGAAAACATAAACAGATTTATGAATGAAGGATTTTCTCCGGAAGATGCAGCGGCTAAAGGAACTTCGCAAATTGGATGGGCAGTTACAAGTTCAACAATTACAACAGTTCTGGCGTTTGTTCCGGTTATGTTAATTGGCGATGTAACAGGCGATTTTATTAGAAGTATGCCGTTGGTTGTTATTTTTACCTTGATTTCATCATTGCTGCTTTCTCTTACTTTAACTCCATATTTATCAAGTAAATTTATTAGACCATCAAAACAAACCAAAAGAAACTTTATCAGAAGAGGATTAGATAAATTTATTGAAACTACTTATAGAAAAAGTTTAAAATTCGGGTTAAATAATCCCAAATTAATTGTAACACTTGCTGTTTTAATTTTCTTAATAAGTTTATCGCTATTTCCATTTGTTGGAGTTAGTTTTTTCCCAAAATCTGACAGACCACAATTTCTTATTGAAATAGAATTACCAAATGGCTCAAATTTAGATGAAACAAACAGAATTGCAAAACAAGTAGAAGAAGTTCTAAAGGAAAAGACGGAAATTAAAGTATTTGCAACAAATGTTGGAAAAGGAAATCCCAGAATTTATTACAATTCAATACAAAGAAGAGAAACGGCACATTACGCTCAAATTTTTGTAGAATTAAATGAATTTGGCGAAGAAATTTTAGAGAAAGTTGTATCGGAAGTTAGAGAAGATTTAGGTGGAATAATTGGAGCCGATATAAAAGTTAAATCTTTTGAACAAGGTCCGCCAATTGACGCACCAATAGCAATAAGAGTTATTGGGGAAAATATTGATATATTAAGAAATATTTCATTGGAAATCGAAAAGATCATAAAAAATACAGACGGTGTAATAAATGTTGATAATCCGCTAAGAACAACAAAAGCTGATTTGAAAATAAAAATAAATAGAGAGAAAGCATCTATTTACGGTGTGCCAATTGCAGAAATTGACAGAACAATAAGAATAGCCGTTAATGGTTTAACAGTCTCGGAATATTCTGATGAATCCGGTAAAAAATATGATATTATTTTAAGACTTCCGGTTGAAGAAAAAACTAAATATGAGGATTTATCCAAAGTTTATGTTTCTTCGATGAATGGTGCACAAATTCCTTTATCGCAATTAGCATCTGTTGAATTTGAATCGAGTCCGCTTGCAATTAATCATTATAATTTAGAAAGAAATGTAATGATAACAGCAGACGTAAAGAGCGGAATTTCAGTGAATGATGCAACTCAAGAAATTTTAAAAAAGTTAGAAGAATTTAACTTTCCAAAAGGATATGGATATAACGCAGCCGGAGAACTTCAAACAAGGCAAGATTCTTTTGGTGATATGTCAAAGGCAATTTTAATTGCAATTTTGGGAATAATTGCAGTTTTGGTTTTACAATTTAAATCTTATAGTCAGCCTTTAATTGTATTTACAGCAATCCCGCTTGCACTAATTGGATCGATTGTTTTTTTATTAATCACCGGATATTCGTTTTCATTTTTAGCATTTGTTGGATTAACAAGTTTGGTTGGAATAGTTGTAAACAACTCAATTATTCTGGTAGATTATACAAATCAGCTAAAACTAGAAGGATTGAAAATAGCAGATGCAATAGTTAAAGCAAGTGAAACCAGATTTATACCGATTGTTGTTACAACTGCCACAACAATTGGCGGATTGCTTCCGCTTACAATTGGTGGCGGATCATTATGGGGACCAATGGGATGGACAATAATTGGTGGACTATTAGTATCAACCGTTTTAACATTGTTGGTTGTTCCTGTACTTTACAAAATATTTACGAAGTAAGTATAAATAAAGATCCCTCAAGCTAACCTAACTTGAGGGATCTTCATATCAGATTTCTCGCTAAACTAATATTCTTTTGAAAACCTAAAGAAAATGCATATTTTTGCAACGCACCTATAGCTCAGTTGGTAGAGCATCTGACTCTTAATCAGCAGGTCGGGGGTTCGAGTCCCCCTGGGTGCACCAGAAACCCCGAATTCAGCTTGTTTTCAGGGTTTTTTGTTTTAATGTATTTCTGAAAGATCATTTTGATAAATTAGATAGTGTAGCAACCTATCTACGTGAATGTGGAATTTTTAATCGGTATAAGTGCCGGATAAAGAGATTCAAAAAAACAAGCTGCCAAAATATTTTTTTTTGTTTTTTGGGAAATATTCTGAAGGTTGTCCTCGAAAAAAGCTTGTTTTGTGAGGTTTTAAAAGCACACGAGGTTAAATTGTTTTATTTAACCCAAATCCGTCAATAGAAACAATTTTCTAATGACGGTAATTAGAAAAAATAAGATAACTTTTTATAAATAAAGAAATTAATTCTTGAAAAACATTCTGTTACAAAGAGCATTTTTTAATAAAAACTTATTTTTCGAACAAATTATTTGTTTCATAAAACCATTATATTTGCCATAAATTATAAAAAATTATCTTCTAATTATAATTTTTGGGTTATTTAATTAAAAGCATCTTCCTAGAAATCTTTGCATTTCCTCCGGAAAGCCTATAAACATAAACTCCGGAAACTAAATCGCTCGCATTAAATTCAACATTATATTTACCCGGCTGGAATTGTTGATTGGCTAATACTTGAATTTCCTGGCCTAATGTATTATAAACTCTAAGGCTATATTCTCCTGCTTTAGGAATGCTAAATTGAATTTTGGTACTCGGATTAAAAGGATTTGGATAATTCTGTTCTAAACTATAGAATTGCGGTATTTCGTCATTTTTAGAGATTTCATTTACACTTGTTACTTGTTGAAGCTCTTTTCTAAACACTCCACCGGTTTCAGTACCTATAAATAAATATTTTGATGAAGCTGCCGAAGAATTAATTTTTCCACCTGTAACGCCAATTAAACTAATAGGAGTCCAACTTTGAAGGTCAAAGGAATAGAATGCATTTTCTCCCATTAAATAATAAAATCCTCCGGGTCCCAAAGTGGTTGTATTTATAATATTAAAATGCTCATTGATTATACCATCAATCCACGTTGCTCCAAAATCTATTGTTGCATAGTAACCACCGTCTGTAGCAATTAAAATTGCCACGCCCAACATTAATATTCCATTAACTTTTAATTGATCACCGGATAAAGAACTTGAAATGTTATTCCATGTTCTCATAGAGTCTGTAGAATAAAAAACACCATTTTCTGTTGCTAAGGCAGTATAAGTAATTTCATCGCGATAACCAGTAATATCGTTTATATTTAGTGCTTCTCCGGTTAATCCATTGTTTCTTTCAGTCCAAGGGCCGGTAATCTCGGGTGAAGTATAAACTCCATTTCCGTTGGTTCCTATAAGCCAATCCGTTTCACCTTCGTTTCTATTTCCAAGCCAATAAAAACTTATGTCGGAAGTCGGTATTCCTTCAGAAGCTAAAGTATAGCTTGATTGATCGAAAGTAATATATGCTCCGTCTTCGGTTGAAGCCCAAATAATTTTACTGTTTCCTCCCCCTCTAACATCATTTATTTGAAGATTTGGAAGATCTCCGTTTACATTAATCCACGAATTTCCATCATTTATCGATTTAAATATACCGCCTCCAGATGTACCAACTACAATTGTGTCCTCATAAGCAAACATTGACGTAACTTGCAGATTTGACAAATCAGTATTTACCGGCGTCCATTGTCCGTAGATTTGAGTTAACAGCAAAACTAAAAACATATAAAATGTATAATTTTTCATTTTTCTCTCTTTTGTGTTAATTTGATAAATCAATTTAAGTGCCAGATGAAAACATCGCAAAAATCATCATTTTCTATATGTCTGTCTGAATAATACGACAAACTGTTTTATCTTAAGTCTGATTATTGCGACAAATATTTTTATCAACTAGCGAAAAAACGAATTCATTCTAAAAGGAAAGAAATTTTTTGAAATATAAAAATTTCTAAAAAACCGCTAATATCTCGATTGGTAGTAATAAATTTCCTATCTTTGCTCAGAATATGTTCTTCAGAAAAAAGACACTAATCAAAACAACCTTATATCTTGTTTAGAAACAAATGCTTTTTTAATTTCTAATAAATTAGTTACTATTCATTTCTTAAAAAGGAAAACAAATGGAAATTACAGATATAAATGATATTGTTCTCGAGTATCTAAAAATCGAAGATTATGAAGAATTAAAAAACGCTATGATAGCTTCTTACAAAACTATGCCTAACGCATATTGGAAGGAAAACCATATAAAAAGTCTAATTGATAAATTTCCCGATGGACAAGTTGTAATAAAAGTAAATAATAAATTTGCGGGTTGTGCTTTATCAATAATTGTGGATTATGCCAAATTTGACGAGCATCATAAATACAGAGAAATTACTGGTGATTTTACTTTTAACACACATAATGATTATGGAGATATTCTTTATGGGATAGATATTTTTATAAAACCCGAATATAGAGGATTGAGACTAGGAAGAAGATTATATGATTATAGAAAAGAACTTTGTGAAAAAGAAAATCTTAAAGGAATCGTTTTTGGCGGAAGAATTCCAAATTATCATAAATATTTAGATCAAATGACTGCCAAAGAATATATTGAAAAAGTTAGATCTAGGGAAATACATGATCCTGTTCTTAATTTTCAAATTTCAAATGATTTCCATCCCGTAAGAATTCTTAAAGGTTATCTTGAAGGCGATACTGCATCTAGCGAATTTGCAGTGCTGCTTAAATGGGATAATATTTATTATGAAAAACCAAGCAGAAAAGTTGTTGCAAAGAAAAAAGTTGTACGACTTGGATTAATTCAATGGCAGATGCGGCCCTATAATGACATTAACGAACTTCTGCAGCAAGCCGAGTATTTTATAGATGCTGTATCCGGATATAGGTCTGATTTTGCTCTTTTCCCCGAATTTTTTAATGCTCCTTTAATGGCACAACACAACCATCTTTCTGAGCATGAAGCTATAAAAAATCTAGCTCAATATACTTCTGAGGTGATTGCAAAATTTTCTGAATTTGCAATTTCTTATAATATTAATATTATTTCCGGTAGTATGCCGGAAGTTATTGACAATAAATTATATAATGTTGGATACCTCTGCACACGAGACGGAAAATTGGAAAGATACGAAAAACTTCATGTTACTCCGGATGAATCCAGAATTTGGGGAATGCAAGGCGGAAGCAAACTTAAGACTTTCGATACAGATTGCGGAAGAATTGGAATTCTAATTTGTTATGATGTGGAATTTCCGGAGCTTAGCAGATTATTGTCAGACGAAGGAATGGATATTTTATTTGTTCCTTTTTTAACCGATACTCAAAATGGATATTCAAGAGTTAGGTTTTGTGCACAAGCCCGTGCAATTGAAAACGAATGCTTTGTTGCTATTGCCGGATCGGTTGGTAATTTGCCAAATGTTCATAATATGGATATTCAATTTGCTCAATCGATGGTTTTTACTCCGTGCGATTTTTCATTTCCAACCAATGGAATTAAAGCTGAAGCGACCCCAAATACAGAAATGATTCTTATTGCAGATGTAGATATTGATATGCTGCGCGAATTAAATCAATTTGGTGCTGTAAGAAATCTTAAAGATAGAAGAAAGGATTTATTTAGTCTTACTAAAACAATAAAATAGTTTTGTAATTTTGTGAAAGAATAAATAAGTCTTTTCAAAATTTTTAATAGATCCAATAAAAAATAGCCGGGCTATTTTGTCAAAAAATCTTATTTCATAAAAAATATTTTTATGTTTTTAATGAAATAGTTAGTTAATTAGCAAAACAATTTTTTCTTGATTCAAGAAAATTTTTATACATCTTATTGTCTGTTTAATAGATCATTACAAAATAAATCAGCATTATTTTTTAAAGCAGGCAAAATGGCTAAGAACAAAAAATTTGGCACCTTCGGCGGAGTCTTCACTCCTTCCATCCTTACCATTCTCGGTGTAATAATGTATTTAAGACTACCTTGGATTGTTGGTCAAGCCGGTCTCTTAACTACAATTGGAATTATCCTTTTAGCACATTTGATTTCTGTATCTACTGGATTAAGTGTTTCCTCAATTGCAACAGATAAAAAAGTAAAAGCCGGCGGCACTTATTATATGATTTCTAGAAGCCTTGGTCTTCCAATTGGAGGTACACTTGGTCTTGCATTATTTGTCGGTCTTTCTTTTAGTGTTAGTCTTTACTTAATAGGTTTTGCAGAAAGTTTCCTCAGTTACTGGGGATATGAAGTAACTAAAAACAATATTCGCTTAACTGGTTCAATAATTCTTGTTTCCGTAACCGTTGTTACATTTATTAGTACTTCGCTTGCAATTAAAACTCAGTATATAATAATGACAGCAATAATTCTCTCTTTAGCTTCAATGTTATTGGGAGATCATAATTATACTGCAACTGAACCACTTATTTATCCAATAGAAAATGCGGCACCTTTTATAATTTTGTTTGGGATATTTTTCCCTGCAGTTACCGGATTTGAAGCCGGTGTTTCTATGTCCGGTGATTTACAAAATCCCAAAAAGTCAATTCCTAGTGGTACTATCTCTGCAATTGTAATTGGTTTGGTTGTTTACATTGCATTAGCCTTTTTCTTCACTTATTACATATCTTCTGATTTGTTGTATTCAGACTCAAATGCATTATTAAAGATTTCGCTTGTTCCGGAATTAGTAATTGCGGGAATTTGGGGAGCAACGCTTTCTTCGGCATTTGGAAGTATTTTAGGAGCTCCTAGAATTCTTCAAGCAACTTCTGTTGATAAAATTACCCCTAAGTTTTTTGCTAAAGGTTATGGTCCGTTAAACGAACCTCGTAATGCTATTTTACTAACTTTTGTAATTGCTGAAGCCGGTATTTTAATTGGCGAACTTGATGTAATTGCCAGAATAGTTTCTATGTTTTTTATAACTACATATGGATTCTTAAATTTAAGCTGTGCAATTGAAAGCTGGGCTAGCTCTGATTTCAGACCGGATTTTAAAATTCCAAAGAGTGTTAGCATTATTGGTTCTGCTGCTGCTTTCATTGTTATGATTCAATTAGATTTTGTTGCTATGATTGGCGCCACAATAATTTTAGGATCGCTATTTGTCTATCTAAAAAGAAAAGAACTTACTCTTGATACCGGAGATACATGGGATAGTGTTTGGTCTTCTGTAGTTAGAAAAGGTCTAGCAAAATTAAATTTTCGTAAAACTGATGAGAGAAATTGGCGACCAAACATTATTTTATTCAGCGGACAAAATAAAGAAAGACCTCATCTAGTAGATATGGGAAAATGGTTATCTGGTCAGCAGGGCATTTTATCAAACTTTCATTTATACGAAGATTCCGAGTCAAACTCGGCTCTTAAAAAAATTCAAGCCACAGAAAACATTTATAAAGATGAAGAAGGAATTTTTACACAAGATTATATGTGTAAAAATATTTACGAAGGAATTGATCTGATAACTCGTGTTTATGGGTTTTCCGGTGTTGAACCAAATGCTGTATTAATGGGCTGGGGGAAAAACACCAAGGATCCAAAACAATTTACCCGATTAATAAAAAACTTTAATGAACTTGATCTGAATTGCTTTTTCCTTAATTATAATAAAGAAAAAGAATACGGCAAGATGAAGCAAATTGATATTTGGTGGAGAGGAGCGGGCAATAATTTCACCTTAATTTTGACTTTAGTACGATTTATACTAACAAATCAAGCTTGGCGTGAAACCGAAATAAGATTCTTGATTATCAGCGATCATGCTTCTGTTAAGGAAAAAGCATATAAAAATTTATATCAAATTTTAGATCATTACAGAATTACCGGAACAATAAAAGTAATAAATAACGAAATTGAACAACGAAATCCGGTTGAAATTATTAAATCAGAATCCGCTTCTGCCGATCTTACAATTTTTGGAATTCCCGAAGTAAGCGAGAATAACGCTGCCAATTATATTGAATCAATAAATAATGTAACCGCAGAACTAGGAACGTCTTTATTGGTTCATGCTTCATCATATTTTAGCGAATTGAATATTGGAATAAAGAAAGCATTTTCATCAACTGAAGTAGTGCGTGCAGAAGTCTATCTGCCAGAATTAAAAAGTTTTAAAAATGAAGCTGCGGAAAAGATACTTGCAGACTTTAACACTAAATACGAAAGCACTTTAGAGATTTTCTTTGAAATGGTAAGATCCAATATAAACCATTTCAATAAAACATTGTTTTTTCAGCTTAAGATTACTGGTGAAGAATATTTTAAAAATGTATTGAATGAAATCCAAACTACAAATACAACTTTTAGTAATAACAATATTATTTCGTACAGATCAGAATTCTTAGAAAAATTAAACAGCATGCATGAGAATATAATTAAGTTTTATCAAGACTTTACTGAATTACTAGCTGATAAAATTGTTAATCTTCAAGCAAACTCAAGTGGATTAATTCAAGAGCAGCCTTCGCGTTTAAGGCTTCATCATATAAGCGAATATCTTCAAGATGCGGGAACTGCTGGTTTTAAGAGCAAAATTAATAAGACATTTCTAAACCTAAAAAACAAATTATTTAAGAAACCTATTTCTACAAATGTAAAGTTTTCAAAATACACTGAAGTATTTGTTAAAAAATCTTTAGCAAACAATTTTATACTTTATTTAAATGAGATTGAAAAAAATTCATACAAAACACTTTCTGACATCAACAATATCGAATCGTCAATTCTTTCTTTTGTTGATAATTATGTTATCAAAAATGGAATTAATACAGAAAGCAGTAAAATAGAATCCGAGTTGGAAAAATTTAGTATAAGCATTGATGAGCTCATTAATAATTTTAAAATTAATTCCGAAAACGCAAGAGTTGAGCTATTCAAAAACAACAGAAGTTATTTACAAAAAATGCTTTATAGTATTGAAAGTGTTGACGCTAATTTCTTATTGAAGAAAGAGCATAGTATATCAAAGATAGAGAAATTTAGAAATGAGAATATTACTTTTTATTCAAAAATAGTTATTAAGAATTTGGCAGCACTGTTAAATACATTAAGAATTCAAAATGAAATTGAAAAATTAAAAGGTAACTGTCTAAAAGAAATTTACAATTCGCAAAATGATCTTAAGATTTTATTAGAAGTTAAATTAATATCACAAATCGAAAAAGCAGAATTGACAATTAGGGACTCTGTCTCATTGGTTGCCACGAAACGTTTAACTGCTGATTTACCGGATGAAGTAAATTTTTCATCAATATATAGTAGAATTACCGAGAGCCTTCAAAAGGATATTAGTATGCTTCCTAAAGAAATTGAAATCCCAAGTGAAAACTTTAGTGAAGCTGTCTCTAAAATTGAATTTATTGAGGGCGACACGGTTTTAATACAATTAAGAAAACTTGTTGAATTTTCAATTGAATCGGAGTTTATAGCAGCTTTCCAAAATCATACTTCGGAAGTACAAAAATTAATTAGAGAAATACTTGAGGATATTAGTGAGATAATCAATTTAGCCAACTTCAATATTCAAGAAATGCAAAATGATGATGAAGAACAAAATGATTATATACAAGTATTAAATAAGCTTGCTGATAGATTGAGAAACTCTGTAATAGAAATAAGAAATATTGAGGATAATTATTTTGATGTAATTAGAAAATCATTTGATAAAGCATTTGAATTTCTCTCTTCGTATTCAATTTTAAAAGCATCTTCAGAACTTGGCTCTCACTCAAGAGAACTTGAAAGCAGAAGAGTAAAAAATAAATTTTCCAATGCTAAAACTAAGACTTACAATTTTTTCCAAAATATCTTGGTCTTACTTTTTTATAAACGATCCGAAGGAATTCTTTTTGCAAAACAAATTGACGCCAAACCGAAAGATGAATTCAATCCGTCTGAACTTCTAATGTTTGCAGAAAAGCTTCAACCAAAACATGAAATTATTAATGAACTTCCGTACTATTACAAAAAACTTTTTGGTGGAAGTTCAAGAGTTAATAGTGAATTATGGATCGGTAGAAAAAAAGAAATTGAGATTTGTGATAACGCATATAATAGATTCAAATTAAATAACGGCGCCGGACTATTAATTCTTGGCAATAGAAATTCTGGAAAATCTGCTCTATCCAAGAGAGTTGCTGATCTGCATTTTCAAACAGAGAACATAATTAATGTAAACGCTCCTTTAGGTGGAAGCTGTGATGTTAAAGAATTTCATTCAATTTTGAAAAAATCATTACACATCAATAGTGATCTAAATACTTACTTATCAAAGTCATCAAATATTGTTGTAATCATTAATGATTTGGATCTTTGGTGGGAAAGGACTGAAAATGGTTTTGAAATATTAAAAGAAATTGATTTTCTTATTTCTAAATATGGTCAGCAAATATTCTTCATTATTAACAGCAGCACTCATGCATATAATTTTATGAAAAAACTTTACAATTTAGATCATCTCTTTTCAAATACAGTTTATTGTAATCCTTTTGACGCCGAAGAACTAAAGGATGTTATCCTTAGCAGGCACAAAGCAAGCGGATTGAATTTCACATTAAATGAGGTTGATGAAGATAACTTAAGTGATCTGAAACTAGCAAAACTTTTTAATAATTATTTTGATTTTAGTAATGGAAATGTTGGTTTAGCTTTAATTGGCTGGCTGACAAACATTAAAAGAATTAATAAAACTGAATTGGAAATTGATTATCCAAAAATATTAATCAACTATCAATTAGATAAACTTCCTGAGGATTGGATTTTTTATCTAATTCAATTTGTACTTCATAGAAGAATGGATATTAATAAAGCCAAAAGAATAATGAACGAAGATGTTATAAATATTGAAAATGCGTTCAATAAAATGCATAGCGCCGGTTTGTTGCAAAAACGCGATACAACCCTTTTTGAGATAAATCAAGTTATAGAACCCTTTGTTGTTAGCTGTTTTACAAAATCGGGAATAATATGAAATACGAATTTGAAATTCTATCTTATCTGATTGTATTAGCCAAAACTTCATTGGTCGGAATTATTATTTATCTTCTACTGAAATACGTTGGCAAACTATTAAGATATTTTAGTAAGGGAAAAAACTTAAGAAGAGTTGCAATAAAAGTATATTCGGCAACTGAAGCATCTATTTGGATTTTATTTCTGCTTTGGAGCTTGAACTTATTTTATAATGTTGATAAAAACCTTAATCCGGTTTTCATAGCTATAAGCAGTTTGTTAATAATTGTTTTTGTTTGGATTACTGGAAGAGATGTATTAGCCGGAATTATTTTTACAATAGAGAACTCTTTAGAAGAAGGGCAGAATATATATTCTCCTTTTGCTGAGGGAAAAATAAAAAAAATTGGTGTTCGTGCTTTAAGAGTTGAGAGTGAATCCGGACAATTACTAATTCTTCCTTATACCAAACTAATTTCAGAAAAAATCAGTATTGTTACCAAGGAAAACCGATTTAAGAATTACGATTCTGAAATTTCAATTTATTCGGAAGAATCACCTAGCAAGATTAGAGAAACAATTTTAAGAAGAATTTTGCTTTCGCATTTTACCTCAGTATTATCAGAACCCAAGATAAGCTATGTTGAAACTGAAAATGGAATTCATAAATTTAGAGTTACTGCATCAACTATTAGAGAAGACCATTTTCATAGAATTCTATTTGATCTAAAAAGCAATTATCCAAAATAAAATTTATTCCTTTTTGCGGAAAGTCCTTTAAAACAGAAAAGCGGAAAAGTCTTTTGGACTGATCCGCTTTCTGTAAGGGTTACTTAGGATTAATACTTTATTTGATTAAGATCATTTTCTTTGTATAGCTTACATT